>ODAI012375917.1_pt1 | contig 22142 bp, 19 predicted proteins | sample 1539321 | NCBI WGS metagenome assembly ODAI01 (sample SAMN02144231, study PRJEB22623) | gut metagenome | biome: sheep rumen | host: Ovis aries | place: New Zealand | reverse complement strand
GCCGCATTTTTCACAGAATATATTTCCATCGGGACATTCCGCCCCGCACTTTTTGCAAATAATCATCATATCACCTTGTGCATATACTTGGGTTTTCGCAGCCATATCAAAAATCATTTTAACATATCCGAAGGTGATTGTCAAGAGAGTTAAACCCTGCTAAGCAATGGCTGTGACAAAAATGTGCGGGTGTAAAGGCATTTTCGCCTGATTTTAAAAATTCCCCCGACAGGGTCGGGGGAAAAAGTATACTTACCGAAGGTCGGATGACCGTGAGCCTGCTTCTTATGAGAACATGGGAGTGGAAAGGTAGCGCTCGCCCGTGTCGGGGAGGAGAGCCACGATCACCTTGCCCTTGTTTTCGGGGCGCTTTGCAAGCTGTACAGCTGCCCATACCGCAGCACCGGAGGAAATGCCTACAAGCACGCCTTCCTTCCTTGCTATGAGCCTGCCGGTATCGAAGGCATCGTTGTTTTCAACGGGGATCACCTCATCAAAAACGGACACATCAAGGGTATCGGGCACAAAGCCTGCACCTATGCCCTGTATCTTGTGGGGACCTGCCTTACCCTCGGAGAGGACGGGAGAGCTTGCAGGCTCTACCGCAACCACCCTGACATCCGCATTCTTGGACTTTAAGTACTTGCCCACACCTGTGAGAGTTCCGCCTGTGCCTACACCTGCAACGAATATATCCACCTTGCCGTCGGTATCGTCCCAGATCTCAACACCTGTTGTCTTTTCGTGTATCGCAGGGTTTGCAGGGTTTGTGAACTGTGAGGGGATGAAGCTGTTGGGTATCTCATGGGAAAGCTCGTTTGCCTTTTCAATGGCACCCTTCATGCCCTTTGCGCCCTCGGTGAGTACAAGCTCCGCACCATATGCCTTCATAAGGTTCCTGCGCTCTATACTCATGGTCTCGGGCATGGTGATGATTATACGGTAGCCCTTGGCGGCTGCGATGGATGCGAGACCTATGCCCGTATTGCCGCTGGTAGGCTCAATGATGGTGCTGCCCGGCTTTAAAAAGCCCTTTTCCTCCGCATCATCTATCATAGCCTTTGCTATCCTGTCCTTTACGCTGCCTGCGGGGTTGAAAAGCTCCAGCTTTCCTACCACCTTTGCCTCCAGACCAAACTCCTTCTCGATGCCTGTCAGTTCAACGAGGGGGGTGCCTCCTACCAATTCTGAAACTGTTTTTGCGATCTTCATAATATTTACCTCCTTGAAGTACAATAATATTGTCTGTTCCGCTTTATATGGAATATTCCGGAAGGATGCCGTTCCTGCTGACTATGTCCTCCACGGTGATGGACGAAAGGTACTCCCTTTCCAGCCTGTCCAGCTCTTCCCAGATAAATCCCGTGAACTCTTCTTCGGTGTTCGGCTCCGCAACTCCTTCAGCCGCAGACAGAACATCGAGAACAGTGATAAGTCCCGGATCCCTTGAGAGAGAATAGCCTCCCTGATTGCCTCTTACGGTCTTCAAAAGACCTGCTCTTACAAGCGAAGGCACTATCTGCTCCAGATACTTCTTTGAGACAGCCTGCCTTGAGGATATCTCCTTGAGAGGAGCAAAACCGCCGGGACAGTGCATACAGAGATCTATCATCATCCTGAGAGCATACCGCCCCTTTGTGGATATTTTCAAGCCAATCACCTACTAAACATATAGGTTATATATCTATTGATTTTATTATACACCCGCTTTAACATTTTTTCAAGCATTATTTTTCTATTTACAAAACTTTGTACAAACGCACAAATCAGAGTATGGTATTTTGTCGGAAATGACAACACAGTGTACACTGACCGTAAATACAGCGAGCCCCCGCCGGAATATCCTGCGGGGGCATTATACTGATTCTTTCTCGATGTACAGACGATCTCCAAGCCTCAGATCCCTTATATTCAAGCATTTGCGGCTTGTTTCTTGTCTGTACATCGGTCAGAAATCAGTATAAAACATATTTGCTGAAAGCAGGTGATGGACACGGAAGCATTTCTGGCTGTTGCGGAAGTGATCTTTGCAATCACTGTGCCCCCTGCCGCCTTTATTTGGTGGAAAAGGCGCACAGATGTGTCTGTAAAGCCTGTTTTCGCCGGCTTTGCCGCCTATATGTTCATCTCATTTTTGAGAGCCGTTTTTCGCCTCCTTGCCCTTGACGGTGTAAAAGGCATTGAAGCGGTCGTCATTTCAGCAGTGCTGTCTGGCGTGTTTGAAGAGTGCGGCAGGTATTTTGTGATGAGATATCCGTTAAATGACTGTGACAGGTGGCAGGATTCGGTGTCCTACGGTATAGGACACGGAGGAGCAGAGCTTTTTCTCGGCACCGTGCCGCCTATGATGAATGACCTGCTCATCGGGTTTGAAACAGGCAGTTTCCAAAGCGGCGGCTCTGTTTTCTTTGCGGTATATACGCTGTCTTCTCTCCTGCTCCATGTCTCATGGTCGGTGCTAGTTTTTGCGGCGGTGTTTTACAGGGATGGGAAAAAGTATCTTATCATCGCAGTGATGACCCATATCCTCATAGATACTATCCAGGGGGTACTGATGATATATTCTCCCATGCTCATATTTGTTCTGTCGCCTGTATCGGCGGCCATAATGACAGTAATGATACGGAAGTATATCATATAAAAAGCCTTTTGTTCAAATGAATATATCTCAGATGAAAGGGAATACTAAATGTACAGATACATAGTTTTTGATGTGGAAACGCCCAACAGGTACAACGACAGAATGAGTGCCATAGGTATAAGCGTCGTGGAGGACGGCAGTATCACGGAGGAGTTTTTTACCTATGTGGATCCGGAAACAAGCTTTGATCCCTTCAACACGATGCTGACAGGCATCAGTCCGGAGACGGTAAAAGGCAGTCCCACCTTCCCCGAGCTGTGGGACAGGATCGAAGGGATAATGTCTTCGGGTATACTGGCAGCCCACAACGCTGTCTTTGATCTGGGTGTGCTGAAAAAGTGCCTTCAGGGGTACGGCATAAGCTGGAAAAGCTCCGTAAAATACTGCTGCACCGTGCAGATGGGAAGAAGACTGCTGCCCGGGATGTCCCACAAGCTGGATGTGATGTGCAGTCACTACGGTATCAGCCTCGATCACCACAAGGCTGACAGCGACAGCCATGCCTGTGCCGAGATACTTCTCAACTATTTCAAAGCAGGGGCAGCAGAGAATGAGCACATAAGGACATTCCGCCTTGATCAGTAGCAGCATACGGGACGGCGATGCCCGCATATGAGCCTTTCCCCTGAGCCTTTGAAAACGCTCAGGGGCGTTTAAGTCATTTGTGTTGTTAATACAGATCGAAGTTTGGATAATATGAGACTTAAAGATTTTGATGAAAAATGTGTACGAATAACTACTGCTGACGGCAAAGTATATGAGGGAGTTGTCTCCTATTGCAGCGAGGAATATATTTACCATGAATATGGTCGCAGACAGGAGGCTTTATACCTTCTGCCGATCCTGTTTTACAAGGATGATATATCTGATATTACAAGTCTGGAAGATGTGAAAGGAGCTTTCGGACACTACTCGGAAAAATATGGTCTTCTTGAAAAAATGTGTCTGCACTGGGGAACCGATATGATAGAAGAGGTCTTTGAATCAGATGATGATGATCAGAAGCTCAGGATGCTGATATGCATAAGTGATAATTTTCAGTTACTGTCAAACAGAGCTGTCAGCGGCATGGCTCCATGGCGCTCAGGCAGTTTTACACCGGATCCGGAAGGTGATGAAAACAAGCAGGGCTCAATATATCTCGGTGAACTGGAAGAAATGCTGAACGGTCTGGTCAGGCACAGTGCGAGCAAAGAGGTAGTTGAAGAGGCAAAATGTCTTCTGGCTCAGCTTGCCGACTTATCGTCCTGAAGAAAGCGCCATACAGATCCCGTTTTATTTATACTAATTTCTGACCGATGTATAGACAAGAAACAAGCCGCAAATGCTTGGATATAAGGGATTTGAGGCTTGGAGATCGTCTATACATCGAGGAAGAATTAGTATTAAGCAATAATCACGGCACCTCATATCTTCAAAGTCAAAAAGGCCATAGTATTTCTGACCCTGCATCGGAAATACTATGGCTCATAGTTTCTGTACGGGCATCGGTCTGATACATACCGCCCGTTTTTATGCTTTTATTTTGAAAGGTCTTCTCCCAGCTTTTTGCAGGCTGCAAGTGCATCATCGTCGGGGGTGTTGTTGGCTATAAGCCCCTCACCGCCGATGACCTCCGCTCCGGCTGCCTGTGCCCTCTCTACCCATTTTCTCATCCATTCGCCGTCGCCCCAGTCATAGGAACCGAAAAGGGCTATCTTTTTCCCGGATAAAGAGCCTTCGGCAGCAGTGAAAAAGGGCTCGAACTCGTCCTCTTCAAGCACCTCGTCACCCATGGCGGGACAGCCGAAAGCTATCCTGTCATAATCTGCCACATTTCCGGAAAAATCCGAAACGGAAAAGACCTCTGCACCGGCGCCTTCTCCCACTGCCTGAGCCATCATCTCGGTATTTCCCGTACCGCTCCAGTAAATAACTGCGATCTTCATTTAAGATCCTCCTTAAATATTTCATATCATAATAACGGGTACTGAGCCCATACTGATCTGCTGCCTTCGTGTGCATGAGAAACAAGCCGCAAATGATCGGTATAAGCGTCCTTTCCCGTGTTTATGACCTTTCCCCCACATACTCATTGAGTATGCTTTTCAGCGCATTCACGCTTGCATTGTGTATCCTTGCCACAGGTATGGAGCGCTTCTTTGAGCGCTTATCCACGGTCGCTGCCATCTTATGTGAACAGGTATTTGTAAAGACCACCATAAGATCGGGATCCCCCAGCTTGCTGTCAAAATCCGTGGGCATCTGTGTAAATACCTTTGCCTTGCAGTTATATGAACTGCAAAGCTCCATATAACGTGTTGCCATGCGGTCATTCCCGCCCACTACAACTATATTTGAGATCATTGTACACCTCACAGGTCATGGTTAGCTTATGCTAACTTATTATCTTATAAAAAGCAGTAAGCCACCGCTAACTGCTTTTTTAATATAACACTTATCTTCTTTCTTGTCAATAGTTTTTTAAAAATAGTCATATTTTACATTTATATGGTATATCTTTTAATATACAACATATTTTATACTGAAATATTGCTGTTATGTCTTGACAGCCTTTCATCGTGATAGTATAATGTATAAGGTCATAAAAACACTCTCGGACAGGATGAGACTATGAAGCTGATAGACATTATCCCGGATAATAAGCTTTACACCGTATCATGGGAAGAATACGGCGGCAATGAGGATCTGTACCGTTTATCCTTTGATACGGACACTTCCTTCAGAGAAATGAAGTCCAATGCGGCGGAAGTCACAGTACGCTGTTCCTACTTCTCCGGCACCAAAGGCGGGTTTGATGAGGACGATCCGTGTATCGCCGATATAGCCGTCATTTACGACGATCAGGTATATACAGCCGGAGAGGAATACAAGGAAAAAGGAACAGTCTCCGATGTGCTCGAATTTGCTCCCCTGTCGGGAAAGTTCCTTTTCAAGGCGAAGATGAACTACTTCGGTGATCTGCTGTACTTCTACTGCCTTGATATGTGCGGCGGTTCCCTTGAGAACCGTGGATTATGTATGCTGTACCCAAAGGAATATATGGGTACGGAGTCGGAAAAGCGTCTGATAAAGCTGCTTGATGATGCGGCTGCCTCCTACAGCGAAAAGCTCATCGAAGCCGGAAGTCCTGCGGAAATACCGCAGAAGCCGCAGAAAATAAGCACTGAAAAGCCTGAGACCGGCATAAAGGAAGGGATAATAAAGACTGCTGGCGTGATAAAACTCATAAGGGTGATCGTCCTGCTTGCGGTGCTGATAATACTCGGATGCTTTGTCATATACGACAAGATAAAAGATGATGACTCCGTTCATCACCTTGTACAGCTCAGAGGAGACGAAGAGATACTGACCGGCTTCATTCCGGAGGAAGAGAGCAGGATACTCTCCGCCTTTGATGTGCGCATACCGAAGAACGAAGAAAATGCCCATGTTGTCACCTTTATCAGCGGCAGCAGGAATAAGGGCATCACATCGTACATCATAGAGATAGACGGTGTGAAGGACAAAGAAGCCTTCTATGCCGCAAATTCCGGCCGTACTATGGGAAAGTCCGTAAATGAGGCCGATACAAGAGAGAGCGGCAGAGAGTACCTTGTCACCTACCATGAGCGGGTCATTACTGCGGAAGGGAAAAAGGACAAAAATGCGGATGCACACAAAAAAATAGCGGAGCTTTACAATGAAATTAAGGAAAAGCACGGTTCGTAAGAGGAAATAAAGATGAACGATAAAACCAAACGAAAACTAAGACTGAGCTCCGCACAGGTGATACCCATCAGCTTTTTGCTGACTGTGCTGGCAGGGACGCTGCTCCTTATGCTGCCGGTGTCCACCGCTCCCGGAGAACATACGGGGCCGCTGACGGCTCTGTTCACCGCCACTACATCGGTGTGTGTGACGGGTCTTGTGGTGGTGGATACCTACGCCCACTGGTCACTTTTCGGAAAAATAGTCATACTCCTGCTGATCCAGCTCGGAGGACTGGGCATGATATCCGTCACATCGGTGCTGATGCTGGTGGCACACAAAAAGTTCTCCCTGGGTATGACCGTTATGCTCCATGATTCCTTTAATCTGGATTCACTTTCGGGGCTTATGAGATTTCTCGTCCGTGTCTTCAGGGGCACCTTTCTGGTGGAGGGCTTGGGTGCCCTGCTGTATATGCCTGCCTTCATCCCCCGCTTCGGTGCGGCAAAAGGCATATGGTACTCCGTTTTCACGGCAATATCGGCTTTCTGTAATGCGGGCATCGACATCATAGGGCCTGACAGCCTTATCTCCTACAACACCGACCTTCCCGTAATGCTTACCACAATGCTGATGATAGTTATGGGCGGGCTCGGCTACATAGTCTGGTTCGATGTGATACACGGCATTGCAGAAGGCTTTCGCATGAGATACACCCCCCTCCGCATTTTCAAGCGCTTTTCGGAGCACACAAAGCTGGTACTCATACTTACGGCAGTGCTCATATCCGGCGGCGCAGCTGTTATACTGGCTCTTGAATACTCAAATCCCGACACCCTCGGCAATATGCCTTTTTCACATAAGGTGCTAAACGCTGTTTTCCAGTCCGTTACATTCAGGACGGCAGGCTTTGCATCGGTTCCGCAGCAGTGTTTAAGGGAAAGCACCTGCGCCTTCGGAGATCTTCTCATGTTCATCGGCGGTTCTCCCGTGGGAACGGCAGGCGGAGTAAAGACCGTCACTTTTTTCGCCATACTCCTGAATGCTGTATCCTATATACGGGACAGGAACGAAACAGTGATATTCGGCAGGCGCTTTTCCTCCGATGTTATAAAGAAATCGGCTGCCATAATAACGGTAAGCTTCGGGGTGTCCCTTTTTATGACCGTTCTCCTTATGACTGCGGAGGACATTTCCCTGACGGACGGGCTTTTTGAGACCCTCAGCGCCACCTGTACGGTTGGACTTACCAGAGGGCTCACATCGTCCCTTTCGACGGCGGGGCGGATGATAATAATAATATCCATGTATCTGGGCAGGATAGGTCCTATCTCCATGGCACTGTTCTTCTCCGCCAGGGACACCGGAAAAAACAAAGTCAGCTTTGCACAGGGCAGATTTATAGTAGGATAGGTGATAAAAATGAAATCGGTAGTAGTATTCGGGCTGGGACAATTCGGGAAAAGCCTTGCTCTCAGCCTCAGCAAGGCGGGGGCGGATGTTATGGCTGTGGACAGGGATGAGGAGATAGTAGCATCCGTAGCTCCTCATGTGACCTATGCGGCGGTAGCAGATCTCGGAAATGCAGATGCCATTGCGGGTCTCGGTCTTTCAAACATGGATATAGCGGTGGTGGCTGTGGCATCGGATCTTTCCGCCAGCATCCTTTCGGTGGTCATCTCAAAGGAAATGGGGATACCCTATGTGATAGCAAAGGCTTCGGGCGAGAGAATGGGCGTTATCCTCAAAAGAACGGGAGCGGACAGGATAATATATCCCGAAGCGGAAATGGGCGAAAGGACAGCAAGAGTTCTCATGTCAAACGATTTTCTGGAATACTTTGACATAGACGACAACCTGTGCATCGTGGAGATGAAGCCCAAAAAGGAATGGATAGGCAAAAGCCTGAAGCAGCTCAATCTCCGTGAAAGATACAGCATAAATGTGGCAGCCGTGAAATCCCACAACGAGATGCGCTCCTCCATAGACCCGAACAAGCCCCTGAAGGAAAACTCCGATCTTCTTATAATAACGGAAAGAGACAATCTGAAAAACCTGAACAGGAATCAGAAGCCGAGCCGGTAAGGGCTTTGGGCAGCTCCTCCGTGCAGCAAAAAAGCACCGTCCGAAAACGGTGCTTTTTACGATCCCGATCTCAGGACTGTCTCAGAGGCGTTGTATTGGCAGGAGCTTCGCTCCCTACCAGCGTTGTGATATCACTGGTGCTCTTGGCTGTCAATTCACCGGGATACCTTCCCACGCACTTGTCACTGTCGGAAGCCACCCAGTAGGACACTTCTGCGATCCCGCCGTCGGCAATGACCGTTCCTCCGATACCTGCCTTGTTTCCGCCGCCCATCATATGAACAAGAGCATTTCTCAGATCCTTGCCGTCCTTCTCGTAGCCCATATTGGGCTCCTTGTTCCTGAAATCCACCCGATACTGTCCCGGCACTACATTGGAGCCTGCGGGTGCTGCCTCGCACTGAGTGCAGTAGATGGCGGCATTATCGTAAACGAGCTTTGCGTTAGTATTGGCTGTGGAAAGCTTGGAGTCATTGATATACCCTATCATGGAGGGCACAAGTATGGCCGCAAGTACACCTATTATGGCTATTACAACGATGAGCTCTATAAGCGTGAAGGCTCTTACGCTTTTCATATCAGATCACTCCCCTGCAAAAAAGAAAAAGTACGATTTTTCTACATTATACTATGTATATTTCATCTTGTCAATAGTTTTTATAATTTTTTTTGTAAAATTTTCTGATGTTTCATATTGTTACATTTTGTGCAAATGCCTAAACCATGGGATTTCTTAAAATCTCACATTATTTTACATTAATATTAACTGACCTTTAATTACTGCTTATAACTTCTTACAAAAAATTCACATTCTTTTGGTAAATGTGCACAAAATACCTCTCTCAAAATATACACAAAAAAAATCCCATTTGCTTGACAACTATTGTTAAATTTGTTATAATCGTTATACGGGTGTTTGTGCAATAATGCTTTTTGTTTCCGAAAACAGAAGGAGTTTTTGCTCTTTGGGAACGGTTTATTTTTAATCTGTATCCACCCTTATATTAAATGTATTGACAGCATCGTCCCTTTTGTAAGTAAAATGTAACCTAAGGGCGAGCTTTTAAGGAAAGGTGGTTTTACTCAGTGAAATCAGGTCTGAAAAGGCTGCTGTCGGGTCTGACTGCTGTTACGTTGTGTGCGACTCTGTGCCCCTTCACCGTCTCGGCGGATGAGAGCGGTGCGGGCGGAAGCTACGATATGCCCACCATCAGCTATGTCAAGCAGAAAACCTATACCGAGTATTTCAACGAGTTGGTGGCGGATGCGAAACGTCCGAGAGATGAGGTAAAATTCAGCTACTCTCAGTGTTCCTCCATCGACGGCAGCGCTGTGGCATCGGTAAGCGAGTATGAAGGCAAGGCAGATACGGTGGTATGGGCAAACGAGGAGGGCACTCTCACCTATACGGTAGATGTCCCGGAAAGCGGCGCATACAACATAAAGGCACTGTATTACCCGATCAAAGGCAACAATACCACAACAGAGCTATCCGTTCTCATTGACGGCGAAAGCCCCTTTGATACGGCGACAAGAGTGGAGCTGCCGAGACGATGGCATTCGAGGAACGAGATAACCAGAAACAGCAGGGGCAATGAGACAAGGCCGCCCCAGGTCGAGGAACCGGACTGGATAGAATGTTCCTTCAAGGATGCGGACGGTCTTTACAACGAACCTCTGTATTTCTATCTTGAAAAGGGTACTCATGAGATCTCGCTTGAATCCGAAAGAGCCAACATAGCCATTAACGAGCTGAAGCTCTTCCAGTATGAAAGCGCACAGGCCTATGCTCCCCCGGATGACGGACAGTTAAGGACAAATCAGGGAGCAGAGAGGATAAAGGTCCAGGGCGAGAATTTCATGTCTACCAGCTCCCAGACACTGTTCCCCACCTATGACCGAGGAAACTACCTCACGGAGGATCATGAGGGCGTGGGCACTGATCCCGTAAAGGAGCGCTACAACACAGTAGGCGACGGTACATGGGACACCTCCGGACAGTACATCACATGGACGCTCGATGTGCCTCAGGAGGGCTACTACAAGGTAGGCATAAAATCCAGACAGGATGTCATGCGAGGCTTCTATTCCAACAGAAGGCTCTATATAGACGGTGAGGTACCATCGGTACCCTTTGAGCAGATAAAGTTCTACTACTCCACCGACTGGCAGATGACCACTCCCACGGACGAAGCAGGGAATGCCGCTTATCTTTATCTTCCCGCAGGAAAGCACGAGGTCACTCTTGAGGCTATACCCGGTGAGATTGGCGAATCCATGCAAAGGCTGGACGACATAGTGTACGAAGCCAATCAGTACTATATGCAGATACTGATGATAACAGGCCCACAGCCTGACAAGTACACAGACTACTATGTCCAGAAGGAGATGCCCGAGCTGATAGGGGTCTTTGAACGGCTTTCACAGGGTCTCAAGGACGAACAGGCAAGGATAGAGGGCCTCACGGGTATGACCGGTTCGGAAGCCACCACCCTTGCAAGGCTTGCGGATGTATTCGACAGATGTATAAAGAAGCCCAACAAGATACCGAATTTCATATCAAACTCCTCCATCAAGGATAATATCTCCTCTGTTTCATCATGGATGAGACAGTACAGAGAACAGCCCCTTGAAGTGGACTACATCGAATTCGTGCCCGCCTACGACTCCGCCGGGAAGGAGACCAAGTTCACTCCCGTAAAGGAAAACTTCTTCAAGTCCTTAGGCTTTTCTCTCAGAGGCTTTGTAGGGTCATTCTTTGAGGACTACACCGTTCTCTCGGACTCCACCAAGGATTCCATTATCGTATGGGTGGGTCTCGGCCGTGACCAGACCACAGTCGTAAAGGAGCTCACAGAATCAGAGTTCATCCCCGACCACGGCATTGACGTTTCCATCAACCTGGTACAGGGTACCATAATGGAAGCCGTGCTGGCAGGCAAGGGTCCTGACGTGGCGATGTTCGTCGGCGGCGAGTTCCCCGTGAACCTTGCCATAAGAAACCTTCTTGTTCCTCTGGACGATATGGAGGGCTTTGACGAGGTAAAGGGCAGGTTCCAGGAAAAGGCGCTCGTCCATTATCAGTTCAACGACAAGACCTACGGCATACCGATCTCAAGGAACTTCCCCATGATGTTCTACCGTACGGATACTCTTTCCGAGCTGGGTATAACATCTCCTCCGGAAACATGGGACGATCTTATAGATATGCTGCCCGCACTTCAGAGAAAGTATATGCAGCCCGGTCTTATCCTTCCCGCGAACGTGAACGGAAATGCCGTGGCAGCGGCAACAGAGGTGGGTCACACCTTTGCGATGCTGATGCTCCAGTCCGGCACAAACTACTACAATGACGACCAGACAGCCACCAACTTCGATTCCATCGAAGCTGTTGACGCTTTCGACAAGTGGACCACCTTCTACACCACTTACCAGTTCGATCAGGCATACGACGCCTTCACCCGTTTCAGAACAGGCGAGGCTCCCATAGTCATCCAGAGCTACAACGCATTCTACAACCAGCTCAATGTTGCGGCTCCCGAAATAAAGGGTGCATGGGACTTCTGCCCGGTTCCCGGTACAAGAAGGCCGGACGGCACCATATCTCACGCCGCAAACTCCGGCGGTTCGGGCTTTATAGTCCTGAAGGACTGCAAGAATGTTGAGGGTGCATGGGAATACATCAAGTGGTTCACCTCGGAAGATGTTATGGTGGAATACGGACAGAACGTAGAGGGCGTTATGGGGCCTCTCGGCCGCTTTGATACAGCCAATGTGAAGGCTCTTCAGAGGCTCAACTGGTCCAAGACCGACCTTGAAAAGATAAACGCTCAGCTCAATGAGCTGGACGAGATACCCATCACTCCGTCTTCTTATGTTGTTACCCGTTCTCTCATGAACGCATTCAGATCCGTTGTAAACGAGAACGAGAATGCAAGAGAGCAGCTCAGGTGGTACAACAGAGATATTAACGCCGAGATCACAAGAAAACGCAAGAATCTCGGACTCGATTGACTTAGGAGGGCTTTGTTTTGGCAGAAGCAGCAAAAAAGGAGATTCTGCTCCCTTCGGAAAGAAAAATGAGCCGCAAGGAAAAATGGGAATATACCACCCATGAGATGAAAAGGAACTATATGTGCTATGTTATGCTGGCACCCTTTATGATCTTTTTCATCGTCTTTACGGTAATACCTGTTATAATGTCGCTGCCTATGGGCTTTACCGACTTTGACATGGCAAGCTTTCCCCGCTGGGTAGGTTTTCAGAATTTCTACACAATGTTTATGGACGATGATGTGTTCATCGGTTCCATCAGAACAACGCTTGTATTTGCGATCTTTACAGGCCCCTTAAGCTATGTAATGTCGTTTATGCTGGCATGGCTCATAAATGAGCTGCACCCCACACTGAAAACTCTTTTCACACTTATATTCTATGCGCCTTCAATGGCAGGAAACATCTACTTTGTATGGCAGCTCATCTTCTCCGGTGACCAGTACGGCTACCTGAACGCTTTCCTCATGGAGCTGGGCATCACCACCTCCGCCATGCAGTGGCTCACCGACGGTACTTTGGTCCTGGGCTGCGTTATCATAGTTCAGCTCTGGGTATCCATGGGTGCGGGCTTCCTTGCCATGAGAGCAGGTTTCCAGGGCATAGACAAATCCATGTATGAAGCAGGAGCCATAGAAGGTATCAAGAACCGCTGGCAGGAGCTCATATACATAACCATCCCCTCCATGGGTCCCTCCCTTATGTTTGCCGCTGTAATGCAGATAGTTTCCGCTTTCACGGTAGACATCGTGGGAAGAACTCTCGCAGGCTTCCCCTCCACCGACTACAAGGTGCATACCATCATGACCCATGCCTTCGACTACGGCTGGGTAAGGTATGAGATGGGTTACGCCTCCGCCATCTGCTTCGTATTGTTCATCGTCATGCTGGTCTGCAACAACCTTGTAGGCAAAGTGCTTGGCAAGTATATAGACTAAGGAGGTTTGAGCATGGCAAAAAAGAAGAATCTCAAACCCTCCGAGATAGCAGCGATGCAGGAGGCAGAAAACGCAGCCGCTCTTGCCGCCCTCAAAAAGCGCAGAGAAAAAGAGCACCAGAAGATGCTCAAATCAAAGGGTTCAAACAAGCAGGTGGGCAAGTCCTGGAGAAGCGATATCGGCATTTTCCTGCTGCTGTTCTTCATGGGTCTGTTCATGATATTCCCCATCTATCTTGCAGTGGTAAACTCCATAAAGCCCATTCAGGAAGTTTTCCTCATGCCCCCCAAGCTTTATGCTATGGATCCCACCACGGACAATTTCCGTGACCTGTTCAAGATAGCAAACAATTCCTGGGTACCTTTCTCACGAAATGTATTCAACAGCGTGTTCGTAACGGTAGTGGCAACGGTGCTCCATGTGCTTTTCGCATCCACCGCAGCGTTCATACTTTCAAAGTGCCGTTTCCCCGGAAATGCACTTCTGAACCAGGTAGTTGTTATAGCACTCCTTTTCAACTCCACCGTACTCTACATCATGCAGTACATGGTAATGGCTACACTGGGGATGATAAACACCTATTCAGCACTTATACTTCCCATCATTTCCACATCCATGGGTCTGTACCTTATGCGTCAGTCCATGACCACCATACCCGATGCCATGATAGAAGCGGCTAAGGTGGACGGTGCGGGACTTATGAGGATCTGCTGGGGCATAGTGATGCCCAACTGCAAGCCCGCACTTATGACTATCATCATTTTCGAGTTCCAGACTGCATGGAACACCAACGGCGGCGGTCTTGTATATGATGAAGCACTCAAGACCATCCCGGTAGTCGTACAGCAGATAGCCGCAGCGGGTATCGCTCGTCAGGGCGCTATTGCGGCATCCGCAGTGGTTTTGATGGTACCTCCTCTGCTGGTATTCGTACTTGCACAGAGAAATGTTATGGAAACAATGGCACACGCCGGAATGAAGGACTAATGAAAAGGGTGATGATATGTCGGGTATAAAAAGACTTATCGCTGCCGCCGGTGCGCTTGTGCTTACCTTATCCGCGGCAAAAAGTGCATATGCGACAGAGAGCTATGACCCTTACGGCTATGACAGATGGGGAGATGCGGTAGCGTCTCAGGTGGGATACTCCGCAGAAGAATTTGTGGACGGCAAGATGATAAACGGTCTTTACGAGCGTATAGAGGCAAAGGAAGGCTTCGACTACGACGATGAGGACTGGAAGATACAGCTCCAGTTCAAGGAGCCTGCGGACATCTTTGTGAGCCATGATGATAAGCTGTATATAGTTGATAAGGGCAACAACAGGATAGTTATAACGGACTTTGAGTGGAACCTTCTGGATATCCTCGACAAGTTCGACTACAACGGCGAGGAGTATACGCTGAACGCTCCTCAGGGCGTGTTCGTGGATCCCTATACTGACAATATCTATATCTGCGACACGGAGAACAGCAGAGTTCTCAAATGCGATAAAGACTGCAAGGTGGACAGGGTATTCACAAAGCCCACTTCCGAGATCTATTCACAGGATCTTACCTTCAAACCCGAAAAGGTAGTAGTGGATAAGGCAGGAAATGTCTACGTTGTGGTAGGCTCCGTTACAAAGGGCTCCGTTATGTATGACAGCAACGGCGAGTTCCTGGGCTTTTTCGGTGCCAACAGGGTCGAGGCTACTGCGGAGATCGTTATGAACGCCTTCTGGAACACCATCGCCACTCAGGAGCAGCGTGACAGATCCCTGCGTTCAACAGCCGTAGGCTTTGACAATTTCGATATAGACGACATGGGCTTTATCTATACCGTTTCCGAATCCTCTGATGTCAAGAGCGATACGGTCAAAAAGGTAAATCCGGAGGGTACCAACATCCTTTCCACACTGGGTGCGGAAGAAATGATATTCGGTGACCACTCCCCCGCCTATTACTCTATCTACACAAAGGAATCCTCCATTGTGGATATAGACATAGGGCCGAACGGAGAGCTGAATCTCCTTGACTATGCACACGGAAGGGTCTTCCAGTACGACAAGTTCGCAAACCTTATGTTTGTAATGGGAGGCTCCGGCAACCAGCTCGGCACCTTCCTCAATGCCACCGCCATAGAGACCAACGGCGACCTTATCTATGTTGTGGATTCCAGAAAGAACGGCATCACCGTTTTCAAGAGGACGGAATTCGGCGAGATAGTAACAGAGGCCACAAATCTCTACAACAGCGGTTACTACGATGAATCCTATGCTCCCTGGATGGAGGTCATAAAGCGTGACGGCAACTACCGCAGAGCCTACATCGGTATAGGGAACGCTCTCCTGAACCAGGAAAGGTACAAGGAGGCAATGCGCTACTTCAAGGTGGCAATAAGCAGAAAGCGCTACAACAGAGCCTTTGAGGGCTACAGAGACCTTCTGCTCCAGAAGTGGCTCACTCCCACAGTGGTCTGCATCATCATAATAGCAGCCATTGTGTTCATTCTGAAAACGCTGGACAAATTCGGAGTTATAAAGCTCCCATTCAAGAGAAAGAGAGGTGCATGAGATGCTTGACCTGACACAAGGACAATTTGTAAAGCACGTTGTAATGCACCCTTTCGAGGGCTTTGAAGACCTTCGTTGGAAAAAGTCGGGTTCCATGGCGATAGCTACAGTCATCGTGTTCCTCCTCTTCTTCCAGCAGTTGGCGTACAGCAGGATATACGGCTTCCAGTATTACACCGACTACGATAAAGTCTTCAACATCATCCCTTACATCTTCCGCTCCTTTGGCATATTCATTCTCTATGTGGTATGCAACTGGGCTATGTGTACCCTTTTTGACGGTGAGGGCTCACTGAGGAACATCTATATCGTCACGGCATATTCTCTGATACCCTATATTTGCGGCTATCTTATCGGTACCCTGCTGTCCCACTTCCTCATAAAGGATGAGTATATTTTCATACAGACCTTTGAGGTCATAGGGCTTGCATGGACTGTGGTGCTGTTTATATCGGCCATGAAGGCGGTGCATCAGTTCACCTTCTTCAAGACCATATTGTTGATATTGCTGACACTGGTAGCCATGGTTCTTTGTGTATTTCTGCTGGTACTTCTGCTTACGCTTTTCCAGCAGGTGATAATCTTCATTTTCACCCTTTATACAGAGATCTCCTACAGGTTCAGGGTCTGAAGAAAGCAGGTGAAACCTTTTGAACGGTAAATTAAAAAAGACTGCGGCGTTTCTGCTTGCTTTGGCACTTCTTGCTCCCCTGCAGCCGGGCGTATACTCCGACAGTGAAGACACCGGAGAAGCTGCGGCGGAAGAAACTGTAGAAGAGGAGTCCTCCGAGGGCGAGGAAAAAGAGGATAAGAAGAAAAAGAAGGATGAGGACGAAGTCCCCCGCACGGAGGATGAAGCCTTTGCTCTCATGAAGAAGGTAGCCTCAAGCGGTGATCTTAACCTCTACACCAACGAAAAAGAGGGTACCCTTTGTCTTGAGGACACCAAGAGCGGGAAGAAATGGTTCTCCAATCCTGTGGATCTGCAGACATCAAACGCCAAGAAATCCCAGAAGGATGAGCTGAAGTCCGGTATGACCCTCATCTACGCCGAGCCCTACAACAGGTCTACTACCACGCAGACCTCCGGTGCAAAGGGCAAGTTCAAGATGAAGGAAATAAACAACGGTGTTGAGATCACATATACCTTCAACACTCCCGGAATAAAGATACCCGTGCAGATAACCCTTGAAGACGGGTACATGAAGCTCTATGTGAATACCTCCGAAATAGTTGAGGAACATCCCTCCTCTATTGACGGACAGCTTGTTTCCGACCTTGCCTTTTTCACCACATTCGGTGCAGCAGGGCTTGAAGACAAGGGATATTTCGTTATCCCCGACGGAAGCGGCGCAGTCATAGACTTCAACAACGGAAAGACCGACCTGAGAACATACTCCGGCAAGGTCTACGGCAGGGACATAACCGCCGTAAAGCAGCAGAAGACCTACACATCAAGAAATGTATCCCTCCCCATGTACGGCATCATAAAGGACAATGCAGGTCTCATGGTGGTAGCGGACAAGGGTGATTCCTGCGCTTCCATAAACTCATATGTTTCAAATCAGAACAAGACAGACTATAATTCCACCTATTTCGATTTTGAACTCAGGACCAACGACGAATACCTTATGGGCGGTGAGTCAAACCCCCTGAGAGTATTTGAAAAGAGAGGCATCCTGGTACCCGAGATAGAGATCAGGTATTACCCTGTTTCAGGCGATGACAATGTGGTAGACTACACCGACATTGCCGACAAGTACAGAGAATACCTTATCAAGGACAAGGGCGTAGAGGACAAGGCTATCCCCGAGACCTCCCCCCTGTATCTTGACCTTTACGGCGGCACTCTGGAAAAGAAGTCCGTACTCGGCATACCTGTTACCGTAAAGCAGCCTGTGACCACATACCCCGTGGCGCAGTATATGCTTGAGGTTCTCAAGAACAACGGTGTGGATGACATGGTCGTGACCTACAACAAGTTCTCCAATCAGGACATAGGCGAACAGATAACCGATTCCTTTGCCCCCGCAGGGAAGCTGGGCGGCAATTCCAAGTGGAAGAAGCTGAAAAGCTACGCCGACTCCAACAACATTGCCCTTTTCCCGGCTGTGGACAATACCCTCTACAAATCAGGAAACGGCTACTGGACCATGACCAACACCGCAATAAGAGTTTCAAACGCTTATTCCAGGATACCCGTTTACGACCTGGCTCACGGTGTAGAAAACAAGTATTACAGACCGCTGTCACTGTTCAGCCCCGCCTCCTACAACAAGGCATTCACAAAGCTGATAGACAGCTACGCCAAGAAGGGTGTCACAAACTACTCCTTCGGTTCCCTTGCAAACACCATCTACGGCGACTACGGCAGAGCTGCTACGTCCCGTGACAAGGCCGAGAGCATCATAGCCGATATCTACGCAAGAGCAAAGCAGAACGGTCAGGTACTTTCCGACAACGCATCCGCTTATGTTCTCCCTTATTCCGACTATATCACGAATGTTCCTGTGGATTCCAGCAAATACGATGTATTTGACTATGACATTCCCTTCTATCAGATGGTGCTCCACGGTGTTACACCTTATTCCTCCATCGCTGTGAACTCCGAAGCCGACCTTACAAGGATCGTGCTTGACAGCATATCCGGCGGTGCGAACCTCAGCTTTGATTTTGTCGGCATAGAGGCAGATGAGCTCAAGGATACCAAGCTCGACCGCTACTATTACGCTTACTACGCCAACTGGATAGGCGAGGCAAAGGGTCTTTCGGCTCTTGCAAAGGAAGTCCTCTCCCCTGCTGCCGATCAGTACATCGACGAATACAGGATGGAGGATGACAGGAATATCGTGACTACTGTCTACAAGAACGGCTACACCACCGTAGTCAACTACGAAGAAGGTACTATCGAGGCCAACGGTAAAGTCTACAAGGTCTCCGACTATCTGGAAGAGGAGGTCAACTGAATATGCCAAGACTAAATCTTTCCTATGAGAAGAAAAAGGGACTTTACGGCTACGGCTTCATAGCACTGTGGTTCATAGGTGCTCTGGTTTTCTTCATAGTGCCGGTCATCCAGTCCTTTAAGTATTCCTTTGAGGATGTTACCCCGGATATAGGTGCTCTTATAGAAAACTGGGTCGGCCTGGCAAACTACAAAAGAGCCTTCATGACAGATCCCGATTTCAGAAGGAATCTCACTTCCGTTCTGGGTCAGACTGCATGGCAGACACCTATAATCATAATCTTCTCCCTTTTTGTTGCTATAATCATCAACCAGAAGTTCAGAGGAAGGACATTCGCAAGAGCGGTATTCTTCCTGCCCGTTATCATCGCAACAGGCCCTGTTTACGCTATCATCACCGGTGACCTTTCCACCTCCGGAACGGCAGATGCCGACCAGTTCTCCACAATGTTCTCAGCCAACATGGTAGATGAGCTGCTGGAGTTCATAGGTATCTACGGCTTCAATGACAAGCTGACGGAGATCCTGTCCACCATGACCTCGGACATCCTGAACCTTGTCTGGAAGTGCGGTATACAGATAATAATCTTCCTTTCCGCACTTCAGGGCATACCCACCTCCGCCAAGGAAGCGGCTGCCATAGAAGGCGCCACAGCCTGGGAGTTCTTCTGGAAGATAACTCTCGCATATGTATCCCCCATGATCCTTGTTAATCTGGTATACACGATCATCGACACTTTCACCGACCCTACAAACGTAGTCATGGAGCAGGTGCTCTCCATTCAGGACGACTGGAAATACGGTCTGTCCGCCGCAATGGCGTGGAGCTACTTTGCAATAGTCCTTGTGGTCGTAGGTATCATATTTGCCATTATGAACAAGGTCATCTACTATGATAACTAAGGAGGCGGAATAATGGAAGAACAAGCAGTTCAGACCAAAAAGAACCCTGTTTTGGGTCTTATTTCCGGTCTCCTTGCAAAGTACAAAGCTGAAAAGCCCCCCAAGGAACCCAAGCGCAGCAGGAAAGAGGAAAGGGAGCGCTTCAAGAAGCGTCTTGCCACCCTCACCCCCGCAGAACAGAAGTACCTTAAAAGGAAACAGTTCATTGATGCGGTGTGGCCTGTGTGCAGAGCCTTGCTGGTATTCGGACTTTGCTTCGTTATCATATATCCCCTGCTGTACATGATAACAGCAGCCTTCAGGACCCGTTCGGACATGAACGATCCCACCATCATCTGGCTCACAAGGCACTTTACCACGTCCAATATCAAGGATGCCATAAAGACCATGGATTTCTGGCACACCCTTGGAAACACCCTCTTCATCAATATAGGGTGCTCTCTTGTACAGGTGCTTACCTGCGCCCTCACAGGCTATGGTTTCGGCCGATTCAAGTTCAAGGGCAAGAACATCCTTTTCGGTGTGGTAATACTGATGATCCTCATGCCTGCACAGATCATCCTTATCCCCCAGTATATGTTCTTCAGGTACTTCAATCCCCTGTGGATATATCACGCTGTTACAGGCAACTACATCAACCTCATAGACACCGCCTTTACAATGTATATGCCGGCGCTCACTGCAAACGGCATAAGAGCGGGTCTGTTCATCTTCCTTTTCAGGCAGTCCTTCATGAGCCTTCCCAAGGAGCTTGAAGATGCAGCCTATCTGGACGGATGCTCCCCCATGAGGACATTTGTCAGTGTTATGGTGCCCAACGCAGGCTCCACCTTCCTAACAGTATTCCTTCTCTCGGTGGTATGGTACTGGAATGACTACTATGTTTCCACCTCCTTCTTCACCAACAACTCCACTATAGCTCTCCAGCTCAAGAATCTTGATGCTTCGCTTACAAGAATTATATTCAACAACGGTAACGTCAAGGTAAATGCCCGTGAGCTCATAGTCTGGATGGAAGCAGGCTGTCTCCTTTCCATCACCCCCATCCTTCTGATGTACATCTTCCTCCAGAAGTATTTCACAGAGGGTATTGCCCGTTCCGGTCTCACCGGTATGTAAGCCGACAGGACCGACGGTCAGCATAAAGCGAACGACCCGCTGCGGAGCCATCCGCAGCGGGTGTTTTCATCCTTCCGTATTATAACTCTTCATATAAAATTGAGCAGCAGCACGACATTTTTGCCGTGCTGCTGCTTTGTGTCATGTCATATGTCATTCGTGATGTCCCATGCTCTGTCTGTATTCTGTGTCGTATAATACTGATCCTTCCTCGATGTATAGACGATCTCCAAGCCTCAGATCCCTAATATTCAAGCATTTGCGGCTTGTTTCTTGTCTATACATCGGTCAGAAATCAGTATGATCTGTCAGTTGTAAATGAGAGGAACTATGCAGGTCGTATCATTCCAATGCTTTTGACTGTCAGACAGCCTGTGATGTATAAAGATCGTAATAAGCTCCGCGCAGCCGCATAAGCTCTTCATGACTTCCACATTCTCTTATGCCCTTTTCGTCTATATACATTATCCTGTCACAATTTCTGATGGTGGAGAGCCGGTGCGCTATTATAAAGCTGGTGCGCCCCTTCAGCAGCTCGTTTATGCCCTTCTGGAGCAGAGCCTCCGTCTTTGCATCAATGGAGGACGTAGCCTCATCCAGCACAAGGATCTTGGGGTCTGAGAGAAGTGTTCGTGCAAAGCTGATAAGCTGTTTTTCACCGCCCGACAGCTTGCTGCCTCTTTCGTTTACCTGAGTTTCGTAATCCTGAGGCATACGGGATATAAAGGTATCAGCACACACGGTCTTTGCAGCCTGTATCACTTCTTCATCCGTGGCATCAAGGCGGCCGTACCTGATATTATCCATTATAGTGCCGCTGAATATAAAGCTGTCCTGGAGCATTATCCCCATGTGGGAGCGCAGGGATCTGAGAGTGATGTCTCCTATATCCACGCCGTCAATGGTAATGCTTCCTTTGTTTATGTCATAGAACCTTGATATGAGCGAAACTATGGTGGATTTGCCTGCACCCGTAGGTCCTACAAGTGCTACGCTCTCCCCGGGCTTTACGTCGAAGGATACATTTTCAAGAACATTTATGCCCTCTTCATAGCCGAAGGTGACATTTTTGAAGGAGACCGCTCCCCTTACATTCTCAATGTCCTTTGCGCTTTCCTTGTCATCAATGGTAACAGGCTCGTCAAGTGTCTCAAATATCCTTTCCAGATAGGAGATATTGTTTATGAAGTTGTT
>ODAI013998675.1_pt1 | contig 22145 bp, 21 predicted proteins | sample 1539321 | NCBI WGS metagenome assembly ODAI01 (sample SAMN02144231, study PRJEB22623) | gut metagenome | biome: sheep rumen | host: Ovis aries | place: New Zealand | reverse complement strand
GGTTCATAAACCTAAATTAATATATCTACAGTAAGATAAATAACTTACAAAGCCAATTACCTTTTTCTTTTTCATTATCCGTCGAGAGACGGAACTCCTTCCCTTTAAAGAAAAAGAGACCGCACCTGCCAGGCGGTCTCTTTTTTGTGGTACAAACCGGCAGAGCACGTGATGTCCGCATAAAACGTTCTTCAGGCGTACGAACACACGGCATGAAATACGGAGCGTTTGTGAGAGGAACGCTTAATACTCTGCGTTGAACGCTTCATGAACGACAAAAAGCCCCGCCGAAAGGCGAGGCTTTAAGGTTTTCAGCTATGTATTTATTCAGCAGAAATAGCTTCTGTCGGGCATACAGCTGCGCATGATCCACAGTCAAGGCATGCATCGGCGTCGATTTCATAGTGCTCTGCACCCATAGAGATAGCGCCTACCGGGCACTCGCTCTCGCATGTTCCGCAAGCTACACAATCGTCAGAAATAACATATGCCATGATAAAATCCTCCTTTGGTAATAAGACTAAATGTCATCTACTATATGCTGATTGTATCGCTTGAGTGCGGAGGTAGTAAAGACAAACTATGTAAAAAAGTAGTATGAATTTTGATACATCTGGTTAGCAAGAACAAACACAGCCGGGACTATTCCCTGCAGTGTAAACTGTTCCCGCCCTGTTTGGAAGACCTTTGAGGAACAAAAGAGCATTGGAATCGGGTTTTATCTCAGTCAAAGCGGGACTTGTGCGCTCTAAAACTGTGGATCAGATATCGGCCGACAGCGGATTCGGGCATTGGCACTTGCAATGGGACATTGCGTGAATTATAATTACTACGCGCGGCAATATGATGACGAATACCGGCTGCCGCAGATCAATCATCCCGAAAGCGAGGCAAAAGAGCCTTAAGTAAGGGTCTATAGAGAGGAGATTTATTATGGTACAGGTCACTAAGGATATGACGATCGGCGAGATCCTTCAGATCAATATGAACGTAGCCCCGGTTTTCTTCGGCATGGGAATGCACTGCCTCGGCTGCCCGGCTTCTCAGATGGAGACACTTGAGGAAGCTGCAATGGTACACGGAGTGGATCCCGAGATCGTTGAGAGAGAGATCAACGAGTATCTTGCCGCCCATCCGGAAGAGAATAATGAAGTGCTTGCATAAAAATAATAAGCTTTCCGTTTAAGCGAAAAAGACTGCTGCCCCGGCTTGACAGACGTGGGCAGCAGTCTTTTTTGCGGTATTTTATGCGGGGGTGGGGCTCAGCTGAGCTCGGCGAGCTGTCTGACTGCGTCAGATTTCAGTATGACACGGCCATGCTCGCTCATATAAGCCTCAGCGGATGCCCGATACCTGGTCAGTGATCCGTATTCGGAAAGAATGTTGACTACCCGGTTGAAGTCTTCCGGAGTGTGGTCGCCTTTGTGGATCACGAGCAGATATTCATTGGTTTTATCCTGTCTGTAAAGTGAATTTTCGCCGCTGTAGAAGCCGGAAATGTTGGCTGCCGCGCTGATGACCGTGTCCATATCAGGAAATCTGAAGCAACGCACAAAATCGACGTTCTCATCGACGGGCGCCGCGGCGGGCTCGGCTGCGGTTTCTCTGGAATTCTTGGTTCTCAGCCCACCGGCTTTTTTTCTGGACTCATAGATTTTATGGATTGCGTCGAGAATGTCATCCGCGCCCTGCGCGTCTTTTATGTCTGTTCCCTGATTTTTCGGCATGGTGAACTTAGAAAAACGGGTGTCGAGTTCGTCCGGGTCGTCTACCTTCGTGATGATCAGGACGATTGTGTCCGTGTTCAGGGGCACTGCCTCCACAAAAAGCGGTGCTCCGTCCACGGTGAAGCCGAATTCGCGGAATGCCTCCTGCATCATATCCCGAAAGAGCTCCTGGGCTTTTTCCGAACCGTATGCGAGTTCACTCAGCCGGATGCTGCGCTCAGCCAGGTCCTCGGATGTCAGTATGCATTTGATCTGATTATCATTGATTTTCTCAAGTTTCATAAGTATCACTTTCTGATATCCCGCATTTTGCGCTGTGTGTCCGGGGATAGTCCCGGTTTCACCGGCGAAAATGTGAAAGGGTATTCTTATCATTATTATAACCCAGCGCAAGGATTACTGTAAACGACTGATTTATGATATAGGATATAGGAAACTGCAGGGGATCGAGTTCCGCATCCCTCGCGGTGCTGCAGGAAGTCGGGGGTGTTCCTGACAAATGGTAGAATATTATGGAATTTGCCTGAAAAATGGTAGGATATTATGGAAATTGAAAAAATCCATTGACTAAAGTGGGTGAAAATTTATAATAACGTCCATGGAAGGCCTTCCCCGGGAGATGTTCATCTGCCGATTATAAATTTTCACGAGAAAAGAACTCTATAGAGAGGAAGTGGTATGACAGGGAAGAACTATGATTGAATTTGACTTCTAGTACAATTTAATATACATCTGGAGTAAATCTGTGAGCTTAAGGCAGATTTATTCCGCATATGCGTTTTTACGAAAGGGGGGCATTGCCAGACCACACAACCTGTACCGGTGCGGCACGGCAATGCCTTTTTTTGCTCTTTTCATTTACGAATCGGGTTTTAGATGCTAAAATAACACTAACTATGTCAAGGGTTATAATGCGTGAATAATACGCGGCATGCATTTGTTACAAGACAATATCCGAAAGGCGTGTTATGAAAAAGAAAAAAAGCCCCGTCGGGGCAGTCCTGATCCTTGCGCTGCTGGTGGCGATCGCAGGCGCCGTGACATTTGTCGTTACCCGATTTACCGGGACAAAAAAAGTGATGGACAGCCGTCAGTTTTTCAATATGTCGCAGGAAAATGATATCGGTCTCGTGGTCGATCAGATCGTTTCCGATACCCCCGCAAAGGTGATTGACGATAAGATATATCTCCCTTATGAGACGACGGCCGCTGAGATCAACGGAAGTTTCTTTGTCTCCGGCGACGAAACGACGCTCATTGTGACGACACCTGTTGACAAACATACTTTGTCGGTCACCGATACGTCCGCTGACGCGAGGAGCCTTGACGGCGGAGTGTACATCGCGCTGGATCTCATTTGCGAATACACGGATATGGACTGTGAGGAGTATGATGATCCGCATCGTCTCGTGATCAGCACAGCCCGGGAGTACAATCAGACAAAGGCGACAAAGGACAAGGCAGTTATCCGGTATCAGGCAGGCATAAAAAGCCCGGTGCTCCGATCGGTCGATGCAGGTGAGAAGCTGAGACTGGTCGGCGAGGAGGAAACTGAGGTCGACGGCTGGGCCCACGTTATAACCGGCGACGGTTACAGAGGGTACATCAGCGAGGATGACGTGGACGGATCGAGTGAAACAGTCACGATATCCCGCGATGACCGTGGCCTTGTGTATACGCATATGCAGCTTGATAAAAAAATCAATATGGCGTTTCATCAGACGACGTCCCACGCTGCCAATAATGTTCTGGCGGAGTCTCTTACCGGTGTCACCGGCATCAATGTCATAGCGCCGACCTGGTTCTTCCTCGATTCGGAAGACGGGGATATGACAGAGATCTCCAATAAATCTTACGTCGAGACGGCCCATGGAGCTGGACTTCTCGTCTGGGGCGTGATGAATGATTTTGACGGGCAGGTGAATTCGAGTGAATCCACGTTGGCGGCTCTCTCGTCCGAGGCAGCCCGTGAGAAGATGATTCGCACCGCAGTTGACGCGATCCTCGATGTAAGTGCCGACGGCATATGTCTCGATATCGAGAAGATCTCCGACGAGTGTGCGCCGTACTTTCTGGAGTTCGTCAGGGAAATGTCGGCGGAGTGCAGAAAGAACAGCCTGTATTTCTCCGTATGTGATTACGTTCCGCGCTATACCAAGATCCTGAATCGAAAAGAGCAGGCCAGGGTATGTGATTATGTGATCTGTATGTGTTATGATGAACATATCAGCGGATCAGAGGAGGCCGGAAGCGTTGCCTCGCTCCCGTTCGTAGAGAGAGGAATCAGCGATACGCTTCTTGAAGTTCCCGCGGAACAGACAATCATCGCGATACCTTTCTTTACAAGGCTGTGGAAGACTGTCAGCCCGGGAATCCCGACCGCGAACGCTATGGGGATGATCGAAGCGGAGAAATGGATACGTTCCAACAATTTGTCGACTGTATGGGACGAAGCGTGCGCACAGGAATATGTTGAAATGAACAGCGGGGATACCCGCTACCAGATGTGGCTCGAAAATAATGCGTCGCTCGAAGAAAAGCTGAAGCTCATTCGCGCAGCTGACTGCGCCGGTGTGGCTGAATGGAAGCTCGGACTTGAGAAAGCGGATGTCTGGGACCTTATTACGGAATATTTAGTTGATTAGGCTTATCAAGCAGGAAGGGAGAATTCTATGGATGATCAGATGTTCAGAACAGTCATGCGCGGTTTTGACAAGGAGGAGGTCTTCGCATATATAAAGCAGGTCGAGGCTGACGCTAATCAGAAAGTCGCGCAGGCGAGAGCGGATGTGATCGAGAAGGACAAGCAGATCGCTGACCTGAAGCAGCGCATTCAGAGCAAGGACGCGAGGTATGAGCGGCTTGAAAATGAGATCGAGGTCAAGTACCGCACGTATATTGACAACTACGAAAAGATCGGATCTCTTGTTTATGAATCGCAGGTGAAGGGAGATAAGATCATCGCTGAAGCACAGAAGGAGGCTGCACGTCTCACAGCCGAGAGCAGGAGTCAGTATGACCGGACGATGGCTGAGGCCGATCTGGCGGCAAGGACCAGACTCGATGCTGTACAGGGTGAGATCGATGCAAGGCTGGCAGAGGGCAAGAGCCAGTACGCCAAAGTCCAGGAGGATATGAATGAGATCGTTGATCTGATCAACGAAGTCCAGAAGAGATTTATGCGCGCTTACAAGGAAATCCACGAGGTCATTCAGCGCATGCCTGCCTCCTTTGATGACATTGAGTCGGATATTGCTGGAGCCCCGGATACCGCGGAACAGGCAGCTCCGCAGAAGCAGCCGTACAAAGAGGCGCCTGCCGCGACATATGCGGATAAGGCGGAAGACGATCTGGATGATTATGACAGCTATGATGAAAACGACTTTGAGACAGAGGGCGTACACTTTAGCTTCGGTGATTTTGTGCTCGAAGATGATGACTATGAAGATGAGTCGCTGCCTGAGTCGACTTTGACAGACGACATGGCCGGCGATACGATCGATTTCTCTAAAGTCGGAATGAGCGACCTTCGCCTTGACTATACAGGCTCCATGCCGGTCGAACTTGCAGGTTCAAATACAGGGAATATTTCATCCGTCAGAAGAAAATCCATGACGGAAGATGCCCCGGACTATGACTTTGGCGCATTTGCGGATGATGAAACAGACAATAATCCGTTTGCGGATGAAGGAACATTCCGTCTGCCGGGCGAGAATATCTGACGACCGGAGGCGACTTTTTTGGTGACAGAGTTATTACATCTGGATGCCGCGCATCCGGATCAGCATGAAATAGACCGGGCGGGAAGGATACTCCGGGAAGGAGGACTCGTCGCTTTTCCCACAGAGACGGTATACGGCCTAGGCGGGAATGCGCTCGACCCGGAAGCCTCAAAGAAGATTTACGCGGCAAAGGGACGGCCGTCGGATAATCCTCTCATTGTCCACATAGCGGACATGGAGCATCTCTATCCGATAGCGGCAGAGGTGCCCGAGGCGGCCATACGCCTCGCCGACGTCTGGTGGCCGGGACCGGTCACGATGATCTTCAGGAAGAAGGCGATTGTTCCCGATGAGACCAGCGGAGGGCTTCCGACAGTTGCGGTGCGCATGCCGAATCACCCGATAGCGCTTGCCCTGATCAGGGCAGCGGGCGGTTATATAGCCGCCCCGTCCGCCAATACCTCGGGGCGCCCCAGCCCGACCAGGGCGGAGCACGTCATGGAGGACCTTGACGGCAGGATCGATATGGTCATTGACGGCGGAGAAGTGCGCATCGGTCTCGAGTCTACTATCGTGGATTTCACGGAAGATGTGCCCTGCATCCTGAGACCCGGGTATGTAAATGAGCAGAAGCTCCGCGAGATACTCGGCGAAGTGACGATCGACCCAGCAATCGTAAGCGCGGACGGCATGCATGACAGAAAGCCCAGGGCACCCGGCATGGCATATCGGCATTATGCGCCGAAAGCCAAACTCAGCATAGTGACGGGGGATATGGAATCCGTCATAAATAAGATCAATGAACTCGCCGGCAGGGCAGCTCTTGAAGGAAAGACGGTAGGCATCATTGCGACAGATGAGACGGCCGCGCGCTACACGGAAGGTCATGTGCGTGATATCGGAAGTATCGATTCTGATAAGGAGATCGCTCAGCATCTTTTTTCGGTCCTCAGGGATTTTGACGATGACGGTGTAGATATTATTTATTCAGAGGCTTTTGACACTCCGCGCATGGGGCAGGCCATTATGAACCGGCTGCTCAAGGCTGCGGGACACTCTGTGATAGAGGCGTAATAAGTGCATTACAGCCGGATCTTTTCTCCGGGCGGAGAATGATTCGGCTTAAGTATAATGAAAAGAGGAGAGCACAAAATGGGCAAGACAGTAATTATGGATCATCCGTTAATTCAGCACAAAATAGGACTTATCAGAAGTAAAGATACAGGTTCTAAGGATTTCAGAGAGCTGGTCGGCGAAATTGCAACGCTTGAGTGCTATGAAGCTACCAGAAATCTTGAGCTGGAGGAGTATCCGGTTGAGACACCTATGGGCCACACAGTTTCGAAGCGTCTGGCAGGCAAGAAGCTTGCAATTATCCCGATTCTCCGCGCGGGTCTCGGCATGGTACCGGGCATGCAGACCCTGCTCCCGGCAGCCAAGGTCGGACATATCGGTCTGTACCGCGATCCGGCAACCCTGGAACCGGTCGAATACTACTGCAAACTGCCGGCTGATATTGAAGAGAGAGATGTCTTTGTTGTTGACCCGATGCTGGCAACAGGCGGCTCCGCAGTCGATGCGATCGAGCAGCTGAAGAAACATGGCTGCAGGAATATCCGTTTCCTTTGCATCATTGCGGCTCCGGAAGGTTTAAAGAAGCTTCAGGATGCTGAGCCGGATGTCGACATTTATGTCGGAGCGCTTGACGATCATCTGAATGATATCGGTTATATTGTCCCGGGTCTCGGCGATGCCGGCGACCGTATTTTCGGAACGAAATAACCAAGCTGCCCTGCAGGGGAGGAGAATGGAATGAATTTTAAGCGAGTCGATTATTTAAGCTGGGATGAGTATTTTATGGGAGTCGCGATCCTTGCCGGTATGCGGTCCAAGGATCCGAACACACAGGTAGGTGCCTGCATTGTAAGCTCCGATAATAAAATTCTTTCGATGGGCTATAACGGATTTCCCAAGGGCTGCTCTGACGATGAGTTCCCATGGAACCGTGACGGCTCAGACCCGCTGAGGAACAAGTATTTTTATTCGACCCACAGTGAGCTGAACGCGATCCTGAACTACAGGGGCGGCAGCCTCGAGGGGGCGAAGATCTATGTATCTCTGTTCCCGTGCAACGAGTGCGCTAAAGCAATCATTCAATCAGGCATCCGCACTGTCATCTATGACAGCGACAAGTATGCGGATACACCGAGCGTCATCGCCTCCAAGCGGATGTTCGACGCGGCCGGTGTGCGCTACTATCAGTATACGCACACGAACCGCGAGATAAAAATTACACTGTAAATTAGCCGGGAAGTCCGCAAAGATACAGGATGACCGGACTTACCCGATGTTGAAGAGGAGTTAATAGATTATTATGGCTGCAGATAACAAACTGGTATCAGAAATTACAGCGAGGGATGTCGACTTTGCCCAGTGGTACACGGACGTCGTCAAAAAAGCGGAGCTTATCGGATATACATCCGTAAAAGGCTGCACGGTCTTTAAGCCGGCCGGGTACGCGATCTGGGAAAACATCAAAGCGGAACTCGACCGCCGGTTCAAGGAGACCGGTGTCCAGAATGTGTACCTTCCGATGTTCATTCCCGAAGGCCTTCTTCAGAAGGAGAAGGATCACGTTGAGGGATTTGCGCCGGAAGTTGCGTGGGTCACACACGGAGGTGGAGAAAAGCTTCAGGAGAGAATGTGTGTAAGACCGACTTCTGAGACTCTGTTCTGCGACCTGTACCAGAAGGATATCCAGTCATACAGAGATCTGCCGAAGCTTTACAATCAGTGGTGCAGCGTTGTCCGCTGGGAAAAGACGACCCGTCCGTTCCTTCGCTCCAGAGAATTTCTGTGGCAGGAAGGACACACGGCTCACGCGACAGCGGAGGAAGCGGAGGAGAGAACTGTCCAGATGCTGAATCTGTATGCTGATTTCCTTGAAGATGTGCTGGCGATTCCTGTCATTCGCGGCAAAAAGACAGACAAGGAGAAGTTCGCGGGTGCAGAGTCCACCTACACGATCGAGGCGCTCATGCATGACGGCAAGGCTCTTCAGTCCGGGACCAGCCACAACTTCGGCGACGGTTTCGCGAAGGCTTTCGGCATTCAGTTCACAGACAGAGACAACAAGTTAAAGTATGTCCATCAGACGTCCTGGGGCATGACTACGCGTCTGATCGGCGCGGTCATCATGGTCCACGGCGATGACTCCGGTCTTGTTCTTCCGCCGAAGATCGCTCCGACGCAGTGCGTTGTCATTCCTATTCGTCAGAAGGCTGCGGGTGTTCTTGACAAGGCTGACGAGATCGCTGACAGTCTCAGAAAAGCAGGGATCCGTGTCAGCGTCGATGCGGACCCGGCAAAGTCACCCGGATGGAAATTTGCCGAGCAGGAGATGCGCGGATTCCCGCTCCGCGTGGAAGTGGGACCGAAGGATATCGAGAAGGGCGAGTGCGTGATCGTTCGCCGCGACACAAGAGAAAAAATCTCTGTCAGGATCGATGATGTCGCGACAGTGGCGGCAGAGTTGCTTCTTACGATCCACAAAGACATGTTCGAGCGCGCGAAAAAGTTCCGCGAAGAACACACATACGAAGCTTCAACGTACGAAGAGTTCAAGGAAGTCGCGGATACAAAGCCGGGCTTTATCAGAGCTTTCTGGTGCGGAGACGTGGAGTGTGAGAACAAGATCAAGGAAGACACGACCTGCACTTCCCGCTGCATGCCGTTCGGCGAGCCGGAGACTCCGGAGGAGGCAGTCTGCGTCTGCTGCGGAAAGAAAGCAAGAAAGCTTGTCTGCTGGGGCAAGGCTTATTAATACCAACGCGTGGAATTTTTCCTGAAATCAAAAGGACCGGCTTTACCGATATAGCCGGTCCTTACGTTTATAATCAATTGCCGGAGGTGCGTAATGAATATTGAACTGCCGTCTAAAGTCAAAAATATTTTAGATGTACTCGATGCACACGGATATGAGGCGTACGTGGTTGGCGGATGTGTGCGGGACAGTATTCTCCGGAGGAATCCTGAAGACTGGGATATCACCACTTCAGCGAGACCCGAGGAAGTAAAGGCGCTTTTCAGAAGAACGATAGACACGGGAATCGCTCATGGGACCGTCACGGTCATGCAGGGCGACGATGGCTTTGAAGTGACAACGTACAGGGTAGACGGCAAGTACGAGGACGGCCGTCATCCGACGGAAGTCACATTCACACCGAACCTCGAGGAGGACCTGCTGAGGCGCGATTTCACGATAAACGCGATGGCTTACAACGAGAAGAACGGACTTGTCGACATATACGGAGGCATTGCGGATCTTGAGAATAAGCTGATCAGATGTGTCGGCAACGCGGATGAAAGATTTGATGAGGATGCCCTTCGGATCCTTCGGGCTGTGCGCTTTGCCGCCCAGCTTGATTTTGTCATTGAGGATGAGACCCGCGCGGCGATCGCAAGACATGCGGAGAATCTCAGAAAGGTGAGTGCCGAGAGGATCCAGATGGAGATCGTCAAGCTGCTGACGTCGCCGAATCCGGAAAGGTGGGTCGATCTTTACGACACCGGGATCACAGCCGTCATTATGCCGGAATTCGATGTCGCCATGAATACGCCTCAGAACTCTGTGCATCACATGTATAATGTCGGTGAGCACACGCTGCACGCGTTGGTCGCGTGCAGGTCGGATAAGATCCTGCGGCTCACCATGCTGCTGCATGATCTTGGCAAACCTGCCGCGAGAGTCACGGATGACCGGGGCTATGATCATTTCCCGGGCCACGCCGAGATCAGCGCAGCGATCGCGAAGGACATTTTGAAGAGGCTGAAGTTCGACAACGAGACGACTGCTGTGGTCACCAAACTTGTGAAATATCATGATTACCGCCCGGAGCCGGAGCCGACGGCGGTGAGGTGGGCGCTGAATAAGATCGGCGACGATCTTTTCCCGCTGTTCCTGGAAGTGCAGTGGGCCGACAACAGTGCCAAGAGCGAGTTCGGTCTGGATGACAAGTTCGACCGCGTGCAGGCTGTGTGCGATGTCTATGAGGATGTATTAAAGAACCGGGACTGCGTGAAACTGTCGGATCTGGCAATCAACGGCAATGACGTGCTTGCCCTCGGAGTTCACGGCAGGGAAGTCGGAAAGATACTCGACCTTGCGCTGAAGCTGGTCGTCGAGGATCCGGACATGAATGAGCATGACAGTCTGGTCGCATTTGCAAAACATGAAATTGAAAAAATGCACGGCTAAAAAGCGCGGAAAATCAAGACCTTATGCGCATGAGGAAGCGCGCACGCCTTTGACTGTTCGTGATTAGATACGCTCATTATCCTTGACATACCGCACTAAAAGAGATATAAATAAGTAAACTCTTGCTGAGAGGTTGACGAATATATATCTTATGTGAAATCAAGGAGGAATTACCATGAACAAAACGGAACTGGTTGCGGCTATCGCAAATGAAACAGGTCTGACAAAGAAGGATTCTGAAGCAGCCGTTAAGGCTTTCATCGATGTTGTATCCGAGGAGCTTAAAAAGGGCAGCAAAGTACAGCTTGTGGGCTTTGGTACATTTGAGATTTCTCAGCGCGCCGCGCGCGAGGGAAGAAATCCGCAGACCGGTGATGCGATGGAAATTCAGGCATCCAGAACTCCTAAGTTCAAGGCGGGCAAGGCGTTAAAGGACCTTGTCAACGGAAAGAAATAAGTACAAGCTTAAGACAGAATGAAAAGATGAGAAATTGGCGGGAGGGTTTATCCTCCCGCTCTTTATATCAAAGACAGATCGACGGAAAGGGAAGAGGTTATATGAGACTTGATAAGTATCTGAAAGTGTCAAGACTGATTAAACGCAGGACGATCGCCAACGAGGCCTGCGACGCAGGACGCGTCACGGTGAACGGGAAAGCGGCCAAGGCATCATATGATGTAAAGGTCGGCGATGTCATTGAGATCGGGTTCGGCGAGCGGATAGTTCGGGCGGAGGTGACCCGCATCGTTGACTCCACAAAGAAGGAAAATGCCGCGGAGATGTACCGATACATTTAAACGGCGCGGTTTACTTTGATCCGCCGCTGGTGTAAAATGACTGTAAATAAAGGTGTTTGCGGGGTTGATCTTTATGGGGAGAAGAAGGGCGAGGGTTTCGCGTGATCGAAAGATAATGAGAAATACGATGCTGATGATCCTTCTGGTCGTCTGCATCCTTTTTGTGGCGCTGTTCATCGGTGGATACCGCCTCAATAAGAAAATCGACGCCGCGCTTGCGACAAAGTCGGAGCTCGAGGCAGAGATCAATGATGAGAAGACCAGGAAAGAAGAGCTGGAGGAGCTCGAGGACTACATGCAGACGGATGAATACATCCGTGAGGTAGCCCGCGAAAAACTCGGTCTGGTAGATGAAGGAGATATCATCTTCCGGAGAGACGACGATAATAAATGACAGAAAGCTGTCTTTTCTATGTCGGAGCACGACTGTATATGGCATGGTGCCATGTGCAGTCGTGTTTCGACATGTGGGACAGCTTTTTGTGCTGTGAATCGGAGGCTTTATGATCAAAAAGGTTGAGAGATTTATGCGGGAGAATAAGATGACCGCGCCGGGAGATTCGCTGATCGTCGGAGTCTCGGGAGGCGCGGATTCTGTCTGCCTTCTCTATATTCTCCGGTCGCTTCGGAAAACTCTGGACATAGAACTCACAGCCTGCCACGTGATGCATGGGATCCGCGGTGAGGAGGCGGAGAGAGACGCCGCGTTTACGGTCGACCTGTGTGAGCGGCTTGGGGTGCCGTGCAGAGTCGAAAGGCGGGATGTGCCGCATCTTGCCGTGCAGATGAATATGACGGTCGAGGAGGCCGGCCGCTATGCGCGCAGACAGATATTCGAGCAGCTTCGGACAGAGACCGGCGCGCGTAAGATCGCGCTCGCCCATCACATGGATGACCTCGCGGAGACGGTCCTCATGAACGCCGCCCGAGGGACGGGGATAAAGGGGCTCGCCTCGCTTCGGCCGGTGCGCGGATCCTATATAAGACCGCTTCTCTGCGCGGAACGTGCGGAGATTGAGGAATTCCTAAGGCGGGAGGGGCTTACCTACTGCACGGATTCGACCAACCTCGACACGGAGATCACACGCAATGCCGTCCGGGAGATCATTCTCCCCGAGACGGAGGAGAGAGTCAACAAAAAGACGAGGCTCCATCTGTCTGTGCTTTCCCGGGAAGCCGGGGAGGTCTCTGACTTCCTGGAGTCGGAGTGTGAGGCAAGGCGGAGAAAATATGTGAGCCGGCGGGAGGATGCGGTCTTCATCGAGGAGGCCTTTCTTGAGGAGTCTCACCTTATGCAGTCCATGATCGTGAAGAGCGCGCTTTGTGAACTCGCAGGAACCGAAAAAGATATCGCAAGAAGGCATGTCGAGGACATCCTGAAGCTTTTTGCAAATGAATCCGGGCGCAGGATCGATCTCCCCTACCGCCTCATGGCTGTGCGAAAAACAGGAGGAATCAGCATCTCAGGAAGAAAGAAACAGGTCAGGGAGGTGCCGCGAGGTGAGGTTGTTCTGGCGCCGGGCACATTTGCAATGGAGAAAGGTGTCCTGAATGTTAAAATTCTTGAATATGACGGCGGTGCCATTCCACAAAATATGTATACGAAAACGTTCGATTATGATAAAATAAAGGATACTCTTAAACTGAGGACACGTCTGCCCGGCGATTTCATCGTGATAAACCCCGACGGAAGACGAAAAAGTTTCTCAGATTATCTCACGGACATGAAAGTCGATAAGGAACTGCGGGATAAGATTCCGCTGGTCGCGCGCGGCAAAGAAATTCTGTGGGCTATCGGTATGAGGAGCGGTGAATCCTGCAGAGTTGATGAGAAAACACAGAGGTCGCTCGTCATGACCTTTACCAATGACAATTTGGAGGAGCAAGATGACAGACAACATTAGAATCATGATAACCGAAGAGGAAATAGAGCAGAGAACGAAGGAGCTGGGAGAGCAGATCAGCCGTGATTACGCGGGAAAGCAGGTACATATGATCTGTGTCCTGAAGGGTGGCGTATATTTCATGACAGCCCTCTCCAAGAGAATTTCTGAGGACGTTCCCGTATCTCTCGACTTTATGTCAGTATCCAGCTACGGCGATGACACAAAGTCATCCGGCATTGTCAAGATCATCAAGGACCTTGATGAACCTCTGATCGGCAAGGATGTCCTTATCGTCGAGGATATTATCGATTCCGGCAGGACTCTGTATTATCTCATGGGCATGATGCGCGAGAGAAAGCCGAATTCTATTAAGCTCTGCACGCTTCTGGACAAGCCGGACAGACGTGTGCGCGACGTCAAGGTCGACTATCTCGGCTTTGAGATCGAGGACCGTTTCGTGGTGGGCTGCGGAATGGATTACCAGCAGAAATACAGGAATCTTCCGTATATCGGAGAAATAATACTAACGGGTGAGGAAAATTGACGGAAAAACCTTCAAAGAGAATATTCACTTACCTGCTCGCGATCTTTGTCCTTGTGATGACATATTATTATTTTGCGGGCAGATTTGAAACAAAAGATTTATATACATACAGAGAGTTCACCGAGTCCCTCGAGAAGGGCGAAGTCGAATCTGTCACGATCCGGCCGAACTCGCAGGGAACGACAGGTCAGATCATTATCCGCATGAAGGAAAATGAGATCCACCGGATGTATGTGACGGATGTCAGGGAAGTGGAGAAGGATGCCGCGAAGTACGACAATGTCGAAATTGCGGTCGACGACATTCCCGCTGACAACTCGATGATGAATTCTGTGTTCCTGATCATCGCGGCCGCCGGCATATTCATGCTGTTTTTTGTTCTGATGAACCGCCAGGGCGGCGGGACGAACGCGCAGATGATGAATTTCGGAAAGAGCCGCGCGAGAATGACAACTGCCGATGAGCAGTCCGTCACATTTGACGACGTCGCCGGTCTCGAGGAGGAAAAGCAGGATCTGGAGGAGCTTGTAGATTTCCTGAGGGACCCTGCCAAGTACACGGCGCTCGGGGCAAGGATACCAAAGGGCGTACTTCTTGTGGGACCTCCCGGAACGGGCAAGACTCTGATCGCCAAGGCTGTCGCCGGCGAGGCGGGCGTTCCCTTCTTCTCGATATCGGGTTCCGATTTCGTTGAGATGTTCGTCGGTGTCGGCGCCTCCCGCGTGCGCGACCTTTTCACGGACGCTAAGAATAATCATCCCTGCATCGTGTTCATCGATGAGATCGATGCTGTCGCCAGACGGCGCGGCGCAGGTCTCGGCGGCGGCCATGACGAGCGTGAGCAGACTCTGAATCAGCTCCTTGTCGAGATGGACGGTTTCGGGGTGAATGAGGGCATTATTGTCCTCGCGGCTACTAACCGCGTGGATATTCTGGATCCCGCCATTCTGAGACCGGGACGCTTTGACCGGAAGGTCGCAGTTGGAATGCCGGACGTTCGCGGCCGCAGAGAGATCCTGGCCGTACACGCCAAGAATAAGCCGCTGGGCGACGACGTTGATCTCGACCAGATCGCTCAGACGACGGCGGGATTTTCCGGGGCGGATCTCGAGAACCTGCTGAACGAGGCAGCAATCTATGCCGCCGGCAGCGGGAGACCGTATATTATCCAGAATGATATCCGCCAGGCTTTCATCAAGGTCGGCATTGGGGCTGAGAAGCGCAGCAAGGTCATGTCCCGAAGGGATAAGGAGATCACAGCGTACCACGAATCCGGCCACGCCATTTTATTCCATGTGCTGCCGCAGGTGGGACCTGTCTACTCTGTCTCCATCATTCCGACCGGACAGGGAGCCGCAGGCTACACAATGCCTCTGCCGGAGAAGGATGAGATATTTAACACCAGAAGCCGCATGCTCGAGGAGATAACGGTGGATCTCGGAGGAAGAGTTGCCGAGGAGATCCAGTTCGGAGATATCACGACAGGTGCTTCCCAGGATATCAAGCAGGCGACGGCTCTTGCCAAAGCGATGGTCATGAAGTACGGAATGTCATCAAAAATGGGGCTCATATCCTACGACGATGACTCCGGTGAAGTGTTCATCGGCAGAGATTTTGAGAAGACCAGGAGCTACAGCGAACGCACGGCGGATGAGATCGACGAGGAAGTAAAATCCATCATCGATCAGTGCTACAGGAATGCCCGCAGCATTATTCTGGAGTACCGGGATGTGCTGAATGCGTGTGCCGAGCTGCTGCTGGATAAAGAAAAAATTGGCAGAGAAGAATTTGAAGCGCTGTTCGAGAACCGGGCAGCCCTGGCTGATGAGGCATCAGCGTATATAGGAGAGTAAGGGGAGTATAAATGATTCGCGCCACTTCGGGAGTGAGGCGCGAATCGACAGAAGGAGTTGAAAACATGGAACGAGACGGCACGAAAGAGTATCGCCGGATGAGATATGTTTCGCTGATGCGTCCCGTTTTTCGGAAGAGGGCCGTCTTCAGCGATGAGACCGGTCACTACCGGAGACCGGCGCAGCCGAAAGAATACGATGATGTAACCATTCGCCTTCGCACAATGAAGAACAATGTGGACGCGGTGTATCTGATCAGCGGCTCCATGAGGCAGAAAATGGATCTCGCGGAAGTCAAGGGTGGGTTCGATTTTTATGAGACGACGATCCATCTGGGAACGGAAAAGGTCCTGTATTACTTTGAACTGCAGGTAGAATCGGCTACATGCTATTACAATAAGATGGGTATCACGAGAGACCTGAGCGAGCGCAACAGCTTCCGCATAGTACCCGGGTTTTCGACACCGGAATGGTCTCACGGCGCGGTCATGTATCAGATCTATACGGACCGCTTCTGCAACGGTGATCCGACCAACGACGTTCTGTCCCGCGAATACACCTACCTGAATGAATTTTCCAGGAAGGTGACGGACTGGAATCAGCCGCCGGAGAACATGGATGTCCGCAATTTCTACGGCGGTGACCTGGCAGGCATCATGAAAAAGCTTGATTACCTCCAGGATCTCGGCGTCGAGGTCATATATCTCAACCCGATTTTCGTATCACCATCGAATCACAAGTATGACATTCAGGATTATGATCATGTGGACCCGCACTTCGGGAAAATCGTAAAGGATGAGGGCAATCTCCTCGGATGGGACGACAGGACCAACCGGCACGCGACAAGGTACATCACGAGATCCACGGATCCGGTGAATCTGGCGGCGTCAGATGCCGTGCTGGCTGAGCTGTCTGCCGAGATACACCGTCGCGGGATGAAGCTTATTCTTGACGGTGTGTTCAACCACTGCGGTTCCTACAACAAGTGGCTTGACCGCGAACTGATCTATGAAAATCAGCCGGGCTACGAGAAAGGCGCGTATGTCGATAAGGACAGCCCCTATCACTCGTTCTTCAAGTTCAACAATGAGCATGCCTGGCCGTACAACGAGTTTTACGACGGATGGTGGGGACATGCCACTCTGCCAAAGCTGAATTACGAGGAGAGCAGTGAGCTGTTCAACTATATCCTGCGCATAGGAAAAAAGTGGGCTTCTCCGCCTTACAACATTGACGGATGGCGGCTTGACGTGGCTGCCGACCTCGGTCACACGCAGGATTACAATCATTATTTCTGGAGGGAATTCAGAAAAGCTGTCAAGTCCGTCAACCCGGACGCGCTCATTCTCGCCGAGCATTACGGTGACGCGAGTAAATGGCTTGGTGGAGATCAGTGGGACACCGTCATGAACTATGACGCGTTCATGGAACCGGTATCCTGGTTCCTGACCGGCATGGAGAAGCACAGCGACGAATTCAGGGAGGACCTGCTCGGCAACGGCGAGGTATTTACCAGCGCCATGCGGTATCATATGGCCAGCTTTATGGGACCGTCCCTTCTCAGCGCGATGAACGAGCTGGATAATCACGACCACTCGAGGTTCCTCACCCGGACGAATCACATTGTCGGGCGTGTCTCTCAGCTTGGCTCGGAGGCAGCCGGCAAGGGCATTGTCGTGCCGGTCATGAGAGAAGCCATAGTGATCCAGATGACTTTCATCGGAGCGCCGACCCTGTACTACGGAGACGAGGCAGGCGTCGTCGGATTCACGGATCCGGATAACCGCCGGACATATCCGTGGGGCCATGAGGATCGTTCTCTCATTGACTTTTACAAGATGGCGATCAGGCTTCACAGGAAGTATGAACCGCTGCGCACCGGGTCGATCAAGGAGCTCGGTTCAGGCTATAATTTTATATCATACGGGCGTTTCGATGAAGAGGAGCAGTTCGTGATCGCCGTCAATGCAGGCGAGGATCCGCTTCCGGCAGAAATTCCGGTATGGGAGATAGGAATCACGCAGACAGCCAACACGAAGATGGTGAAGCTTCTGTCCACGGACAGAGACGGCTATTCAACAAGTCCGAAAAAATATCTGGTCACCGGCGGCATCATGACGCTTGACCTGAAACCTTATGAAGCGCTTGTTCTGTATCATAAGGGGACCGGCGACGAAGAAACCAGAAGTATTCTATGATTTAGCGAGGTAGGATAAATGAAGAAAAGAATTCTTGCGACTCTTTGTGCTTCGATTCTCTGTTTTTGCGGCTGTGGCGCAGGCAGCGGAGCCGGCGAAACAGTTCAGCCGGCGGATGAGAGCACGGTTCCCGTTGTTGAGGAGACTCTTGCGGATGCCGGTATCGACAGGTTCGTAAGTATACCGGAGTACAAGGGCGTTGAGCTCGCGAAAGACACTGTGAAAGTGACGGAGGCCGATCTGAAGGAAGCCTATGACGTGGACCTCAATCAGTACAGGATTGACGTGCCGGATATGGAAATCGCGGATTACTTCTGGGTGACAATGGACTATGAAGGTCTGATCGACGGCGAGAGCTTCGCCGGTTCAACGGCAACGAACTATGATCTGAAGATCGGTCAGGGTACATTTCCGGAGTCATTTGAGAGCCAGCTGATCGGCCACAAGCAGGGCGACAGTCTGACGATCGATGTGGAATTTCCTGAAGACTATGACAACCGTGACATCGCAGGCAAGACCGCGACATATAATATCACCATCACCCGCGTTTCGGTAGCTCTGGGTGAGCCCACGGCGGACTGGACGAGAATGTATTTCGGACAGAGCGTCGATGAGTATAAGGCCGCCAAGCTCGAGGAGGTCACAGCCAAACTTGACTCGGAGGCTGACACCAAGCTCCGTACGGACGCATGGTTCGCGGTCTTCGATAAGTCGGAAGTCCTCGCATATCCTGAGGACATGATCGGGATCTGGACAAAGTACAGTCAGGACACGTATGCGAGATATGCCGAGAAGCTGGGCATGGAGTACGAGGACTTCCTGGCCGAGTACGGAGTCACTGAGACTGCTATCAGTGAAAATGCCATGAGATATGTGAAATCTTATCTGGTGGCCACCGCGATCATGGAGAACGAGGGAATTGACGAGGACGATCAGATCTACCGCACGAAAAAGAATGAACTCCTCTCTTCATCGGGCTACGCGTCCGAGGACGCCGCTGTCGCAAACGGCATTTCAAGCGAGAACATTGATATGACGGTCAGGTATTATCTGGCATGTGACATCATTATGGATAACGCGAAGATCAACGGTGCCGAGACTGCTGAGAGCGCGGAAGCGACTCAGGAGGAGTCGGCTGCGGCTGTGAGTGAGACGGACGACGAGGACACACAGGAAGAGAATACTGAGGAAACAACGTACACAGAGGACGAGGAAAATACTGAAGAAGAGACCTATGATGAGGATTACGATGAGGAATAAAATGTGATTCGTATTCCACGGAGACTCTTTCAGTTATACGAAAATGAGCAAAAAGGCTGCCATACCGTTTGGGTATGGCAGTTTTTTTGTGGCAAAAAACCGGGAGAGTGAGGCGCACTCGAACGAGTAAACTCTTGCACAAACCCTCTCTGTTTTCTTGACTTAATGTGTTATACACATTATAATTGAAATGCTATTAATAATAATTCAGCTATAATAATATATTGGTAATAATTGATAAATAATTATAATGTGCGATACACAGCATAACAGTTATTTTTACCGGAGAGTTTAAAAGCGGCTGTGTTATATCGGTATACTGGGGAGTGTACTTATATAGAGCCGGGAGACAGATGTCTCCCGATTCGGAGCAGATCCGGCAGGCAAGAGGGGAATTATGGGAAGGGAGAATATCGAAGCGGCACTTACAATGGAAATGCGGCGAGGGACAATTGTCCTCGTCTGTCTGTGCTGCCTCGATGAACCTGTACATGGGTACGGCCTGGTAGAACAACTGGCAGAGAAGGGAATACCGGTTGAGACCAATACTCTGTATCCTCTCCTCAGGAGACTCTCTTCCCAGGGGCTCCTCGAGGACCGATGGGACACGAGCAGTTCCAAGCCGCGCAAGTATTACTGCATAACAGATGAGGGAAAAAGAGTGAGGGACGTCCTTGCAAAGCAGTGGAAACATATGTCCGACGCGATGAAGGACATCATGCAGGACGTCACGTAAATGGAGGCGAAGAGTGGTTGCGAAAATTATTGACCGGTATGTAGCGGAGGTCATGAGATATATACCGCCTATGGAGAGACTGAAGGCGGAAAGAGATCTGAAAGAAGTTATTTACGAGATGCTGGAAGATTACATGGAGGGAGAGAGACCTGTGGGACGTGATGCACGCGCTGTCATCAGGGATCTCGGACCTGCCTACTATGTGGCATCGGAGTACAATCAGAGAAAGAGGAAGGCGCGGCGCAGGAGAAGGATCGCGGCGGGAAGGGCTCTGGACCGGCTGGTCCATGTGATATTCGCGCTGTCCATGACCTGCGTGGTCCTCGGAGCGGCGGCGCTGGCGCTCGGTATCACCGATAACATGATCGCGATTTTCACCGGGGCAATGTTGGCGATCGGGCTGGTCATCATAGGTATGTTCAGACCGCTTCCCTCAGAGGACAGGAGACCGCGGCGAAAGCGTCAGCCGTCCGCGGGAACAGACAGACATTACCGGAATATTTGATTTGGAGGAGAATGTATGGAGTATCGAATTGAACACGACTCGATGGGAGAGGTAAAGGTCCCGGCCGACCGGCTTTGGGGAGCGCAGACGCAGCGCAGCCACGAGAACTTTCCGATCGGTGTCGGAATTGAGACAATGCCTGCGGAAATCGTCCGCGCGTTCGGTATACTGAAGAAGGCGGCAGCCCGTGCCAATAACATCCTTGTGGGCGGCCGAATGACGGATGAGAAGCTGAATGCCATATCTGCCGCCTGTGATGAGGTAATTGACGGGACTCTGATTGAAGAATTTCCGCTGGTCGTATGGCAGACGGGATCCGGCACACAGTCCAATATGAATGCCAACGAAGTGATAGCCAACCGGGCCAACCAGATCGCGGGTAAAAAGCTCTGCCATCCGAACGATGACATTAACATGAGCCAATCGTCCAATGACACCTTCCCCACGGCCATGCATATAGCGGCAGTGTGTGCCCTCGAGGACCGGCTGCTTCCGGCCGTTGAGACTCTCATAGAGACCTTCAGGCGGATAGAGAAGGAGAATCCGGAGATTGTCAAATCGGGGAGAACACATTTGCAGGACGCGACCCCGATTCGGTTCTGCCAGGAAGTATCCGGCTGGCGGAGTTCGCTCGAAAAAGATGCCGAGCTGATCCGCCTTGCGGCAGGTCCGCTTCATGAGCTTGCCCTCGGAGGCACGGCAGTCGGAACAGGTCTCAATGCGCCCGCTGGTTTTGACCGGCAGGTGGCTATGGAAGTAGCCGTAATAACGGGCAAGGAGTTCGTGACAGCGGGGAACAAGTTCCATGGCCTGACATCCAAGGATGAGCTCACATTTGCCCACGGGGCGATCAAAGCGACAGCCTGCGATATGATGAAAATTGCAAATGACGTCCGCTGGCTCGCTTCCGGCCCCCGCCTGGGTCTCGGCGAGATCACGATCCCAGCAAATGAGCCGGGGTCATCGATCATGCCCGGCAAAGTCAACCCGACCCAGTGTGAGCAGGTGACAATGGTCGCGGTCCAGATCATGGGCAATGACGTGGCAGTCGGCATGGCGGCGTCCCAGGGCAATTTTGAACTGAACGTGTTCATGCCGGTTCTCATTTACAATTTCCTGCAGTCGGCGAGACTGCTGTCCGAATCAATACTGGCCTTCAACGACAACTGCGCTTCCGGCATTAAGGTCAACGAGGAGAAGATGCGGCATAATCTTCACAATTCTCTCATGCTGGTCACTGCGCTGAATCCTTATATCGGCTATGAGAATGCCGCGAAGGTTGCCCACAAGGCATTTGATGAGAACACTTCCCTGAGGGAGGCATGCACAGCCCTCGGATTCCTCACCGAGGAGGAGTTCGATAAAGTGTTCCATCCTGAACAGATGGTCTGAACGGTTTTTCCCATTCCGTGTTCAGCATACATATTTCATTTCCCTATGAAAGACCGCCGTGTCAGTTCGACGCGGCGGTCTTTATCTCAGTGGGGAAGACCCCCGCTTCTGTAAGCGGTGGGTAAATCAATATCCTGCTTGTCTCAGTGGCGGGTCACAATCCCCCACTGAGATAAACGCTCAGCTGCACAATGCTCCACTGGAGCATTGTTACGCATGCTAAGGCACGCGAGGATGCGTAGGGATTCGGTTGGGAATTATGTCAGC
>ODAI010141677.1_pt1 | contig 22150 bp, 19 predicted proteins | sample 1539321 | NCBI WGS metagenome assembly ODAI01 (sample SAMN02144231, study PRJEB22623) | gut metagenome | biome: sheep rumen | host: Ovis aries | place: New Zealand | reverse complement strand
ACTCTCACCATGTCCACCTTTTATGACTTTCTATCTCTGAATATCGAAAATCCCGGTGATGTGTCACTTCAGGAAAAATTGTTTAAGGATACAAAAATCTTTGAGGATAGGGAATTCTGCAGTGAATACATGGGAAAGTTTCCGGTAATCTTTATTACACTTAAGCAAATAGAAGGTAAAGATTTTATCAGCGCCTACGGACGCTTTGCTTCAGTAATTTACGACATGTACACTCAGTTTAGATACCTTGCAGACAGTAATAAACTGAGTAGTGATGAAATTGAAGAATACAAACTCTATCTTGATAAGTTTTAGACAGCAATCAGAAAATTACGCAGGAAATTCTGCATACATGCAAGGATGCGCTGTGACAGTCACATCCGGCTGAATCGTTACAATTGTCTTGACTGACAGAATTCAGTGACCTGAAAATTCCGGCAAGGGGCATGGCGGATTGCATGTGCCTCATGAACCGGAAAAATAAGCTTTATTTGCCGACATTGTGCTTAATTACATTTCCGTCTTTATCTTTGCCTTTCAAAAGAGTTTTTGCCAATGTAACTTCAAGACTGCGGAATGAACTGTTGTTTCCGGAATCATCAAATTTGGATTTGGTAAGAAATTTTCCGATCGGTCCCATGTGCAGTTCTTTTACGAACAGGTGCACATTTCCCATGAACGTGTAAAGTTTGTCGTTCAATGCCTCAACATGCTCCGGATATTTTCCTATAAGCGGGCTGAAAATTGATTTGTTTCTTAACTTGACCATTCCCAGAACACCGACATGCTGCTTTGTTATGCGATCTCTCATTTTATTGACATCATCCATGCAGCTGTCCAATATTGCCAGATAGTCTTTATTGTGAGCAATTAAATTTCTGGAATAGTTGTCATAATCTATAATAAACCTTCCTTTGGATTTAAGACCCAGAACCTGAGTATCCACATCATACGTAAAATACTGCGCCATCTGTTCCAAGATCTTTTTCATTGACTTCAATAAGCCGGCGCTGCAGTCGATATACCTGGTATATTCGCTGCACTTGATCTTCTCATTATTGTAGTCAATCATCAGGTTTCTTATTGCCGTAAAGGACTGGTTGTATTTTTCGCGGACATCCTGATACCAGTCTGACAGCTGAACTGCAAAAGATATGGCGGAATGAGCCTTGTTCACATCTTTTGTAAAATATAAAATCATCTGCCAGAATTCATACATAAGCTTCTGATTGGCTTCGATAAGCGAAGCATCGGCCAGTATGAATTTCTTTTCATTTTCATTTTCAAATATGAGATTCGGCCGTGTAGTTATATCAAGTCTGAAATCCATGGCTTTCAGAATAAGATTGAGGCATTTATTGTGAACATTGTAGAACTGGGTGTATTTGCTTACATTTTGATCTGTCGGAATGTACTTCTCGGCACACTGGTATGCAGCCTCAAAAGTTTCAAAATAGTTCTTCACCTGTTCCATGGCATATGTTCTTCCGTTGACAGGAGGAGCCTTTGCGTCGTCCTGTGCTGCGGAGGAGGTGCTGAAGCTGCTCAGAAAAAGCAAACCTGTCAGCAGCATACCGAACAGTAATCTGTGTTTTTTCATGATTTCTCCCTGTTGTTTCTAAAATCTGATGTCATAAGTGTTCACATACCAGCGGCCGTTGCCCTTGCGTCTGAGTTCATGAGGGTTTTTGGAACCGATCTGCTTGCCGTTCTTATCGTAGGCACGACTGTAGACAATGGCCATTTCTTCCTTTTCACCACCCATTTTTGTCAGCTGATCACGCTGGTTTTCATTCAGAAAATAAGTGTCCAGATCATTGGTGTCATCGAATCCCTTGATTACTGTTATTTTAGGTTCATCAAATTCAACGTATACATATTCATTCTGGAAACGGTTCTGGTGCAGATCCCAGTGATAACGCAGCAGGGATGAGCCGACATCGGTTTTTCGTCTTTCAGGATAAATGCAGTCCATGTAAAGATTGTAATTTTTCTCCTTGATGGCGGTTGCAAATATCTCCATCAGTTTCTTAGGATCTGCATTTTCCGGAATGGATTTTACCGTGTACCAGGAATCCTTGATCTTATCAACCAGTTCCTCACCGATGAAATATCCCGAATTGTCATTATCCGGATCATAAACGGCGAGAACGGTATCATTTGCGTAAATCATCTCCGGCACCACAATCCATCCCCATACAAATGGCGATTTCTTTTCTACAGAGGCGTCCGGGGATTCCATCACAATACTTGTGATTTTACCCAGAACCTTAAAATTAAGGTTGTCGCCGATGCTTGCGTCAACCATGCTGCGGTAGCGTCTTACCGCTTCATAAGCTCCGCTCCAGTTTCGTCCGTTCATGGAAATAAAATAATAGCCTGTGGACGGTTTGCCTGCCGCTACGTATGAGCCTGAACCGCCGGTGAACATATTGGAAGGGTATTGAACATTATCAAGAACGACATATTTGCCTAAATAATCGTTGAGGTTTTCTACGGTTTCAGGATCCGGAGCAGGATAAGCCTTCGGCAGCATCTGTCTTTGAGAAACCTGTTTATTCCATTCGGCTTCATTCATGCCTTTAATCCTGCTGCGCATCTGCTCTTCATTGGTTTTGTATGCCAGCATCTCAGGGGTTATCTGGCGAAAATCACCCATGCTTCTCTGCACGGCGACCGAGGCCCTTTTCATCAGATCCTTTACCCGCGGATCGTCCGGATATTCCTCGTTAAGCTTCTTGATTCTCGTCAGGGCATCTGTTTTATGGAAAAATCTGGTATTTCCTGCGCCCTGGGCCCGTTCAACCTCTTTTTCAAATTCCTTTAGAAAATAATTGGCCTTGTCGACATCTGCAAACGGTGCATCCGCAGCCATTGCTGGCGATGCGAAAAATGCCAGTGATAAAAGCAAAGCTGATAATCTGTTTTTCTGCACGATCAGTTACTCCCGTAAAATTTAATTTCAGTCAGAAACAGCAATTCATAGACCGTTATACCGCATGGATCTGTTTACGGCTATTTTATCATTATGCGCGATATAAAAATTATGTGCAGATCTTAAATATTATCCATCTGTTAATACTGATTTTGCAGAGCGGAGTTACTGTATAATTGACTGCCCTATTTCAGGAATTGAACGAACATAACATTATCGGTTTTCAATCTGTTGTACGCTTAGCATCTGAGCGGTGTTTTTTGATTTCTTGGGGAGATTGCGATATGGATGGAATAAGGCGTTATTCCAGGGCCGAGCTGGAGCGGAAAATTGCCGAACGCAGTGCACAGGTAATGGATCAATTCTGCGAGGCGGAGAAGTATTCGCTTAAAGCGGTTATGAAGTTCGGAGCCGGAATTGTGCTGCTTTTCCTGTTTCAGTTTTCATATTTTTCCGATGTCTACAGCGTTCAGCTGTCAAGATTTACCGGCGGATATGTGAATACTGATGCCGTGGTTGAACATTACACCCATATGAGAAAAAGAGCGGTTTTCAGGGCTGTAACACCGGATAACACGGTCCTTCGTTTTTCTTCCAAATATTTCCGCACATCAAACGGAGCCACGATTAACGTAAGCTACAACCGCAACAGTCCTTCCCATGCCTATGTCAATGATTTCCGGTACTCTGCGCCGTCTTTTCTGGCAGCGGCTGTCATATTCGGCGGACTTGCCTGGATGATCATGGTTTTTAACGGCAGATTAAAAGGTTACCGGAGGCTGAAAGCACTTAAGGAAGGCAGTCAGTATGTGCTTCTTGAGGCTGATTTGGATCGTGATTTCGATAAAACTGTTAAAACCTCTGCCAAAGGAAAAAAATCTGAATATTATGCCTGCTGGTATAAACTTGAGGTTGAAGGATATGCACCTGTAATTTTCCACGGGATCTGGCATCTGAATCTGTGGACCGATAATCCTGAACTGCTGTCCCGGGCGGCAGTAAAGGAGGCAGGAAGATGCAGGATCTACATGTATGATGTCGGCAATCCTGATGAAATGCGCTATTTTATTGAGGAGGTTCGCTGATTTTCGTGTAAACGGCGGAAATATACGGCATTAAACCTGTATAATCCGGACGTATTTCATTGTTTGTTTAAAACATCATATTAGGAGGTCTTGGATAAATGAACATTGCACACAGAAAATTCACTGACGGTTTTTCATGGGTAACCTCAGCATTCAAAATCAGTCTCTCGAATTTTCTTTCCTATTGTCTTTACTGTATTATTTTCCTTGTTATTGTCGCAGCTATCTGCGCTGCCTTGTTGTTCGGGCTCATCACAGCTACCGACGGAGGCCAGACTGATCCAGACACAGGCATATATCGACCTAACCCTTACTTCCAGCTTGGTATGAGTATTATCCAGATAGTCGCCATATTCGGTATGCTAATCGGAGCAATAAAGGCATCACTGGATATGGTTAACTTTAACAAGGTATCTCTCAGAAGTTTTTTCTTCGGTTTTACCAGCCCATTGATTCTGGTGAAACTGATTCTGTTCACAATTATATCCGTTATCATAGGCTCTATAACTCTTGAGAATTTCATATCCAATATGTTTACAGAGAATGGAATTTTATATAATTTTCTGACCCCTTCAATCTTTTGGCCATTGTTGATCATAACAATGGCAGTGGCATTTGTAATTGGAACTCTCATTTCATGTGTTCTAACCAGATTGGTACAAAGAGACGATCACAGACTGTTAGCATCAATAGCAGACTCAGTCAAAGCATTCTGTATCAACATTCTTCCTTTTTTCGCCATGATGCTGCTCATTGGTGTAATTACTTATGTATTAAGCTTGCCCTCAAATAAAATGGCATCATTCGCGATTTCAAAAATATCTGAAAATGGAATTGACCCACTTTCAATTGTAACTCTGCTCGCTACAGTCATCATATGCATTTTTGAATATCTGATTCCTATAACAGCAATGTGCGTTGCCTGCGAAGATATTTTCAATGAAGCTCACATTAACGAAGAGGAAATTTCACAGTAAAAAATCAACACAGTTAAAAATATCAGCACTTTTATTTTCAAGATCTGCCTGATTTCAAGATCTGCGTATCATGACATTGTCTTTTACGAATTTACACCTGTATAATGATCCGCCGCTGATTTTTCTAAATATTGATATTCTGTTAGATATTTTTAGCCGCTGGCCATTCAGATGAAAGGAGATTTTTCATGGGAGCATGGAGCGAAAGCATTACCGGGAATGATACTGCTGAGGACTTATTATACGAATACCCGGCAGCCTTTTTAAAATACGAACCGGAAGAGGCAGTATCAAAAATTGATCAATACGTTCGGGAAAATGAATTTGATGAATCTGAGCCGGAGGAATGGTGCAATTACGTATATTCCCTAGCTGACTACATGTGGAAAAAAGGAATTCTTACAGATAAGGTCAAAGAAAGAGCCATTCAGATGATCGACTCCGGCTTCGGTCTGGATATATGGGCAGAGTCAGGCGACAAAATGCTGAAAGCAAGAAAGCGCGTGCTGTCCAAGTTCAGAGAGAAGCTCACATCTCCGATGCCTCCCAAAAAGAAAATCAAACTCGATATAAATCAGAACCGCATTTTTGAAAACGGTGATGTTATAGCAATCCAGTTGCAAACCGCCGGAAAAAATTATACACAGAATGATATTAAGCAAATGTCCGAGGAGGAATTTCATGCCTTTGACGGAAAATACATTTTGATGCAGCTGATAGACTGCCGCACCAGCTGGTCATCGGCAATAGTACCGGAAATCAAAGACTACTGGGCCTATTTCAGATTATTTGACGGGATCTATGATACAGTCCCTGAAGTAATAAACTATGGTGAGCTTAAACCGGCAAAAATCCTTGATAACAGAATCGTTTCATGCTTTACGTGTGAAAGCAAAATGATCTATTTCAAACGTCGCAATTGTAAGTTAATAGGTAACACACCGATCCTGGATCCCGATGAAAAAACAGATGCTCTTATTTTCTTTGGTATCAACCATAATCCCGATCCTATATTGGTTGCCGCAATGGGCAATGAAATATTCTGCGGAGAATATAACGGAACAGATGAACAGCTTCGCGAAATCTGCAAAAGAGCAAACAGGTATGGCAGAAATTTACATCTTCTTTATTTATCAGAGAAGGAGCAAGAAAAAATTTTTACCGAAGAAGAAAATCAGATAATTAAAAACATTAAGTCTTCTGTTGACAACGGCGGAAAACTACTTTCTATTCAATTTGGTAATCAACCGGTTGGAATTGTCACGATAACGGGCAGCAAGATTGACAACCTTTATATTAAAGGCCTGTTTCAAAGGAAAGGCTTAGGCAGCCGGCTTCTCCGATACGCACTGTCATTCAGCAGTGAAAAAATGTACATTGATATTCCTAAGATATTGATGGATATTGGTGCTCAGAAGAAAATTATCAACCTTGATGTTCCGGAGAAGTGGAAAGACAGATGGGATAAGATCGTGATTGGGAAACTGCTGGCCCAAAGTATGCCTTTAACACGCTTATGCCAAAATTTCGAACTCACGGAAAAACAGGAAGATCTCGGCGAGATAACACGTTTCACATTTTTCACCGGACCAGGTGCAAAATAAGACCTTTAGGAGCTGTAATGTTTACGACAACAGAACTAAGAAAACAGAATCAATAGTGCATTGGACAATACCACCGGCACACCGGCGAAATGCTCATAAATACATCATTCAGTATTTCAACATACTGATAATAAGAGATTACGGATAGACGCCAGCTGATAATGACCTTATAATCACTCCCTGTTTCATTTGTTTAAAGGAATCGTTATGAACATCGAGAATAAGAATATGACTGACGTTTTTTCCTGGATAAAATCGGCAGTCCTAGTAAGTCTTCCAAATTCTATTTTCTACGGATTATATCTGATCATTCTCTATCTGGTGGTAGGGGCCTTTTTATATCTCTCATACAAAGGGATCATACTTGGTTTTGAATCAGCAGTAAAAATGGCAGGACCCGCCTATTTCAAACCCATCATGATCGCAGTACCGACTGTTTCAATGCTTATAGTCACTCTTGTTGTGGTTACTGTAATGCTTGGAAATATCAAATCCTCCCAGGATATGATCTATTTTGATAATGTATCCCTAAGTAATTTTTTCTTCGCATTTAAAAATCCTGTAATTCTGCTCAAGGTTTTTCTTTTAACATTATCTGTGCTGTTCTTTCTTTCATTAATTGCGTTTCTGATGTATTTAGGCTTGAGTATGTATCTTGAATTACACGGAAACAGAATGCCAGGCGCAGCGGCGTTCTTTATTATGACCCATGTTTTCTCCAGCAAGGCTGTTTTCTATACTACCTTTGCCGTTACAACAGCCCTGGGCACAGCAATATCCGTATACATGAACAGTATCGTGACACTTTTGCTTCAGCGTCGGGAACCAAAGCTGGTACAATCCATCCAGGAGGCAACAAAGGGACTTGTGCGCAATTTTCTGCCATTTGCCGTTCTGACTGTTATTTTAGCTTTGTTCGGCGGCATACTAGGGTATGCAACAGATGAAATCATCAATTCTGTAACCACCAGGATCAAAACTTCAGGAATAGATTCACAGTCCATCATGATAGCCCTGCTTGGTCTGGCCCTGCACATTATCGGACTAATGATTTTCGTTTCGGCAGTTTGCATTGCCTGCGAAGACATTTTCAAGGAGGATGAAGATCTGGAAACTGAACAGTCCGTTGATGATTCAGGTGTTACCGTTTTTCTGCATCAGTAAACCGCCAGTCACAAATAGGCATTTTAGTGTGTGAATATTGCTCATAAAAAATTTACCCTGCTGTTATCTGCAATCAGGCTAACTCTATCGAAACCGTCTCCTGTTGTCTGTTCGGATTTGTGTTCTAAGTCACGGTAAGCATCATTGCATACTATCTGACCAAATGGCTCGTCCGCTCAGTCTCGTCGGTCTTCTTTGGCAGGGAGTATGCTCCGGCTGTACTGTTTATAGTAGCAATGATCGCAGTCGCTCTTTTTCTGGTAATCCTGGGACCGGGCTTTATCAAAGCTTCCCAGGATCTGGTTAACTTCGACAGGGTGGAACACGATAATTTTTTCATAGCAGTACTCAATCCGGTTGTTCTGTTCAAGTTCTTTCTCTAGTTACTGACAATGGTTGTCATGCTATCCATATTGATTTTTCTGCTACGGGTTTCTCGCAGAAAACCGGTCTCGATCTGCAGGGAAACTGTACTCCTTCTGATATATTCCTCTGTTTTCTGCCGGCATCTTTCTCAAGCCAGACAGAATACTATACTGTGATGGCAGTTCTTGTACTGATATTTACAGCAGCATCCGTCTACATCTTCAGCATTTTGGCAATAATGCTCCAGCGTAGCGAGCCACTCCTGATGTCATCCGTGACCGAAGGAACCAGAGGCCTGCTGATTAATTTCCTGCCGTTTGCACTTATGACCATCATTCTTGCCGTTACCGACTGCAGCATATGTTATGTAGCGGACGCTGTTCTGTCATTGGCATACCTAAGATTCACGACCGAAGGATTATTTGATCTTATATTTCTTGCGGCATCAGCCGGTACCCTAGCCCTGAATATAATCGCGGCAATGCTCCATGTATCAGCAATCTGTATTGTCTGCGAGTATATATTCAGTGAAAAAAAGGAAAGTCCGGAAGAAGAGGAAGTGACAATGGAAATAAACCAGCCAGTCTATGATTCATTCCGGCAGAAGTAGCTGTATCTGCTCAAATTCTGTTTATCATCTCAGACGGCGCAGTTAATCCGCACCGATTTTTTCTGCAAAAAGCATATTTCGGCAGCACTAAATTATTCACTTGCAGTGCAGACACCGGGAAGAACAACTTGCTGCTGTTATGTGAACTGTTGAAAAAAGATGCTCTGCCGTAAATTGTCACTAAAACTTTTGAACAGATAATAATTAAAATGGAGATGCATATTCAGAAGCCAGGGGAAAAAACAGTGATAATTCGCCGAATTTTTATACTACACCTTATTAAAATCTGGATTTCGAAAAGGAATTTCGAACGTTTCAAACAGTACGAAATACGGAATCAGCAGTAATAACAGGATATCAAGCTCCGGCAGGATCAAAAAAAGGCAGTCTTGCGACTGCCTTAACACTGTTGTTAATTTTGTACTAACTACCGAAATCAGCAGGCTCTGAGCTCTTTAGCTGCAGCAACCAGGTTTATCAGACTTGCTTCTGTCTCAGGGGTTCCTCTGGTCTTCAAACCGCAGTCAGGGTTGATCCACAGTCTGTCTGCAGGAATTCTGCTGAGCATCTTGCGGCATGCGGTTACAATTTCTTCCACAGAAGGAATTCGAGGGGAATGAATATCATACACGCCAGGTCCAACCTCGGTTTCAAAATTGCTGTCACGAAGAGAATCAAGGATCTGCAGATCTGAACGGGATGCTTCAAAGGTGATAACATCAGCATCCATGTTATCGATTGCAGGAATAATATCGGTAAATTCACTGTAGCACATGTGGGTATGGATCTGGGTATCAGCCTTCACACCGCTGTGGGTCAGTCTGAATGCTGGAATTGCAAAATCAAGATATTCACTGTTCCAGTCAGATTTTCTCAGCGGAAGTTTTTCTCTCAGCGCAGCTTCGTCAATCTGAATGATCTTAATTCCGGCAGCTTCTAGATCCAGCACTTCATCACGGATGGCAAACGCAATCTGTGAAATTGATTCACGGATAGAAATATCCTCACGTGGGAATGACCAGTTGAGAATAGTTACCGGACCGGTCAGCATGCCCTTTACATACTTAGAGGTAAGAGACTGGGCGAATTTAGACCATTCTACAGTAATCGGTCTGATGCGGTATACATCACCCCAGATAACCGGCGGTTTAACGCATCTGGTACCGTATGACTGAACCCAGGCCTTTTCGGTAAAGATAAATCCGCCGAGAGATTCACCGAAATATTCCACCATGTCGTTACGTTCATATTCACCGTGAACCAGAACATCCAGACCGTGTTCCTCCTGCCATTTGATGCATTCGGCAATCTTCTCTCTGATAAAGGTTTCGTAATCTTCAGTGGTCATTCTGCCGGCACGGTACTCGGCGCGTACAGACTTGATCTCCTTGGTCTGAGGGAAAGAGCCGATAGTGGTGGTAGGGAACAGAGGAAGTCCGAATTTTTCCTTCTGGATCTTTCTGCGTTCCTCACGGGATGGCTTACGAACGTAGTCATCTGCAGTAACGGAAGCCATACGTGAGGCTACAGCAGGATTTGCAGCACAGCGTTCTTCTGTAAACAGTCTGCTGTTGGCAGCGAAAGCCGGATCATTTTCAAAAGCATCAAGAGATGCAAGTCTGCCGAGATCAGCCAGTTCAACCAGTTTTTCTTCGGCAAATGCCAGGTGTTTCAGGTATTCAGCACCAAGTCTGGTTTCATGTTTAACGGTATAAGGAACATGCAGAAGAGAGCAGGAGGTGGAAACTACAGTGTTGATCCCCTTTGCTGCAAGTTTCTTCAGAACTTCCAGAGTTCTGGAGTAGTTGTTTCTCCAAATATTCTTACCGTTAACCAGACCGGCAAACAGGATCTGATCCTGAGGGAAACCGTATTTTTCAATCAGGCTCAGGGTCTGTCTTCCTTCGATAAAATCAAGACCGATACCTGCAAAAGGAAGCTTAATCAGTTCAGGATAGATATCACGAACATCACCGAAATAGGTCTGCAGGAAGATCTTTGTATTCTTTGCAGCACCGAGCAGAGCAGTGTAGATCTTACGGAACAGGGCAATCTGCTCTGCACTGAGATCCTGCACCAGAGAAGGCTCATCGAACTGCAGTGTTTCAATACCGCAGGTACCGGCTTTTTCAACCAGTTTACGGTAGGCAGCAATAAATTCGTCAACGAATGATTCAGCGGTTCTGCTGCCGGTAAAGCGGCACAGACTGAGCAGAGTGAAAGGTCCGACAATCACAGATTTGGTTTTGATCCCGAGTGCGGAAGCCTCAGCAGCCAGCTTGAACAGGCGGTCGCCGTTCAGTTTGATTTCAGTCTGATCTTCAACCTCAGGAACAATATAGTGATAATTGGTGTTAAACCACTTTTTCATTGCCAGGGCGCGGACATCCCCTGATTCACCCTGATAACCGCGGGCCATGGCAAGATAGGTATCAAGAGGAGATCTGTTGAGTTTTTTGTATCTTTCCGGAACGATGTTGAAAAGAAAAGCGGCATCCAGAACATTGTCGTAATAAGAAAAGTCACCGCTTGGAATATAATCAATTCCGGCCTGCTGCTGGGTCTGCCAGTGGATCCTGCGAAGTTCTGCCGCCTTCTGTTCCAGTTCTTCCTGGCTGATTTCATTTCTGAAATATTTTTCAAGAGTGAATTTAAGCTCTCTGAGGGTTCCGATCCTAGGGAAACCAACTACTGCTGTCTGCATCTGTATCTCCTTATGCAATAAAACTGTTATAATCACAAAACACAGAAAATTATAAACAGCAGTTTGTAATAAATAAAATACTATATAATTATGTTATTCATAGTTTTAAACTATAAACAAGCTATATAACACAGCCAGCTCAGCATTAGCCGGGAAACTCCGCTAAAGCCGGAATGGCAGACCAGAGGAATAAAGGAAATAAAATGAACCGACTTAAATACTCTCTTGCAGTAATCGCTATCGTAGCCGCAAATGTGATTCTGGTGCTGAATATCCCGTCAGATGTATGGGACTATATTTCAAAATTTTTTGAAATTATGGCTGCTCCAAGAGAATTTGCCGAAAATTGCAAGGCACAGTCTGCAGAGGTGTGTGTTGCGAGTATGCTCGGCTCACCTGAGCACATAGTAGCAATTGAAAGGTCAATCAACCTGCTGTCCTCCGTCTCAGGCCTGCTGGCCATTGCTCTTTTCGTGTGCACCTGGTTCAGAATCAAAGATGCAGGAAGACCTGACTGGTCTCTGCTGTTCCTGCTTATTCCGGTTTTCAACCTGATCTATATCCTGCTGCTGATGTTCAAATACAAATCAGTCGAAATTCCGCCGTCCCGGCAGAACTGATCCGGCTCAGAGCTGCTCCTGCTGCTTAAGGTATTTATGCAGCAGTTCGAGGTAGGTTGACCCAAGTTCGCTGTGAAGTCCCCGGCTGTGGGTTATATATCCGATCCTCATTTCAGATTCGTCGGCCAGGGGGACGGCTATAATATCAGGACCGTTGAGTTTCTGATCAATCACACCGCTGCAGACGGTATATCCGTTGAGACCGATAAGCAGATTAAACAGGGTTGCGCGATCTCTCACCCTGATGTTTTTGCGACGCTCAACCGGAGAAAAAATCTCCTCCGAGAAATAACAGGAATTGTGCTCACCCTGTTCAAAGGACAGGAACGGATAGTCGCCCAGCTCTTCGTTTGTAATGATACTTCTGCCGGCAAGGGGATGAAAACGGCTTATAAACACATGTGATCTCGCCACCAGCAGTTCATGAAAGGACAGATCGTTTTTTCTGAGGATCTTCCTGATCACAGCCTCGTTAAAATCATTAATAAACAGTATTCCGATTTCACTGCGCAGATATGATACATCCTCGATAATCTCGTAGGTTCTGGTCTCGCGGATACTGAAATCATAATCGTTCTGTCCGAACTGTTTTACCAGATCAACAAAGGCATTTACCGCAAAGGAGTAGTGCTGGGTTGAAACGCAGAACTGTTTTCTTGAACATCCGGTGTGCTTGTATCTGTCCTCAAGAATATTTGCCTGCTCCAGCACCTGCCTCGCATATCCCAGAAAGACCTCACCTTCAGGAGAAATTGAAATTCCCTTGTTGGTACGGTTGAAAATAACCACATTCATTTCCTTTTCAAGTTCATGAATGGCATTGGTCAGACTGGGCTGTGAGATATAAAGTTTGTTTGCCGCCTCGGTTATGGTTCCGGTGGCGGCAACTGTAATAACATACTTTAACTGCTGAAGCGTCATAATACTGATCAGTTCTCCTCTTATTTTCTTTCATTAAAATCCAGCGCAGGATATTACTGAAATATTCAGTTCGCAGATCCGGTTCTGTCAGACTGTTACACTCTCTGCAATCATAATTGTTTGGCTGAGGTTTTACAACCGTTACGAATATAAATACGAACCGGAAAATCAGATAGATCACAGATAGTCACAGAAGGAGGTTCCGGATCGTAAATCAGAGATGTGCGATGCAAAGCAGAAGTGTTTATTTTTTACCCGAAGAAGTAGTTCCTTGAAATTTTGATTCTGATGGTGAGGTATATGAAATATCATTCTATCAACTCATGAAACACAATAAATTTATGTGACATATATCAAATTTATTGTTTATATCAGTATATTTTATGTGCATATTGTATATATTTTATTCTATTGAGCGTTTTTTGTTATCTTTTTTACACTTTTTGTTGTGCATATTTTAAAAATCCGTATTATAAAAACTGTGAAGTAAATCACGTTTCACAAGGAGTACTAAAATGAAATTTTTATCAGGTTTATTTAAAGGTTACCCGGTTGAACATGTTTCACCTATGACCAAGAAGTATTACTTCGAATACGAAAAGTTAGATTTTTAATCCCTATTCCCTGATTTGGAGGAACAGACCATGAAATTATATACAGCACGCGTTGCAAAGGCCCAGAAAACTGTTTATGCACCTGCAACAAGAAAATACTTCTTCAGCTACTGCAGATAACACAGGGTCGGGTAAAAAAATTCATTTTAAGGAGAACTACCATGAATTTATTTAACAGATTTTTCAGAGAGAGCAGCAGCGAATTCTCTCCTGTAACCAGAAAATACTACTTTGAATACGTTAAGTAATACGGATCAGGTAGAAAAAAAATTCCTTTTACAAACATTTGAAAATATAACCAAGATGAAACCCTGCCGCAGAGGCGGGGGTTTCTTTTGCATACCCGATTGCTTCGCACAGAAACTCTTTACCTGGCTCCACAGCCAGCAACCTATCCGGATGAATTATTCCTCAGAAAGATCCGTAATCAGAGAAAATCTGATCTGCCCCAAAAGAAAAAACATTCCGGTTAATGAGGAACTGAAAATACCGCTCTGAAAAATGTTACGGTTCCGGCTCCTATTCAGGAAGATACCGGGCTCCGAGCGGTATTATGCATGTCATCTCCGGTAATTCCAATGGATCAGGAAGCAGATCACGATAAAGACCGTCGGACGCAGCTTTATGTGCACAACGCTCCCTCTGACCGGGGCACCCGTATCTGATCATGGTTTGGGCATGAGAATTAAACCACCCAAAAAAACATTGATCGGCTGATTTTCTATTGTAAAATACAATCATTGAAACAGCGTTAACACAGGTTTACAACTATGTCCAGCAGTAAAGATTTATTATTAGATATAGATGACAGAAACGAATCTGAAACAACCCCGAACATGAAGGCAATACTGCCTATTTTTGTATTTCTTGTTTTTTATCTCGGTAACGGTATTTATTTTGAATACATCAGCCCGATTGAAGGAAAGATGGGATTCTACATAACATCAGTGGTTGTATCCTTCGGGATTGCACTGGTTGTGGCCTTTATGCAGAACCGGAGTCTGTCCTTTGATAAAAAAATAGAAATATGCGCAAAGGGAATAGGGGATACCAACATAACCATCATGCTGCTGATCTTTCTGCTGGCCGGTGCGTTCAGCGGTATAGCTTCAGCCACCGGCGGCGCAGTCAGCACCGCAAACATGCTGCTTAACATCATCCCGCCAAACTATGCTGTAGTGGGTCTGTTTGTTATATCCTGTCTTATTTCTGTTGCCATGGGAACCAGCGTCGGAACCATCAGTGTTCTAACCCCGATAGCACTGATTGTCGGTCAGAACAGCGGGATCAGCCTGCCTCTATGCGCCGGAACCGTCATCGGCGGTGCAATGTTCGGAGACAATCTTTCCTTTATCTCAGATACAACCATTGCCGCAACCAAAACCCAGGGTGTGGAAATGAAGGATAAATTTATCACCAATTTTAAAATAGCCCTGCCGGCGGCCCTGGTAACTATTGTTATTCTGACAGTACTTTCTCTTTCAACCGAGGCCCAATCGGTAGGAAATTACGAATTCAGCTTCATCCTTACCATTCCGTACATCTGGGTTTTCCTGATGGCCCTGATGGGAGTAAATGTATTTGTAGTTCTTCTGATCGGTGTTTTCATGTTTCTGATTTCCGGGCTCGGACTGGGAACCGTATCCTATGCTTCCGCCTTTGAAGCCATGGGCAAGGGAACTTCAGGAATGTTCGAAACAATGATTGTTACCATACTGGTTGCATCAATCTCCTCATTAATCAGAGCACACGGCGGTTTTGAAGCCATCCTGTGCTTTATCAGAAGACATTTCAATGAACGCAGAGGAGGGATGGCAGGGATCGCCCTTCTGACCTCGGCGATGGATGTCGCAACCGCCAACAATACCGTGGCGATAGTAATGGCGGCCCCGATCGCAAAAGAAATCAGCACTGAATTCGGTGTATCAAAAAGAGTTACCGCATCACTGCTGGATACCTGCTCATGCATAATGCAGGGTATTATTCCTTACGGTGCCCAGCTGCTGGTTGCAGCCGGCATTATGGGCATAAGCAGTATTTCGATCGTTCCATGGATGATCTACTGCTATATACTTACTGTATTTGTGGTTATCACAGTTATCCGTGCGAAGAAATAATCTACTCGTTACGACTGCAGGGGAGTAAAAGTCCAAATCTATTTTCCTGCCATTATCGTTCACAGTCAAAAATCTACCGGCGGCTGCAGTTCTGAATACAGACTGCTGCCGTTCTTTTTTTATCAGCTTTTTCTGACAGTCGGGCACCGTCAGCTTTAAATTCATCCCGTTCCCGCATGGAAGGACAGTGACCAACTATTCACGGTTAGTCACTGCGCCTGACATTAAATATCAACAGTACTAAATCACAACAAAGCACCGGATATACCGGAAGATCAGATTTGCCGGCTGTCGGTAACACAGATCCATACATAAACCATAATCTGTTATCGAAAAAAAAAAAATCCAAAACACTTGCACGTAGTAGGCTTTGCGTGTATAGTAATATCGGGGATATGTTTATTGGCATTTCTAAACATTAACCGGACGGTGTTTCAAGTTCTTCCGTACAGACACATTTACTAATTAAATACCGGTGTTAATCCGCCGGTACAAACTAAACAACATCATGGAGGTGTGCAACTATGGCCATTCAACGTAACAATGAAAGACAGAAGAGCGAACTCGACGGTCTCTTTGAGAATGTCGGTCTCTACAGAAAAAGTTCCGACTATATGGGTCTGCTTAACTTTGTGAAAAAATTCCCGATGCTGGCACCATACAATGCCTTCCTGCTTCACGTGCAGAAACCGGGCAGTGTATATGTGGAAACCGAATCAGGGTGGCGCAAATATCACAACCGGACCGTTAAAACAGGTGCAAGACCGCTGGTACTGCTCAAGCCGTTCGGTCCGGTTAAGTTCGTCTATGACATCTCAGACACGGAAGGTCCGGAGGATGAAAGATATAACAGACTGCTTCATCCGTTTGATGCTAAAATCATTGAAGATCCGGGCAGGATCTGGGAAATGACGGACGAACTCAGAACAAGAATAAAGGCGGACGGGATCCTGTGCACCGGAGTGGCAACCTTCGGTTCCGGCTGTACCGGATCGATTAAAGTTGAAAAGGATGACCATCCGTCTTATCTGTCCTACGGTAAATTCACAATCAGACATAAGTACAGCATACAGCTTAACAGTGTATGCGATCTGGGCACACAGGTAGCAACGCTTCTGCATGAACTTGGACACCTGTACTGCGGTCACCTCGGTTCCCCTGACACCAACAGATGGCCAAGCCGTACCGGGCTGTCCATAAACGAGAAGGAATTTGAGGCGGAAAGTGTATCCTGGCTGATCTGCAGGAGAATGGGGATCCGCAACCCCTCGGAAAAATATCTGAGCATGTATGTAGAGAACAACAGTACCATTCCGAATATCAGCATTGATGCGGTGCTGAAAGCGGTGGGGTTAATCGAGGACAGAATGTATCGCTGGGTAAGTCCGTGCAAACTTCTTGTTCTGAAATAGACTGAGGAACCGCTTCAGCTGCAATCCGGCTGAAACCACCGGCAGTCACGCAGGTACTGCCGGTGGTAATTTTCTGTACGCCACGTAAACAGCAGGCAGGAAAACGGGAAACTGAATGATTAGTAATTGAGCATACAGATTCATAACTCTTGACAAAATAAAGTTATAGTTTATTATATAGCGCAAACGTCGGGAACATTGCAGCTTCCCGCTTATTATTACTTAAAATCTTAAGTATCAAAAATACGGTGAGATATCAGAGTGGCTTAATGAGCACGCCTGGAAAGCGTGTATACGGAAACGTATCGAGGGTTCGAATCCCTCTCTCACCGCCAGACCATCTTTCTTCTGTTTTAAACTGTTCTTCAATAAATCGGGATTTTCATGAAATTTTTTGATCTGATCAGCAGATATATGGCTGTACTTTCTATTCTTACGGCAGTTGCTGCATTTTTCTTCCACCACAGTTTCACCTCCTGGGTAAACAACCCGCAGTTTTTGAATCAGGCTGTTACCATACCGGTACTGCTCATGATTATCATGTTCGGTATGGGACTTACTGTAAAACCCGGGGATTTTATTGTGGTGTTCACCCGTCCGAAGCAGATCATTGCAGGGGAGCTGGCCCAGTTCCTGATCATGCCGCTGCTGGGTTTCGGACTGTCGCTGCTGTTTAAACTTCCTCCCGAACTGGCGGTGGGGGTGATTCTGGTTGGATGCTGTCCCGGCGGCACTTCGTCAAACGTTATGAGCTTCATGGCAAAGGCCGATGTTCCGCTGTCAATCGGACTGACCTGTGTTTCCACGCTGCTTGCCCCGGTTGTCACACCGCTTCTTACCGCCTTCTATATTTCCCTCTATCAGAATCAGGCTGCCGCTCCGATCTCGGTGGACACCTGGGGAATGTTCCTTGGTATTTTAAAAATCGTAATTCTTCCGATTTCCGCAGGTATACTCATAAACAGACTGATCCCGACCTTTGCACAGAAAGTAATAAGAGTGCTGCCGGCAGTTTCCTGTATCGCCATCTGTATCATTATCGGATATGTTATTGATGCCAACAGTGAAAAACTGTTTACCCACGGACTTGTTGTCTTTGTGGTTGTCATCCTGCACAACATGTGCGGTTACGGACTCGGATACGGGCTCGGACGTCTGTGCAGATTCGACATCAACAGATCAGACACCCTGGCTCTCGAGGTGGGCATGCAGAACTCCGGTATGGCATCAACCCTGGCACAGAGTTTCTTTTCCGCGTTGCCGGCAGCAACACTGCCTGGAGCCATTTTCTCCACCTGGCACAACATTTCCGGTGCGGTGGTAGCTTCACTGATGGCCCGGAGAAAACAGAACTGCAGGCCGGAGCAGAAGTAAATAAATCTCCCGTAGCAGTCCGGGGTTACAATTAATTTTTCAGGATCACAATTCAGGCGATTATTATCCCCACGCCGTTTGCTGCCGCATGATTTCAGGTATAATTAATAACTGAAGGTAGCTACGGGACGGGGGATTTATGACATTATTCTTTGAAAAGCAGGCCAGCGGGTACAGGGTAAAGAAAAAAATTCTGCTCGAAAAGGGAAGAAAGTATCTGTTTGTCGGTACCATCATCAGATCCGGGATCTGCTCCCGTGAGTACTCCCCAGTGGTAGATCTTGACGGCAATATTTCCGGCTGGTACAGGAAATTTCATGAAAAAACCAGTTACTGCAGACTGTTCGACCGGGCTCTGTCCGAAATCAAACAGCCCTGGATGTTTAAATCCACCCGACGCACCCGGGTGGAAAACGGCGTCAGGATCAGCGTTGAACTCAATGAACTCATAGACGAGAGTGAAATGAACCAGATTTCACAGAAACTGATGGAACTGAATTCTGTTCAGAACCGCACCAGAGAAATCAGAGAATTCCAGGAATATGCCAGAAAGATGATTACCGATCTTTCCTCCTTCGTTAAAGGAGAGGCGGTGGGCAGGTACAGTCCGGGAAGTTCAGAACCGTCACTGCGTGAGCAGTCCGCCAGAAAACCGATTATAAGATAGGCTCAGGTACTCAAAGACATCAGCCCTGCTGCTGTGTTTGCAGTCTGCTCACAGATGCAGAGTTTTTTCATATTTTGTTAACGTTTACCGGCTGTGAATGATACAATATGCAGGTATTTCACGGGTTGCCGGTTTTGAATATGAGAAACAGATTTTCACCGATTAAATTATTCACAGTCGCTATCGCAGTTATTCTGATAACAGCGGCTGTGTGTTTTTATCTTAAAAATAAGCAGCCGGATTACGTTCACGGCGGTACAGAACATAATACATCAGCCGTTAAAATCGGCGCTCCGGCCAGAGTAGGTGACACCCAGGAATATTTCTATTTCCGAAATAAACGCTATGCAAATGATCACTTTAAAAAACACCGCGCTGAATTCAACTACAGCAGTGTGGATGAGTATGTTGCAGGGGCGAACAGGGTAATCGACAATCCCGATTCACTGTACCGGATCGAACAGGATGACGGGGATTTTATCTATTTTCTCGAAAAAACCGGCGAAATAGTTTTTGTCAGCAGAGTTACCGACAGAAACAAAAAACATTTTATCCGGACGTATTTCAGACCTGACAGCGGGATCCGCTATTTCAACCGTCAGTAAACAATTCGTGGAACAATTATAAAGCAGAACAAACATTAAAAACATATGAGCGATAACAACAAAGACGGCGGTTGCGGCTGCCTGATAATACTGGCTATTATTATAATCCTTTCCAGAGGTGCGGCCGTTCCGTTTATAATTCTGTTAGTCCTGTTTTTCATGGCAGTAGGTCTGATAAGTTCTCTCAAGGATAAACTGTTCAAATCCGGAAATTCCGGCAGCAGTTCCGAAACATGGAACAACAGCTACGGTGATAACCGGAACAGCAGCAGCTCAGACCGGTCTTCAGAGCACCATGAAACCGAATATATCGAATTTATATCGGCAGTTTGCCGTATCTGCGGATATATATCACGTGCAGGCGGAGCCATAACCAAGGAACAGATCGATCTGGTTTCCAGACTTATAGACACTTCGGAAGTTCCTCTACGGGTAAAATCCAGACTACAAAAGGATTTCAATACCGGTAAATCTGAAAATTTCGATCCGTATGACACCTGCAGATCAATCAGGAATGAATTCAGTGATCCGGATCTGCAGAATTTCATTCTCAATGTTCTGCTGTCCCTGATCTATTCAGATAATGTGGTAACCGAACTCGAACTCCAGCGTCTGTACCGGGTTACAGATCTTCTTTCTATCGAACGGGCCTTCGTTGTAAACAAAATTCGCGAATACGAATTCACCTCCGGATTTACCAGGGCACGTCAGCATCAGTACAGACGCGAGGAAAGAAGCTATTCAGATTCCGGAAACTCCGGCGGATACTCAGGAGGAGGTTCATCGAATTCCGGCGGATATTCGGGTAGAGGAAGTTCATCAGATTCCGGTGGATATTCAGGAAGAAGTGGTTCATCATCTCAGGGAATTAACAGCCGTTCAGACGCTTTGCGTATTCTTGGACTTTCAGACGGTGCATCTGTAGCGGAAATCAAGCGTGCATACCTGAAGCTCATGAAGGAATATCATCCTGACAGACTTAAAGCCAAAGGTATCACCGGTTCTCTGAAAAAGGAATACGAAGAGAAATGCAAACTGATCACCGAGGCATACAACTATCTTAAGTAGGAGAGTCGTGCATATTCTTCGGTTTTAGATAAAAACATGTCCTCTTTCAATCCGGTAAATCCATCCCCGGTTTACCGGAAGTCTATCACTGTTTTGACAACCTGACGGCCGTGATATATTATTTGCAGGTTGAGGTAACAACCGCCTGAAACTCCTGGAGGTTGTAATTTTTGGATAAGCTTATCACCGGATATAAAAACATACCCGGTAATTTTATTTTGCACCAGTGTATGTTTCCTAAAATCAAATTTCTGATGTACACCTACGTACTGCTTTCGATAATACTGATCAGTTTTAATCAGGTGATTATATGGATGATTTTGACAGTCGTTATGACTGTCGTGATAAGCCTTGTTGTCAGGAATTTTAATACGCCGGTAAAAGAATCCTCTAACACTGACTCCTACTATAGCAAATCCGGTAGAAACGGTACTGAACGGACCGCTCACAGCGAAAACGGGCATCCGGAAACAGACGAAGCATTTGTGTGTAAATTATGTACCCTGTGCGGATACGTTGCCTGTGCCGACGGACATATTGATCCGGAGGAACTTGATATTGTCGACCGTCTTATAGAGAACAGCAACAGCGAACAGCGGGATAAAATGCAGCTCGCTTTCAACACAGGATGCTCACCTTTCTTTTCCGCTGATGATATCGCGGAATCATGTGCTTTTATGCGTAGAGATCCATATTCACAGAGTTTTGTCCTCAATATTCTGTGGTCGATTGTAACTGTAGACAACATTCTGACAGAAAATGAACTTAAGCGTCTTCAGGATATCTGCCATAGTCTGTGTATCCCTGAAGTTGAATTCAAAAGGAAGATCTACCAGTTCAACACCCAGACCCAGCAGAGCCGCCGGAGCAGTTCGGACAATGACACCGGTTCAGCCAACAGCAGCAGTTCCGGAAATTCAGATTCACGCAGAACCGGCAGTCAGAAGCAGTCAGGAGGGCAGCTCTATGCCCTGCGAATTCTGGGACTTGAAGCAGGAGCATCCGAAGATGAGATCAGGCATGCGTACCTGAGACTTATTAAGGAATATCATCCGGATCGTCTCAAAGCCAGAGGGATCACCGGTTCTCTCAGAAGCGAATACGAGGAAAAGTGCAAACAGATAACCGCCGCATACAATTACCTTAAGTCATCCTAGGCAGGAGCCGGGTATGATTTGTGTACCGAACCGTTACTATTCACGAGACCGAAAGAGGGTTGTAAATCCTCTTTCGGATTAGTTTTGTTTCATCAATTGTAGCGTGTGAATAACTGGTTACGGAGAGGTACCGTCAGGCGGAACTGTTTT
>ODAI011801237.1_pt1 | contig 22153 bp, 42 predicted proteins | sample 1539321 | NCBI WGS metagenome assembly ODAI01 (sample SAMN02144231, study PRJEB22623) | gut metagenome | biome: sheep rumen | host: Ovis aries | place: New Zealand | reverse complement strand
GTGAAGATGAGAAAGATGATTGAAGTCAGAGGAATAAAACCAGTAACTCAAGGCTCTATGTCAGCATTCGGGCCTGGAGTATTGACAGATACACATTCTAAGAAACTTAAACCTTGGAGAAAGGCAATACAAGATTAGTATAAAGATGCGGATGGAAAGTTCTACGAGCAATACACGCCAGTAGCTGTGCTTGCTACATTCCATTTCAAAAGACCTAAGAAACCAATATCCACTTTACCCTGCACAAAGGGGGCAGACTTAGATAAACTGGCAAGAGGGTTGGGAGATGCGTTAACTGGATATGCATATTTCGATGATTGTCAGATAGTATACTGGGGAGTTAAAAAAGATTATGTTGATGCAGAAGCTCAAGAAGGGGTGAGCTTTGAAGTTATTCTCGCAAGGAGTGATTGAATGATTCAGAAGAAAGTTATGCTTGATAAGAACATAAGAGTTGTGATTGTATCTGACCTGCACATAGGACTCAAAGGGTTCAGACCAGATATAATGAATGATATTATAAATGAGATTAAGAAACCCAATACGTATTGGATTGGGCTTGGGGATTTCATAGAGGGTAGAGAACCTTCACATAAGTTCTATGATGATAAGGAAGTTACGATGTCAGTTGGAGAACAGTATGAATACTTCTTCAATGCGTTCAGACCTTATATGAGGAAGTGTATCGGGCTCCATCCAGGAAACCACGAAGACAGTCTTATTCAGAGGACAACCATCAATCCTATTGCACAGTTCTGTACAGACAATAAGGTTACATATCTTGGAGCAGTTGCAAGGACAGTATTCGATAATGGGGATATGACCATCTCAATGATTACCACACACGGAGCAGGTGGAGGAACGCAGGTCGGTGGACCTATAAATAAAGCCATCTCCTATGCAAAGGTATTCAATGCGAACCTTGTATGTATAGGACATCACCACAAGCTCGTACATACGTGTGAGCTTCACAGTTCAGAAGATGAGGAAGGTAAGCTCCATTGGAGCCCTATGCACATAGTATTGAACGGGAGTGCATTGGAGTCATACAGAGACGGAGACCTGGGCTGTTATGCGGAGAAGAAGATGATGCACCCCAATGCACTCGGATATGCCGTTATCAATATTTCCCAGAAGGAATTGGATATAAATGTTGATTTAAAACCTTACTAATATTTTTACTAAACTCTTTTCCAAACTATTTCAATATATGTGTCGATAGTTACGAACAAACTCAGTATCTATGCACAGAAGTATGTTATGAATTCACTCGGTGAGACCAACCCAATAATGGTTGAAAGAACATATAGAAGTATAGAGAAAATGATACAAACAAACAAAACGTTTATGATTGTGAAATTAGCCCTTCTAAACTAAGAATGAGTATAAATCTTAAAATCATCTTTCTGCCTTTCAGGGCCAGAGTCTTCCGTCATAATCAACCCTAAGCCATTGGAAAATATAAATACTATGAATTCTATGTGGTATTATGAACGATGGAGATAAAATTAATCCAGACCATTATCACCCTCATGGTATAATTACACATGAGCCGATTGAGATTATGAAATCTATGCTTACGCCTGATGCATACAGGGGATACCTTGTAGGTAATGTCATCAAGTATATTTCCAGGTATGACAGGAAGAATGGTGTAGAGGACTTAGAGAAAGCTAAGAAATACATTGACTTCCTGGAAGCAGAGATGCAGGGATTTGGTCCAATGTATGCGCAGAACAAGAACGAGTGATTGAATGAGCGATAGAGAGGAGGTTATTGCAATCTGTGCCAATGGGCAGAAGTTCCTGGCACCAGAAGCATTGGAATACATTCTGTCCAATGATAAGCCGATAGAGCTTATCCATACTGTGCTTAAGCATCTTGTAGCAGGTAAGATGTTCATCGATAAGCAAGATGTTATCGATACAATAGTTGGAGATGTATCCGAAGAACCACTCAAGACTATCGCACCTAAGAACAAACACGTATCTGAGCTGACCATATACAAGGACACAGATGTGACTGGAAACTCCACTTCCACAGGGAAAGTAGAGGACTTCGCCAAGTATATCAAGAGCAGATATGTTTCCCTTTCAAGAATTATCGAAGCACATCCTTCATTCGGAAAAGCTACAACTATCGAACAGTCCAAGAGACACGATAGAGACGATATAAAGATTATCGGAATAGTGTATTCGTGCAAAGAGACGAAGAATGGACATAAGATGATTCAGATTGAGGATTTATCTGGGATGGGGAACGTGATGATTCTCAAATCATCCCCCCTCATTTCGGAGACTATCGTAGATGATGAAGTGATTGGATTCACAGGCAGATGGAATACAGAGAAGACACTCTTCATAGTGAAGCGTATCACAAGACCAGATATCCCTAAGAACCCCAAGTGGGAACCAACAGATACATCATCTAAACTCTTATGCCTTTCTGACATACATATCGGTAGCGATACATTCTTACAGAAGGATTGGGATAGGATGATTGAGTGGCTGAAACACGATGATGAAGTCCAATACATCATATTACCAGGAGATGTTGTGGATGGTATAGGTGTGTATCCCGGCCAGGATAAAGAGCTTTACATCAAGGACATCTATGAACAATATGATGCACTCGGTGAGCACCTTAAGGAGATTCCAGATGGTATCAAGATGGTACTCCATCCTGGAAACCACGACGCGTGTAGGATTGCAGAGCCTCAACCAGCCTTGGCATCAGTATTCACAAAGAGTTTCGATTCAAGTATAACCCTTACAAGTAACCCTGTATTTATGGATATAGAGGGTAGGACAATTGCAACATATCACGGGAAAGGAATGGATGATTGGGTCAAGTATAAAGGATTATCCTATGACAGACCCAATGACATAATGAAGAATATGTTGGTCAGAAGACATTTCTCACCGATGTATGGCGCAAAGAATGCACTCGTACCAGAGCCTAAAGATTATCTTGTTATGGAGCGTGTACCAGATATTTTGATAACGGGGCACATCCATAAGGCAAGTCTTGGAATGTACAATGGGGTAAGGATGGTTAATGCCAGCACCTTCCAGAGTCAGACAGAGTATCAGAAGATGCACAACTTCATCCCCAGCCCAGGCAGGGTGCCTATCGTATCATTAGCAGATGGAGATATATCTCTCATAGACTTCCATAAGGGATAAAGTATATATACTAGTTAGTTTATATACTATATAAACCAATGGGCGCATAGTAGAGCTCCACATAGTATTATCAATCAGGCTCGAATAGAGTCGTGAAGTAGATTAGTGTAAACTAGGCATAGACTTTATCTAGATGGTCTGTGAATGATAAACCGCTTAGAGGGTATGATGAATAGAGTAAGGAATTGGAACACGCCCCAATCACTGAAATATATACATACCCAGATTCTTTGAAACTATATAGACTTAAGACAGAAGATGATTATATCATCGATGTTACAGGAGACACAGATGTTCTTACCATAGATGGGTGGAAGAAGGTTGAGGACATCGCATTGGATGATATCATAATGTAGAATGGAACAGATGTTCCCCCCTATGCTCAGAAAGAGATTCTTGAAGTATTGTATGTTCAAAAGGGGAAGACTCAGAAAGAGATTGCATAGATGTATGGTGTATCTCCTCGCACGATTCGTGCATATGTAGATAGATTTAACCTGCACAGAGGGGATGCTGGAGCCAAGTTCGGAGAAGATAACTCCAACTGGAAAGGTGTTACTGTATCAAAGGATGGGGGATACTCACGTACACACAACATCACAGATAAGCAAAAGAAAGGGGCGTGTGATAGGTGTGGTTATAAAGGGGACACACAGATTCATCACGACGATAGGAACCCAACCAATACAGAGTCTGACAATCTTATCGAGCTGTGTCTGATGTGTCATAAGGCGGAACATCTTGGAGCACCAGTAAGGTGGATAAGACCTGCAAGGATTATAGAGAAAAGAACATAGGGTTATGATAAGACCTATGGATTCAATACGTAGTTAGGGAACGTTGTGGTCAACGGATTCATTTTAAGATTCCCTAAAGATAATGCGAATGTTAAAGTCATAGAAGGTATTTAAATGGTTAGTTATACAGGACGCGAATAGCGTAAAGTCAAATTATAGAAGATAATAGAAGAGAATTTTGAAGAAGGCGAGTGGTTCACAGTACACGATGTCTCGTATCTGTGGAACAAAAGGTGGAGCCACAATTTAACGGTGAGGGAGCTTGCTAAGATTCTTCCTATGATGGGGTTGGAGTCTGAAAGAAGAGATGGATATAATTACAAGTTCTATCAATACAATGGAAAGAAACCGCTTTATGTAAAACAACCTCGCCCTGTCTTTGATGACGATGATTCTAAAAAGTGATTATATATCTAAAAACAATATACCTTATTATGAGGACTGTTGCTCCACTCGAAACAGTAATAACATTAAGCATACATACGGTTATATAGACCGTGATAATGTTCCTTCTATATATGCTTATGCGCTGGATGCTTATTGATTATGAGGTTATAGAAGAGAGTGTGGTATCTTGCGATACCTTGTGGGTAATAAGTTGTATAGGCTCATAGATGGTTATGTATATCGCCAGTCAGACAGTACAGAAGCCGACAGTCATTATCAGAAAAGATTCTGAGTAGGAACAAAATGACAAGACAGATTCTTGATTTCATCTTTGTTCACTAATACATCAATCATACCTTTCTTAGCTGTATGTGGGATGAATTTCACATTAGGATTCTCTACATACAGCTTCATATAATCCATAAAGCTAATCCTTTCTACTTCCCAATTTGCCATCTCACTCACCATACTTGACTACGTGTTTGACTGATGTGTTATTAGAATGCGTGAACGTCATACTGAGCACGTGGTCTTTATGCTTATATATGAAGTTATCAAAATCACATTCAACCTCAGTACCCTGTATTGAAAGGATGGATAATGTATATCTTTTCTTTCTTCCTTCTTGGGATACAGATATAGCTATGTTGTTCCCATTCATCAGACCTTTGATTTGGAACCAACGCTTACAGTTGTCTCCAGAACCAATCTCATCCCAATCAGTATAGACTCCTTTATCCATAGCTTTCTTCAACGTAGAACAACAACTGACTGCAAGTTCTTCACATACAGTCTGTTCCGATTTCTTCGTTCTTGTCGCTTTCTTCTTCGCAACAGGTTTCTCTGCTGTTGTTTTTCTTACAGCTTTTTTTCTCGCCCCATCTGAAGTTTGCTTTGATTTTGTCGTCTTTGTTACCATCGTACCACTGCTTACCTATTTTACTTGTTAATCCCTGATTGTGTAAGTAGTATAAATATTCTTGGCTGTATCTTGTTTCCTCGCTCGGTACATATATCTCATCAGCTCTCGGTATCCATTCCAGACACCATACTTCACCGTCCGTGAGAACATACAGTGCTGTCTTGACACTCGTACCTATTGCACAAACGCCAACAAGAAGATGCCTTAAAGCATCCTCAAGACATTTGTAACGCCTGTTGATTCTTTTCCTTCCTTCATATTTATACTACAATACCTCTCTATTATATCTTTCATCTCTCATCCTCGCTCTTTGAAAGATGTGTTCCCTCTCTTCTATCAACTGTGATTTGGCATACTGTTCGAGGGTTGTATGTTTCCTAATCTCACTTATCTCAGATGATAGAAAAGAAGAGAAGTCATATGTTGATGTGTAGAACCAGGTTATAGCATCAGGACGAATTAGACCCATACTTCTTACCCATAATTATTTCTTCATCAGTCCAGCCCCTATCGATTCTCTTGTAGAGTCTTATGAGGGGAATGTGAAGTTCATCAGCCCACTGCTTGAGGGTCTGTGTCTTTCCATTATATGTAATCTTCTTGATGGGTTCCTCGATGAGTTCGTCTCCTCTAAGTCCTGCATAGTATCTCTTGCATAAGGTCTCTCTCCTTATGCCCGTCTTCCTACTAAGCTGGGATATGGAATACTCTACTCCATCGATTGTTACCTTGGGATAATCCTTCCTCTTGAGTTCTTTGTTGTTACGAAGATTGTACTGGATTGTAGCCCACTTGAGATTGTATATCTCTTCCCATTCTTCGCTCGTATGAGTTACCCCGTTTATGGTGTATAATTTCTCACTCATAATTAGTAATGGGAATAGTAGTATAAAAGGTTTACTGTCGCTTCACCCCTCCAATTCTTTTTGCAATCTGGCGACAGCACTAAGTACTACCCAACAAGCGTCTTGCTCTTCCTTTGTCAAGCGACTATCGAATCTGGCATCGTCGAGCCAGGCATTCACTTCACACAACTCTTGATATTCCGTTTCCACTTTTAAACATTTCATACACACCCAACCCCCTTACCAATATTTAAATTCTTCCTCCCTCTCCCATTCCCCTCACTCTCCCTACCCCACTCATCCCTCACGCTCATCCCTCATCCAATCACCTACCACGCATCTCAAGCATATCAAGCATATCTCATATCTATTCAACTACTCTCCTCTGATAAACAAACATATAGCCTATGAGAAATACGCATATGGTTCGAGAATAGAATATAGGGGGAGTTAGAATATATGCTCTGACGGCAGAGGAGATAAGGGGGCGGAGGACAAACCTCCCCCTCTCTCACTCTGCTAACGGAGTTTTGAAAACGGCTCAAAACGGTTATGCATTTGCTGTTGGTTGCGTTCCCCTTGGCGAAGTCCTCTTTCAAGCCTCGCACTCCCAGCACCCTCAGTCTCTCAGACTCTCAGTGCCTCAGTGAACATCAACTCAGCGATAAGTATATATCAGTACTCGTATATATAGTCTCGTCAAAAGGTTTAAATACTAATTAAAAAAAGAGATTTTTGGTTTAAAAGGATTTTTGGGGGAAGGATTTTATATGCTGTGACGCTGATGCCACAGCATCTAGTCACAGAAAAATTCAAAAAAAAAAAGGGATGCCAGCGAACCGCCGACATCCCGTGGAGAACTAAAAGGTTTGACTTACTATGCGATGTATTTGAGATTGAGTATCACAGCTCATCCCCCCTGTATCCATTCCAGCACTCACTGGCTGAACCTGTCGGTATAAGTGCTATCGGTATATTGTTGATACGCTGTTTGCACCTGACTGCCATTCTGATGCATATCCTCAGCCATGCATCTTCCCATTCTTTCTCCTGGTCCATTCTTTCATCCCCTAATCAACAGCAAGATAATCATTACGATACAGGTGGTGATTGCACCGCTGATTACTCCCTTTTGATAGTCACTCATTCCTCTGCCTCCGCTATCTCCTGCATCTGCTCCTCGAAGCTGTCTACTTCCTCTTGAAGCAAATCGATTGCCTTACGTACTCTGTCCGAACACATCCTGCTATCGGCCAGGCTGAGTAATGAGATTGCCATCTCCACATTCGCTTTCTTTATGGCTATCCATTCGATATCCCTTATTGTTGCTGGCTTCATTCATCTTCCTCCTTGAACTCTACTGGCTCTGCATCTCCTATGAACTGGGTCATCTCCTTTACTTCCTTTCTATCCCACAGCACATCGCATCCGAAGCAATAGCACTTGTTCTTGTTGCTGGTACTCTCCAATGTATCGTTGCACTGCGGACATAAAAGGATATAGGGGTTGCTCCCCTCGAATATCCTCCCAGTCTTTTTGTAACCCTCTACTCCCATCACATCACTCTCCTGCACAACGGACCGACTGGAACTTCATTCTCGATATCATCCCCCTCAATCATAAGCTTGTACGGTGTACGTTCCAGGTCATATTTGCTGGTGGGTGGCGAGAAGCACATCGGGAATGGGTTTCCCTCTACTATTCTGGCCTTCCACGGCTCGTAGTCGAACTTGTATTCATACCTCTTATACAGCTCTTCCAAGTCCTCAACGTTCGAACACTTCAATGCTCTTTTCTTTTCAATCCTGCCATAGTTGTTATATCTGTAAATTACCCACATCATTTCAAATCCTCCTCCTGCAATATTCTGGGTATGCTTCCCCAGTGTATTCTACCTCCGCTACTCTGCCATCGTACTTATTGCACGCGATGTATATTATACCATTGTCCTTTACGTAACTGGCATTGTCACAGAAGAAGCATCCTCCTGCTACTCCTTTTCTAATCTTCTCCTTTAATATTTCCTCGTCCAGTATATACTTACCTGCCTTACTTCTAATCTCTCCCCATCTCTGCTCCTGGTACTGCCTGAGTGTGATTACCATCTCATCGTTCTTATTGTAGAACGCAATTGTAATCTTATTGTGTCCGTATACTGGTCCTTTCTCCTTTGAGACTACCGCATACGCTACCTTGTAATGAAGAGTACAGGGTATGCTCTCCTTGTTAAGAAGATACAGTACGACTTCATTACGGTGCCAGTAGGATGGGAATTCGCCAGCGTTGTGCCTGAACTGGACAGTAACTGCCTTGTCATTCCTTTCGTTACCTATATAGGCGTACTTATATCCGCGCGTGAACATCCCTATAAGGTTACACTCGCACGACCATCTTGTATTATATGTGTTGTAATACTCCTTGTCGTCTTTAAGGCTCGTGGCACATTCGCGTATTGTCGTGTATATGGTCTCGATGTCATACTCATAAGTATCCAGCACTACGCCAACTGGCTTATCAATCAGTACGTGTTCTGGCATCACAGCGATACCCCCTGTAACCTGCGCTCGATATATCCATCTTCCCTAAGTGCCTTTGTGCCATCGATGTAAATTGCCGTCCTGCCATACAGCTGGCAAATCATATCGTCGATTTTCTGCTCGGACAGAAGCTGGTTTATCGGCTCTCCGTACCCATATATGTGGTGTCCTCCTGGCAACCTCTCGTACCATCCGAAGCCAATGCTCCTGAACATAGCTGGATGGAACATCGGGAACATTACCCTCTGTGCATCCAGTGGCTGGTCCTCGCTCTTGACATTGACTGCCAGTATGTGGTGTGTGTGCTTCTCCGAATAATTCTGCATCGCTGTCAGTTTTACCCTGAATCCCTGCGCTTCCAGTCTCATAACTGCACTCATTACTTTAAGTCCAGCTCTGATGATGTCGCTCTTATCGACTCCACAGTTGAACGACAGTCCATAGACTACACTGATTACTTTGTTCTTCTTGGGCTTGACGTTGGTGTTGAGCATACTCATCGGCAACCCTCTGATTGCATTGGGAACGATGGGGATGAATCCAACGATGTCTGGTTTAAGTCCAGCGTTCTTGTCTGAATATCCCCTGCGCTCGACATCCTTAATCGTTTTCTTTAACTCTTCGACCTTCTCTGTCCAGCCGTTGTTGAGCATATCGAACGCCTGTGACATCTTGGAGATACCCTCGAAACGCTCATCGCACTTGTAATCCTTATTGAAGTGGTCTTTGGGAAATCCCTTGGTTACTTCTCTCCCACTGCACGTCTGGATTAACTCTCTTCCGCTCTCGTACCTCTCCATACGAATGGTCACGTCTCCATCCACTCCGTCGATGTGGATGTCCTTGAATATCCTATCCATCAGGCTCCCTCCTTGATTGTTGCCAGTGCCTTACAGTACTTGTTGGACTTGTGCTCCATACGGCTGTAAATCATATCCAGGTCTCCGCGCTCCATTCCTTTAATCAGTCCTGATTTAAGCGCATTGACTTCTCCCAGTTTCTCTCCCATCGCGTGTACTCTCCTGATGCTCCTGTAAGAAGCGATTACGTTCATACCTGCGCTGGCGCACGCCTGTCTGAAGTCGTGGATGAACTCGACCAGCTCATCATCGTCCTCGCACTGTGCTCTCTCGATGCGCTCATCGTAGTCCATATAGATAGTCGCGAACCTATCCAGTGTCGCACCGTCCAGCTGGTTCCTGCCACAGTACTGATAGCTGGCTCCCGTTCCCCAGGTGTTACCTGCTCCAATCACGCGGAAGTCCTTGTGTGCCATAACCTTACCGATGGGTGCTGGGAAGTCGAAGTACCCATTTGCGATTGCACAGTTGAGCACGATGACTGCTTCTGGACAGCTGGCATCCATCTCATCCAGCATAAAGAGACCGCCGTACTTGAAAGCCTTGTAGAACTGGCTCTCCTGATATACTCCGTTCGCGTCCGTGAATCCAGTGATTTTGTACTCCTGCGTGACTGCGTTACTGAAATAGAATTCCAGCCCCATAGCCTTGGCTACCTGACTGCACAGCACGTTCTTACCTGAACCTGCGGGTCCGACCAGGAACACGGGTTCGTTCGCACTGACGTATGCCAGCACCTCATCGAACTTCTCGTGCAACACGCCATCTATATGCACGTTCACGCCTGAATCAGTCTGGATTACAACCTTTTTTGTAACCGTTCCGTATTCCTCGCGTATGAACTTACGCGCATCTTCTTTGATGTCGTTCCTCATCTCATCCAGGGCCATAGCCTGAATCTTCTCTTTTACCAGTCCTTCCACAACTGTGTCCAGCACTGTCATCGCATTGTTCAATTTCTTGGGTGTAACTTCTTCTGTCATTTTTAGTCCTCCGATGCAACTCGGCTATCCGCTTCGATGCGGTGCTTCGCAAGTCGCAACCCTCCGTAGCACTAAGACGTATTTAAGCCCTTCGGTTGCACCGTGCTAACACGTAGCACGGCCCTGTATTACACACGTGTAACAACTCGCGCGCCCATTAACCAGACATAATGTTGACGTGCGAAGCGCACTCAACATTATTTGGGGCGTAGGGGACTGTGGGAGGTTTGTTGAAATACAAAGCGTAGCGTGGATTTCAACATTTGTTTTAAAACATATTCTGGGGGAATATGTTTTAATGTGGAGACGCTTTTAGAAAAAGAGTGGACACGGACAGGGCGGATGGATGGACATTGTGATTGAATCCCCGTCCGTGATGATGGTTTGGGGGATTGCTCCCCCAAGAGTTGAAGCGATACAATATCTTACAATCTGTTTACCGCTACCGTAGGCTTGTATCATACCACATTTTGTTTTTCCTCCTTTCACCAAATGACAACTATGCCATTCTTACTAACTGCATCGTCGAACACCTTTATAAGGTTTTCGACGACTTCATCATCGTCAGTCTCTGCCAGCTTTTTGAGTGCTTTAAGGATGCATTCACAGTCGTCATCGTAGAAGTCTCCATCACAGTCGGAATGGTTGACAAATGCCAGCACTCCTCTGATGATGTCGTCTCCTGATGCATCCACCATCTCTTTCAGCTCTGGGATGACCTTGTCATAAGCCAGCGACAATGAGGTGCCATGTGGCAATCCATGTGGCAAATCACCGAAGTACTCTCCAAGTTCCTTATCGACCATCTTAATCAGCTTTCCCCTGATTACGTGGACGTAACTGTAACTCATCCCTGCTCCCTCGTCGGAGGGGATGAGTGCGACGAAGTCAGCACCCATCTTGCTCCCCCCTTAAAGGTCCAGCTCCTTTCCAGCTTTCTCAATCTTGCTTGCCATTTTCAGTGCAACCTCATTGTCTTTCTCTGTCATATCAGTAGGGTGGCCCCTTGCCTTGACAATCTTTCTAAGCACTGCTGTTTCGGTCTTGTTGAGTTTACACTCTTTTGCGAACTCATCGATTGCCTCGTCAGATATATCTGTGTCGTCGTCATCGATTTCGTCCTCGTCATCATCCTCTTCAAAAGGGGATGTCTTTCCAAGCTCATCCGTGCAACCCTCGATAAGATTAGGCATCTTACCTGCGAGTGCGATAAGCTTTGCTTTATCGGTTCCTGTGATGTGCGTGTTCTCCAAGATGATGGTAGCCATATTGAACAGGTATGATGCCTGTGCGCCCATCATACACGTGACATCCTTATCGGATGCGTTCTCGCACGCGTCTTTCAGATACTTACCTGCGAACTCGATAGTGAGTTTTGCAAGTGTGTTCAGTGTCTCGATGTTCTCGATTTTCTTTGCTTTGTCCATTTGAGTTTCCTCCGTTTTCGTCGTTGCCGAAGCAACAATACCCCCTAACACTTGGTCGTATTTATACCTTTCGTAGTGCCCCGTGCTAACACGTAGCAAGCCCCTCGCTATACCTGACGGTTCGATTTGGCAAGGACAAGTCGAAGCGTATGAGGGGAGAAAGGGGACTGTGGGAGGATTGAAAATTAAAGATTTGGATTGAATAAATATTCAGGGGAATATTATTCAATGCTCCGACGCTTCTGTAAGAATGGTCGGGGAGCCAAATGTCCTACGGGATTTGAACCCGTATCTCCATCGCGCGCTGGCGCTCTACCAGGTTATTACGCTAAGGGCAAATGGCTTTCCCCCGCTAATGGGTAAAAGGTTTTTAAAGTATTTAATCCTTTTCGTACTCATACTCTGCCAGTGCGTCCACGGATACAGGTATCACGTGTGTGATGTTGGCTCTATTGATGATTATTTCGTCTCCTCTCATATGATAACTCGGTGAGAAGTCATCATTCCATAACTCAACGAACTTGTGGGTCTTTGTGATTTCCGCATCCATTGGGTTAGTCTCTAACCATCCGACCCATCCATTTACAGTATAGGTGCTGTATACAGTCTTTTGGTATGTGTCTTTCTTCTTTTCAGGTTCCTTTTTCTTGAACGGCCACATCGTGCTACCTCCATAGTAGGGTAAGGGGTTTAGGTATTTAAGGTTTTAGTATCTCTTGACTTCTCCCGTCTTTGTGTTCATCATCCAGTATCCGTTATCGTCGGGGCTGGCCGATGCATCCCTGCAAGGATACAGATAGTAATATCCATCACACACTTTACCTTTTCTAAGATAACTGATGAAGTTTACCATCCAGTTCTCTGGCTCTGCACGTATCTTGCCGTTGAATTCCTCGTAGAAATCACGTGCGCGCTCAATCAGTATGATACCATCCCAGTGTGCGTACAGTGTGGGCGAGAACGATTTACCATCTGTGAATGTAAGACAGATTCTATCTCCCATTCAATCCTCCTCCTCGTCTGTCTCCTGACCCTCTTCGAACCATTCGTACCAGTCGTAACCGTAATTGTTGAAGTCCTCTCCCTCTATGATTTCGTGGCTCTTAAAGTCCTCAATCATATCCTCGCGTGTCATATACTGACCGCCCTGCATATTGCTGGATATGAAGTCCTCCATATCGAAGTTGTCACAGATATAGTTTGTAACCATATCATTGAGTTCGCCAGTTCCTTCGAGATACTCTACCATTTCATCTGCATCTGTGGCTATGAATTCATAGTCTCCGCCCTTCTCGCCCTCTAAATACCATCCAGTCTTTTCGATTTTCATTTTCAATCCTCCTATTCTCCGATATGCCTTGGTAGTATTTATACCTTCTGCATCTCTTCGGCCTCTTCCTCACCCAAAATATTCTGGATGTCTTCGGTAATGATGCGCACCAACTCGTATGAGAAGAACTTCACAGAATACCATTTCTCGTATATACCTCCGCCGATTTCTTTCCCATCCTTGTAATATCTAATCTCCCAGTAGTCTGCATCGTAGTAGTCTGCTCCTGGCATCTCAGACTGGCCTTTGAGTACGATTTTAATTCCTTTATACTCTCCCTCGTACACGTCCACGGTACATCCGATTTCCTCATCCTTTACGAACTTGGTCACTTTCATACTGTTAATGTCGAACATTTTACTTCCTCTTATTAAGGTGGGGGATTGCTCCCCCTTTTAGGTTCAGTCGTTCAGCCCCAGCCTCTCTTCAAGGATGAGTGCTGTGATTCTCATTATGTTGTCTCCAAGGAACGCCTGGGGGGTACCGTAGACAGCTTTCTCCTCTGCGGGCATACCCTCCCAAATCTCCATAGTAGCTCCGCAAAGAGTTACCAGGACGTTCTTCATCTCTTCGGGCAAGGTTTTTGCCATCTGCTTGTTTTCCTTTTTGATGTCGGACATTTCATTTCCTCCGTGATAGTGTAAGGGGTTTTGGTATTTAAGGTTTTAGTTGAGGAACCCCTCGGTAATCATATCCAGGCATACTGGACATACGTGCCTTGTTATTCCTGTGGGAACCAGGTTCCCGTCATACTCTGCTTTAAGGGTCTGGATTCTTCCCCAGCCCTCGCAATCCTCTTCCTTGGCAAACCTGCCACACTTGTCGCAATGTACTCCGAACATTTGTGTCCTCCGATTCTCCGTATCACTTGGTAGTATTTATACCTTTTCAATCCCTCAACGTCAGGGGGAACCCAGCACCTTTAAGCAGTGTTTTTGCTTCCTCTGAACAGTCGGGGCACAGCTCTATCTGATGTATCTTTCCATCGACGTTGAACGCATACGCTCCATAGAATGAGTCTCCGTCACCCTTGAACAGCGTTCCGCACTTGTTGCATACTGATAATGCGATTACCATTTTATCCCTCCTCAATCGTCCTTGCTCTTCGCGTAGATTATCGTTCCAAAGACAGCCAGCAATCCTATTCCCGTCCAGTACAGCTCCTTGTTCATATCGTGCCCAAGCACGTTCTCGATTATGATATACATAACCTCTCCCCAAAGGGGAATGATGAACAGCAGGATAACCAGCACGACTACGGCCACCCCGATTCCTGACGCGATTGCACAGCCATCCATCACCATACCCTCCCAGTATAGCGTGTCCATCCCTGGCCCTCTGTGATGAGGTTGCCCTTGTAGATGCGTGCGTGTACGCCTGTGCGCAGGTTGTGAAGGACGGTATTGATTGCATCCCTGTCTGACTGACTCCACGCGCCCTCGCCTATCTGATACTGGTGTGCGTGTTCGTCTGTATACAGGATGAGCGTTCCGTAGTGCGTGAGCTGGAACTGGCCATTCTTATACATAGCCCTGTAATTCCTGCCAGCCTTGACCCATTCTCCTGCGTTCCTGACTGCACTCTCATACAGTCTCGTGATTGTTACCAAAGGTACTGATGCCATTTTCTTTTCTCCTCGCTTGCTCCCTGCCGTGTTCGGCTCTTCGCAAGTCGCAATCCTCGGTAACACTCGGTAGTATTTATACCTTTCGTTAAGCCCCGTTAAGCCGTGCTACACAATAGCACGCTGTGTATATGCCTGAAACACATCAGCAAAATGATGTGTTTCATATCACGGCAGTGAGGGGGAAGCGAAGCGTTCTTTCGGGGAGGAGGACTTGTCAAAAAGCTAATATAGAAATTTGTTTCAAATATATTTCTAGGGGTCTAGAAATATATGCTCTGCCACCCCCTCGGCTCATAGGGGTGGCTAAATGGTTTTACTCTTTCGGGATGGGTTTAATCTTCGCGTATATGTCGCAATACGAGTTGTCGTGTGCATCACGTTCATAATCCAAGAACCAAGGCTGTTTGGCAACATCGTACTCTTTTGGATTTCCATCCTCATCTGTATACCAATATACTCTGCCTCCCATCCTGGAATGAATCATAAGGACATCATCGCGACCACAATATTTATTGTAGGTCTCGCACTGGTCTCTAAATTCACTCTTGAACCAGAATGCCTCATTCTCATACATATCAAGCCAGGACTTTTCAGCATCATAGCCTCTGATGTCGTGCGCCTGTGCACATTCCATCATACGTGCGCATATGTCCTCTATGCTCTTATATGCGTGGTTCAGCTCGGACTCTATCTCTTTTTCTATTTCCTCTTCTGTATAGGGGATTTCGTCTCTCATAAGCCTGTATCCCCTAAGCCTGGGAACGTCTATCCCGTTCTCTTTTGCGATTGTGTCCAGGTCTTCGATTTTCATATATGCGCCAATATCCATTTTGATACCTCTATGATAGGGTAAAGGGTTTTAGTATAAAAGGTTTTAGATAAGGATGTTCCTGTAAAACCTTATCTCAAATGCCAGCGCATTTTCGATAAAGGTCTCCACGATATCCCCCAGCGTTTCCAGGGTCTACATATCGTGACACATTTTGTCACGCGCGTCCAGGTCATACCTTACAAGGTATGTCCTTATTCCAGTAAACTGGATGTCGCGGTAGTACCTGCATTCCATAGCGATTACGTTGAATTCTTTTTTGGTGTTATACATTTTCGTACCCTCCAATTATCCCTATGTCGTTTGAGTATAAAAGGTTTATGCGACTATCTCGAATGAGTAGATAGCACGTGTTTTAAGTCCTTCGATTGATACCGTAAGGATGTATTCATCATCCCCGATGTGCCTTATCTTAAAGGCCTCTTCGCCCCAAGGCAACGGTACGCTAACGTAGTCATCCAGCGCGTAGTCCAGATAGATTTTAGCGAACCTGTTGATTATGTTTACCTCCATAATGATTTTATTATGGATGTCGTGTACGTGATAGTACTTTTCGGGCGCGTTGACGTATACATTGGTATACATCCCTATGAGTGTTTGAGCCGTGCGCATTGTGATTTTCGCCATAGACTACCGTAATACTCGGTAGTATTTATACCTACCGCTTGATTAGTTGTTGTATATAAACCCTCCGCTGTGATAGATGTTGTATATAAACCATTCGGTGTGTAGATACGCCTATCACACATAACTAATGTTGTGTGTGATAGATTACTGGCAGTGGGGGGAACGGAGTGTCTTCGGGGAGGAGGCTTTATGCGAAAAACTAATATGTGCTTTTGGTTGAAATAGAATTACAGGGGAATATAATAGAAACCTCTGTCGCCAGTATATAAAAGGGTGGCGGGCTGGGGGAGGTAACGAATTGAAGCCCAGCCCACCATTGAGTTTATGTCTTTTCCTTGAACCTCATTATTATCTCGGTCTCGGTCTCTTCGATTTCCCAGTTTTCGAGTTTCCAGTACTCATCCATATCTATATCGGGGATGTCGGTTTCCATATTTAAGCCTTCCGTTAAAGGGGGATTGCTCCCCCAAATGGTTTTAGTTTTTGTTCTTCCTCACTGTTGCCTTTATTGTTGCATCCACGATGTCGCAAATCTGTGCCTTGATGTCCTTGGTTGCCAGCGTTCCAAGGTCGGACACGGTAAGAGTTACCATAGCCATCCTCTTCGCGTTCAGCAGTCCAGCGACTACCTCGGCACCCAGCACATCGGCTGTTTTCTCCATATTCAGTTTGTTTTCCTTTCCGCTGGACAGGGCGACGACGTAATCTCCGCCGACTGTTGGGATGTCCTTTCCAGCGTATCCGCGCGCCTCGGCCTCTTCGATGAGAGTCCTAATCCTGGCCTCGATTCCAGCCTTTGAGTTTTTAAGGCTCATAAGCTCGGTTCCAATCTGTGCGTCCGTCATTGTCTTGATGTCTTTTTCTGTTGCCATTTACAGTTCCTCACTGCCGTTCTCGGCAATACTACATAGTCGTGGTAGTATTTATACCTTTGTTCTAACCTTCTTAGAGCAACCCGCATAGAATATAAGTATATAAATCTGTCGAGTATATAAAGGATATATCAATCTCACTCCTATACGATTGGATGTATGGCTCCAATCGTATCACGCTGGCGCAGGGGGTTACTTAGGGGAGGAGGCTTCACCCCAGGATGTAAATGGAGATTTTTGATTAGAACAACATTTTCGGGGATTATATTAGAATGCTCTGACGCTCCTCCGACCCAACCGCCCGCAGGGTCTGTACGAAGATGTATATAAAGGTTTGTTCCCCTCGCCCCTATTTAAAGGGGAAGGGGTTTGGCTGGTTTTTCAGTACAGCCTGGTAGCCTTGACCCAGAAGGTCAGTCTGCCGATTTCAACCATAAGCTCGTCATCGGTCCTGGTTAGGCGCAGGTCTCTTGTGTTCTCCGCATTGAAGAATCCAAGGCACTCCTCTTCGTTGTGGATGAAGACCCAAAGCCCTGCATCGGACATTTCGATTGATATGTGGTTCTTGACTGTTCCAATTACGTATCTCATTTTTCATTACCTCTCTGCTACGCCATCGTAGCAATACCTTATAGGCGTATGTAGTATATATACCTGTCGATTAGGTAAAAATTATCCTTCGTAACAATACGAAGTATCTTGTTCCGCATTCCTAACAAGCAACGTAAGTTGCTTGTGAATTAGCATGACGGCGTAGGGGGAACTTAGGGGAGGAGGCTATAAAGCCCAACGTAATTATAAGGATTTGCTTGAAACATATTTTACAGGGATGTAAAATATTTGTTTTGACGCTCTCGCTCCGCGATTCCCGCGTATTTAAAGGTTTGGATGGGGTGGGGTCTCCCTCCCCCTGGGCTACCGTAGCCTCTCCGATTTGTGTTTCATTTTTCTCACTCCTTGAATGATTTAAGGATTTTACCGTGGCAACTGTGCGCATCCAACTCGATGAGCAAGGCGGATGTTACGTATTTCTGTATTTTTGTGTAGTCGTAGCAGTCGAATGCTTTTTGTCTCTCGGACTCCTCGAAGAGTGTAACGAACGTGTCGTTATGAATGGTATGATAGATTATCTGATAGGTCAACATCTTGATACCTCCTATTTCTCCTTATGCCTTTATCGTATTTAAAGTTAGGGTTGCCCCCAACTTATGTTTTTTCTCACTCCAATGAGCTGAGGTAATCGTCCAGCGCGCGCTCCTGGTCGGCTATGATATCCTCTATCATCTCATCGACATCCATCTTATCAGTTCTGATTTTATATAGGATGTCTTGAAGCTCCCCGATTACAATGTCCAGCCTATGCTCGATTTCCTCCCCGTCTTTGAGGATGGACATCGCCTTAACGATGTGGTTGGTCGCGGTCTTGATTTCCTCGATTGCTGACTCGTGATTTTCCATTTAGATGCCTCCTGTAAGGGGGATTGCTCCCCCAGTATTTAAGGTTTCAGGCCAGGCTCCTTATGAGTATTTCGTACTCATCCCTGAGTTTCTGTGCGCGCGCAGTTCTATAAAAGAACTCGTTGTACTCCTGTCCGACATCGAACTCGCATTCAATTTCGGTAATCCGTAGCTTTTTTTGTTCGACGGTCATATGCATAACCGATACTTTGGTGACTGCCATTTTTGTTGCCTCCGAGACCTACTATGCTTAGGTAGTATTTATAGTTTTGGTAATATTTGTACACTATTAAGCCCTGTTAAGTCTACGAATTTAAGACCAAATCCTTTATATACACCAACAAACTCCTTTATCGTTGGATGTAAGGTTCCAACGATAAACGCTGGGCGCAGGGGGGTCATCGTATTAGGGGGAGGTTTGGGATGTCGTTGCTTCACTTTAGGTTCTATTTCGAAAACATATTTGCAGGGATTCTATTTGTATGTAGCGACGGCAGGGCCGAAGCCCTGCCTAGCTAAGGGGTTTCAGCGGAGGGGGAGATATTTCTCCAACCCTGCGGCTGGCAAGGTCCCGTCCTTTTCAATCTGTCCGAGCCTTGCAGGGATGACCTTGGTCGCGTTGCATCTGTCACAGCACCAGCCCTCTTCTTTCAGGGGCCAAGGGTCGTTTCCCCATTCATTGAACTTACATCCGCATAGTACACATCTCTTTGATTCCATTTTGATTACCTCTTTGATTTACATTTGAAGATGTTTAGGGGCCGAAGCCCCTTAGATGTTTTAGAATTCCTCGGAGTTGTACCATACAAGGCCCTGTATGTTGTCCGCGAATTCCTGCCTGGCATCCTTTTCGGACCTGTAATGTCCGTGTGACCAGCAGAATCCTTTTTTCTCCTCGTACCAAAGGATATCCCTGGACCAAGCCCACTCATCCCTTTCGATGTTGTGCATCAAACAGGGTATGTGAACATCGCACGGTTCGGCTGATATTCCGATGGCGACGAATTCCCAATTTTTGTTGGTGACATTTACCAGCCTGGACATCTCGTGGTCCTGGCCGTAGTCTTCAATCTTGCATCCTGTTACCTCTTCGATGTGTTTTAGCATCGTTCCAATCTTGGCTACATCGTAGCCGTACCCTGTGAATTTACCTACTGTATCCATTTCAATTCCTCTTTATGAATAGATTAAAGGGTTTGATTAAGAGGTTTTGATTGGGTTTTAGTTGCTGTTAAGCCTGGCGAGAAGGACATCCAGGTACTGGATTTCGTTTCTCAATCTCTCCGCTGTTTCGCTCTTATAGAAGAGTGTGTCCGCGTTGTTTTCAAATGTCCGCTCAATCTCGCTTATGCGAATCTCAATTTCGATGACTGTCATTGCCATTTTTCATCCATCCTTTTAGTTGATTAAGAGGTTTGGTTAAGAGGTTTTGATTTTCGGTTATTCGATGTCCGCGACCCAGAAAATCTTAACCGCTGGCTTGGAGTCGGGCCTTGAATGTGCCTTATAAAAGCACACATACCCTTTACCGCTACCGTCGGTCTCAATCGTTACACGTCTTGAAACGTGTATTTCTGTTAGCTGGGTTCCAGCTATGTGGGCGTTCTTGAACGGGATTAGGTTTTTTCTGTCATCCAGTGCAACGGTTAACACGCCGTTGTCATAGGTTGCCAGCGTTCTTGACTCATCATTTACGATGAGTCCTTTAACCGTAATCCGTCCAGTACCGTTTTCTACACATCCTCTTAACGCGTCTATGACGTGTAGCCATACCGCGTTTTCTCTTGGGATAGATAACCCGCTGGCGTCCTTAATGTACGCTGGGTTCGTTCTCATCCCTTTACGGCCCGTCTTAATGACATACGAACCGTCGGGATATTTCGTCATTTTGAATGTGCCTTTTTTCGATTGGATTAATTGCATACCATCACATCCTACACGCCTTGCGCGTGTACGTCGTCGCGTGCCTTACAACATCAGGCACGACTTAACCGCGCATCTTATACGTTCATCACGTCGGGCCGTTAAACCCGTCGCGGTTCTATTTCGAACGTCGGATATCATTGGACCTCAATGTATCCCCATCTTGCCCCAAGCCCATCCCGTCTTAGGACAATATCATTATCTCATTGATGAGTATATAAAGACTAACCCATTTTTTCGCTACGTGTTAAGCTCTCGCCTTAACTAATCAACGTCGTACCTTAACTCCATAGTGCAATTTTGCTCGGAAAGTCCGAAAGGGGGAGTGAAAATGGGGCCCCTGCCGCCACAAGTTTCTCTCAACAAAATTGGGGGAGTCTTAGCGTCATCGCTCATTCGTTAACACGACAAACGGTGAGAGTGTTACTTCGTGTGTTGACGTATCAATAAAATTTATACATAGCGAATGTGGGGAGAGTGTAGGGAATAAGTAGCCGTCTCCCGTCTCTGACAACATAATAGGGGGAGGGTTAGCGTCACTTCTCTCAAGAGTTAGCGTCGTAATAAATCTTATATACGCATATGTGAATTGCTTATGTATGACTACACTTAGAAAGACTAAAGAGATATGTGATGTGTGTAAGAAGAATCTGTATAGATATGATTATGATAAATATAGTGAGATTATGTGTATGACGTGTGGGGGGAGAGTGAGAGTGTGGAGAGGGTGTGAGGATTGGGTGGGAGGGGAGAGAATTAGATTAGGTAAGGGGTGAAGTCATTCCTTCTTCTCTACGCATACAGCATTATCATAAAGATGTTGTAATACATTTTCCCTCTGAGCTTCGAATGAAGCTTTAAGACGAATGTAATTAAGCATATCTTGTCTAGAGCGTAAGAGAATACGCTCTTCCAATGTGTTCATGTTGGGAGAGGAGAGAGTGAGGTCATTGGGGTCCACCGCTTACTTCGAGAGAGTATGTGTATGTGGAAGTGGTTGGAATGAGCGGGTCGGGGGTTGTACTAATCGTATAGTGTGGAGGATATTCATTCTGCCCTCCAATTGATAAATTAGAGAGCTGGATTTTGGAATTGAGATGGGGAGGGGTGAGAGTGATTGTGTGAGTGGTGGAAGTTGGAGTGAACTATGGTGCTATCCAATTATAAAATTCATCTATTAATTGGTAATTGGAAGTTGTGTTTAGGTTGGAGATGTTTATGGTTATGGGATGAGGAAATGGGGAAAGAGGGGTGGTGGAAATGATGTTCATCACTAGGTTCTGTACGTAGGAAATGGAACCGTTGTAAGGTAGAAAACCAGATAAATTAGTTATAACTTGTCCAGATATATCAAATGAGAATGTTGGGGGCTATGTTGAGGATTCAGATTGCCTTGTGTCGCTCCATATATAAAACCTATTGTATGTTGTACCATTTCTAACGCCAGTAAGATACCAAGATACCTCTACGTGCATAGGTGCAGTGGATATGAATAATCCTGTGGGGAACTTGGATAATACGCCAGCTCTTGAGGTGGTAGAAGT
>ODAI010658908.1_pt1 | contig 22153 bp, 18 predicted proteins | sample 1539321 | NCBI WGS metagenome assembly ODAI01 (sample SAMN02144231, study PRJEB22623) | gut metagenome | biome: sheep rumen | host: Ovis aries | place: New Zealand | reverse complement strand
TGCCAGCGATTCTCTTGTTCCGTCATATTGCTTGTTCCACCGCATCAGCGATGGTTTCGATATGTGATACTTTCGGCAGATATATCCCACATCTCCCGTTTGCCTGTATGTTTCGACCGTATGCACCTTTGTGTTTAATTCGTGTGGGAGATATGCAACCAAGAAAGCGAAAAGAATCGCTTGACATTGAACTCGAAAGATGACATAATAACATATAAGAATTGCTCGGTTTAGGGTTAATTATTGAAAACTGAACATTTAGCCGGAAAACGGCGCAGATTCATACCACAAGCGGATTTATACGCTAACAAAGCAATCGTCGTTTTATATTAAGTCCACACTAGGAGGCAAGTCCGTTCACCAGTTCCAACAAATGCCCGTAATATAGCTTCCAAGGGCAAAACAGAGGGATAAAAGATACTATCCCTCTGTTTTTCTTTTTTTACTGGAGGAAGCAATAACTTAATTTTCTTATAATCCATTTTCTTTTAAGATCATATTATGTCAAATTCATATATATTGGCTAATTTAGTATGTAATGGACAACGTGAATTATTGCACGGCATTTTATCACATTTATTATTAACAGTATTTGTACATATAAGCCGATATTTCGTACTTTTGCTGTATTCTGAATATATACTTTTCGCATGACCGCCCTTTCCGTTGCTAATAAAAACAACCTCGGGATCGGTATGGGTGTACAGATCTGAAACATAATGTGTCTTCGTGCCGTGGTGCGGCGCTTTTACAGCAAAGAAATCAGATTTCAAAGTTACCGTTTGATCATTTATGATAGCATTAATGTTCTCCTTAGTGACATCACCTGTAAAAAGATATCTTCTATTATTTACTTTATCGGTCTGAAAAACGATACTAAATGCGTTATTATTTATTTTCAATTGTTTTTTTAAATAATTTTTATAATTTTTAACATTTATATAATTTCTGAAATTCTCATATTCCGACTTTGCTATATATGTACCATTTAATAATCTGATATATTCGCCGACTTGTTCTATTATTTCTGTTTTTAAAAGTTCATTGATCTGCTGCTCAAGTTCGATAATATGTCTAGTATTGCCATTCAATCCAACAGAATTATGATCTGCAATAAATTCACAAATTTCATCCGATATTTCCATTATTCTGTTCATAACACTAAGCGGGATTGGAATGTCATAATCAAAAATTTTTTCATCATACGGCTTTATAACTTTAGGTATAGGCCATAATACTTCATTTTTGCATCCGCCAACATAAAAGCATTCTCCACGCTCTAAAAGTGTATATTTACCATTATTATTACTTATGGCTTTTATCAAAGAAAGCAAAGATAAACGCTTGGTTTTATTATTCTCTAGATAATAATCCATAAGCATATAGTCTATCAGATTGAGATGCGAATCTGTTGTGAAAATATGAGGGATATATATTATGTTAAATAATATTTTTCCATTGTTTATTAGATCGATAAATCCAGAGATATGGTCTTCATGAAAATGAGTAATAAGGGCATTCATTTTACAGTAATTCAGTTTTGTTTCAACATAATTAAAATAAGCACTTTTATTTTCTCCGTCTTGTGATCCGAAATCTATCAGAAGCAACTCGTTGTCGTGCTCCACAAGTATACTTTCTCCGCAACCCATTTGAAACATTTTCACATTCATTATTTTTCTCCATTTTTAATTTACTGTGCTTACATTCACTTAAATTGATATATTTTAACATTATACCGAGGTAAAATTAATCATATTATAGCATAGATCCACACAATAGTCAATTATTCCACAAGAGTTTTTCTTAATAATTCACTTATGACTTATTAATTCGATATGCATTTGAGCATCTTAGATTTTCAAAAACCTTCTATTTTATTAAACATATGATAACTAATCGTTACCGGAGATAAATCCTCACCAGAAAAACTATCTTCAAAAAACCTTTTTCATTATCATTTAGAAACAATTTAATATATGCTTCTATATTTATATTTGGAACTTCCAAATCACTATCTTCAAACCATTTGCATTTGAAAATAATATATAATAAACCCAATAAAATGGTTTTACACTAATTGTTTTCTCCGATTATTTGATTGCTAACTTGGTTAAAACTCATTGAAAATTTATCAAGATTCCGAAAACTATTTCCGATTATTTTTTGATATTCATATTAAATGCTTCTCATTAAAAACGTCTTATATACTACAGCTTTAATTCGCTCATCTTTTCGTTATAACAATTTTTAAACCATTATATTTACTACTTTTTATATACTATTATAAATTTTTCACATATACATCATATTGTCAAATTATCCTTGAATTTTCACTAGTCATTATTTTTCAGAGATAATCAATCTTAACACCAACAGCGTTCTTAAACAGAAAAAGTAACAAGTGGGCTAACCGATAGAATATAAAGAATGTTAAAATAAAAAAGAACGAACAATGCATACTTTGTAATCAAAAACATTAAGTCAGAAAAGAGTCTGCAAATTACATTCTCTTTTATCCAATTTTTTCATTAATGGCATACTATTTACACTTATATCCCGAATACTGTTGAATATATAGTGTTTGACAGCCGCTGTTTAAAATCTATATCGTCGACCTAAGTTTCAACATACTTCTATATTTCATTTTCGGCAATAAATTACGATATTATGGAATCGATAGTTTTATTTTAGCTAGTTAATCTGTTTTTTGATCTCCTCCAATTGATCTGGATGTTCAAAATAGTCAAAAGTTTCATCATAAGTAATAGACTTACTTGTAAACGACTGAATTTTATATAACCCATAACTATAACGAGTTAGTCTTCTTTTTATTTCATTACAAACATAAACAAAGTATTCATTATTTTTTTGGAAATCTACAATCCCTAAAAGTTGCTTACCCGCCTCAGCTAATTTTATTACTTTAATTTCAATCTTAGAGTCCGAATCATTCATTGCGACATGCATATATAGAGAATCATTGTATAAATTAGCTACTTTGATTTGCTTAAATGTTGCATGAATTAAATTGCATTCTTCCAATTTTAGAATATCACTGTATTTAATACCAAATTTTCTGCAAATTTCATTTGTTAAAAAAATAAATTCATGATTAATAACAAATGAACAAATACTCTGAAATAGCAATGCTTCATTTTTGGAAAGATAACGTAGGACTTGTAAAGTCCTTAGAGAATACGATTGAGGAGATCGCACTTCCCTTGTAAGAAGCTTTCCCCAGATTCTTTGTAAATCTTTATCACTAATTTCCGCAGCGCACTTAAAGAAATCAGATGACCAACTAGCATCAATAGGGTCGGTATCTTCATAGTCATCTATAATATTCTCTTCTTCACTTACAACTGTTTTTAAATAGTCATAGGCATTTTCACATACGCACTCGATATTATATTGCTTTGTTAATTCTTGTTTTGCTATCCTTATACGTGCCCGTTTTACCAACTCGTTAGTGTCTTTAACATCAATCTGTATTGTACCATCAGATTTCATATCAATTGGCAAATCCAAATTATGTCTAACAGCATCTGAGAGAACACCAATTCTATACGCCTCCGTATCAGCCTTTATTTTATCAGCTAATTGCTGAGCTTCCGCCATAATCTGTAACTCATATGATTTTGCTTTAGCTTCTTTTTTAATTTTTGTAGGTTCATAAAGTGTTCCAATTCCGGATGCAATAATATCAAGTAATTTTGTAAAGATTCCAGAATTCTCTTTTATATCGTTATTAGCCATGTTAGAATCTCCTTTTTATCTTGATTATCCCATGTACAATAAGAATCTTTTCAGTTGATTAATAACAAATAATAACATTAAATTATCCGTGCGTAATAAACCTATGATAACTATAAATTATCGGAGGTTAAAGGATTATTAGTTATGAATTTTAAAGATGTTGATCAAAGCAGAGTCGCTCAAATGTATAATGAAATGGATGAAATATGGCCGGATGACGATAAATGGTATAAATATACTCATGAATATATTATTAAATACATAGGTTCATTCCAACATTTTAAAACGCTAAATAAAAACTCAAAAATATTAAATTTAGGATCGGGAGGAAATGAGTACGAAATAACGGGAAGCCATTATCATGTAGACATTGCAAAAGAAAAAATATGTCGTTGTAAAAACTATTTTGTGACCTCCGCTGAAAAATTACCGTTTAAAAATGATTTTTTTGATGCAGGAGTATGCGTTGGTTCTGTCATCAATTATTGCGACCCATTTGCAGTAATACATGAAATTAGTAGAACGTTAAAAAAGGGAAGCTATTTTATTTTAGATTTTGAGCAGAGTGAAAGCTGGCAATTCATTGGTACCCAGGACTATAAATCTGATGTTTCTCTGGTCGCGTCATTTAACAGTGGATATAATGATAAATTATGGATCTTTTCTTTAAGCTATATTACAAATATATTAAGTGATTTTTCTTTTGAGATAATTAATTTAGAAAGATTTCATCTATTAAGCCCGTTACTTTATAAAATAATACATAATGAAAACAAAGCAGCTAAATTATCAATACTTGATCCTTTGGCTAAAAAAATTGGTTTTTTAAAAAATAAATCGTATAATATTATTTTAACAGTTCAAAAAGTTTAGAGAAAACAGGCAGGTTCTTTATTATCTTTGCGCCCTTTGAATCTGATAAAGCGACAAATGATAGTATAATAAATAATACAGCAATACTCACTACTGCAACTGAAGTTAATTCCACATTCAGTTCTTTAACGGCGAATAAAATGCCAATTACAATTACTGTCACTATTGAGGTATAAACTATCGCATTTCTAATTGACTTGTTTCCTTTTTGAGGAATACCTTTATCGCTTGAAGCATACGTGTGTGTATTAGGATAGCCATTCATTACTATATAATGTTCATCCTTTATTGTTTCAATAATGGAATCCATATATCCATTGTATTTTTCGTAATAGATGTTTTTTTCGTGTTTTATAAATGGTTCATCCCAAATCTGATAATACTCATATATAGTTTTTACAATATACAAATAAGTTTCTTTTTTTAACTGACTTGCTGTTGTAGCTTTTTGATAAATCATTAATAGCGCTTCTTTTTCACTTTCTGCATTGGATAGTTCTAATTGAGGCTGAATATATAAGCAATTAGCTACTTTAAAATTTTCTAATTCATACATACTAATTTCGGATTTATATAGATTTACGTTATCATATTTACAAAAGATTTCTTTGGTAATAAAATCGTAATCTATTTCATTTTTGGATAAATATTCTATTATTAATCCAAAAAATGTATAAAACGCACTATTTGATTTGTATTTATTATCAATAAGCAAATAATCAATAATAACTATGCGGTTTCTTTTCATATAAGATAATTCAGCATAGCCAATTAATATATCATTTGAGATTAATGCCAAAAATAATAATTCGCCATCTTTAAACTTATGAGTATTATTTACCCAATAACCAATCTCATTTGTATTTGTCTTTTGAAAAAAATCTATATTTTGCGTATATAGTTTCATTGCATTCACATATTCATCCGTTTTAGTTGATGTAATCCTTCGCAACTCGTATTTTACATTAATATTCATAACTAATAATCCTTTAATCTCCGATAATTTATAGTTATCATAGGTTTGATTTAATATATCATAAATCAGCACTTTTTATAAGAAAATCATAAATCTACCCAATTAGACAAATTTCGACAAATGTAATATAATATATTTACAACCCATAAACAGGAGGCATACTCATGATAGATTTATCAATACAAATCCCGGCATTTCTCGATTACTGTCGCAACAGAAAAGCCCTGAACGAGAAAACGCTCAGGGCATACTCCGTGGATCTGAAGCAATTCTCCCTATTTACAAATTGCAGATATGGCAAAAATGAGATCTGTGTATATATTTCATATCTTCACAGCACATTCAAGCCGAAAACGGTGCGCAGAAAAATCGCAACATTGAAAGCATTCACGCACTACCTCATGATCGAAGAGATCATCGATGTAAACCCATTCAACAAGATCGAAACATCGTTCCGGGAACCGCTGCTTCTTCCGAAAACGATACCCCTCAGCACAATAAAAGCTATCCTCGCTGCTGCATATAGCAGCTTGTACGGAATTTCAACCGAGTATCGGCGCAAAACCGTTGTACGTGATATAGCTGTTCTGGAGCTGCTGTTTGCCACCGGTGCAAGAGTTTCGGAGATATGCTCGCTGAAGCCCGCTGACATAAACGAGTCCGATCATACCGTCAAGTTCTACGGAAAAGGCTCAAAAGAGCGCATTATACAGATTGAAAACAAAAGTGTCCGAAAAGCTCTCAAAGAATACTGCAAGCTCTTTGCCGGAGACATCAGATCGTCCGGTTTCTTCTTCGTGAACCGCCTGCATAACCGTCTGTCGGAGCAATCCGTCCGTTCGATGATAAACAAATACGCCGAATCAGCCAAAAGCGATATTCACATTACCCCGCACATGTTCCGTCATTCCTTCGCCACTTTACTTCTCGAAGAGGACGTAGATATTCGGTACATACAAAAACTTCTCGGTCACAGCTCGATCACCACCACACAGATCTACACCCATGTAGCCATGTCAAAGCAGAAAGAAATACTTTCAACGAAACACCCAAGGAACAAGATCAAGCTTTAACCTTATTTTATGACAGCTATGCATATTTGTCAACATCAAACTCCTATTCGGTGCTTTTCGTTTCCTGTTTGACAAAAAATTCTCTGCCGCAATGGTCAAACCATTGCAGCAGAGATAAAGTGCCGTTCTCGTCGTACTCCGCAAGCACCTGCGAAAGCGCTCCGTTTGTATCGACAAGATAATATGTGGTGGATATTTCACCTATCTTTGCAATGCGGTTTCCTGCAAAGTCGTAGGCGTATTCCTCAACATTTACCTGCTGCCCGCTCTGAACTGTCGCTCTTATAAGCTTGTTCCGTGCGTCGTAGGTATATGTTGTGGTCTGCTCGCCCTCGGTTTTCTTTACAAGATTGCCGTTTTTGTCGTACTTGTACTGTATTCCGGTCTCGGAAACGAGCTGGTTCAGCTCATTGTACGAATATTCGGTAACTGCGCCGTCAACTGTCTTTGTGAGACGGTTGCTGCCATATCTTTATCAGGACAGAAAAAGATACTTTCGACTAAACTCCCAAGAAACAAGATCAAGCATTAAATAACATACTATGCTACTTATATAATTCAGGTGAAACAGAGGAATAGTAAAGCTGCTTAATCAAAGAATTAATAATGCAGTTTTTTGATAATGAAGGTAAGTATTCGTTTGATAAACTTTTTAATTTTTCATCAGGTAAGCAGGAAATAAATTCTTCTAAACTTTCTGTAATCTTTATTTTACTATGAAGCCCAACCAAAGCCTTAGAAGTATCTAAATTGCTGATTTCAATAGTACAAATTAATAATTCTATGCGAACAAACGTAAAGTATAATGCTCTGCTTGCGGTTTTATGATTGCTCCTTATGCACTGTATACCATCATATAAATCATTGCGGATACATTCCAATGTTAAAAGACAACTAAGCGCACTAATAATAGCATCTATTGATTTGCAAGTATTACTATAGTGTTCTATTAAAAGTTTGAATCCCATATAATCACAATAGCATTCTTCTAAAAAATGGTTAAACCTCCAGCTTTCGTTAAGTGATTTTATATATTCTTCTACATCTTCCGGAATAGTATCAGAAAAATACGACGCCCTGTCTTTGAGAACATCTTTTATATTATTTGCAGGTGTCACTGCTTTTTCAGCCAGTTCGGCTAATAATGCTACTACATATTTCCTGTATCCAGTTGGTATAGTGCGTTTAAAATCTTTCATAAAAGAAAGATGTGTTAATTCATGACCTATCAAAAAATAATTCTGAATTGACAGATATTCTAAAATATCAGAGCTGTTGATACTGCACTTTTCAAACTTAAACTCCATATTTGAGTACTTGCCTGTAAAATACATACTGTGAAGCACATCTCCGCTTAAGATAAACTCTTCGCCATATAGCTTATAAAACAACTTATACATATCTGATTTGTCGCAATCGGAAAAAATTATACTATCATAAATATACAATAACTCAGTGAGACATCCATCATATATAAAAAACAAATCCTTGTGCAAACAGAAAGCCTCAAATTCTTTTTTTAACGACTCACAAAAAATAATTTTCGGCTCATCAACATTCAATGTTGAGCAACATTCTTTTACAATAATCTTAATGCTTTCTAAAGGATTCACTGCTTTTCGGCAATATCGGTAAAAGAGTTTGGTTGAAATAATGTCATCCATTGTCATTATCAGAATTGGAATTACTGCTATCCTTATTTATTTCACTTGACTTGAGCATTTCAAAATGCTTCCTAAGAGCTTCCTCAGCTACTTCATGAGAAACGTTTACCAGTTCTATCTTATCTCCGTCAATCTTAATAGATGAAATGCGTTTCTTTTGAATAAGCATAGTAATAATAGGAGACAACACAGCTATAGCATCAGTTACCAAGCGAAAATACAATTCAATATTTGTTAAATCGCCACTAAAATCTCTTCCCTGAATGATTTCAATGTCTTCATTATCACCTAAACTTAATCTCAGCTCATTTAACACACTATAATCTAAAGTTTCAATCTGAATTTGATGCATTATCATTGCCTCCAATTTATTAATATTATGCGAAACAAAAATCATAATCCCGTTTAAATCATTTTGTGGTTGCTTCAGAATCACAAAAAGTATGCTAAGGAACATGATCCCGTTATACACTTAGCTCCATACTTACCAATAAGCAGTCATCAGTATTTTTTCCTTAATGCGTCCAATAACCTGTATGCAGCATCAAAACAAATGTATTTTTTCTATAGATTTTATTCACTGTATAACCATTTTATTGACTATATTTCCTGATTTATTGAGCCATAAAACAGTTTTTTTGTTTTCCCACTTCAAATTTCCTAAGAACTTAACATATTCCCACTCATCTGGTATATTTGTGTTCCATGTATACCGATCTAAACAATTACCGTGCCAGTCCAAAACACTCATTATAATTTCAACACGGTTAACATTATGAAAAATTCTTAATTCTGCAGTTTTCTTACCGTTTTTTTTTCGCGCCCACACCCATTCATTGACATATCTAGCTTCTTTAATGATATTAGCATATTTCTCAAAATAATTATACTCGAAATTGTATTCATTAGATAAAAAACTTAATCCTGTCATGAGCAAATCTAAGGACTTCATCTTTTTGTTGATTTCATCTAAATCCCAAAAAGAAGAATATTCATAATATATATAAATATCACAAACTCCTCCACTACACCGTAATAAAGGAGATTCTATATCTGGAGATACTAAGATATAAACTTTCCAGAAATTAGATATTTCTATCTTTTCAAAAATTCTTTCATAAAAAGAAAAAATACATCTATTAGCCAGCGAAAACTCTCTACTTATTTTATTACCAATGTTTTTATGCCATAATCGAACTGCATCTTCTTTAGTTACGCCATATTCAATGCTTATTTTTTCTATTTCCTTCTCATGTGGATTAATACTCAATGCTATATCAAACTCTCTGAGATACATAATTCCTCCTATATACAACTGTAGCACATTTAAAATGTGCCACAGTTGTAATAAATGTTTACTTGTTTTTATTGCTGGGTCTAACATGCCTATCCATTGGCTCGCCAGCATCAAATAGCCGCTGTGCATTATTACGTTCCCAATCCAATGCTGATGCTCGTCCTGGAATACCAGTTATGACCACATTAGCCTCATACTTGGTGTATCCAGCCTCTTTATTCCACTTATTTACTTGACTGTTTGCTCTCCTGGATGTTCCATTTTTATTTAATTTCCCACCACTAATACCAGTTTTTACCGTTTTACCTGTATCTATTTCTTTTATTTCATAACCATGTTGAGGTTTATTACTTTTGGATGAATTGCCGTGATTACTTCCATTTCTATAATTATGCACCAAAATCGGCATATCACCAACAAAGTAGGAATGGAAATCCTCAACCTCAAGGTTATAAACCAGCACGCACTCGTCAAGCTTTTCGATTACAGAGCCTAATACAACAGAAGTAGTACCGTCGAGGTTATAAACCTCATCACCCTCAACAAGATCTCCTGCGGCAGTCCAGCCCTGACCTAAAACGTAGAACGGGTGATTCGTAGTGGTATCAATATCTCCCTCATTAGTGTGAAGATGGAGAATTTCATCAATAGAATGAACATAGACCTTTAATACGGTTTTAAGCTCTGTTTCTCCTGTCTCAACATTGTACGCCCAAACCTTATCGCCTACTTGAATTACATCAATTCGTATCTGACCGTTCTCTGTTGCAACGAGTGTATCTCCGGTAAAGCAAGAATCACCTAATGCTGTTAAATCTGTGCCAAGCTGAATTGAAATCAGAATAGCACTTGTAATATCGCCTTCTGCTATTGCATCGTTAAGATCACTTATCTGTGTAAAGTATCCGTATCCAATGAGTATTACACGAAGAATCGGACCAAGCGACTTTATCATGCACATCTGATTCAAAAGCATTCCCGAAGCAATGCCTCTGCCTATAGATTCTGCAATATCAGCCAGTGTCGCTCCCTCCGAAAGCATCTGCCCGACCTGATTGCAGAAGTCCGCCCACGATGCCATTAAATTTATCCAACTCATAATATTTTTAAAGTTGGGTACAAGCATCTTATGAAGTTCTGCTTCAATCGCTTCGGTGACATTAACATCACATAACGTGAAATAACCCGTAGGATCACTGTTCATCACCGGATTTGCATTAGCATACAGATACTTATGCAGGCTTACAGGCTCGAATACACTACCCGCAAACTCGTCCATAGTTATGAACGTGCCCGTAGCAGGATTCATGTACCTTGCACGCAGATAGTAAAGCCCCGTGAAGCTGTCGTACTGCTCTCCTCTGTAGAGGAAGTCGTTCTTTGTGCTGCCTGTGCTTGCGGTAAGATTACCGAACGCATCAAATGTATAGGTATCGGTGATCTCGCCTTCCTCGTTAGCAAGCATACGGACAGAATCGCTGCCGTCGTAGAGATAGTACGACTTTGCTCCGCTTCTCTCCTGTGAGATAAGCTCGTCGGCTCTGGTATAATTGGTTGTCAAAGTGCCGTTCTCGTCGTACTCCGCAAGCACCTGCGAAAGCGCTCCGTTCGTATCGACAAGATAATAAGTGGTGGATATTTCACCTATCTTTGCAATGCGGTTTCCTGCAAAGTCGTAGGCATATTCCTCAATATTCACCTGCTGACCGCTCTGGACTGTTGCTCTTATGAGCTTGTTTCGTGCGTCATAGGTATAGGTTGTGGTCTGTTCGCCCTCGGTTTTCTTTACGAGATTGCCGTTTTTATCGTACTTATAGCGTATTCCCGTCTCGGAAACGAGCTGATTCAGCTCATTGTACGAATATTCGGTAACTTCGCCGTCAACTGTCTTTGTGAGACGGTTGCTGTTGCTGTCATAGGTGTATTCGGTGACAGAAACGCCGTTTGCGTCGGTAACAGTCTCGCTTGTAAGGCGATAAAGCGCATCATACGCATACTCTACGGTTCTTTCGCTTGCAGGATCGACACCGGTCTCAACGACCTTCGTACGCTCGCCAGCTGCACCAAGGGTATATGAATATTGTACAACAACATTAGCGTCCTTGTCAAGTACTTTTTCAAGAACAAGGCGGTTTACCGTGTCATATTCATATTTTACGATCATGCCGTTGGCATAGCGCACGGCAGTTCTGTTTCCGTTAGCGTCATACTCATACAGAGTAGCCGTTCCGTCATGTGCAACGACCTTTACGAGCCTGTCCATAAGGTCGTAGGAATATTTTGTCGTGCCGAACGGTGTCTTTACCGATATAAGACGGCAAGCATCGTCATAGGTATAGTTGATAGTTTTGCCGTCGTAGAGCGTAACAGAGGTAAGTCCGTTCATTATGTCGTAAGTATAGGAAGTTACGCCGTTCCTGTCGGTGACGGACGAGAGCAGCCCGTCTGTTGTGTAGCTGTATGTCACAGTATCGCTGCTGACAGTCTTTGAGATCACTCTGTCAAGCTCGTCGTATGTGAAAGTCGTGACATTTCCGGCATAATCGGTAGAAGTGAGGACATTATCAGTCTCATCATAAGTAACGGTCGCGCTGTCTCCCGCCGCATTAGTCGTCTTTATTACTCTGCCGCCGTTATCATACTCATATTTGGTGGTATTGCCGTTTGCGTCGGTAATTGCCACAAGCTCACCGACCGAGTTATAGCTGTACTTCCACTTGCCGCCGAGCGCATCAGTCACAGATGTGAGCCTGTCTGCACCGTCGTAGGTATATCGGGTGGTATTGCCGTGCTGATCGGTCTGACTTGTAATGCGGCCTCTTGCGTCGTATGCAGTAGATATGCTTGTACCGTCGGGCATAGTTACGCTTGTACGGTTTCCGTTCAGATCGTATCCATAGGTATAGGTATTTCCCAAAGGATCGGTCATGGTTTCAAGCAGACCGCTTGCAGAGTTGTAACCGAATTCCGTTCTGTTGTCAAGAGCATCTACGATAGCAGTATTTCTGTCGAGCGCATCATACTCATACTTTGTAGTACCGCCGTTTGCACCCTTTACCGATACCAGACGATATTTGGCATCATAATTATACGTTACCTTCGAGCCGTTGGGATAGGTCTTGCTCGTAAGATTTCCTACAGCATCGTATGTCATCGTTACGCTTCTGCCCAGACGATCTGTAGCCTTGGTATTTCTGCCCTCTGCATCGTACTCGAATGTTTCTGTGGTATTATCACAGTACTTGATCTTTACAAGATTTCCGAATATATCGTACTCATATTCGGTTCTTCTGCCTTTTTCATCGACAGCAGCGGTCATATTGCCGACCGAATCGTATTCTACATTGGTAACAGAACCGTCTGCATAGATAATCTTTGTAAGATTTCCGTAAACATCATAAGAATATTTCTCTGTGAGGGTCTCGGTTCCTGAAGCGGTTCTGCGTGTTATCGTCTTTGAAGCACAGTTTCCGTCCGCATCATAAGTGAACGACGCAGTCTCACCGGCACCGTTGACAGCAGAGACAACATTTCCGTTTCCGTCATAAGTCATATTCATATATGTGCCGATACCGTCGCTTATGCTTGTTACCTTTCCGGAATCATACTCATAGGATATTTTATTGCCCATAGCATCTTCCGTTGAAGTCAGATTGCCACGCTCGTCATAATCCACGATAAACTGGGTCACTCCCATAGATGAAATGGTGAGGAGTTGCCCTTTATCGCTGTAAGTATTGGTCACGGTATTACCGAGTGCATTGGTAACAGACAGAAGATTACCCTGAGAATTGTAGAATTAGCTGTAATGGTTTTCTCAGAATTGGTTATTGCTTTAACAATCAGTTCATTATTTCCTTCTGTCAATGTATCAATATAGTATATGTCCTCCTCATTCTCGACAATAGGTTCGTCATTTAAGAAATATGATATAGATTTTATTTTATTTTTTGCAGTTTTAACAACAGTAAAATATGCCGCATCACCAATAAAAACTTCGTTTTTCGATGCAAGAATTTCAATTTTGGGCACAGTACTGTCGACAATAATATCATATTCTTTTAAGTCACAATTGCCTGACCAATCAAATGCACGAACAGTTACTGTGTTTTTACCGCTTCGATTGGGCATTGTAAGCTTAAAACTTCCGTCATCTGACACATCAATTGCCGTATTACCGTTAAAAATAACCGAATACCATGAAATCTCTGTATCATTTAATGATTCGATCTTGGCATTAATAACCTGTTTTAAATCTGCATATTCAGGCAAATCAACAGCTATTTCAGGCTTATAAGTTTCTATTATTTCAGGAGAAATATCATCATATTCATCATGCGCTTCAACCTCAATGGTTTTTCCTAGTTCAACAACATTATTTCCATCTGTAATTCTACATTTTATGGAATATGTACCAACTTCCGAAGCAACTATTGATGTTATAAATCCATTCGAATTTGAAAATGTCACCAAATCATTGTCACATGACCAAACTGCTTTAACACTAGAAGAAAGGCAGTCATCCGCGACATCAATACGAGCCGTTACAGGAACATTTACCTTAATCGCTGATTTCAAATTCAACTCTGTTAAAGGCTGATCATCCTGATATGATATATGATCCTCACTATCAGCTATCAATGTTATATCATATAATTCAGGTGATTTTCCATCAAATGATGAACTAATACTAGCGTAAAGTTTAATATACCTTCCACATAAATCGTCAATACTTCCGTAGTTGATTACCGGTTGCAATTCGCTGAAATCAATGCCATTTTCACTCACAGCTGCCGAAACATTTATTTCGCCATCACCATATCTGGATCCATTCCAATATATATTATTCCACTTTGCACCAGGTCTTTCACTGTCGAAAACGACTGACCAATTGCCATTATCAACATACTTATTGACAGGTATAGCAGTATCCTCCATATATACTACATGAGGACTTCCATTGCGATCATAGTAAACACAGGTCGTGTTTTCTGTAAGCTCTGTAAACCCCGAATCAGAATTCGTTAATTCTATAGGAAGAGAGATACTTACAGCCTCATCTAAAGAAATCCTGTCAAAATTCCATTCAATTGTCAAGCTGCCATCATCATTAGGTGTAACCACACTAGGATTTGGTACTATTGAGTTTAAATCAATCATACCACTATCTTTTATTGTCGTTTTAAAAGTAGCATTTCGTGCTGCCACATTAAAAACTTCTGAGGCGAAATAGGACATTATCTTACCTATATCATCGGTGGTTGGGGCATTTTTGTAAATACCATTGCTATTAATAGCAATATTCTGCATCTGTAATGTCCCAGTACCTATCATCATAGCAAATATTCTGATGTTATTTTCTCCTGCCCTTTTTGCAGAATTGATAGATTGAGTTTTAGAGCCATCTTCGCCATCAGACAATAAAATAATGTACTTTTGACGATCATTTCCGCTCGTAGAAGAAAACATTTCAAGAGCACTATCTATGCCTTTATAAATTGATGTTCCACCGCTCGCTCTGAGCTTGTCTATTGCAGATACTATCGAATTCTTGTCTGAAGTAAGCGACTGCCGCACAACAGAACTAGAACTAAACCCTATAACAGCGCATCTGTCATTAGGCTTCATTTGTTCAACAATTTCTTTAGCAGCCCTTTTAGTATTTGTCATTCGCTGCCCGCTCATACTCCCAGACTCATCTATTACAAGTATCAAATCTACTGAATTATCATTGATATCTGCTTCCCCAAAGCAGCACAGGTCATACTTTAAAGTAACAGTTTCGTTTCCAAATGCAACAGATTTGTCTGAACTATATGTTATCTTTACTCCCTTTCCTGCATCAGAATCATAATATACTTTCTCGGCAGATTCAGTCTTGTTCTCGCCTTCAGACAATGTAAGCTGATCTCTTATAGACAAATCTAATCCATTAAAGGAACCCTCATTAAAGTCTTCATCCACAGTATATGTTTTTATCAGAGATTTTGTTTGTGGAGTAACCATATCAAAATTTGCAGCACTAACATTAAAGATACTGCCATTAAAAATAATTGTATCAGCGCATACGAAGCCAGTGATCGTAGTATCATATGCGTTGAATATTACCGATCCATTTGGAGCGTACGCAGCGCCATTAACATTTATTTCGGTGCCATTTATTGTAATACTACCGTTTTCGGAATACAAAAAAACACGTCCAGTGCTTTCAAACTGCTGAACATTATATGTTATATCTCCTTCCGCTATAATGTAACAGTCGCCCTCAAATGTCGTTCCACTTATGTCCAAATCGCCATTTACCTTGATTGAATGATCAATAATATTTTTGTCCTCTACAAACGCAGGACTTTCTTCGTAACACTCAATAGGCTGTGCATTTTCAGCTATTTCCTTACTAAAATCCGGCAAGGAGATATCATTAATATACTCATTTTTTCTGAAACCTCAGTTATCCAACCATCGGTTTTGATTGCTTTGGGCGAGTCAACCTTGCCTTCAACATATAGCTCGGATCCACCGTAATTGAATCCTCCACCTGCATATATATCGCCTACAAAAAAGCTCTTCCAGCAATATAAATTAAGCGGTACAGATAAATTACCGGAAAACACAGCATAATTATATTGATTATTACCATAATCCTCTTCATTTCCAGAAGCGCCTGGCTCATTTATTGAATCACTTGTATCTTGCTCAACTCCATTTTCTGCATATACCTGAACAGATAATTTCGGAATCATAGTCATGATAATTGAAAATACCAAGAATATTGATATTATTCGTCTTCTAAACATTACATTAACATTCATACATTTTTACCGAGAGGCTAACTCGATATCCTCCTTTGCCATAGCGTAAACTAGCCTTTATTTAGATATTTTAATATATTAAACAGATAAACAGCACATTTAAATGCCATTAACGACAGAATAAATGTATATCTATCTGATTTGTTTTTTGTGTTGCTAATCCCATTATAGTATATTCAAATTCACAACTGCTGGTGTTAAATGTTTTTACTAGTTTACTTCTTGAAGAGAACGTAAATATGTGTTACATACAGATAGTTCTATATCACGGCTTTATTACCATAACACAGATTCACATCTATGTTGAAATATCAAATTAGTAAGAGATTCTCACGATAAAACGCCCTAGAAACCAAATCAATCTTTAACGACATATTAAGACTTTTGTTATCTTTTGTCAACCGCAAATTCCTATTCGGTATATTTTACTTCCTGACTGAAGTATATTACTTATTTCTAAAACAAAATAGTACCTTTTTAGATATCCATTTCTCAATTATTTATAAAAAAGTGCTAAACTACCAATTGGTATAATAGTTTAGCACTTATTTTTATTCAACGACTACTTTTGTTTTATTATAAGCGTACCAATCATTACAGAAGTCCTTGTAATCCATATTCAGCTCAATATTAAGCTCATAGTCCTTGTTAAGCTCTATGCGGGTAACGAGCTGCGAGATTATCATCTTCTTCTGCTCAATGGTGCTGTTATCGAACTCCTGCGCCCAGCTTACGAACTGATCGAACATCGGGCGTATCTGTTCTATGGTCGCTTTCTTGTCCTTTGCTTCTTTCTGAAGCTGCTCAAGCTGAAAGTTCATTGTTGAAATTCGATTCTCCACGGTCTTTATAGCACTACTGAGCTGTTCAGCCGAATAAATGCTGTCCCCTGTCAAGGTAGCCGCGATCTCCTCCTGTAACCTTTCAAGCTGATTGGTGTTCTTCTTCAGCTCCAGATTGATCTTTGTCTGCTTCGCTTTATTGCTTGACATTTCTTTTTTCAGACGTTTCTGCAGGATCTCCTCGCTGGGAGCCCCCTTTAGGCTCTCAAACATCTGATGAATGACCTCACAGACAGCCCGGTCAACCCTCTCGGCGACATAGGTACTCTGCCCATCGCACTTACAAAGCCCCCTGCTCTTATGATAGCAAAGGTATTTAAGCTGTGACCGGTCATAGACCGAGCCGTCCTTCTTCCTTATGTACTTCTCACGATATACGATAGATGTCAGCCTACCCCCACAGTGAGCACAGAACATGATCCCGGACAGCAGATTCTTACTCTTAGTCTGGCGGGCTATCGTCCTTTTATCATCAAAAGCCCTTGATCTCTGGTCAAGAATCTCCTGAACCCTGTCAAAATTATGCTGATCCACTATCTGTAAGTGTGGCAGGTGCGGCACATCCGCATCGGTATTCCTTGCATACCCGACGTTCATCTTATTACGAAGTACGCGGATAACGGATTCCGACTGGAACTTAGCGCCGGTATGGGTCCTTACCCCATTATCATTAAGATACATAGCCAGCTTATAAGAGCCGGTGCCGTCGGTCACGGTTTTCTCATAGAGTTTACGCACCCACTCGGCTTCCGTAGGCTCGATCGCAAGGTCAAGAACTTCCCTGCCCTTCTTGTTGAGCCGCCCATTATTAACGGTACAATATCCGAAAGGCACAGGACCGCCGGTATATATTCCCTCGGCGGAAAGCTGCTGCATACGGGTCTTGATTCTTATAGATGTCTTGGCACTTTCGCCAGACGCCTGCCAGAACCTAATATAGTTCATCAGCTTGTCCACATGACTCTCAAAACGCTGTTCGCCCTCTTGTGTACTCCAAACCCTTATACCCTGATCGGAGAACCACTTGACCACGAGCGGCGTTTCCTCGTCTATACGACCTATACGGTCAAACATAAAGACGAGCAGAATGTCGAACTCCTTACGCTCCGCAGCAACCTTCAATTCCTGAATAGCGTCACGCTTTGCAGCCGAGACCTTAAAGCCCGAAATTCCTTTTTCGAGGAACTCCTTGCCGATGATCCAGCCCTGTCTTTCAGCAAATTCGTGACATACCTGCCTCTGCATGGGAATATCGTCCTTCTCTTTATCGACCTGCCCTGTAGTAGATACGCGGTACAGGCAGTACGCAATAGGCTTGTGTCCATTTTCTGTGATCGTATTTGTTATATTTTCCATATTTGACCTCCATTGTTCTGAAAAAACAACGGGGCAAAACGGAAATCTCAAGATGTCACTGTTACATATCCAGTTGTCAAGGTACTGAATCGCTCAATCGCGTTTCGCGATTTAAAGTATTTCACCGCAAAATTTTCCAAGTGTCAAGTACCTTTATAAAGATTCCTAAAAGAATTTCTCGCTTGCCCCGTTATAATCACATAAAATGTTATGACGCAGCTTTTAACGGATCAGGCTTCTTCCCTTCCTCGTTATGTTCAAACAATCTTTTCTTGTAGTTCTCCATCATAACCCACAAGATATTCTCCTTCAGGTCAGGGTTGCTCTGTCCAAAGGTGATGTTCACCTTGCAGTCTCCCACCTGCCTTATGATCTTCTCATTCATTACTTCTCCTCTCCGAACACATACTCTAGATACCACAGCGCAAAGCGCCGTGGTATTTTTTCTTTGAGGTATGGGTACATCCCATTGAACGAAAACAACGCCTTCTTCCCTGCCCTATATGCTCCTTCTACGCGGAGGCGGGAAAAAATGTTTCATCTTTTGCAATCGTTCTCTTATCTTTTCTATGACCGCTTTTTCGTTCTCATACATATCATGCTTATCTTCCTTCGATCCGAATTTCAGGGTATCCCTCAGATACTCAATATAACTCATCTGCTGCAAACTCTCAACAAACAGAGCATTAGGCTTGTCATTCGCATTCTTTGGACGATAACGCTGCCTCCAGTCGATCAGTTTATCCAGATATGCATTAACTATGATAGTCGCGCTTTCGAGCCAACGACTGTACTTCGGAAAATCGGACAGCTCAGGCTTGACATTGACAACTCTGTTATTATCAAAAAGTCCGAGCCCAAAATCATAGCTTATTTTCTTTGCCGCTTCTATCGGCCGCAGTCCATAGATCTTTGCAACAAAACTTGTGGCATCTCCCGACTCCTGACACCCAAAGCAATGATAATTCTTTTCATAGATTTTCATGCTGGGATTATGGTCGTCGTGAAACGGACAGCACATCATACCGGCATGGTTCATCTCAAAGCCATAAAACCTTACAACTTCCGGCATAGAGAGCCTGTCCTTGATTTCATCAAATACTCTTTCCACTGTTTAATAATGCCCCTCCAAAAACATTTGCGGAACAGAGATACTCAAATAAACGAGATGTGCAGCTAGCGGCGAACAGGCAGCACAGGGAATTTGAACTTGAAGAATGGGCTCTTATAGAAGCTTGGGCTGAGAAGTTTCAGGTCACTACAACAGAGTATATAAAACAGGCGACCCTTACTGATAAGATCACAGTCAGTAAAACTCCGGAAAATTGGGGTGTGCTGATAAATGCAATGAAAAAGATTGGAACAAATATCAATCAACTGGCAAAGAAGGCTAACGAGATCAACAGCATCTATGCCGGGGATTACGAAAAAATACGGGAGGAACATGAGACATTATGCCGTATGTTAAGTGTAAAGCTATCCATACAGGAATGAAGAAGCGTCTCGAATATATACTTAATCCCGAAAAGACCGAAGGTATGTTTTTCTGCAATTCTCACAACTGTTTCCCGAACGCCGAGGACGCATATATGAACATGAAGTATATATACGAGAACTTTACTCACCACAAGTTTGAGGAACCCCTGCCCGAACAAGGCAAGGCGCGCGTCAAACTGCTTCATTATGTCCAGTCATTTTCTCCCGACGACAATGTTACACCTGAGCTAGCCCACCGCATGGGGAGAGCTTGGGCGCGAAAATCTTTCGGAGATAACGTACAAATGGTTATTGCCACCCACACAGACAAGGCACACATACATAACCATGTGATTATAAACGTCTTTGGTCTTGACGGACATAAGTATTACAGCAACAAAAAGACCCTGTCGGAAGTGCGCGAACACTCCGACAGGGTATGCCTTGCTTTTGGCATTCAGCCGATTATGAATAACCAGCACCTTGGTATGTCTTACAAAGAATGGGACTCTCGATGCAAAGGTACATCTTGGAAAGAACAGATACGCCGCGAGATAGATGTTATTTGACAAGGAAAATGAAAAAAACGTGATAACCCGAGATAACCGGTGATATACCGAGCAAATAGCGTAACCAAGCCGAAAACCGGCATTTAAAACCGTTAGCTTGTGAAAGATTTTTCATTTTGCTTGTCAGAGAATATTCGCCGCCGATTATACAATTTGTTATATTCGCAGTTGAAAACTTTTTCGTTTAAATTTCTGTTCAAAAGCCGTTCAAACCGCTCGGTTAAGCGTTTAAGAAAATTTTTGACACAAAATGAAAAATACATTTAAACGGTTGAAAACTAAAGATTTCTCGACCAACTCGACCAACTAAATTTTCAACAACTTTTCCACCATTTTTAAAACTCGATTTTTGCAAGAATATTCACAAATCACTGCATATTATGCATCTTTTATGCAGGCTGTACGCAAGTAAAAGAGCCCGTAAAACAGGCTCTTTTATTCATTTACAGCCTAATCTGATACGCTCAAATTCACGTTTTGAGATGCGGAAAAAGCTTATAATCTCAGCTTCCGAGAACTTGTCTATAGCAGACCTTATAAGCTCTTCCTTATTGTAAGAAACGATAGTGTCAAAACGTGAAATAAACAGTCTGTCGCCGCTGTAATTAAGCAGCAGCTTCCTATAGGCTTCGATACCGATAGTTTCTGCCAGCTCCTTCTGCTCGCCTTTGAGGTGCTTGATTTCGATAAGGTCTATAACATTCATTTCTCCATTTCCTTTCTGAGACTGTCCTTTATATAGAATAATTTTCCGCAGCTCTTACACATGGATTCTGCCCTATGCCCGAAGGCTTTCCAATCGACATTGGACTTGTGATAATTGAGCTTTCCGATCATTATTTTATCGGCTTTCTGAGCCCGCCACGCAATGTCCCACAGAACACGATCCGGGTCAATGACCGGCTCAAAAGAGATCCATGTGTTAATACCGAGATCGTGAGCCTTTTTCAGCGGACGTACCCTTGACAAAGCTTCTTCATTGCTTTCGCTTCCGTCGAGTGTGATACCATAGAAGTCATTAAGGTCAAGCAGATCAAAGTCTCGACTGCCGTCACCTTTGGTGAGGATCTGCACGCAGTTACCGTATTCCTTTAGGAGCTTGATAATATCCCGGGTCACGGAGCTGTCGTACCCGGTCGGGTACGGGTCACAGGTGAAGCAGAGATGTATGCGCTTGCATGTGATCCGTTCCCTTTCGAGCTGCCGTCGGGTCTCTTCGATGATATTTGGGCGCGGTCTGATGTCGGTATGGAATTTTTCCCGGTCACAATGCATAACGTTCGGAACGTAACAGTAGAAGCACTGGTGCGGACAGCCTGTGTAAATATTCAATGCAAGCTCTCCGTACTCATGCGCTGCCCCATTAGTTTTATATATAGGTTTCATTAGTCTTCCTCGCTTTCCACGAAGCATATTGCGGGATATTTTACTGTGCTGATATAGTCGTTGTTGCAGA
>ODAI011235195.1_pt1 | contig 22159 bp, 17 predicted proteins | sample 1539321 | NCBI WGS metagenome assembly ODAI01 (sample SAMN02144231, study PRJEB22623) | gut metagenome | biome: sheep rumen | host: Ovis aries | place: New Zealand | reverse complement strand
AGGTCGGCTGCTATCTCGCAGTTGCCGCGAAGCAGGTCTTCACGAGTCATGCCTTCCTTACGTGGAGCACCACCAGAAGAGATGATGTATTTAGCATCCTTGAAAGCCTCTGCCACGTCGGTGGTAGCGGTGATGTAGGCATCGTCGAAACCGCTCTGACGCATCTCCTCGGCTACGCCTTCAGGAGAGAATACATCATAGAGACAGAGGTTGTTGGTCAGTCCGAGCATAAGGGCTGTCTGAGCCATATTAGAACCAATCATGCCAGCTGCGCCGACGATGACCAGTTTGTCGTTTGTTAAAAATGCCATAACTTTTTGTTGTTTTTATTAAGTTTAAGATGTTTTCGACGGCAAAGATAGCAAAAAAGATTGAGAATGGCGGATTGAAAAATGTGAAATTTTCTTGCCTATCGTATATTTTCCGCTTTTGCATGCACAATTTCGGGTTTTATTTGTATCTTTGCAAAGTAAAAATAGCAAAAAAACGCTTACGCCCATGAAAAAAGAAATAGCACAACGCATAGAGCTGCTGCGCGAGCTGATGAGCCGCGAACACCTGGCCGCATTCATCTTCCCGACGGCCGACCCGCACCAGAGTGAATACACCGCCGACCACTGGAAGGGCCGCGAATGGATCAGCGGTTTCAACGGCTCGGCAGGCACAGCCGTGGTCACCCTGCGGAGTGCCGCCCTGTGGACCGACTCGCGCTACTTCCTCGCCGCCGGGGAGCAGCTCAGCGGCACCGAGTTCCAGCTGATGCGCCTGAAGATGGAGGGCACGCCCACCGTGGCCGAGTGGCTGGGGCAGCAGCTGAGCAGCGTGGCCAGCCCCGAGGTGGGCATCGACGGCATGGTGTGGGCTGCCAGCGAGGTGAAGGCGCTCATCGGCGACCTGCGGCAGCACGGGGGCATCACCCTGCGCACCAACCTCGACCCGCTGCGCCAGCTGTGGACCGACAGGCCACCCATACCACGCAACCCCGTGGCCTTGCACCCGATGGAGTTTGCGGGCGAAAGCACGGCGCCGAAGCTGGCACGCATCCGCAAGGCCCTGCACGGGCGCCATGCCGACGGCATACTCATGGCAGCACTCGACGACATCGCCTGGACGCTGAACCTGCGTGGCACCGACGTCAGCTGCAACCCCGTCTTCGTCAGCTACCTGCTCATCACTTCGCGCGACGCAACCTTATATATAAATAAGGAGAAACTCACCCCAACGGTCAGGGCCTTCCTGGAAGAGAACGGCATCGGCACCGATGACTATGCCAACGTGGCGCAGGGGCTGCGCGACTATTTTGAACAGAGCATCCTCATCGACCCCGACGAGGTGAACTACACCCTCTGGCAGACGGCACGACGCGAGCGCAGCGACCGCTCGGCCACCACGGTCATCGAGGCCCCGTCGCCCGTGCCCGCCATGAAGATTGTGAAGAACGCCACCGAACAGCTGGGTTTTAGGCAGGCGATGCTGCGCGACGGCATCGCCATGGTCAGGTTCCTCTGCTGGCTCGACCACCAGTTCACTGCCCCACCCGCTTCCTCCACCGAGCTCACCGAGCTATCCATCGCCAATCGCCTTGCCGCCTTCCGTGCCGAGCAGCCCCACTACCGCGGACTCTCCTTCGACACCATCGCTGCCTACGGCGAGCACGGCGCCATCGTCCACTATGAGCCGACGCCACAGAGCGACATTCCCCTGCGACCCGAAGGACTGCTCCTGCTCGACAGCGGTGCGCAGTATCTCGACGGCACCACCGACATCACCCGCACCATCGCCCTCGGACCGCTCACCGACGAACAGCGACGCGTCTACACACTCGTGCTGAAAGGCCATCTGCGACTGCAGAACCTGGTATTCCCCGACGGTGCTGCGGGCACTCAGCTCGACGCCATCGCCCGCGCTCCGCTATGGCACGAGGGGCTGAACTACCTGCACGGCACCGGCCACGGCGTGGGCAGCTATCTCTGTGTGCACGAAGGGCCTCACCAGATACGCATGGAGTGGAAGGCACAGCCGCTCCGGGCCGGCATGACCGTCACCGACGAGCCGGGCATCTATCTGGCCGGACGCTTCGGCGTGCGCATCGAAAACACCCTGCTCATCGTCCCCGCCATGGAGACGGAGTGCGGACGCTTCCTGCACTTTGAGCCGCTCACCCTCTGCCCCATCGACAAGCGGCCCATCATGACCGAATTGCTCAGCGCCGAGGAGCGTGGATGGCTCGACAGCTACCACCAGACGGTGTACGAGCGTCTGGCGCCGATGTTGAACCCTGTTGAACAGCAATGGCTGCGTGATGCATGTGCACCGTTAAGCTGAGAAAACCACGCAAAATGAGGCCATAAAAGCAAAAAAAACAGCAAAAACGTCAGATTTTATACATTTTATTTGCTATTTTGATAATTTAGCAGTAACTTTGCACCCTAATTTGCATCATTGTGCATTATTCAACAACAACTGATAATATATATATTAGTAGAAAAGATACATTATGAAAAAAAGACTTGTAATGCTCTTGGTCGGCGTATTCCTCTCCATAGGAATGGCCCTTGCCCAGAACAGCATCTCAGGAACGGTCTATGAAGACAATGGCGAACCGTGTATCGGAGCCACCGTGATGATTCAGGGCACCAAGCAAGGAACGAAGACCGATGTGAATGGACATTTCAACATCAGCGTCCCCTCTGGAAAGAAAATCGTTATCAGCTACATCGGTATGGTCACGCAGACCCTCACGCCAAAGAACGGCATGAAAGTGACCCTGAAGACCGACGCCCACACCGTGGACGAAGTGGTGGTGACGGGTATCCAAAAGATGGATAAGCGCCTGTTTACGGGTGCTACCACCAAGATAAACGCAGAAGAAACCAAGCTCGACGGTGTGGCCGACGTCACCCGTGCACTGGAAGGCCGCGCTGCCGGCGTGTCGGTGCAGAACGTCAGTAGCACTTTCGGTACAGCACCGAAGATTCGCGTTCGTGGTGCCACCTCCATCTATGGTTCATCAAGCCCCCTCTGGGTGGTGGATGGCGTGATTATGGAAGACGCCGTCAACGTGGATGCCGACGACCTCTCCAGCGGTGATGCTACAACTCTGATTTCCAATGCTATTGCAGGTCTGAATGCCGACGACATCGAGTCGTTCCAGGTGCTGAAGGACGGTTCTGCCACCTCCATCTACGGCGCACGCGCCATGTCGGGTGTGGTGGTTATCACTACCAAGAAAGGACGTGCCGGACACAGCAGCATCAACTACACGGGCGAGTTCACCCACCGTCTGAAGCCCTCCTACAGCAACTACAACATCTCGAACTCGCAGGAGCAGATGGGCATCTACAAGGAGATGGAGGCCAAAGGATGGCTGGAGTTCTCGCAGATTGCCAACGCCTCTTCGGCAGGTCTCTACGGAAAAATGTACGGTCTGATGGACCAGTATAACGAAAGCAAGGGCGACTTCGAACTACCGTTCACGCAGGCTGCCATGGCTAAATACCTGCAGGAAGCTGAGTTCCGCAACACCGACTGGTTCGACCTGCTCTTCAACAGCAACGTCATGCAGACCCACTCGCTAAGCATCAGCAGCGGTACCGACCGCAGCAGCATGTACGCCTCGCTGTCGGCCATGGTTGACCCGGGATGGACGAAGGATTCGAAGGTGCAGCGCTACACCGCCAACATCAACGCCAGCTATAAGCTGTCGAAGAACCTCACCGCTACCATGCGCACCAACAGCAGCTACCGCGACCAGAAGGCTCCCGGCACGCTGAACCAGAGCACCGACGTGGTGAGCGGTGCTGTCAGCCGTTCGTTCGACATCAACCCGTTCAGCTATGCCCTGAATACCAGCCGCACGCTGGATCCCTGGCAGATGTACACCCGCAACTATGCTCCCTTCAGCATCTTCCATGAGCTGGACAACAACTTCATCGACATCAACGTAATGGACATGAAGTTCCAGGGCGAGCTGGAGTGGAAGCCCATCCTTGGATTATCGGTCAACGTGCTCGGTTCGTATCGTATCAACCGCTCGACGCGCGACCATTCAATCCGCGACGACTCCAACCAGGCTATGGCCTACCGTGCAGGTGTTGACAACCCCAACATCATGTACTCGAACCCCTATCTCTATAGCGACCCTGACAAACCCAACTCACTGCCCATCTCGGTGATGCCTTCTGGCGGTATCTTCATTGAGAACCTGAACGAGGTGAAGCAGCTCGACTTCCGTGGAACGGTCAACTACAACCACATCTGGTCTCAGGGTGGCGAAGAAGCCCACATCTTCAGCGCACTGGTCGGTATGGAGGCCAACCGAGCCGACTATGACGCCCGTGAGCACCAGGACTACGGCGTGAACTACAACATGAACCGCATCGTGACCATCACGCCCGACTTCTTCAAGCAGGCAAAGGAGGAAGGAACCGAACTGACCTCGTTCGCACGCTCGTGGAACCGCCGTCTTGCCTATTTCGGCAATGTGAACTATAGCTACAAGGGCCGCTATTCGGGTAACTTCACTGCCCGCTACGACGGTTCGAACCAGCTGGGCAAGAGCCGTCAGAGCCGCTGGCTGCCTACCTGGAACATATCGGCATCATGGAATGCTCATGAAGAGCCTTTCTTCCAGAAGTGGGCAAAGGAGCACAACGAATGGTTCTCCCATGCCACGCTGCGCCTCAGCTATTCTCTCGTAGGTGAGCAGACCGCAGCCTCAAACGCCAAGCCTATCTTCCGATCCACCAACATGTGGCGTCCACAGGGCGACCAGCAGGAGCTGGCACTCTACCAGTCGAGCCTCGGCAACAAGGATCTGACCTACGAGAAGAAGCATGAGTTCAACGTGGGTGTTGACCTCGGTTTCCTCAACAACCGCATCAACATTGTGACGGATGCCTACTGGCGCGACAACTTCGACCTGATGGGCTACTTCTACGGACAGGTCATCGGCCGTCAGTATGCCAATGTGGCTTCGATGAAGTCGCACGGTGTGGAGGCCACCATCTCTTCGCAGAACATCAAGACTCAGGACTTCCAGTGGAACACCGACCTCACATTCGCCTACAACTACACTGAGATTACCGACCTGATGTCTGTTTCGCGTGTCATCGACCTCGTATCCAGCAGCGGCTATGCACGCGAAGGCTATCCCCACCGTGCCCTGTTCTCCTTCCAGTTCCAGGGCCTAAACGACGAGGGTATTCCCCAGGTCATCAACGAGAATGGCGATGTCACCACCAGCGACATCTACTTCCAGGAGTATGAGAAGCTGGACCACTTGAAGTATGAAGGCCCCACGGAGCCTACCTATACCGGCGGTCTTAACAACATGTTCCGCTGGAAGAACTGGCGCCTGAACGTGTTCATCACTTACAGCTTCGGAAACAAGCTGCGCCTCGACCCCGTCTTCTCTTCAAGCTACAGCGACCTCGCTGCCATGCCGAAGGAGTTCAAGAACCGCTGGGTACAGCCTGGCGACGAGAAGCTGACCGACATTCCTGCCATCGCTTCTGTCCGCCAGAACTACAAGGACAACTATCTGGGCTATGCCTATAATGCCTACAACTACTCTACAGCCCGCGTGGCCGATGGTGGTTTCATCCGCATGAAGGACATCTCGCTGACTTATGACTTCAACCCGCAGTTCATCAGCAAGCTTGGACTGACCACTGCTTCCCTGAAGCTTGACGCCACCAACCTCTTCCTGATCTATGCCGACAAGAAGCTGAATGGTCAGGATCCTGAATTCGTCAACTCGGGTGGTGTGGCAACACCGCTCTCAAAGCAGTTTACATTCACTGTCCGTCTGGGAATCTAAGAGATTGTTAAACATTGAAGATTACGAATTATGGTAACAAAAGCATATCTATTAAATAAGGTGAAGACGGCAGGACTCCTGACGATGTCCTCGCTTCTCTTCGTTGCTTGTAATGACTTTCTGGACAAGGAGCCTGACGACCGCGTGGAGCTTTCCACCGAAGACCAGGTAGTGATGCTGCTCTCGGGTGCCTATCCCGACAGCAACTATGGATGGTTCTGCGAGCTCTCCAGTGACAACGTGATGGACCTCAACTCTGAGCACTATCCCATCAGCGAAGATGCCGAGCAGAAACTCACCCACTACAACCTGTCCACCTCTGGCCGACAGGATGATGAGGCCTATCTCTTCCAGCCTGTGAAGTCCTCCACCAGCAGCGACACCCCGGGTGGGATGTGGAGCAGCACGTATATCACCATCAACACCGTGAATGAAATCCTGGCAGCTATCGACAACCTGTCAGACAACGGACGCAACATGACGCCGAAGCTGGCAGCTGCCAAGGGCGAGGCTCTTCTCTTACGCGCCTATTGCCACTTCATCCTGGTGAATGTCTTCTCGCAGGCCTACAAGACCGACGAACTGAGCCGTGCAGACATCGGTATTCCCTACATCACCGAGGTTATTAACACTGTTGATGGCAAATATTCGCGCAGCAACGTCACGGAGACCTACAAGAAGATCGTGGCCGACCTGGAAGAGGGTCTGGAAAATATCAGCAACATCAACTACGAGAAGCCCAAGTGGCACTTCAACGAGCAGGCTGCCCATGCTTTCGCAGCCCGTGTCTACCTCTTCCTCCATCAGTGGAAGAAGGTGGTTGAGCATGCTGACATCGTACTGGGTACCGACAACACCCAGCTGATGCCGAAGCTCTTCGACTATGCACCGCTCGATGACTGCTCTTACCTCTCTGACTTCGCTAACGTGTGGCAGTCGCCCTACGACTACAACAACATTATGCTCATTGACACCTATTCGACCATATTCCGTAAGTCGCGCTATCGCTATGAGCAGGGCAGTCTGGTGGCCCGTGCCATCTACTACCATAATGCGCCCATGTGGAGACGCTGGGTAGCCAACCCTGCAGCAATCGTCAGCGGCCTGTTCGGTTCACGCGACTACGGCTTCGAACCCAGCTGGATTGGTGAGCAGTTCCAGTACACCGACAAGGTTGCTGGCATCGGCTATGCACACACCATCCGCCGAGAGTTCACGCTGATGGAGCTTCTGCTGGAGCGTGCTGAAGCTAAAGTCAACCTGGGCGACCTCAAAGGAGCCAGCAACGACCTCATCACCTATCATGTCAGCACGATGAACTTCTCTGAAAAGACGAAGACGACATACGTGGCTAACAACGGTATGACGGAGCTGACAGACGCTTTGATTAATGACTGGTTTGCCAAAAACACCAATGACAACTACAATTGCTTCGATGACTGGGATTTCCTGAAGAACATGGACCCGAACTGGGACATCCCCGAAGCTGCCGTTCCCTATATGAACTGCGTGAACTACTGGCGTCGCTATGAGACGAACTTCACAGGCAAGCGTTTCTTCGACCTGAAGCGCTGGGGCATGGAGTATGAGCATGTCTACGGTAACAACACCAGCACCGGCGTGCAGAACGACACGCTCCGCATGGTTTGGAACGACCCGCGCCGCGCCCTTGAGATTCCTCAGGATGCCATCGCTGCCGGCATGGAGCCTTCACAGCCTGCATCACTCAACATCGACTCCGTGTCGCACACAAAGCCTGCCAGCTTCATTGTTGACGAGTTGCTTAAGAAATAACAGAGAATACAGACGAAAGATATATGACCATTATGAATACAAAGAATATCAAGCATCTGCTACTCGCCGGAATGGTTTGCTGCGCAGCTAACGCATCTTTCACCGCATGTAGCGACGACGATCTTGGAGCGTCTATCTACGACACCCGGGAGTATCCGCTCGACCGTTCGGTATATACATTCCCCCTCGACACCTTCGTGAAGAAAAACTTCCTGGAACCCTACAACCTGAAGTTCATCTATCGTATGGAGGATGTGGGCACTGACATGCAGAAGAACCTTGTGCCTGCCACGTATGAGAACAGCGTCAATCTGGCAGTGCTCACCAAGTACCTTTGGCTGGATGTCTATTCCAAGCTTGCCGGAGAGAAGGAAATCTTCCTGAAGAAGTACTCCCCGCGTATAATCCATGTCATTGGCTCTCCGGGCTACAACAGCGATGGCTCACGCACCGTGGGTGTGGCCGAAGGCGGTATCAAGGTGACGCTGATGGAGGTCAACCGCCTCGACGTGAACCAGATTGAGGGCAATCGTGGACTGAACGAACTATTCTTCCACACTATGCACCACGAATTTGGCCATATCCTCGACCAGACCGTGCTACGTCCCACCGACTTTAACACCATCAGCTCTGGCCTTTACGACGCCATGGGCTGGGCGGAAAAGAGCGATACCATTCAGGCAGGACTCGGCTTTGTCACTCCTTATGGTTCATCGCAGGCTGGTGAGGACTGGGTAGAGACGGTGGCATGCTATGTCACCTACGACCAGGATCGCTGGGAGAAACTGCTCAATACTGCCAAGTATGACTGGGAGGAAATTGACTTCCAAGTTGAGGACTATCAGACACGTTATCCCCGAGCCTATCGTGAGTATCTGAATGGATACGCCCTGCAGACGCAGAATTACGACACGATTGGTTATCTTCGTCAGACAGCAAACTATGAGTATAAGCTGGTAAGAAAAGTGGTCGTTCGCAATGGCGATGACACCGTGGCCCTTGATTCCGAAGGAAATTATACCGTTATCACAGATGCGGATAACATCGACGGACGTGCCACCATCCTTGAAAAGCTCGACTTAGTTCGCAACTGGCTAAAGGAAAACTGGGGCGTAGACCTTGACGCTCTCCGTCATGAAGTACAGTCGCGCCAGTATGTCACCGACGCTGAAGGCAACTTCCTACGCGACAGCCGTGGCAACTTTATCAACCGTCTGACCTATGTAGATCCTGCCAACCCTGAAGCCCCGACGCTCATCCAGCAGTTGCTTCAGGAGGTAGAGGAGTACAAGAAACTGCAAACCACAAAATAACAAAGAAGCAACATGAAAAAGATATTTGTTCCTTTGGCTTTGACGGCCATCACAGCTTTGGCGTTCACGGCATGTGCCGGTGAAGAGGAGGACATTTTCTCCGCAACGGCTGCCGAGCGACTCAACGAGTCGAGTGCCAAGTACTCCGCACGCCTTGAGGCTCAGCCTAACGGATGGGCCATGCAGTATTATCCCACTTATCAGGACGAATCTCCCTATGGCACCGGCTATCTCATCCTGATGCGATTCAACCCCGACTTCTCAGTGGACGTGTCGATGGACAATCGTTTCTCTAACGACACCTACATGTCATCAACGTCAGCCTGGGAGGTCATCAAGGACAACGGCCCTGTGCTCTCCTTTAACAGCTATAACAAATGCATGCACGCATTCTCTGACCCCGAAGATATTCTTTGGACAGATGAAAATGAGCAGAGCGAAGGTTGTGGCGGCGACTACGAGTTCATCATTGGCGGTGCTCCCGCAGATGCCAGCTACATGATGCTCAAAGGCAAGAAGCGCAACACTTATAACCTGCTCACCCCCATTGAAGAGGGAGTAGACTATGCTGAATACCTGGCCGACGTGAAGCAGTTCCACAATACGATTTTCTCGGCTTCAGCCCCAACGGGTTGCTATCTCTGCTTCGGCCCCGACAGCATCTATAACATGGAGGATGCCAACGATGGCGTTCCCAACATCTACCCACTGGGAACCGATGCCATTGCCAATGAGAGTTTCAACCCCTTCATTATCACCAAGCGCGGCAAAGACTATTACCTGCGTTTCCGCGATGCATTCGAGAAAAGCTACCTCAGCGGCAATCTTCAGGAGTTACGCTATGACTCCATCCAGGATTGTTTCATCGGTACAGATAATCCTGAATTCATCATCAAGGGACAGTCACCTCATGATTTCTTTGTGCGAGTCATTGAAGAGCAACGCCAGCGCTGGGAATGGGGTAGCTATGAAATGTCCGATGGATACAAAGAACAATACGACGCCGTGGCCAACGAGTTCACCTCCTTGCTGAAGTATACCCTCCAGAGCATGTGTTTCCGCGTCAACCGCGATATTCTTACCTATCGCATTCAGTATCGTTCGGGAAGAAGCAATGCCAATGTTGACTATAATTTTGTCATGGAGCATGACGCTGAAGGCATCACGTTCAAATTCGATTCCGACTACAACAATGTATCAACCAACACCAGAACTAAGGTCGCCAGTGTGCAAAACATGATTGACCTGTTGCAGCAGCGCTGGTTGGTGGATCGTTCAAAGAGCTATTTCAACCTGGGTGAAGTACGCCTTGTGCTGGCCAGCAACCCTGATATTTGGTTCACACTGAAACTTATCTAATTACACATTTTATTAACATCATCAAATTATGAGAAAAGCTTTACTTATCTCAGCCCTTTGCTTGGCTGCGACGACTGGATTTGCACAATCCATCGCCAAGACGACCTTGAGCCGTCAGGATGTGAAGCCTATCAAGGCTGCTCAGTCCACACAAGCTGTGACGCAGACGAAGCTTGAAACTACTCCGCTTCCAATGCGCGATGTAAAACAAACCGTGAAGACCTCGAACAAGCGTGGTCCGCGCAAACTGATGTCCGATGGCGTGTTCTACAGCAAGCCTAAAGGTACGCTCTACGCCGGATGGAACTACTTGGACGGCCAAGGTGGCCGTGGTTATTACTTCACCACTCTGGTGTCTCCCGCTTTCATGGATCTCACTTTCACGAACAAGAGTGATGGTGAGACGACCTGGTCAATCAACGGAAATGATGCCAGCGAAGAAGTTGTTGAAGGAAACTACGTTAGCAGCTATTTGCGTTCAAAAGAAACCGATGGCGCATCACTTTACTATGCACCAACGGTTCAGAATGAAGCAGCTGAATACACCCTTGGTGAATACAACTACCTTCTAAAGCGTGGATATACCGAAACGCTGGGTATAATTCGTATAGACTCCATGACCTGCATGTGGGTGGCCGATCCCCGTGGTGCTACCTATGATGTAGACAGCAAGACCTACTATGGACCTTACGCTTCTTGGGGAGCACTTGATACCGACAACCTGTATGGAGTGGGTGGCATTGACGGCTATGGCAAGGCCAACAGAACAGTACAGGTATTCGACAAGCCCGCTTCTCCACTTTTCATCAATGCCATTCTGGTTGAGGGAAGTTCTTTCTCACAGCCTATTGCTGAAGGTGCACAGCTGAAGGCCCATGTCACCAAGACCAAGGTGGTCACCAGAACTTATAGTGATGGCTCTACCGAGGATGTTATTACAGCTGATATGGACAACATTCTGGCTACGTTTGTCGCCGAGGCTTCTGACACCCTTGACTTCGTGTCTACCTCTACCCGCAACAAGAAGACCATCTATACTGGTGAAATCGTGTTCAATCGTCCCGGCTATGAGGACATCCTGGGTAATAGCATCCCCGGCTCACTGGTTATTGAGGATGAGTTTGCCATTGTCATCGATGGTCTGGATCAGGAAGGCATCGACGTAGGCTTCGATGGTATTGAGGTCGAGGAATATGATGACCAGATTCTTGATGGCCAGCAGTTCTTTGATTCTGGTCAGATGATCAGGTACAATGCCAACATTGCCGTTGCTGTCGCTCTCTATGGCATGTACGATCGCGCCGTTGCACCCAGCACACCCAATTGGTACACCTTCGAGGATGAAAACCTTGACTATCGCAGAGTTCGTGTTCCCGTAGAGGGTTCCGCACCTTATGAAAATGATTATGGTTGGGGTAACTATACCGACGGTTCTGAAGGCTCACCTTTTGTTAAGGATGATGAAACCCTCACTGGATGGAGCGGTGTACCCGTATTCACTGCTGTCAACTGGTTTGACGAAGAGGAGAACAGCAATTATGAAGTCATCGGTCTGCCCGACTGGATTGAAAGCGTCAACGTTGACCCCAGCTTTGGCTATGGAATGAATCAGATTTTCTTCTATGCACAGCCCCTGCCGGAAGGTATGAAGGGCCGCATGGCAAAGGTCCGCGTTGTTGGTCAGATGGAGATCAGCGATGCTGAAGAGATTGACGAGGAGAATGCCAAGTACTCGGCTGTTAGTGATGAAATCATTATCATCCAGGGTGAGGTCGATGACGAGCCTGGTGAATTCGAGCCCTTCGCATTCGATGGTGCCGATGGCAAGTATTACCTGGTTAACGTAGCTACCAACAAGTGCTGGGGCGCTGGCAATAGCTGGGGCACACAGGCCTCGCTGGTGGAGCATCCCGAATATGTCACCCTGCTGAAGCAGCCCGACGGCACCTATCAGCTGGAGTCACAGGTTAGCAATGGTGGCACAAGCTACTACTTCAACGGTGACTTCATGGACAACGGTTCACCCGTGAACCTGACCATCACCGCAACTGGCATCATCGGTTACAGCGACGATGAAGAGACTGTTCCCGTCTATGGCTACACCATCGCCAACGGAGAGAACTACTTTGGCTGGGACGGTGAGACCACCGTGCTGGGCAAGAACCTTGCTGCCGACAGCGAGAACGCCCTCTGGGTCATCGCTACAGAGGAAGAGACGATTGCCAGTCTGGCAGAGGCTACAGAGGACGAACCGGTGGACGCAACCTTCCTGCTGCTCGACCCGAACTTCAGCCGCAACAACCGCAACCAGTCTGCATGGACGGGCGACGACTTCGGCGTAGGTGGCGACAACACCAACTTCAACGCAGAGAAGTGGGGTGGCAACTCGCAGACCTTCGACATCAGCCAGACCGTCAACGTTCCCAACGGACTGTACAAGATTTCCTTCAACGGTTTCTACCGCTACAACAACACGACCGACAACACCAACGACGTGGCCATCGCTGCTCACGCTGACGGCACTGAGGTCATCAACTCGTTCATCTACATCAACGGTAACGACTATCCTCTCACCAGCATCGCCGACGAGGCTGCCTCTGCAGCCCTCGAGGGCAAGCTGCCCTTCTCGCAGGCTGAGGCCAGCGCCGCCTTCGGTCAGGGCCTCTATGCTCAGACCGTCACCGTCATCGTCAACGACGGCAAGCTGACCGTCGGCATCAAGAAGGTCAACCATCCCGGATGCGACTGGACTGTTTGGGACAACTTCACGCTGCTCTACTATGGTGCTACCGAGAACAATCCCGACGAGCCCGCTCTGGTTGCTCCCGAGGGTTGGACCAGCGTTGTCAGCAATGGTAACCTCGCCGGTAACTCTGCAGTGAACTACATTGCTAAGGAATATCCCTCCACCGAGCCCGTTCCCGCCAACATCGTCGATGGCGCTGGTAAAAACAACAGCCGCGGTATCGTGGTGAAGTCGCAGGACAAGGTGAACGAGGCCTGGGACAGCCAGTTCTGGATTAAGGTGAACGAGAAGCTGCCCGAGGGCACCAAGCTGCACGTTGAGTTCGACTACAAGGCCGACAACGCCGGTAGCGTAGGTACACAGTCGCACGGTGCTCCTGGTGCTTACCAGCACTGGGCCGCCATCGGCAACGTAGAGTTCGACGTTGACTGGAAGCACTTCAGCACCGACGTGACCGTCGAGGGCGCTATGGCCGACATGGAGAGCATTGCCTTCAACCTGAACGATGTGGCAACAGCTAACACCTACTACTTCGACAACTTCGGCGTATGGGTTCAGAAGCCCGCTCCCGTTGAGGACTGGGTCAACATCCTGAAGAACAGCGAGATGGAAGATGCCGTCGTGAAGAACTTCTTCTCGAAGGAGTATCCCTCTGAGCAGATTCTGCCCGCTAAGATTGTTGACGGCGTTGGCGTAGACGGCAGCCGTGGTATCGAGGTCGATGCCGCTGCAAAGGTTGCCAACGACTGGGATTCTCAGTTCTGGATCTATCTGCCCGCTACCCTGCCCCAGGGCACGAAGTATAAGGTTGAGTTCGACTACCGTGCCGACCGCAACGCTTCTGCTGACACGCAGGCTCACGGTGAACCGGGCAACTACATCTTCTACGATATGATTGGCTCGCCCAGCTTCACCACCGAGTGGCAGCACTTCGTAAAGGAGGGCAGCATCAGCGCCAGCCAGGCTGTCAATGCTGACAACAGCGACATCACCTTCCGCTCCATCGCCTTCAACCTGGCTAAGGACAGCGAGAACGCCGTGAAGTTCTTCTTCGACAACGTGAAGTTCTTCGTCGAGAATGCGTTCGTCGAGACCGGCATCGTTAATGTCAACAACAGCAACAAGAAAGAGGATGCTATCTACAACCTCCGTGGCCAGAAGGTGCAGCAGGCTCAGAAGGGTCTCTACATCATCAACGGCAAGAAGGTCGTGAAGTAATCCCGGCTATAATAGCCACAACTACCAGTAAGAAGGGGTGCATCCTTAGAGGGTGCACCCCTTCTCTTTCATACCAACACGTGCTTACTACGGGGATGAGTATCGGGAGTGGACTGCCACCAAAAATGGGAAAGGGAAAACAAAAATGTCAGCATTCTGTTTTGACACAGCGTGCTGACATTTCTTTGTAGCGGGAATCAGGATTGAACTGATGACCTCATGATTATGAATCATAAAAAGTGCAAATAAATGTGAATTGACGCAATCAATTTTGGCTGATTATCAGATATTTAGTAATTTTGCGCAATCGAATGAAATCGTATAAAAACGCCTAAAAACGAGAGTAAACTTTCACATCACTTTCACCTTTTTGGCCTCAAAAGGCCGATAAACAGGGGTTTTCTCATGTGCTAAAAATCGGTTACTTTCACGGTGGGGGTTACAATTTGGACAAAATATAAATAAAAAGGATATGGCAAGACAGGAATTTACTGCAAAGGTGGGAAGCTGTTCGGTCAGCTTCGGTCTCGACAAAAGAAAGCTGTATGCCGACGGCTACCGCCTCGGAATGAAGTACGTTATAAATGGCCGAACTCTCTACCATACGCTAAGCTGGCGTGCAACAGAGGAAGACTTCAGCAGAATAAGTGCGACCAGCAGGACGCGCGGAAGAATGTCTACAGATAGGGGAAGCGACGCCAACCTTTGCGAGCAATGGTGCAGCACATTTAACGCTTACAAAGAACGACTGGAGCAGCTTGCACAGAGTACGACGCTGACAATCGACGCGATACGCTCAAGCCTTACAGGCAGCAGCAGGGAAACGTCATTCCTCTCTCTCTGGCGGGAGGTGATAGCCAGCAGGGGGCACGGAACAGCGGCAAGCTACGAGATAGCCCTGAAAAGCTTTATGCGGACAACTCGCTTTTCGGAGGCTGACGGCTTCGCGGTGACAAAGGACACCATCCACCGATGGGTGCAGGGCATGTATGAGGAGGGCAAGGCGAAGGCCACCATCGGCATATATCTGCGGTCATGCCGGGTTGTAGTGAACGAGGCAATAAGGCGCGGGTATATACTGCAGACCGCCTACCCTTTCAGCGAAAAGGACGCGGACAAAGTGAGTATACCAAGAGGCAAGAGCAGGAAACACGAATGTCTCACGGTGGAGCAATGGACGCAGCTGTACGACATCTTCATGAAAAAAGACTACCCCGAATGGACGGAGGAGTACAAGAAAGACACACACAAGTACCTCGGACTTTTTTTGTTCATGTATCTCGCTAATGGCCTGAACATGGCCGACCTCGCGCGGCTGACCTACGGCAAGCTGTATATGAGCGGGAAACGGTGTTTGGTTTTCTTTCGACAAAAGACCAAGGCGAGGACGGACAACGAGAGCGAGGTGATAGTGCCAGTCACCGACGCCTTGCAGGCCATCATCGACGAGCAGGGCGCAGAAAAGGAAGAAGGACAGCTCATTTTCCCCGACATATTGAAATATGCCTTAACGGACGCGGAAAGGGCGCGACGGGTGCAGCAGGAGAATCAAAACTGCAAGAAGCATGTACGCGCACTTGTGGCCTGCCTCGGCTGGACGGAGCAGCCTTCGCCGACATGGTGCCGGCACAGCTTTGCGACGAACCTGCAGCAGCAGGGCGTACCTCTAAAATATATCAGCGACGCAATGGGGCACTCGACGGGTGGCAACGTAACTATGGGGTATATCAACGACTATCCGATTGAAAAACAGATTGAATACAACTCTCTTCTCCTGCGCACGGCGAACGAGGAGGACGAGGTGGCCTCGATGGTTGCAAAAATGAGTGAAAAACAGCGTGCAATCATGCGAAATTTATTGAAAACATAAAAAATATTTCGTTTCCAAGAGAAATTTCGAAAATTTCTCTTGCTCGATTTATTTATTACTAATTTTGCGTCGTCAGTGACCCGGAAGGGCTAAAGCTGGCGACGATTTTTAATGCAAATAAATGAATTAGACGGCAACACCATCCTGATGGTGAGCGCGAAGGAGCTGAAAGACTTCGCACAAGAGTTAGTCAACGAGGCCGCAGCCAAGTTAACGTGCAGAGAAGAACCTGCCTACACTCCAAAGGAGTTCGCCGCACGCCACCGCGTGGCGGTTAGCACACTCTGGAGATGGTGCCAGCAGGGCATCCTCTCGCCGACAAAAATCGGTAAAAAAGTGTATTACCGCGATAGTGATTTACTGGCAAAGGAGGCATAAACATGAAAGAAAAAGAAAGAGCGGCATGCGCCGCCCCCCTCGATATTACATCCGTCGCAAAGGTACAAAATTATATCGAAATAGACGAAGGTTTGGGCGTAAAAAATACGTTAAATATTTCGCCAAATGGCCTGAACGAGCCACTGGAGAAGCTACCCCTTTACAATACAATCCCAGAAATTCAAGGCTTTGTTAAGAAGCTGGGGGAGGTGTATCAGGTCGATGTCGATTTTTGCACCAGCACTATTTACTCCGCCGTGGCCGCTGTTCTCGGAAAAAAAATCACTCTACGAGACGCTAAGGGTTACATAAATACACCTGCGCTATGGCTCTGCCACGTCGCGCCAAGTGGCTACGGAAAAAGCCCGGTAGAGGCCGAAGTGATGCGCCCGCTTGTCGTGCGACAAGCCCAGCTTCACGCAGCTCATAAAGCGCAGATGCAGGAATGGGAGCAGAAAAAGGAGGGTGGGAAGCCCAAGATGCGACGGGTCTTCGTTTCCGACTCCACCCCTGAAGCACTTTATCAGGCTTTAGAGGCTAACCCCGACGGCCTTCTCCTTTACCGGGACGAGCTAAGTGGATGGCCGTCTGACTTCGGCCGCTATAACGCAAGCGGCTAAGTAGACACATTATTGTCTATATGGAGCGGGAGAACGATAGACACACACAGACTAACGAGAGAGGGCAACTTTGTACAAGAGCCTTGTCTGAACGTGTTCGTAGGGACCCAACCCGACCGCCTGCCTAAGGTATGGGGCAAAGATGCCTTCCTCTCCAGCGGCTTCGACGCTCGAATACTCTGGGTTTACCCTGAAGTGTCGGTGCAGCTAACTTACAACGATACCAGCCTGCCACCTTCTTATGTGAAATGGTGGGGAGACTTCGTTCAGCAGCTTTATGACCTTGCACCGCGCGAGATTGCGTTATCCGATGGCGCGAGGCTTACATATAAATCTTACCATGAACAGCTGCAGAGAAAGAAGATAGATGCCGACGAGAATATGTCTGCAGTCTACAGCAAATTGCAGATATACGTCGAAAAATGGGCCCTAATCACCCACATGATAAGCGAGGTCAACTTGCAGGCAGACTTTTCCCTCGCCGAAATAGACGAGCAGTCGATGAGCATGGCTGTCGAAGCCATGAATATGTTTGAGGCGTGGGCACAGAAAGTATACAATAAGATGTACGCACAGCAGACGCCAAAGCTGACGAAGGCGCAGATCATTCGTCTTTTTAATGAGTATTTCCCGATTAGGAATAAGCAGCAGTTCGCGGATAGCCTGGGCGTATCAAGGCCGCTAATCAGCAGGGCTTTGTGCGGGGGCGATGTTACGCCCCAAATCTCGCAAAACGCCGATAAACACTAATGTTTTGCACAATCGTAACCGTAACACCGTAACATATACCCCTACATCATGGAACCAATTTTCGGAAGGAAAATACAGGTATATTCCACCGCCAGAGATACTGCAGGAACACAAACAACTTTGTGGCAGTTCCTGAACGACCGCTCTCATGATGAGCAGATAGAAGCCATAAGGAGAGAGACGGACGAGAACAAACAAAAACAGATGAAGAAGCAGCTGCCCGCCGCGACAGTCAGCGGCACTTTCTCACGCAGATGCAAAGACAACCTGCTGCTACATTCTGGGCTTATTTGTGTTGACATCGACGGCAAAGACAACCCGCTACTTTGCGGAAGATGGGAGGAGGTGAAGAAGGAGCTGGCGAAGATGCCGCAGATAGCTTACGCAGGCTTGTCCGTCCGAGGTAATGGGCTTGCAGTTATTATGCCCTTAAAGTACCCCGAACATCATATTTTGCACTTTAATCAGCTGCAATTGGATTTCAATAAAATGGGTATAATCATCGATACCAACTGCAAAGATGTATCACGTCTGCGAATAATCAGCAAAGATGATACTGCCTATTTTAACCCCAACGCGATCGAATATGTGCGTCTTGCGCAGACTGAAAGAAAGCCACCAAAGCCCTATTTTTACGAGCGCAAAGGAGATGACGCCCTCGACAGAGTGGCAAGGCTGTGTGCTACAATTGAACGTGAAGGCATCGACCTTACAGCCAGTTACGGCGAATGGTTTAAGGTAGGCTGCTCCCTTGCCGACCTCGGCGAAGCTGGGCGTGAGTTTTATCACATTTGCTCAAGACAGAATGAACACTACAACGAAGAAGAATGTAATAAAAAGTTCAACAATTTGTTAGCGACCACAAGTAAATGGAGTATTGCCACCTTCTTCTATATCTGCCACCAATGGAATATAACATGATGTTACGATGTTACGTGTTACGTTTCGCAAAACGCCTTTATACAAAGGGGGTTTCATGAATTTAGGGCGTAACATCAATAAACAGCGAAGCCCCACCTCACGCAGATGGGGCTTCACTTGCCATTTAGGCCCTTTGCGGGCGTTTTGAGCGGGTTTTTCGTGCTCACCTTACACTTTACCAACCCCGCAAGTATTTGAGCGTCAGCGGCTTTTATTTCGCCGATAGAGGACAACGCAGTCGGCGTTCTGCTTCTCCATGTTGTATTGCAGATGTTCAAAGTACCGTCGTTGGCTCGCCAGCAGGTCAAATTCCGTCAACATGTGCAACAGGTCTGCGATGGTGTCGAACATCGGCTCAACGTGAACTGGAGCAGGCACTTCAAGCAACTCCTCATCCTCACGGTGTTTTTCGTAAAGTCTTACCAGTTCCATCACCTCATGCTGGCCGCGTATGACCGTATCATATATACCGTGCAAACTATCTATGTTTTGAAGGTAGTCTACAATTTCCCTTGCCTGCTTCGAGGCGTTCTGTTTAAGTGCATCCATAATGATTTCTTTTTTTAAGGGTTAATAATAGAATTTGTCGATGCAAAGTTACTCCATTCTCTTATACCTGCCAAGTGGATGGCGAAGAACCTGCCCTGCTCTCATCCGCTTTCTTTCTTTTTCTTCGCGCTCCGCTAAGTCGCTGCATATCAGCCATTTTCGTATTGAGACACCCCACACCCCCCTTTGGCAAAGGCCGAGGGGGGGGGTAGTCACTTTTTCTCGGATTTTTTTTAATTTTTTTCGTTTCACCTATTTTTTCCGTAAATTCCTTTGCAGGTTCTTTTCTTTCATATACCTTTGCAGCAAAATCAACTCTATTTCAATATGTTAGATTACACACAGATGCCCCAGCGCATCAGCGACACAAGAAAGCGTCAGGATGTAGACCAAGACCTGCGCTTCGCCGTTAGGCAGGTACAGGATGCCGTCACCGCCCTGAGCGACCTGCAAGGGTTCACCATTCCCGCCACCGCCGACATCGACGAGTGGACGAACGCCGTCGCCGCCGCCCGCGAGAAGAAGGAGCGCGCCGTGCAGGCTATCACAGACGACCCCACGCTCACCGACGAGGAGAAAACCAAGAAGGCCAAGGACTGGAAAAACTGGCTCAAACAGGTAGCCATGTACTCCTCAACCATCACCTCGACTATTCACGCCAACCCCGAACTCGGCTGGACGTTCGACGAGGCCACCGCCACCATCGTGCCCACCGCTGACATCTTCGTCCTCGCCACCGAGGCCGCAACCGTTGACGTTCCCACCGAGGCCAGCGACCACGCCCTGCTAATCTCCAACGTGCAGACTGCCATCAATGGCCTGCGCAAGTGGGAGAACGCGCACAATGTAGCGAAGCAGCGTTTAGAGGGGCTTCTTTTCCTCACCGAGGACGAACTTGCCGAACAATGGGCAACGGGAAGCATCCAGCGGGATGATACCTTTGCCACGCCCCAGGTGCTCGCCGCCCGAACCTACCGAGAAAGCCAATATTTGTAACAATCAACCAACACAAAAACTAAGCAACTATGGATGAATTTATGAAATTAATGCAAACCGCGATGCCCGTCCTGAGGCAGGTCTGCGACGCGCTGCCTGCCCTCCAGGAGTTCACTGAATGGCACGCGAGCGAGAAGGAGAGAATCGAGGCCCAGCGTTTGGCCGACGATGAGCATGACAAGAACTTTGCCGCATGGCTTCAAAGGAAGAACGAAGAGGAAGCCGACCGCCTCAAGCACATGGAAAGAATTAAACCCCTACTCAGATAGTCATGATTTTGAGGAAGAACAACATCAGCCCCACGTCGGAAGAGATTAGCTTCATGGTTAGTTTCTCTTCTTACGACTGTTGGAAATGGCTCAATGGCTATTGCCTACTGGCGTTCAAAGGCTACCCGCCCGAACCCCAGCCGACGGAGTGGGTCACTTACTACCTGCTTCACGCCCCCGACGCCCTAGCATGGCTGCCAACGAAGCACGCACAGAAGATTGCCGACTGGGTCATAGCGACTGGCATTCGTCGAGGCTACTTGCTTGACCAGGGCGACGGCAAGGTGCAGTTCTCACCAAGGATGGGAGTGAAGAATGGGCGACCAAAAGAAACATAATTTTCTTGTAGTTCAAATCTTTATTTTTTTAGACTTTCATGGTAAGAGGGGCGCAGACCGCGATGGTTGTACGCCCCTCTTTACATTCACAGACTTTCCGCTCCTGCCACAATCCAAACCCCACCGATTTTTCGGTTCTGCCCCGCTGCATGGCCGTTGACGCTGCCACGCGCGGCCAAGTAAACAATGACGTAACGAAACGTTACACCCCCTACGCCAAGTATCATTACGCGCTCGCACGCACGCGAGTTGGGGCGACTTGTCACCTGCCTTTTTTGCTAAAATCCATGGAAAACTCCGAGGAGTCGAAAGTCGTTAAATGCAGAGTAAACTTTCATATCACTTTCACCGCGACCCAAAAAGGCAAAATAAAAAAGGAGCTTACTCAGTCGTAAACTCCTCATTTTCAGCGTTTTACCTTTGTAGCGGGAATCAGGATTGAACTGATGACCTCATGATTATGAATCATGCGCTCTAACCAGCTGAGCTATCCCGCCATCGCTTGGTTTTTCTAAGCGGGTGCAAAGGTACAACAATAATTCCGAAATTGACGAATGAAAAGGAAGAAAATCTTTCTCGTTAACTTTATTTAGCAGTTGAAGGAAAAATTGTCGGGCATTAATGCCGTGAATTGTCTTTTTTATCGTAACTTTGCAAGCAAATAAAAAAGCCAACAGACTAATACATCACCTAAAAGACCAACCTAATGAACATACATAAAGAACGACTTGAACTGGAATATCCGCTGAATGCGCGAAAGCCCGACATACTTTGGACAATGATTAGCACTGCCCACGGACTGGAGCGCTGGATAGCCGACCGTGTGAAGGAGGAGGACGGCATCCTGGAACTGACCTGGGGTGAGCTGTGGGGCGAGCACCACACAATGCATGCCCGCATAGAAGAACGCGAAAAGAACAGCCATATCAAACTAAAATGGACCGACGAGGTGGACGACAACGCCTACTGGGAGATGCGCATCGGCCGCAGCGAGCTGACGGAGGAGATATGCCTGTGCGTCACCGACTACACCTATGCCGACGACCTCGACGACCTGCACGACCTCTGGGACGGCAATCTGGAACGACTTCACCAATCGAGCGGACTGTAGGGGAGTTAGGAGTTAAGAGTTAGGAGTTAGGGGTTGTGCAAAAGATAAAAAAAATTAAGGCACGAAAAATAACTCCTAACTCCTAACTCCTAACTCCTAACTTTTT
>ODAI014131691.1_pt1 | contig 22162 bp, 21 predicted proteins | sample 1539321 | NCBI WGS metagenome assembly ODAI01 (sample SAMN02144231, study PRJEB22623) | gut metagenome | biome: sheep rumen | host: Ovis aries | place: New Zealand | reverse complement strand
TTGCCTTCGATGCCATAAGTGTGGACGATGCTGCTTACGCCAGTTTCACCAAACTTCATGGTGACGGTGAGGTTGTCGCCTTCGGTGTAAGAGTGATCGAAAGTACAATCATCGTCACACTGCTTCTGGAAGCTCTCAGTGATCCCCTCTACGAGCGTCGATTCGTTTTTCTTGTAAAAATCGCTCATGTTTGTGAGGTCAACCTTCGTGGTCATGTCGCCGCCGAGTACTTTACCGCTCGTCACTTTCACATTGACTTTGCTCTCAGTATCGATGCCACTGACTTTCTTATTCATGACGCAAGAAACCGTCTTGTCGCCACCGCCGCCGAGCAAAACAACCAACAAGATTACAACAGCGGCAACTACCACGGCGCCAACTGAACAACCAATAATCAGGTTTTTCTTGGATTTTTTATCCTTCATGGGGATCCTTTCTTCGTGTTATTAACTGTCTCTTATTATAGCATGGGCTCTGCGAAATGCAAAAGAGGGAAATAATTCTCAAATTTTATGAAAATATGTTATAATAGTGTGGTCACCTACGTGGTGATGCTCATTTAATTTCTAGGTGGATGTTATGCATCCACATTTGTGCCCGTAGCTCAGTTGGATAGAGCGTCAGCTTGCGGAGCTGAAGGTCACACGTTCGAATCGTGCCGGGCATACCATGCGTATCTGACGATATGCCACAAAAGAAGACCCTTTGAAAGGTCTTATTTTGTTGGTTAGTTGGCCGCGGTGCCTAGTACCTGATCGCACACATATCGATGCGCCTCGGTAGTGAGCTTCGTTGGCAGCTCGTTATTGTCAATCCAGAGGACGTCGGCGATTGATTTTTCTTTTTCGTCGCGCTCGTTTTGGGCGAGACTTTTTAGTTTGCCGTGCACAATGTGGCAGGGGATGTGGCGATTAACGTCTTTATGCGCAGCGTAAAAGTTGTCATAGAAAACCTCTGGCAGTTCTTCGATGATCTCGAGGTTGCTGTAGCCGGTCTCCTCTAGAACTTCTCTTTTTGCGGCCTCGGCTGGGGTTTCGTTGCCCTCGATGCCGCCCATCACGAAATCGATCCAGTTGAATTTTTTATTATTGACGCAAAGACATTTCTTGTCTGTGGGGTGCTCTACCATGGCTATTACGACTTGGCGTTCGGTCATCGGCTTGTCCGGCCTAATCTCCGACGCGCCAGTGCCAAAGAATTCTTTTACCATAACTCCTCCTTTTTTATATGGTAGCATCTGAGGGCGTGTGGAGTCAATGCGGGGGGGAGTGAGTTGTTGCGGCAGTCTTGACTTTTTTAAGCATATGTGATATAATGTAAGTATATTGAGGTGACTACCTGCACCCCATTAGATTTGGTGGTTTAGTCAGGTATTTAGAATATACTTCAATAGGCAGTTTAACTTTGCTTGTGTTAATAACGGCAGGGGGCCTTTTGGCTGGTTCGGTCTATTAGAATTAGTGGGTCGAACCAGCCAAAAGGCTGCGCCTTCATAGAAGGCGATCTTATCTTTAGGAGGAATCCAAATGAAACCCAGAATCGCCCGATCCGCCCGAAAGTTCGTCATCTTCATCATCATCATCGCCCTGGTCGTGACTACGGCCGCCGCCAGCTACATGCTGTTCGGCAGTCGGCTCCGGCTCCCGGTCGTCGACCGCGGAGTCTTCGGCGTCGGCACCGTCAGCGGCCCCGTGGACCTGCTGGCCGCCGGCGGATCGTCGACCGCGGAAGCGACGTTCCCCTACGTCTCCCACCCGGAGCAGCTCCAGCTTGGGGAGTGCGGCGTCTGGTCGGACGGAGAAGTCCAGGCCGGGCGTATGGCCAGTTGGACGATCTCCCTCAACGACGAAACGGCTGGGGCTCAGCAGCTGTGCTGCAGTTTCCGGCTGTCCGGGCCCAATGTCCAGGCGGCGGCGGCCAAGCTGGTGCTGGCGGTGGAGATCACCGGTGGCCTCGAAGGAGGCCGCACGATCACCATCTACGCCGACGGCAGCGAGGCCATGGGCGACGGTCCCTGGTACGCTGCCGAGACCGGCGAGATGGTGACTCCTCAGTTCTTCCTGGGGACGGTGACGGAAGACACCGCTATCTCCGTCGGGGTCACCGCTTTCTCGATGGCGACAGAAGAAGTGCCGGGAGAATTTGCAATCAAGCTGGACGTCTGTCCGGAAGAGAACGCCCTCGGGCACATTCCGGTCGAGCCCATCCCGATCGAGATCCCCATTTCGCCCTGATCGCCTCGGCCCAAGCAAAAGAACGGCGCGGCTCCGGCCGCGCCTTTCTCATGCACAAAAATCCCCTCGGGGCGCGGGAAACCGCGCCCCTTTTTTCATGCTAAAAAATTTGGTATAATGATAGGGATGAAGGTTTTGATGCACACCTGTTGCGCGCCGTGTTCGGTGTACTGTATAGATTCTTTGCGGGCGGAGGGAATAGAGCCGACGGTTTTTTGGTACAATCCGAACATTCATCCGTACATTGAGTACAAAACGCGGCGGGACTGTCTAAAAGATTATTGCAAGAGGGTTGGCACGGAAGCGATTTTTATTGAAGACTATGGGCTGGACGAGTTTTGCCGCAACGTGGTGTCTGACATCCCGGGCCGGTGCGTGAATTATTGCTACCGCAAGCGACTGACGGAGTGCGTACGATACGCCGCGAAACATGGTTACGACGCTTTTACGACGACACTACTCGTGTCGCCATACCAAAAACACGAGGAGCTAGTCAAGGTGTGCGAGGAACTGGCGGAACTGTCTGGAGCAAAGTTTTTGTACCGAGATTTTCGGGTGGGCTTTCGCGAGGGGCAGGCGAAAGCTAGGGAGCTGGGGCTGTATATGCAAAAATATTGCGGCTGCATTTTCTCGGAGGAAGATCGATACAAAAAACAGATTGAGAAGGATTTAAGCCTCGTCTGATATAATGTAAGGAAGGAGGCCCGAGATGGACGAGAAGCGACTAGAAATTTACCAGGGTGCGGAGGGCGAAATTGTTTTTGACGTGGACGCCGAGCAAGAGACGATTTGGGCGACACAGGCGCAGATCGCTAATCTGTTTGGGGTGGACAGAACAGTAGTGGGTCGGCATCTTGGAAATATTTTCAAGGATCAGGAGCTGGACGAAAAACGAGTATGTGCGAAAAATGCACATACTGGAGCAGACGGCAAGACGTATCAGGTGAAGATGTATAATTTGGACGCCATTATCTCCGTGGGGTACCGAGTGAATTCGAAGAAGGCAACGCAGTTTAGAATTTGGGCGACGTCGGTGCTACATGGCTATTTGACGGATGGCGTGGCAGTAAACGAGAGGCGGCTAAAGCTACTGGCGGAGCGGCAAGAATTAAAAAAGTTGCGCAACGTGGAGGAAGTGATTGGTTTGGTGCGGCGGCTGACGGCGCAAAGCGAGCTCAGCGCGGGGGAGGCGAACGGAGTGCTAGAAGTGATCTCGCGCTACGCTGGAAGCTTTAAGACCCTGCAGGAGTATGATGGCGGGCGGATTGATCTTTCGTTTTTGAACCGGGCGAAGAAGGGAAAAGCTCTGACTATCGCCACGTGCGACCAGGCGATCGAGCAACTGAAAGCCAGTGTCGGGGGGTCTGAGCTGTTTGGTAAAAAGCGCGGCGGAGAATCGGCGAAAAATCTAGCGAGCTTGTTGCAGAGTTTTGAGGACGGGGAGCCGTACAAAAGTGTGCCGGAGAAGGCGGCGAACTTGCTATATTTCATAATTAAGGAGCGACCATTTTACGATGGCAACAAGCGGATCGGCTCGCTGCTTTTCATCCTGTTTCTGACAATTAATAAATACCAGCTGACAACAAACGGCGAAACCAAGATTTCGGACCGAGCGCTGACGGCGATTGCACTTTTGATCGCCGAGAGCGAGCCAAAAGAGAAGGATTTAATCGTATCATTAGTGTGCAAACTGCTAGAATAGGTTATGTTTTGAATTTTAATTGAAAGGTGATAAACTAAAGGTATGGAAAAGCAATCTCAAGTGAAGGCAAATAAAAAAGGTGGTGTGAAGACAAAAGTCCAGCGACTGAAGGCCGGGATGTTAAAGACTTATTACGGGAACCCGACCAAAGACATGAAGGTGGTGGCAATTACTGGTACGACTGGCAAAACGATAGTAGCCCACTATGTGCACGAGATCCTGAAGGCCTCCGGCGAACAGGTTGCGGTGCTAGCTTCAGACCAGCCGTTCAAGGTTGGGACTTTGCACAAGTTTTTGTCTGACGCTTGGAAGGCGGGTGCGAATGTGGTGATTGTCACGGTGCCGGCGGAGACCTTGCGAGATAACGTGTTCTATGGATTGCCGGTCCACGTTGCGGCGATGACTAATTTTGTGACTTCGTCGTTAAAAGATATGACGGCGGATGAGTTTATTGATTCGGAGAAAACTCTGTTTGACATGGCCCCAGAAATAGTGGTGATGAATCATGACGATGCGAATTATGAGAAGTTTGAAGATTTCCGAGGCAAGACGCAAACGCTGAATTATGGGCAAACTGGGCGGGACGTGAAAATTCTGAATTCTAAGCTGTACCCGAAGGGAACGGAGGCGACATTGTCGCTTAGGACTGAGATTTTGTCGGTGGCGACATTTGTGCCGGGAGAGCCGGCAGTGTCCTACATGGCCTGCGCGACTGCCATTGCTAACGCGATGGGGATAAGCGTAGAAAAAATTGTCGACGGGCTAGCCGAGTACCAGCCAGAATAACTATTTCTTCTTCAGTAATTGCTTAACTACTTTGATATCTTCAAATGGGTGCGGACCATCGGCGCGGAGAATGGTTTTTTCGTGACCTTTACCAAGAATTAAAACCAGGTCACCTTTTTTGGCTGAGTCGAGAGCGAGCTTGATGGCTTTTTTGCGGTCTAATTCTTTGAGGAGATCTTTGCCGAGAACTTTGCCTTCTTTTTCGGCACCTTCGATGAAGCCGCGAGCAATTGCCTCCGGATCTTCGTCGCGAGAGTCGTCTTCTGTGATGATAACTAGGTCCGAATAACGCGCAAGAATGCGACCGCGGACGGGGCGAGTCGCAGGATCACGACGGCCGGCGCCACCATGGAGAGAAATGATGCGACCCTTGTGGCCTTTGACGGAATCGAAAACTTTCTCGATGGCGTCCGGCGTATGGGCGTAGTCGACAATGACGGTGAACGGCTGGCCAGCGTCGATGATGTTCATGCGACCTTCGACAGAGTCTAGCGATTTGATGCCTTCGGCGATTTGCTTAGGCGTGAGGCCAAGTTTTTGCCCGACAAGTGCAGCAGCAAGGGAATTGTAAACGTTGAACTCGCCGGGGATTTTGGTCTCGATTTTTAAGTCACCACATGAATATTTCACGCCTTTTACGGACAGTTTGATGTCTTTTGCTTTGTTCTGGCCAGATTTTATACCATATGTGATATAGTTCTGGGTGAGGGTGCGGAAATATTCTGTCGCCGAGTCGTCGGCGTTTAGAATGCTAAACTTGGCTTTTTTGAAGAGCTTGCCTTTGGCGGCGCGATAATTGGCAAGGGTCTTATGGTAGTCAAGATGGTCATGCGTGAGGTTGGTAAAGACGGCGATCTCGAATGGAATGCCGAGGGTGCGAAACTCGGCCAGGGCATGCGAGGTAACTTCGAGCACTAGGAACTCGGCGCCTTGATTTTTGATGTCCGCGATGCGCTGATTCAGAGTGGTTGCATCGACGGTGGTCATGTGATTTAGCTCTGGCTCTAGCTTATCCATGCCATGAGCGACTGTGGTCATGAGGCCAACTTTGTAGCCCGCGTGTCGCAGCATCTGCCAAATCATAAAACAGGTCGTAGTTTTGCCGTTGGTGCCGGTAACGCCGATCACGCGAAGGTGACTTGCGGGATGGCGATATTTTAGACCCGCCACTACGGATTGCGCAAAGTGGTAGGGAAGAACTGCCTGATTATAAAAAGGGAGTTTTTCAAGTAATTGTTTCATAACTTTACCTATAATGTTTTAATGAGTCGATCGGATTCTTGGTGGCGGCCTTAATGGCTGGATAGATGCCGAAGAGAACACCGACAGCAAAAGTGGTGAGGAATACAGTTAAGATAATGTGCCAGCTAACAAATGGAGTAAACGGGGTGACGATGGAGACGAGGAAGGCAAAAATGTAACCAAGGATGATGCCGAGGAACCCGCCGAGGATCGAGAGAATCAGTGATTCAAACATAAATTGCATGAGAATGTTGCGCGAAGAGGCGCCGACGGCCTTGCGAATGCCGATTTCATGATTGCGCTCGGCAACGGAAACTAGCATGATGTTCATGACGCCAATGCCGCCAACGACGAGCGATACGCCAGCTACGACCGCCAGCATGCCAGAGATAATGGTCAGGAGAGCGCTGGCCGGGTGAGCAATCGCCTCGCCATAAGCCACGATAAAATTAGTGTCTCCAGAGTGTTGCTCGATCAGAGCAGTACGGATGGTTTCGGCCGTGGTGGCAAGTTCACCGGTGTTGGCAACTTTGACATTAATTTGCTGGACCTGGAGAGAACCGATAAGATCATTCAGCACGTTAATATCCATCACTATAATATTATTATAGTCGGTATTATTAAAATTGACCGTATCCATAACTTCCTCAAGAACTCCCACCTCCAGGAAGCGTTGGCCATGGAAGACAAGCGTGCGGCCGACTGGGTTGGAAGTATTGAAAAGATAGAGTGAAAGGGTATGGCCAATGACGATGGCGGTGTCTTTATTTTTATCGGTAATGGCGGAGCCGTAGCGGAAGGTGAGTGGATTAATGGTAAAGAAGTCTGGCGTGGTGCCGAGAATAGTAGCCGAAGCAACGACGTTGTCTTCGTCGTTAACAGTGACGACCGACTGAGCGATCGGGGCAGCAGCGACAACTTGCTCTAGTTCGGCAATGGTGGCGGCATCTTCAATCTGAAGGTTACTGCGCTCGAAAGAGTTGGCCGAAGTAAGTTCTTCGATTACTGAGGTAAGTTCATCCTTGCTGGTGCTAGGGCGAACAACTATAAGGTCTTGGGAATTGCCGATTTCGCTGGTAATAAGGTTGGAAATGCTGCCAGTGAGGCTGAGGATTAAGATAATACTAGCGATGCCGATAGCAATACCAAGACAGGTCAGGAAAGAGCGGGTGCGGTTCTCCTTAATGGACGTGCGAGCGAGTCGAAGATGAGTTCGAACTAGTAATGACATTAGTGCCTCCTCCTTTTCATACGACTTTTCTTCTTCTTGACTTTCACATCAATTGGCTGAGGAAGGTTTTCGTCGGTGACCGTCTTAACGTCGGTCGCGATTTGGCCATCTAGCATGTTAATCACGCGCGTAGCATAGACTGTGAGTGCCGGGTTGTGTGTGACCATCACTATCGTGTTGCCTTCTTCATGAATGCGTTTCAGTTCGTCCATAACAGCATACGAGGCGCGGGAATCAAGGTTGCCGGTAGGCTCATCCGCTAGAATAATTTCAGGATTCGACACGACGGCACGGGCAATGGCAGCGCGCTGCTGCTGGCCACCGGAGAGTTGATACGGATAATAATACTCTTTTTCGCCAAGATGGAAGCGTTTAAGCGCGGCGGAGGCGGTGCGAAGCCTAACGCTCTGTGGCATACCAACATAAATAAGCGGTAGCGCGACGTTTTCTAGGATCGGGAGGTCTTCGATTAGGTTGAAGTTCTGGAAGATAAAGCCAATCTTTTTGGCTCGGATGCGTGACTGCTTAGCGGAAGAGATGCTGGCGACATTTTCGTCATTCAAAAGATATTTGCCGCTAGTAGCGCGGTCCAGGAGGCCAATGATATTGAGGAGCGTCGTCTTGCCGCAGCCAGATGGCCCCATAATCATGATGAATTCACCACGCTTAATCGTGAGGTCGAAATCTTTAAGCGCAAAAGATTCAGCGTCGCCGTAGCCGTAACGCTTAGTAAGTTTTTCTAGTTTAATAATTTCTTCGTTCATGCAATGACTTATGGCGGAAGCGAGAGGATTCGAACCTCCGAACGAGTTGCCCCGTTACACGCTTTCCAAGCGTGCTCCTTAAACCACTCGGACACACTTCCGTCTGGTTATGATTCTAGCATATTTTGACGATTTATTGAAGGGCTTTGTGGTGGAATCGACGGCGGAGCGAAAGTAGGATGGTGGCGATGGCAAAAATGAGGAGCCAAAAGACAATAAAGACAATTGGGGTAAGATAATAGCGGCCGCCAAACGTGAGGCCGTAGAAATCCGGCCAGACATGGAGAAAGATGACATTAAGGCAATAGGGAATCGCATAGAGAATAATTGGCAACGTAGCGAGAAACTGGGCACTTTTTTTGACTGGCTGATCACCGGTGAAGAAAATGAAGGCAATGGCTGAAAGAATTGGATTTAGAAAGTGGAGGAAGAACATCGGCTCTAAGAGCATATCGAAATAATCTTTGCCATTGATCGCGCGCATCGGGGCAAGAAACAATAGGACCGTAAGGCAGGTGACTATCGCCGCGCTGGCGGCGGAAAGATACCAGGCGAGAAAGCCGTTAGTGGCCGAACGATTGGGCGATTTTATGCTAAATACAGCGGCAAGAAGGGACATGATGGCGAGGAAAATATTGCTCAGGATGGTGAAGGTAGCGATATGCTGCCAATGAGCGAATTCGGTGATGCCGTCCAGGCGAGTGGCGCGGGAGCCAACAATAAGAGTGACTGGAATAGCGATGGCTGAGGTAAGAAAGATAAAAGTATTAATGAGCGCAAAATTAATATTTTTACTTTTTTTATTAATTGGCGTAGAATTAATAATTTCGGATTTCATATTAATGACAATATAATTAAGTTTTCGATATGGGGGGTGTGCGGGAAGAAGTTGTAAGTTTTGACGTCGGTGATGCGGTACTTGGAAGAGAGCAGGCTGACGTCACGCGCCTGCGTGGCCGGGTTGCAGGATAGGTAAATGATGGTGGGTGGAGCAACCTCTAGCAGGCGGTTTATCAGGCGTTGGTCGAGGCCGGCGCGGGGAGGGTCAAGAATGATGGTTTGGTCTTTTGCGATGTGATCGAGAGCTTCCTCTGACTTTGCTAAAACCGCGTGGGCGGTGGTGGTTTGGCAGTTTTTTACCATCTCGGCGTAAGCTGATTTGTCGCATTCGACCAGGGTGAGGTTTTTGTCCCGGGCGACTGAGAGGCCGATGGTACCAACGCCGGCATAGAGATCAAGGACGTTATTGGTGGATATGTGCTTTGTGATTTCTGTGAGTGCCATCTCGTAAACCGGGAGATTGATTTGGAAAAATCCGTTCGGGGAATAGGAATATTGGTGGCCGAGAATGGTGTCGGTGAGATAGTTGAACGCGGGGTGGGGCTGGCCATTTTCAAAGAGGCCGCCGCCAATATCGCCCTTTTGATTGCTGCGCAAAAGTAAGGATTGGTACTTGCGGGCCTCTTCGTGGCGGGAGTTCAAGTCGTCTACAATTTTTTGGGCGGCGGCGAAGATTTCTGGACGTTCGATCGAGGATCTTATGATCGGCACTTTGCGGTGAGAGCCGCGCGCATGGAAGGCCAGTTTGATTTTTTGGCTTTCGTTGTCCCAATAAAGGGCGTATTCCATTTTGTTGCGGTAAAAATAATCGTGGCCGTCGGTAAAAATGTCTGGCGTGGGAATCTCAATGTGATGCTCGCGAAAGACTTCTACGACTAGAGATTGCTTGAGCTGTAGCTCGTAGTTATAATCCATAATCTGCCATGGCGAAGTGGCTAGGAATTGGTCGTCGCGCGGGGCGACTCGATAGGGGGAAGGAGAGGAGATTTTGGTGACAACGGCTTCGATGAAGTGAGATTTTTCTTTCGTTTTGTCGTACTCCTCTACTATTTCTCCTGGCAAAGCGTTCCAAAAAAAGATTTTTTTACCGCTGTCTAAGGCTGAAAGGCCATAGCCGCCAGGAATCATCTTCTCGACACGTATCATATTTATATTATAACAAAAATATGTTATAATATAAATATGTCTGCAGAAGAAACTTTAGCCGATTACGAAAGGGCTGCCGAAAATGGCAAGCAGGCCACCGTACAGCTGAAAGGAAGGAACCTGAAGGCGCATAAGCGCAAAAGTCCGGCGTTACTGTTGACGCTTGGGCTAGCTTTGGCGATGGCTTTGCTGTTTTCGTCTGATGGTATGCTACCAATAGCACTTTCGGAGCGTATAGTTGAGGAAACCGACGTCCAGCGCACGGATGGTCTTGAGAGTATGTTGATAGTGTTTCAGCAGGCGCTGAAGTCTGGTACTGTGCCGAAGAACACAATAGCGCGCCTAAGAAAAAAAGAAGTGCAAGTTGGGACTATAGAGAATGGGGAGTTTGTTGAGAATGCTGAAGGTACAGCGCTAAAATTTAAAAATGAGATAATCACGGCCGATGAACTAATTACAAAAGTACATACAGACACATCAACTTATGGCGTTCTAAAGGATATTATCGACGAGTCTACTCTCTCTGGTATATCGTATTATTATGATGAGCCAGCGATGGAAGTTTTTCAGAAAATTGGTACTTCGCGCAACAATTATACGAAAGACGAAGACTTCAACACTGTGATGAGTAGATTGATGGGGGATGGCAGTGATGTCAAAGCTAATAGTGTGGTCTTAGTTGAGAAAAAAGACCAGGATGGGAATAAATATTACGAATATGAGACTCTGGGCAGCGCGGCTGAATCGGAAAATGGGAATTTTATAGCAACTGTGGCGGAGAAAAGTTTGGCAGGGGATGGCCAGACGGCGGATCTTAATGCGGCTGTCACACTCAACACGGCGGCCAAAATTTCCAAGGAACAACGATCAATGCTATATTATCTTGGTATTATGGAGCCGATCAGCAAAATGAAGGCCGGGGAAGGGAACACTTCAAGAATACATGAAGCGATGAATTATATATATGAAGAGCGGGAAACGAGCGTTATGGATTCTGAGACCAGCGAGGTTATCACTCTTGATGGAAACATGCTGAAATCGCCGAGTTTCTATGCTGTGCTATCTGGTGAAAGATTAAATGCAAAAGAGGTAAAAGACTTTTCCTCTGATGCCGTACTGAAAACGATCGAGAACCGTCTCGGTGTGACTAGCAAAAAGAGCACCATTACTGGCGCTATCACTTCATCAAAGCGAGGAATTAAAGGTTCGATCGGAAGATACGTGTCAAACAATGCGACCAGTGCATCATCCGATACACTCTCGGTGGCAGCGTCTACTATCAACGCCTCACTGGTTAATAATTCATTTGACAGTATTGGTGGTATAGCTGGTGGAGAAATGTTTGTTGAAGGTGCGGTAAACGTAGGTAAAGCCTTGGCGCGGGCCAGCGGAGCGACTACCGGCGATGCCGAGGCGATTAGAACTTATATGCGCCTCAATAACACTATTTTAGAAATGGACGCAAAGGTAGACCGAATGAATCGGTCACCTTTCGACATTACCTCACGAAACACTTTCCTGGGTTCAATTTTGTATAAGTTTGCGCTTAGTATGCAGAGTGGCGGCTCCATAGTGCGAAGAATGGGCAGTTTTTCTAGTGTTCTAACTAGTAGCATCGCCGCGATCTTGCCGATAACGCGCGCTGACGATGAAGCAGATTCAATTCTGACTACTTTCGGTGATTGTGAGACTCTAAGATTGTCACTCGGCGCAGAAGGAACGGCTACCTGTGCAAGCATTGTGGCTTTTGATACCTCTACATTAGATGACCCGTTTAATGATCCTGGTTTTATAAAGTTCGTGGAGCAAAACACTGAGCTTAAGGATGGTGTCCGCACCGTGAAACCTGGGTCGAAGCTAGCAATATTTATTGCGTTTAATGATGAACGGATGACCCCGGATGGGATTACGGACGGATCAATTTTAATGGCTCTAAGTGATGGTAGTTCATCAGCGGCATTTACGTCGGATATCACCGCGATGACGGAGACTTGGCTAACATCAAGTGAAGAAAATAAAAGAATTGCCTCTGGAGAAGCTTTCGTAAACTCAAGCTCCAACCTAGATTGGGAAGAATATAAATACGCTCAGCGCTACGTGTCTCTGGCGCGAGCGATGGCGGCCTTACGACAGTTTGATGGTGATGAAACATCATATAATAATATAAAGTATTTTGAAGGCAGCGAGAATCCAGTACTGGCGTTTTTAAGAGAGTACCGGGACTTAGCTAATAAGTAACATCCTCGACGCTCGTAATAATAACTTGGTGATTTTTAAAATTATTAACGAGACACTTTCGGCGAGTGTTATCTAGCTCCGAGAAAACATCGTCGAGCAATATGATGGGGTTTTCGCCGGTCTTAGTTCTAAGTAGATTCGCCTCGATAAATTTGAGAGCTAGAATAATCGAACGAGTTTCACCGCGCGAGGCGGAGCCATCAGCGTCTGATTGGTTGAAGGTAAACTTAAAATCGTCTCGATGAATGCCAAGGGAAGTGTGCCCAAGATAAAGGTCTTTTTCTAGGTTTTGTTCCAAAAGTTTTAAATATTGTGACTCGGTAATATCTAATAGTTCCGTAACGTAATTCAATACGACGTCATCATGATTTTCAGCAATGGAGTGATAAGTAGGATTAAGCTGTTGATTAATTAAACTGGTGAGTTCTTTACGTTTAGCACTAATGGACGATCCGTAACGTGCTAGAAGCAGGTTCCAGGAGAAAAAATCCGGTTTAGTGGGATGTTCGGATTTTAAAAGCTCATTGCGTTGGCGAAGAGCTTTTTCGTATCTATGAAGATCACTGGTATAATTGTTATCTAACTCAGAAAAAACCCGATCAAAATAATCTCGGTGACGAGATGGTGAGCCACTGACTAGATTGAGGTCTGAAGGAAGGAATAAAACCACTGGATGTTTGGCTTTTACCGGCAAACGCCTAGTTTTCTTGTCGTAACTAATAAAGGTCTTCTTGGTTTGATCATATGTGGCAGAAACTTGCTCGCCATTATTATATTGAAGTGAGATGCGATAAAAGTCCGTCTCTCGTTTAATAATGTCCGGATCGGTGGCGCGAAAACTTTTGCCGCGAGTTAGAATATAAATAGCTTCAAGAACGGAAGTTTTGCCACAACCATTCGCGCCAAGAATAAGAGTAACGTCGGGATTACAATTTAAATGATAGGTGTCGTGGTTGCGGAAGTTAACTAAATCGATAGATTCAATAAACATATTATCTACTAAGTGGCATTACGATGTGGGTGTAGTCTTTATTCTTTTTATTGTGAAGTGTGGCTGGGGTGGTACCGGAAGAAAATTCAAAGGTAATCTCCGGTTCATCAAGTGAATTGATGGCATCAAGGAGAAAACGAGAGTTGACCGTAAACTTGCCCTCGTCCGAAACTGAGGTTTCAATTATAGAAGCGTTTTCACCAAGCTCGGTGGCAACAGACTTCACGGATAGAATATTTGGCTTTTTAGCTTCAAGAGTAATAGAACCCGCAACGCTGCGAGCGAAAAGCGCAGCGAGTTTAGTGACCCGAATTAATTCATCACGATTAACTTCAAGCTTAATGGTGTTGTTTTTAGGAATGAGGCGTTGATAATCCGGGAAGCTAGCGTCGATAAGTTTTGAGATAATTTCTACTTCACCAAAACGAAAACGTACAAGATCGTCACTAAATGCAATTTCAACTTCTTCCATCCCCTCATCGATCGCGCGCAAAACCTCTTGAAGTGAGCTAGTTGGCACAATCACGCTAACTTCACTCTCTACGTTCTTAATTAGTTTGCGCTCGGCAAGACGATAACCATCAGTGGCGGCAACACAAAGGGTTTTATTTGATGTAGTGAAGAAAATACCAGTAAGGGCAGGCCTAGTGAGATCGTTTGAGCTAGCGATCGCCACACTGGAAATGCCATTCTTAAATTCATCAATACCCATCTTAAAGATAACAGCCTTATCTTCACTGATTTCCGGTAACTCTGGAAAGTCATCGGCTGGTGAACTATTAATAGTCGAAGTATATTTACCGGCAGTAATGATTGCTTTATTTTCATCTGAGGTGATCTTGATTTTTTCGCCTTTAGGGAGATTACTGACGAATTCAGCGAGGAGTTTAGCTGGTACCGTAACAACACCATCTTTACTATTAGAAACTGGTAGGTAATCTACGATGGCCATATCTAGGTTGGTGGTGATTAGGGAAACTTTACCCTTATTAACTCGAATTAAGACATTGTTTAATACTGGCAAGGTAACTTTACCGACTGCGATACGACTAACATTGTTCAAGGCTTTACTTAGTTTATTTTGAGTAACTTCAATTTCCATTTTAGTCCTTTCTTTTATTTAATTAATAATAGTAATAGTAGGGGTTGTGAATAAGTGGAAAAGTTTGGGTGGTGACAGATTGAAAGTGATTGTGGGAAAAGTGGTGGAAAGTGCTGGAAAAGTTGGCGGAAAAGTTACGATTTCCACGTGCTGAATAAAAGATTTAAGTTTTGCACGGAGATTTACTATGGATTTCCACGTAGTTTTGCGGAATGGTTTACACAGGATTTCCACAAATTGAATAAATTTTGTATACGTATTAACCATAAATCTGCTCCTTGATTTCTTCGATTTGGTCACGGAGGGCAAAATTAAGTCTAAGATCTGATTCGATTTTTTTGATGCCGTGCATAACGGTGGTATGATCCTTGACGCCGACCTCTGAAGCGATTTTGGTGGTGCTCATAGAAAGCTCTTTACTTAAAATGAACATGGCGATCTGGCGGGCGGTTTTAATATTGGCGACGCGAGACTTACTACACATTTCTTTAACTGAAAGGTCGTAGAACTTAGCGACTTTTTCGAGGATTTGTTTACTAGATACTGGGCGGAGTTTATTAGTACGGTTAATACTGGCGGAACCGTTTTCAATGAGCTCTAATGGAGTGAGGCCGCGAACCTCAGACATTAGGAGGATGGTAGAGAATTCGCCTTCGAGGTCGCGGATATTAGTGTTAATATTTTCAGCGATATATTCGATAGCTTCGGGTTCGATTTCGGCACCCATTAGTTCGGCTTTGGCACGAAGGATGGCACATTTATCTTCGAATTTTGGTAGTTGGAGGTCGAAAGCGCCACCCATAGTGAGACGGGAAGCGAGGCGCTCGTCTACGGTTTTAATTTGCGAGGGGAGGCGATCTGAGGTGACAATGATTTGTTTATTTAGTTGGTAGAGATCATTAAAGATGTTGAAGAACTCTTCTTGAGATTTTTCCTTACCAACAATAAATTGGAAGTCGTCAATGATAAGGCAGTCGAGCTTTTCAAATTTGCGGTTGAATTCTTTACCTTTACCATTCTGGATCGCATCAATGAAGTCGGAATAAAAATGTGAGATTGGAGTGTAAAGGATTTTTAAAGACGGGTCGCGACGCAAAAGTTCATTACCGATAGCTTGGACGAGGTGAGTTTTACCGAGGCCGGGCCCGCCGTAAAGGAAGAAGGGATTGTATCGAGTGCCAGGCGCGTCAATAATACTCTTAGCGGCGGAGACGGCGAGATCGTTGTTGCTACCAATTACAAAATTATCTAAAGTATATTTACTATTGAGACCATTATTAATAGTTTTAGTTTCAAGTGATTTTTTGATAGGCCTAATGTAATTTTTGATGGAATCTTCGGTGGTAACTTCGCGGGAACGGATTTTGTTTTTGGTAGAGGAAACAACTTCAAAATCTATGGTGGTGAAGTTAATGTTGTTTTTATTTAGAGCTTCGGTGATGAGGTCGAGGAATTTAGAGCGGAGTTGTTTGACGAAGAAAGAGTTTTTGACACCGATGATAACGTGGTCGTTGGCGGTGGATAGTAAAGTGGTGTCTTTAAACCAGGTGGAAAAATTGGCGGGTGAGATTTTTTGTTCGATTTCAGCTAGGACGTTTTCCCAGACGTTATACATTGTGACCTCCTTGATGAGATCAGTATAGCATGAAAATGGGAAGTTTTCCACAGGTTTTTAGGCGGATTTGAAATGTGTTGTAATATGTTGGGGCGGGGACAGGGGAGATTTTTTCCACATAGGAGGGAGATTCCCATAAAAGGATGTGGAAAACTCCTTGAAAAATGTGGAAAAATGGAGTATACTATATTAAGTATTTGCAAAATAATAAAATTTAAGGAATAATATGCCAAAGCGTACATATCAGCCACATAAGCGTCAACGTAAAGTTGAGCATGGCTTTATGAAGAGGAATGCAACATCAAATGGACGAAAAGTCCTGGCGCGCCGACGTTTGAAGGGTCGTGCTCGGCTGACAGCCTAATGTTAAATAAAAAATACCGATTTCACTCACGGGGTGGGGTGAATTGGGTTTATAAACACGGAAAGACGGTGCGGGGACGGCAGGCGTCGTTGGTTTTTGGCGCCAATGAACGTGGATATACACGAGTCGCGGTGGTGGTGTCGAAAAAGGTTGATAAGACTGCGGTGGGGCGCAACCGGATTAGGCGGCGAGTGTACGAGGTGATTAGACGAAATTTTGAGTATTTGCCGGCGAAGACGGATTATATTTTTGTGATTTATGCGACAGAGTTGAAGACGATGGAATTTTCTGAGCTGGAAAAATTACTCGGTGGTCTAGTCGAAGAAGCTAAGGTGTGTTATAATAAAAAGCAATGAAAAATTGGAGTGCGAAAAAAATAATTACTTGGGCGCTCATTATAGCGTTCATTGTGGGGTCTGTGTTGGTTGGCGGACCGTTTAACTTGATTGATATTATAATAGTGCGACCGATTGTCAATATTCAGTTCATGATTTTTAATTTGGTGCACGACTTTGGTGTTGCGATTATTATATTTGCGGTGCTGGTTAAGTTGTGTATGCTGCCGCTGACAAAGCGACAGTTGATGCAGACAAGACTGATGCGAAAGATCCAGCCGGAGTTGACACAGATTCGCAAGAATTGCAACGGCAATAAGCAGCTAGAGTCGATACAGACGCTAGATTTATATAAACGTTATAATATTAGACCATTTTCTTCGATTGCGACGCTTCTAATTCAACTGCCGATTTTTATCGCGGTGTTTTCGGCGATTCGAGTGATTGCGACGCCACTGCCGGCGGATAACTTGACGAACCGAGCATACGACATCGTGGCTTATGAAGGGTCGGAGATCCGAAAACTTGAAGATGAGCAGGTGAAATATCTGGAACTTAAATATGGTGAGAATTCCAGTGATGAGGAGAAGGCGGCAGCGGAGTATGATTTCCATCCGTCTTTGTTTGGAGTGATTGACTTGACCGCTAAGGCGAGTGACGTGATGAATCCAGCAAGATTTTCGTGGAGTGCGGTGTTTATGCTGGTGATTTCAATTGCGGCGGCGGTGGCGCAGTATTTTGCGACGAAGCAGCAGATGCCATCTGGCAAGTCAGAGAAGAGCAAGAAATTCCGTGATCTAGTCCGCGAGGCAAAGGAAGGAAAAGAAGTTGACGATGCGGATGTGTCGGCAATATCCACGGCGCAGATGGGGAAGATGATGCCAATCATGATGTTTGTGATTATGATTAACCTGCACGGTGCACTGGCATTTTATTATTTCTTGTCGAACATCTTAACGATTTTCCAGCAAAAGGTGATTTTCGCGAGAGCTAGGAATGAAATGGATGATAACACCGACCGGGCAATGCTGAAGGAACTAAAGAAGACTGAAAGTGGCCGAAAGATGCGGGGGAAGATAAAAGAAGCAGAAGTGGTGGAAAATAAAAAAACAGGAACAAAAATTACTAGAATCTCCGCAAAAGATATTAAAAAGAAAAGGAGATAACAAATGAACAAAGACGAGTCGATAAGATTTGCGGCGAAGTATCTGGAAGATCTGCTAAGTTTCTTCGGAGTAAATGTGGCGGTGACGTCGACGATTGATGATGAAGTAATACAGTTAGGAGTGCCGTCTACCTCGCTGAATTCGCTGTTGATTGGGCGAAATGCGGATAACTTGAGGGCGCTTCAGCATGTGGTGATGATGGCGCTTTCGATGCGGGGCGCAGAAGTGACGCGCGTTAATGTGGATGTAGCTGGTTACAAAAAGCAACGAGCGGATCGAATTGCCGAGAAAGCCGAAGGGTGGATTCGGAAAGTACGCGAGACGGGTGAGTCGATGACGCTCGACTTAAATCCAGCGGATCGTCGGATAGTGCATAAAGTAGCCGGAGACTATTCGGATATTGAAACACACTCCGAAGGCGAGGGAAAAGAGCGTAAGTTAATTATTAGTAAGATTTAGCTTGGTGAGATTGATCAAGTGGACGGCTTAAGTTTAGTCGTCCACTTTTTTGGTTTCTGGGTTTAGAATGATAATAAAGTCGTAATCGCGCGAGACGCTACTTGGTAAGGAAGACGAATCGGCGGCAGTTAAGTTATAGTGGGCCTCGAGGCCGGCTTGACTACCGGGTTTAGAACTAAGCGCGTAAAGGGTGGTGCCGGATGGGTAGGATTCATCTTCTGGAAGTTCTGGCGCGTCAGAGATGTCAACAGTCGGGTAACCAATTTTGGTAAGAGTGGCTTGCTCGGCGGAAGCTAGCCCGGCAGTTTCGGTGGCGTTGAGAACTAGAATAGTAGGCTCTTCATAATCGCGGGGATCGTTAGAAAGATTTTTGTTGACAAAAGCTTGGATGGCTGTGTAATTTCCGACACCTGCAGAAGGCAAGACATAAGAAATGCCGTTAATCATGCCGGTGGTCATATAATAAATGTTGTTATCGTAATCAACGAGAGCGATTTGGCGAGCATGATTAAAGTCGAATTCTTGGGTGAAGTGGGCGAGAGTGCGCATTTCGCTAATGGAGAAATTAGTGCGGAGGTTGTCGCCTAAGGTGCCGGCGAGGCCGAGCAGATCGGAGATGGAGAGACTTTTTTCAAAGACTTTGTCTTTGATGCCGAGAAGGATTTTTTGCTGGGAGGAGCCGCGCGAGAAATCGCCGCCAGTGGTACCGTGTCGGGCGCGAGCGAGACCAAGGGCCTGCTCGCCGTTAATAGTATAAGGAACGCCGGCTTCGAAGACGGCGCCAGTCCAATAATAATCGTGAATGTCTTCATCTAGAGTGACCGTGATGCCGCCGAGAGCGTCAACGATATAAACGAGAGAGCCCCAGTTGAGATGGGCAAAATATTGAAAATCTACGCCAAGGATAGATCCAACTTCGGCCATGAGGGCATTTGCGGCAATAGCTTCATCTTCGATGGAAAGATTGCCACCACCGCCGTTGCACCAATAGACTTCGTTGATTTTGCCGGTGGCGGTGCAGGTGGGGGAGGCTTTGAGGTCGCGGGGAAGGGAAAGCATGGCGACGTCGCCGGTTTGCTGATTCAGGGAGATTAGCATGATGGAGTCAGTGAGCTGGGCGCCGTCATGGGTACCGTTACCCTCATCGCCTTCCATGTTGTAGCCGCTGGTGCCGAAGGCAAGGATGTTGGTGCGGCCGTTAGCGTCGGTTTTTAAAGGTTCGTAGGTTTCTTGATTCAGGGTGAGGAGGTCAAAAACGGTGCCTTGGCCACCGGTGATTTTGGCGATGATGTCGTTGCCCCAAAGGATGAGACCGCTAACGCCGGCGATAAGAATGAGAATGATAACCAGCAAGACGATGGCAACAGTACGACGAGCTTTGGAATGTTTTTTCTTTGGCCTAGTTTTTTCTTGCTTAAGGTCTTCTGGCTCGTCGTCGAGTTTGAGCGGCTCGAGCGGCGCAAGAAAATCTTCGGCTTTGGTAGTTGGCTTAAGTTTAGTTTCGGATTTTGAGGGTTTTTCTGGTTCTTTTGATGTGGTGGGGGGTTCTGGTGATTTGGTAGAATCCGGTGAAGCGACTAAGGGGACAATGTCGTCCAGTGATTTAGTATCGCTGACGGAGATTTCTAAAGATTCGTCAGCGACGATGGATTTTTTGGTTTTAGTGGGCAGGGGCTTCTTAGCAGTGCGGGTAGTTAAGGGGTCGGAAGAAGATTTTCTATGTGTAGCGGGTTTTTGACTAAGATTTTTTGACGCGGAAGAAGAACGCGAAGTTTTGGCGCTTCGCGGAACAAGCCCATCGATTGATTTATTCGCAGTCATTATATATAATTATAACATAATGGCAATCAAGTTAACAAAAAAACAATTAGCGGTTTTGAACTTCATAGAAGATTTTGTAGAGGAGCGCGGATTGTCGCCGACGTATCGAGAGATAATGGCGGGATTAGATTTAACGAGTGTGTCGGCGGTGGCAGAGCATGTAGATAATTTGGTGGAAAAGGGAGTGTTAAAGAAGACGCCGGGTGCGGCGCGAACGCTGGAGGTGTTAGACTATAAACATGAAGATACGGTGGAGCTGTTTAAAACAAAAATGTTGACTTGTACGGAAGAAGAAAAAAAGACGTTGGAAAAAGCGATGGAGATTCTGGGGCTATGACGGCGGCGCGAAGGAGAAGGCGAAGTCGGCGATGGGCGTATTGGTTGGTAGTTTTGGTGCTGGTGGCGGTAGCTGCGGGGGTGGGTTATAAAGTATGGGAAGAATATTTCCAAAAAAGCGATACGGGTCAAGCGGTGGTGGATGGTACGAAGGACGAAGAGCCGGCAGAAAAACCAGTGGAGCCGGTTGAACCGGTTTCGCCAGATGGTAATGAGGAGCCGGAGGAAGAAGAGATACCGGAAACGAAGCCGCAGTATGATGGTGCCAATCCCAACACGGGCGGCGATATAACGGGCGTAATTACTTATGCTGGGGTGAGCGATGCGATGTTGATGATTCGGGTGAATATTGATCAGTATCTTGCTGGTGGGAATTGTGAGTTGACTTTGGCGCGCGATGGAGCAGCGCTTTATAGTGAAAGCGCGAGGGTGGCCGACTCGGCGGCGACTTCGACTTGTGAAGGTTTTAATGTACCAGTGGCGAAGGTGGGCAGCGGTAAGATTGGCATAAGGATTTTGGTGACATCGGGGGAACGGTCTGGTATAATTGAGGGTGAGGCAGATCTATGACAAGACGTCGACGTGACAGAAGAATTTGGTATGTGCTGCTGGTGATATTTGTGGCGGTGGGCTTTTTTAGTTTCTTGACACAGCGAGGAGATAAGGCAGAAGTCGAAGCAGCATCGCTGGACAAGTTTGACGCAGGGTTGATTATCTCGGATTACCAGATGGGGAATTATCAGTCGATGACAAAGGACGAGATTCAGCAGTTTTTGACGGCAAAGAATGGCTGCAAAAATAAAGACGCAGCGCTATATGAAAGTTTGACGGAGCGGTATAAGACGATTCATTGGCATTTTAAAGACGGGCATTTCGTGTGTTTGTCCGAGGAAGTTTTCGGCGATGGTGTGGAATACGGCGAGGACTTGGAGGCTGGTACGGGCGAAACGGCGGCGCAGATCATTTGGCAGGCTGCGCAAGATTATAAGATTAACCCGCAGGTTTTGATTGTTCTGTTAGAAAAAGAGCAGAGCTTGATCACGGACCCGTATCCGCATAGTGGCCAGTATCGGTCGGCGGCGGGGTATGGTTGTCCGGATACGGCGCCGTGCGCGACGGAGTATTATGGATTTAAGAATCAGGTGCGCAGGGCAGCGGCGATGTTTAGAACGGTGCTAGACGGCGGCTGGACAAACTATCCGCTGGGGAAGAACTATATCCAATACAACCCATCGCCAAGTTGTGGCGGTTCGATAGTGGAAATAAAGAACCTCGCGACGTCGGCGCTATATCGTTACACGCCGTATCAGCCAAACGCGGCGGCGCTGGCGGCTGGATACGGAACGGCGGAATGCGGCGCTTACGGAAACCGGAATTTTTATTTGTACTTTCAGGATTGGTTCGGCGGGATAACGGACGAGGGGGTGGAGGAAGTGGTAGAGTTGACCCCGAAAGAGAAAGCGACAATAGAGATTGACAAAAGGGCAAAAGAGGCAAAAGTACTAGGTAAGGCGAAAAACGGAAAGTTAAAGGAGCTGAAGGGCGGTGGATATTATAAGGAATTTAAACACGGCTATATATATTGGACCGAAAAAACCGGAGCATGGGATATATCGGGTGGGATATTGCTCGCGTGGGATGAAGTAAAACAGGATTTTGGCTATCCAACCAGTAGCGAACAAAAGAACGCTTCTGGCATGATATACCAGACTTTTGAGAATGGTAGTATATATTGGGATGTGAAAACTGGAGCTTGGCCAATTAGAAAGTTCGCGGAAGAAAAGTGGTTG
>ODAI012760474.1_pt1 | contig 22176 bp, 15 predicted proteins | sample 1539321 | NCBI WGS metagenome assembly ODAI01 (sample SAMN02144231, study PRJEB22623) | gut metagenome | biome: sheep rumen | host: Ovis aries | place: New Zealand | reverse complement strand
GTCCCTGTATTTTGCTGCGGAAAGGAAGTCCAGATCCGCTGCGGCTTTCTGCATCTTCTTCTTTGTGCTTTCCACGGAGGCCTCCACCTGCTCCCTTGACATGGAGCGGATGACGGGATCCTGCAGAACAGCGGCCAGGTCAGCCTGGATGTATCCGTCCTTGAATGCCGAGTTGGAATCCCTCTTTGAATCGTGTCCGAAACTGACCGTGATTTCTCCTTTGCCCAGTTCCGAAGGGGTAGGGATGTAGGTGGGGTCGTCGTATGAGTTGGCGGCGCTGACCCTTCCTGCGATTCCTCTGGCGGGCTTGGTGTCCTTGGATCCTCCCAGTTCGCTTATCAGGATGTTGTGCTTCACGGAAACCTGTTTCGGGGTGATGCCGTGGAGTTTGTTGTATTCCATTTGGCGGGTACGGCGCCGGTCGGTTTCGTAGATGGTCTCCTGCATGGACTTGGTGATGGAGTCGGCATACATGATCACGAGGCCGTTCACATTCCTGGCGGCTCTACCTGCCGTTTGGGTGAGTGACCTTCCGGAGCGGAGGAAGCCCTCCTTGTCGGCGTCCAGTATGGCGACAAGCGAAACGGTCGGGATGTCGAGACCTTCCCTGAGAAGGTTCACGCCGACCAGGACATCGAACAGGCCGTTCTTGAAGTCTTCGATGATTTCGACCCTCTCGGTTGTGTCGACATCGGAATGGATGTATCGGCATCTGACTCCCATTTTCTCGAAGTAGCTGTTCAGCTCCTCGGCCATTCTCTTGGTGAGGGTGGTGACGAGCACCCTTTCGTCATTCTCGGAACGTTTCCTGATTTCTTCGAGAAGGTCGTCCACCTGGTTCTTTGTCGGTCTCACTTCGATCGGAGGGTCGAGAAGACCGGTGGGCCTGACAACCTGTTCGATGACGAGACCTTCGGATTTTTCCAATTCATATTCGGCCGGAGTGGCGCTCACGTATACCGTCTGGCCTGTCACGGATTCGAACTCTTCGAACGTCATCGGACGGTTGTCGGCTGCTGCGGGCAGACGGAAACCGTATTCGATGAGGACCGATTTGCGGGAATGGTCACCTCCGTACATCGCCCTTATCTGGGGAACCGTCACGTGACTTTCGTCGATGAAAAGGATGAAATCCTTCGGGAAATAGTCGATGATGCTGAAAGGCCTTTGCCCGGGACTGCGGCCGTCCAGATATCGGGAGTAATTCTCGATTCCGGGGCAGTATCCCATCTCCTTTATCATCTCAAGGTCGTATTCCACCCTCTGTTTGAGCCTTTTCGCATGGGCGGGGCGGTCCGTCTCCTCGAAATACTTTATCTGCTCGATAAGGTCGTCCTGTATCTGGTTCACGGCCTTGAGACCCCTTTCCTTTGTGGTTACGAAGTTGTTCGCGGGGTAGATCGGGACTTCGGTGAGGGACTCCAGGCGGGCTCCAGTCAGCGGATCGATCAGCGAAAGGGCGTCAATTTCGTCACCGAAGAATTCGATGCGGACAGCTTCGTCCGCTCCTCCGAGGTAAACGTCGACAGTATCTCCCCTTACTCTGAAGGTCCCTCTTTTGAAATCAGTCTCGGTCCTTGAATATAGGGCCTCCACCAGTTGGTAAAGAAGCTGCGTTAGTGAACGGTGTTCTCCGACCTTGAGTGTCACAGTTTGTGCCTTGAAGTCCTCGGGATTGCCTATGCCATATAGACAGGATACGCTTGAAACCACTATTACGTCCCTTCTTCCCGACATCAGAGCGGAAGCGGCGCTGAGCCTCAGTTTGTCGACCTGGTCGTTTATGCTCAGGTCCTTCTCTATATAAGTATCAGTGGATGGGATGTATGCTTCCGGCTGGTAGTAGTCGTAATATGATACGAAATACTCTACTGCATTCTCGGGGAAGAATGACTTGAATTCGCCGTAAAGTTGGGCGGCGAGTGTCTTGTTGTGGCTCAGTATGAGGGCCGGTCGCTGGAGTTTTTCGATGACATTGGCCATCGTGAAAGTCTTTCCCGATCCCGTCACTCCCAGAAGAGTTACGGCGTCAACCCCAGAAGATAGTGCATCGCAGAGCCCTTTTATCGCCTGGGGCTGGTCTCCGGACGCTTCGTATGGTGAAACAAGTTTGAATTTCATCGTGTGAATCGTGTGTTGCGGTTACTGTACCTGCAAATTCCGTACAAAGGCAACAAAAAAAGAGAATTTCCCGGTATATGTCTGAGGTATTGGCCATAAAGTGCTCCGCGGATTGTCTTTTAGGGTGACAAATATTTGCTTTTGGTGACAGGTTTTCAGGTATTGAATCGTTACTAGTCATTGTGAATCAATGATGATTGAACATAAATATCAGAAACTTGCTAAATATTCGTAAAACTTTTGGAAATAAGAAACTTTTAGTATATTTGCAACGTATTTTGGCCCGAGGTATAATCGGGGCAATGTGGTTTGAAATAACAAATTATTAATTAATTCTTATTTATAGACATGAAAGGAATTAAAACTATTCTTGGAGCTCTTGCTGTCGCAGGACTCCTCGGTTTCTCCTTCAGCGCTTCAGCTCAGGAGAACGGCAACCGTGACGAGAACGGAAAGGTCGTCCGCGGTTCTTACGAGACCAACAGGTTCGGTGACAACTGGTTCATCGGTCTTGGCGCTGGTTACAACGCTGGTCTTTATTCAATCGACAACGCTGCCGGTAAGGGTGGTCTCGCTACCAACGTCAATGTTGGCAAGTGGTTCACTCCTTCAGTTGGAGCACGCGTCGGTTGGAGGGGACTCACCAACGCTTCCCGTGGTGCTGACTTCGGTACCTACAAGCAGAACTCAGCTCTCGTAGACGTACTGTGGAACATGTCAAACGCTTTCTCTGGCTACAAAGAGACCCGTTTCTGGGACATCATCCCTTACGCCGGATTCGGTGGCAACTGGGTTAAGATGAACGAGAACGCTGATCAGTGGGATCAGGAGTTCGTAATCAACGGCGGTATCCTCAACGACTTCCGTCTCGGAAACCATGTTGACCTCTTCCTCGACCTCAATGCAATGATGACCAAGGCTGGTCAGTACAATGCAAAGGGTGTTGAGAGCAAAAGGTACTACTGGCCTGTTTCCGCTACCCTCGGCCTCATCTTCAACCTCGGTAGGACCAACTTCGACCGTCACTCATCTATTGTTCCCGTCATCGTTCCCAACAAGCACACCGATGCTGAGTACGATGCTCTCGCTCGCCGCGTAAAGCAGCTCGAGGATGAGAACGCTGCCCTCAAGAAGCAGATCGACGACCTCAAGAACCGCAAGCCCGACACAGTTTATGTTAAGGTTGGTGGTGATGTTGATCCTGTTACCCGTACATACTTCGATCTCAACTCTTCTAAGATCTCCGATCGTGAGAAAGCTCACCTCGACTTCTTCGCTGAGAACGTTATCAAGAACTCCGCTTCTGATAAGGTATTCGATGTTGTAGGTTCTGCTGACAAGGCTACCGGTTCTGTAGCTACCAACGAGAGAATCGCTCTCGCTCGTGCTAACGCTGTCAAGGATTATCTCGTGAAGAACTGCGGTGTTGACGCTAGCAAGCTCAACGTTTCTTCTCGTGGTGGTGTTGACGACTACGCTAAGCTCGCCCTCAACCGTGCCGTTGTTATCAAATAAGATTGATCAACAATACGATAAAAAAGGAGACGCCCAGTGCGCCTCCTTTTTTATGTACTTCTTTCTCTTGTAATTCCCGGATAGTTGTTGACTGTCTTTGCATATCTTGAGCACTTTCCCTATTTTTGCAGCCGCAAAAAATTCAATTCCATTATTTCCATGAAAAGACCACTGTTATCAATTATTCTGGCGTTGACTTCCCTCGCTTCCATGTTGTCTTGTGTCAATGACAAATATGATATGGATAAGGTCGATAAGACTTATCATGTTGGCAAAGCTTCAAAAAGTCAGGCAGGCCCATTCTATTACTATGCTTCAGCTTTGACTAACAGCAGGCAGGATGTCATATGGCAGGGTGATGACTTTTCAATGACACTTCCCGCCATACAGGGCGGTTATATGTTGGGGACCATTCTTACTGATATAGGATACGCATTCGGAACGAATTGGTATACAACCGAAATTGAATTGACGGCAACCGTAACTACTGATTTCCCTTACCAGATGAGGGCAACTGTCCTCCCACTTGAGGAACAAAAGAATGCTGAGGGGTATTACGATCTTCTTCCCTCGGACAAGATATCAGTAACTCCTTCCGATTTTACTGTTTCTAAAGGCAAGGAAACAAAGATTGACTTGACATTCTCATCCGCGAGTGAATTCAATTTCTACGGCTTTTCTCTCGTTCTGTCGACTTCTGTTCCTACCGTACATCTCAATCAGGGGAACTACATCGCTCTAAGTGATGTCAAAATCAAATTTCCGAAAGGAGCTACAGTCAAATAACATTAACCTTCCGCGTCATGAAAAGAATACTTTCAACAATAATAATATCGCTTGCCTTCATATGCGCTTCCGCGCAGGACTTCTCGACCGGATATTTCCTTGAGGGGTATACATACTCATACAGGATGAATCCCGCTCTGCGTCCTTCACGCAATTTCATCGCTCTGCCCGCAATCAGCAACGTAAACGTCAATCTGCAGGGCAATGTCGGAATAGATTCTTTCTACTTTCCTTTGAGTAATGGCAAGGTGGGAACTTTCAGGCATCCTGAAGTATCGTCTTCAGAGTTCCTCAAGGGTCTTCATGACAAGAATCAAGCCTCTTTGAACGTCAATACCAACGTTCTTGCATTCGGCTTCAAGACGGACAGGATGTTCCACACCGTTGATTTCAATATACGCTCCATCAACGGAATCTCAGCGTCAAAGAATCTTTTCAAATACATGAAAGATGGAGCGGACGGGACTTTGTCCATCCCGGAGGTGACATTTGACAACCAGACCTTCGTTGAAGTCGCTTACGGACTGAATACCCCTATCGGTGAGAATCTGGTCTTCGGAGGAAGAATCAAGCTCCTTGCCGGTGCCGAAATGCTCCATGCAGAAGTATCCGATATCTCCATCTCTTCAAGCGGATACAACGAAACAATCTCCGCCAAAGGAGTGCTCAAGGGTGCTTACAACGGGCTCATTGTAAAAACTACTGATTCCGCTGACGGACTGTCTCACGATGTGGTGGAATGGGAGAAGGTTGACTTTGAACCTCTCGAAGACTTTGACGGGCCATCCGGGTACGGAGCGGCCATCGACCTTGGAATTGAATATCGTCTTACTCCTGAAGTGAAGCTTTCTGCGTCAATCACCGATATTGGAGGTATCGCCTGGGATGCTCCCCTCAATGCCGAGACATCTGGAAATTCTTGGGAGCATGAGATTTCCGGAGAATATGAGTTCGAAGATATGATCGACATGTTCGAATTCCATCAGAAAGGCAGCGGCAAGGAATTCAGGATGCTGCCCGCGACAGTACGTCTGGCTGCGGAATACAATCTCTCGGAGAAGATCGGATTCGGTGCTCTCGCAACCAAGAAATTTGGAGCATTCCCTCTTACCGAACTCCGTGGGTCGGTCAATACTTTTGTCGGCAACTTCTTCGGTTTCTCTGCATCCGCTGCATACAGCAACTACGGATTCTCATTCGGTGGTGCCATGAACTTTGACGCTCATGCACTGGACTTTTTCATAGGATTTGATTCCATCCCCACAAGGTTCTCAACCCAATGGATTCCTCTGGGGCATGCGAACATTGCAGCCACATTCGGACTAGTGATCACCTTCGGAAAACAAGTGGCGATAAAATAGCTTCCATTTGGCGAAACTGTCTGACCCGGATGATAATGATAAAGCCGACCCGTTTGGGCCGGCTTTATCATATGTCGTCTTGTCAGGATTATTTACCGATGATGAATTCAAGACCTACTGTAGCGGTGAAGATCATATCGCTGAAAGGAGTCTGGGCGTAAGTGAGCCTTCCGTTGATGATGAGTCTCCTTGTGAGCTCTGCACCGAGGCTGCCTGCCAGGTAAATCTTCTGGGGTTTGGGGTCTTTCCATTCAGAGTTGGCTGCGATGATACCTACTCTCGCTTCGGCGAAGGGGCTGCACTCGATGCCGGGGAACCTGAGCCTTGCGGCTGCGTATACGGGGATGAAGGTTTCCTTGTCCTGGTTTGCCCAGAAAATACCTGCACCAGCACCTGCGAAGAAATACTTGTTGAACTGGTATCCGTGGGTGGTTGAAGCGTCAACAATCCACTGGCGGTACATGTAAGCGGGGCCATCAAGTCTACCTACACCGAACTGTCCGTCAACGAATCCCCTGTAACCTGAATCGGAGAGGGTGTTGAGAGTCCTGCTCTGGGCGAAAGCTCCGGAGAACATCAGCATACCTGCGATCACGAGGGCTGCTTTTACGATTCTGAGATAATTTTTCATATTGTAGTTCTATTTTGTTGTTTGCTACTTTTTATAGTACCGACTACAAAGGTAACTTCTTAATATCAAATCTCAAAAGAAAAAAATATTTAGATGTGCCGGAAAATCAGTTCTTTTTGAGTCTTATTTTTATGATTGAGGCGGTATTTTGGTCGATTTTCACTTCTTCGGATATCCTGTAACCCAAAATCGCGAATACATGGTTGTCCGGGAGAATGGTTTTTTCTCCTCCCGGAAGTTCGGCTTCGAAGTCCGCTCCGGATAAGACGAGGACGTTTTCCTTGTCGCTGAGGCTCAGTCCCAGGTCCACAAAAATGTCGCTCAATTTCTTTTTGCGTCCTTTCATCCCGAAGGGTCTCATCCAGTCCCCGTCCATCCAGTGGCGGATGTGGAGCGGGAAGGAGATTTTCACGTTGTCGAGGATGATGGTGCCCTCGGGCTGCTTTGCACTCATCCCTTTTTCCCATTTGAGCGTCTCCACTTCGAAATCCACTCCATCCAAAGAGTATTCTCCTGGAGAGAGGATGTCCATTTCTTGAGTGGAGGTTTCCGCAGTGGAAGCGGAGTCCGGTAGGGGAGAGAAAGCTTCTTCCGTATACCTATATATAATAATGGTATCTTTCGAAGTCAGGATCCTTCCTCCTTCGGAGAGGAAACTCTTCCCCGAGAATGTTCCGGATTCCATAGTTATCAGTGTCTGGAGGGACTTCACCTGGGAGGAGGTGAATCCCATCGGGGACATTATCGAATGGAGAATGAAATGAATGAACTTTTCTTCCGAAAGCTTCCCGCGTGAAATCGTGAGTTCGGAAATTCCCTTTCCGCGTTTTTCGCTTCCGAGAGTTATTCTCTTCATAGCAGAGTGGAGGAACTCGTCGGCGATGTCAGCCACTTCCCTGAAATGCTCCATATCCTCAGAAAGGGTTTGGAGTAGGGAAGGGTTCAGCTGTTCCAAGACCGGAATGACGCTATGGCGGATGCGGTTTCTTTTGTAGATTTCTTCCGCGTTAGTGCGGTCCTCCCGGTAGGGTATTCCGCTCTCTTCTGCCAGTGACAGGATTTCTTTTCTTGTGAAACCGAGCAGCGGGCGAAGGAGCCTCAAAGACTCGGGAGCGTTTTTCGACGGGAGGGATGAGGTGGGGTACATACCGCAGATACCCTTGATGCCGGTTCCTCTGACAAGGTTCAGAAGAAGGGTTTCGGCGTTGTCGTTGGCGTTGTGGGCGATGGATACGAAGGAGTAGGCTTTCTCCGTCGCCAATTCGGCGAACCAGTTGTAGCGGAGCTCCCGTGCTGCCATTTCCGTACTGATTCCGTTACGGGTGGCGTATTCTTCCGTATCGAATCCTTTTCCGTGGAAGGGAATCCCGTTCCGTGAGCACCAGTCCTTCACAAGACGTTCATCAGCGTCACTTTCTTCGCCCCTCAGATGGAAATTGCAGTGGGCGACGCCGATCCTTTCCTTCATTCCGGGAATTCCGCTGTGGAGGAAGAGATATGCCATGCACATGGAATCCACCCCGCCGCTGACGGCGAGGAGAATCTTCCCGGTGGGGGCGATGGAAGATAGGGTCGAATCGAACTTTGTCTGCATCTTTCTTAACAATACTGCCGTCCTGCCCTTGACGGGGAAGACGGCAGATATCTGATTACGCTTCGTTCCGTAAGGTTAGTCCTTCTTGGAATTGAATGTGTAGGTGAATCCGAACTGGAGAGCCTCGAGGAACTGCACGTTCTTTCTCGCCACACCGTCCTTGTCGGTGATAAGGACCGTATCATCGTAGATGAGGTTGGTGGTGAGAGTGAGGGTGAAGTACTTGGCGAGTTTCCACATGAAGAGGTTGTCCCAGTTGACACGGATGTTCTGGGGATTCTTCAGGTAGTTGGAGAAGAGGATGAGGTGAGTGCTGGCCTCGAAGTTGTCGTTGATCTTGAGCTTGGCGTCTGCAACGATCTGGGCACCGAGTTCGAAGCGGGCTCCACGGTAATACTCCGGATGGAGGGCTGCGTCTGCGGCATCCTCGTACTTCTTTTTGAGAGGCATACCATAGTTCCTTCGGAGGTTCTCATTCCACATTCCGAGTTCATCTTCCTTAACGATAGTGAAGCCTCCTGTGAGGGGGGAGAAGTTCACTGTGAGCCAGTTGCTGGGAACCCACTTGGCACCGAGACCGAGAGTGATGATACCGGGGGAGAGGAAACCTGATTTGAGGGTCCTGGCATCTTTCCAGTCCTTCTTGGAAGGATCCTCGACTGACGGAGCTGCGTAGGTGTAGCCGTGGGAGAACTGGTTGAGGAATGTGAAGTTGGCCGAGTAGTACCACTTCTCCGTTGCCTTGAGACCCCAGTTGCTTTCAAGGAGCATACGGTCCTTGCTCTTCTGCATGATGGGCTTGTCCTCCGAATACATCAGGCCGTAGTCAAGCTGTAGACGGTTGGTCCAGAGGATATCGTCCTTCTTGTAGTCGGCGTGGGCGTCGATGTATGAAGTGAAGGCCACGTTGTTGTTGCCTCCCTTCGCCCAATGGTAGTATGAGTTCTGTGCGAAGTTGAGCTGCGTCATCAGTGACTTTGTCCAGTAGACGGGCTTGGGAGCCTCAACTTCTGTCTCGGGGGCTTCGGCTATGGCCTTGGCCGCTTCGGCTGCTGCCTTTTGGGCGTCGGTTTGTGCGAAAGAAACGGATCCTGTCGCAAGAATCGCGGCTGCGAGAACGGTTATCTTCTTCATTTGTACTATAGTTTTGGCTGTTTGTCTTAAATAAAACGGGTATGATGCATTAGTAAGCGATAGCGAAGACGACCCTCTGCTTGGAAGGTTTGCCGGAATAGATGTCCTTTCCTTCTTCTTCGCATACGAAGCTGTCGATAGGGATGCAGCGGATTGTGGCCTTGGTTTCGTCCTTTATCTTCTGCTCCGTCTCGGCTGTGCCGTCCCAATGGCAGAGGAGGAACTTGCCCTGGGTGATCTTCTCCTTGAATTCATCCCAGCTGTCGCATTTCTCGACATTGCTCTGGCGGAAATCGAAAGCCTTCTGGTAGATGTTCTTCTGGATGTCGTCGAGAAGATGGGCGATATGCTCCCCGATGCCTTCGAGGGACATGGTCTCCTTGGTGAGGGTATCCCTGCGGTGAACTTCGACCGTTCCGTTCTCGAGGTCGCGGGGGCCGATCGCAAGACGTACGGGAACTCCCTTGAGCTCCCACTCGGCGAATTTGAAGCCGGGCCTGAGGGTGTCGCGGTTGTCTATCTTGACGGAATGTCCCTGAGCCTCGAGTCCCTTCTTGATCTCCTCCATCTTGCTGAGAATCGCTTCCATCTCTTCGGGCTTGCGGTAGATGGGGACCATCACTACCTGGATAGGTGCGAGGGCCGGAGGAAGAACGAGACCGTTGTCATCTCCGTGTGCCATTACGAGAGCGCCCATGAGCCTTGTCGATACTCCCCATGAGGTTGCCCATACGTACTGGGACTTTCCTTCCTTGTCGGTATACTGTACGTCGAATGACTTCGCGAAGTTCTGGCCGAGGAAATGGGATGTTCCTGCCTGAAGTGCCTTTCCGTCCTGCATCATCGCCTCGATGGTGAGGGTGTCAAGGGCGCCGGCGAATCTCTCGTTGGGGCTCTTGTGTCCTTCGATTACGGGAAGAGCCATGGTCTCCCTTGCGAACTTGGCGTAGACTTCGACCATAGTCCTTGCTTCCTGCATAGCCTCCTCAGCTGTGGCATGTGCCGTGTGGCCTTCCTGCCAGAGGAATTCGGCGGTGCGGAGGAAAAGTCTTGTCCTCATTTCCCAACGGACTACGTTAGCCCACTGGTTGCACAGGATTGGAAGATCCCTCCATGAGGTGATCCAGTTCTTGTATGTGCTCCATATGATGGTCTCGGAGGTAGGACGGACGATGAGTTCCTCTTCGAGTTTCGCGGAAGGGTCCACGACGACACCTTTGCCGTCGGGATCGTTCATCAGACGATGGTGGGTCACCACCGCGCATTCCTTCGCGAATCCCGCCACGTGCTCAGCCTCACGGCTGAAGAATGACTTGGGGATGAAGAGGGGGAAGTAAGCGTTCTGGACTCCTTTCTGCTTGAACATGTCGTCAAGAATCCTCTGCATCTTCTCCCAGATTGCATATCCGTAGGGCTTGATTACCATGCAGCCCCTTACCTGTGATTGCTCCGCAAGGTCGGCCTTCATCACGAGGTCGCTGTACCATTGGGAGTAATTTTCTGAGCGTTTAGTTATCTGATCCGCCATTTCGTTGACAATGTTTGTAAATTTCGGGAATAATGTTTAATCTTGTACCGGGTGAAAAGGATTCTGAAATGAAAATAAATTCACTTTTTCTGTAACGAAAACCTTCATTCCGGCATCATTTAAAAAAATTGGAGAACAAACTAAAGATGAAAGCTATCCGTAAACCTTGATTTTGACCGCCTGTAGGGCAAAAACCGGACGTTTTGTCATGGGTACGATAATTGCATAACATCTTGTAGAAGTTTTCCAACGGGAGACAAAGATACAAAAACTTGGGTAAACAAACGCAAGGAACACTCCAAACATGGTTTACCTTATGGAATAAAGCATAAAAGACCATTTTATACCATACCATATAAGCAAATAATAACAGTTTAATTATAGGAGATCCGATTATGAGAAAGAACATCACCCTTCTGATTGCGGCGGCGCTGACTCTCTCAGCATGCGGTTCCGCAGTGCAGGTCGCTTCCTCCGGGCAGCAGTTCCAGGACGGCATCTACTATAGGACAGAGGCCCCCACGCAGGTGGCCAAGGCTTCATCGTCAGATGTAGAGGCCCTCGTCGAAGAGACCAAGGTCTCTGAAGTATATCTTCGCAGTGGCCAGAACGATACGCTCTTCCTCCCCGACAATATGTCAGCATCATACAAGTTCGACAGAAATGCGGGTACTACTACCGTAACCGTATTCCAGAACAACAACTATGATATGTGGGCGGGTTATTCACCCTACTCATATTGGCATTATTCTTCAATATTCTGGGATCCTTGGTTCGCACCCGCTTCATGGCGCTGGGGCAATCCCTGGTACTATTCAAGCTGGCGCTATTGGGATCCTTGGTACTATTCGTGGTACGATCCCTGGTATTACAGCTGGGGTTGGGATCCTTGGTATTACGGTTGGGGCGGATATTACAGCCCTTGGCGCTACTCTTATTGGTGGGATCCTTGGTATCATCCCTACTACCATGGCTATTACGGCGGATACTACGGCTACGGCCACTACTATCCTTACGGAGGTGCATGGATCGGAGGACATAGGGGAGTATGGACTCCCAGGACCAACACTGTCGGCGGACGCCGCGGTGACGGAATGGGAACAGTCTCCACCAATGTCAGGCGCGTAGGCGCTTCCAGGACAGGCTCCACCACAAAGGCCGCTACCGGTACTTCCACCGCTGTGAGAAGGTCTTCCGGAGCCACCCGCGTGGGCAGGACTTCAGCTGAGGCCGTCACAAGGACTTCGACTTCATCCGTACGTTCAGGTTCCGCAGTGCGTACCGGCGGTTCAACCGCTGTCCGCAGCTCTACCGGCGGAAGCACCGTACGCTCTTCAAGCTCAACCGTGCGCAGCGGATCAACTTCATCCTCTGTAGCAAGATCACAGTCCGGGTCAGCCGTACGTAGCGGATCATCTTCATCCGTACGCTCGACTTCACCTTCGACAGGCTCCTCAGTACGCAGCTCCAATTCAAGCGTTTACCGCAGGCCTTCGACCTCATCTTCAACTCGTAGCTCCTCATCTTCATCCGTGAGAAGCAGCCAGAGCACCAGGTCGACCGGTTCATCAGCGGCCCGCTCGTCTTCTTCATACGGTTCTTACCGCAGCAGCGGCTCTTCTTCAGGCTCATACCGTAGCGGATCCTCCAGCAGCTCATCCCGTTCAGGCGGATATTCCGGCGGCGGATACTCCGGTGGCGGAGCCTCCCGTTCGGGTGGATATTCCGGCGGTGGCGGATACTCCGGCGGCGGTGGCGGTGGAGCCCGCTCAAGCAGTAGCGGTGGCGGAAGACGCTAGGTGTTGATTATGGTCCCGGGCAACCGGGACTCTCTTTAAGGACTCATTCTGAAACTTTATCTGAAAGATTTTACGAAAATGAAAAGAATATCAGCAATACTTTCCCTCGGGCTCGCCTTCAGCGTAGCTGCCGGTGCCCAGGACATGTATGACGCTCTCCGTTACAGCGAGAACAACTACTACGGAACGGCAAGGAGCATAGCCATGGGCAATGCCTTCACCGCTCTGGGAGGAGATCTCGGCTCCATCGGCCTCAACCCTGCAGGCTCCGCGGTCAACGGATATTCGCAGTTCACTCTGACTCCAAATATCAGCATCATTTCGACCGCTGCGCAGTATAACGGTACTCCTTCCACTTCATCCGTATTCTCCACTCAGGAGAAGAACAACTGGGGAAGGATGACGATGCCGAACTTCGGAATTGTCGTCAACCAGAAGACAGGACGTTCGTACGGAATCAAGAACATTTCGTTCGGATTCGTGGGGAACGCCACCAATCTCTTCACCGAGGAATTCGGTGCGTCCGGAGCGAACAATCAGACCAGTTATCTCGGTTCCATGGCTTCATGGGCTACCGCTGACGGTGCTACCGGAACCGCTCTCAGCAATGCGACATACTCAGGTGGACAGTTCCCTTGGGATGATATCATCGGATGGAGAACCGGTATGATTTCGACATACGGAGGCGCTGACAACCAGTTCATCGGTTCCACCGAAATTGTGCTTCCCGACGGATCAATCGGCCTAGGCGGACCGCTTGACCAGAGGTATGGACGCAGGACGACCGGCAACAAGTACGACATGGTGCTCAACTTCGGTATGAACATCAATGACCGCCTGTATCTCGGTGCCAACCTCGGTATGGTCGCCTTCGGATACAGGACGAATACCGCATTCACCGAGGCCGCACAGAACATGTCCGACTTCCCGATTGAATACGAGAGTGGAGTAACGACCTATTTCTCCGACGCCAGATATCGCACCCAGATGGATGTGGACGGAAGCGGAGTTTACGGAAAGTTCGGTTTCATATGGCTGCCCACCACCAACTTCAGGATCGGAGCCGCCATCCAGACTCCTACCGCTATGACGGTATCTGAAAGGTGGGTATATTCCGGTGACATCACCTTCTCCGATTCTCAGTACAACGGAAGTGAGACTTCCGAAGAGGGAACATACGATTACAGGCTCGTTTCTCCTTTCAGGGTCAATGCCGGTCTTGCCTATACGATTCCCGGATTCGGACTCATCAGCGCTGATTACGAGATGGCTGACTACAGCAGGATGTACTACAGGACTATCGACTACGATTACGGCTCATTCTCCGACACCAATGCCGACATCGAGAAGAATATGGGCCTGAGCCACAGCCTGAGGCTCGGTTTCGAGGTGAAGCCTATCCCCGAGTTCGCCATCAGGGCCGGATACGGAATGGTTACCTCTCCCGAACTTGACAACAACGGCAACAGCATCAAGGCAGTGATGCAGAACGCTAGCGTTGGTTTCGGATACAGCAGCCCCAAGTCATTCTTCTTCGACATGGCTCTGCGCGGAACCTTCAAACCTGACATGTACGTCTATCCTTACGAGTATCCCGCCGGAACCTTCGATGACGGAACCCTCACTCCCGAAATGGTCGTGAAGAGGAGCATCTTCGACATCGTCGCAACCTTCGGTTGGAGATTCTAGGAAGTTTTTTACGCATATTTTTGGCCGGTCCTTCGGGGTCGGCCTTTTTTTTGTCTCCGCACCTTTCTCCGTGATGGGGGACCCCTCTCCCTTATGCGGGAGAAAACCCGTCAGATCTTCCGTAAATGCGTCGTGAATGGATTTTCAGGAGGACTTTGTCACGTCTCCGCCCTTCCGTCCCGTTTGCTCAAGGAAAGGACTCCACTGAGTGACATTCCGGTGCGGCATGGGTCCACTACGGGTACGACCGGAATTGGCATGGCAACTTGAAGGAAGTGAAGCGAAAAGAACGAAGTCAATACAATTATCCCCCGCCTTTTCGGGGCAGGGGATAATCATAAGTCGTATGACCGGAAGAAGTTCCGGGATTATTTCACGATGATTTCGTAAGGCATTCTGGCGTAGAACTTCTCGGATGAAGCGAAGTCCCAATCCTTGAAAGCCTTGCTCAGTGACTCGAAAGGAGTGCCTTCGAGGGATTCGGTTACGGGGTTCTTCTTGGTGAAGATGGAAGCTTCTTCGCTTCCCATTCCGAACATCTCCATCAGGGATTCCATCTCTGTCTTGGGCTTGGGATAAGCCACGATGTTCCATGCTGTGAGGTCCGCGTCACCTGCGGCGGTCGCTGCATAGTTGATCGCGTCTTCGAGGGTTCCGATTTCATCGACAAGACCTATCTTAAGTCCGTCGGCACCGGTCCATACCCTACCCTGGGCAAGGGAGTCAACGTAAGTGGGGCGGAGGTCCCTGCCTTCCGCTACGGTGTTCACGAAGGTCTCGTATATCTTCTCGATGGAGGCCTGCATGTAGTCAGTCTCCTGGGCTGAGAGAGGTCTGAAGGATGAGTACATGTCGGCGTGAGGGGATGATCCCACTGTCACGGCATTGACGTGAGCCACGTTATGGAGAACGTTGCTGAGGTCCGGAATCATGCTGAATACGCCGATCGAACCTGTGAGGGTGGTTTCATCGGAGAAGATCTTGTCGCAGCTGTTGGATACCCAATATCCGCCAGAAGCGGCATAGTCACCGTAAGAAGCGATGACGGGCTTCTCTGCTCTCAGAAGATCGATTTCTTTTTTGATCTTGTCGGATGCGGTTACGCTTCCTCCGGGTGAAGATACCCTGAATACGACGGCCTTGACGTCATTGTCCTTGCGTATGTCGGAAATGATCGAAGCGAAACGGTCTCCGGCGATGTTGGAGCTGGCGCTTCCTTCAACGATGTTTCCTTCGGCATAGATGACGGCTATCTTCTTCTTGGCCTTGAGGTTGGGAAGGACCTTGGCTGAAACGTAGTCTGCGAAGGGAATCATCTTGATGTCCTTGTAAGTCTCTACGGTCGCAAGGTCGGCGAGCTTCTGCTGGAGCTCCTCCCTTGAGAAGAGTTCATCTGCGAGACCGCACCTGAGGACGTCCTCGGGGAAGTTCAGTTCGAGATTGTCGATCATTTCGGAAAGTCTCTCGGGAGTGAAGTCCCTGCCGCTGGCGATGGAGGTGCTGATGGTGTTCCACATGGAATTGACCATCTCCTGGTTCTGCTCCATGTTCTCGGGGCTGGGTGCGTTCTTTATGTACATTTCACCGGCGGATTTGTACTTGCCGTGGCGGATCAGTTGGACATTGACACCGACCTTGTCGAGAAGGTCCTTGAGGAAGAACATCTGGGTTCCTATACCTGTCATCATGGGAGTGCTTCCGGCTACGCTTGACATGTAGACCTTGTCAGCGACGGAGTAGAGATAATAGCTGCCGACTGTAGGTGCCTCCGTGAAGGCTATGACCGCTTTCCCGCTTTTGCGGAAGTTCTCCAGCGCCTTGCGCAGTTCCTCCAGAAGGGCGGTTGAGGTACTGGACTGGTCGGCTCTGAGGTAAATGTACTTGACTCCCTTGTCCTCTGCTGCCTTGTTGATGGCCTGGACCGCTTCCCATATACCTACGGGTGTGAGGGCAGATCCGCCTCCCAAAATCAAGGAAGTGGGGTCGAAAGACATGGATGAACCTCCTTGTTCGGTTATGACGACTTTGTTGAGATTGAGGTCGAGTACACCTTCACGCGGAAGAACAGGTTTGCTTCCCGATGCGGCTGCCAGGGAGCCGAAGAAACCTATCATCAGGAAGAATCCGATGATGGTCATAAGGAAAAGTCCGCAGATGACTGCAAGGACCATTTTCACAAATTCTTTCATTGTATGTTGAAGATTGATTAACTTGTAGGACGCTGAATCATAAAAAGAATCAGAGTTTCGCAATTAGGTGCAAAAATACTAACTTTGCAGGACTTTTCAATAAGTTTATTTATTTATGGCAAGCGCAAAACCGTCAATCCCCAAGGGCACGAGAGATTTCGGACAGACCGAGATGGCCCGCAGGAACTACATATTCGGAACCATCACTTCAGTTTTCCGCACATACGGATACTCACAGATAGAGACTCCCGCCATGGAGAATCTCTCCACCCTTCTCGGTAAATACGGTGACGAGGGAGACAAGCTCCTTTTCAGAATCCTCAATTCCGGTGAAGCGTTCTCCGGGATCAATCCTACAGAAGTGACTTCTGAGGGTGGCTTCGACAGCGCCGCAATCACCAGGAAGGTGTGTGAAAAGGGTCTCCGTTATGACCTTACCGTTCCTTTCGCCAGGTTCGTAGTCCAGCACCAGAACGAGATCTCTTTCCCTTTCAAGAGATACCAGATCCAGCCTGTCTGGAGGGCTGACCGTCCCCAGAAGGGCCGTTACCGTGAATTCTACCAGTGCGATGCCGATGTGATCGGAAGCAAGTCACAGATAAATGAACTCGAACTTGTTCAGATAGTGGACAAGGTGTTCTCGATTTTCGGCATCAATGTCCTCATTAAGATCAACAACCGCAAGGTGCTGACCGGTTTCGCCGAGATAGCCGGCTTCCCTGACAAGGTGGTGGACATAACGGTCGCCATCGACAAACTTGACAAAATCGGTCTTGACGCCGTCAAAGAGGAAATGAAGGAAAGGGGACTCACCGATGAGGCCGTGGCCGTCATCGAACCTATCCTTTCACTTTCAGGGACCACAGCCGAGAAGATAGCGACCATGCGTTCTCTCATGAACGGAGGTTCAGCCTCCGGAATTGTTTCCGAGACAGGCTTGAAGGGACTGGACGAACTGGAGGAACTCTTCTCCTTCATCGGGGCCGCGGGCGTATCCCAGGAATGTGAAATCGACCTTTCACTCGCCAGGGGACTCAACTACTATACCGGAGCCATCTTCGAAGTCAAGGCGAAGGATTTCGCCATCGGAAGCATATGCGGCGGCGGAAGGTACGACAACCTCACCGGAATCTTCGGACTTCCCGGAATGTCCGGTGTAGGTATCTCCTTCGGAGCCGACAGAATCTATGATGTCCTGACAGGCTTGGAGAAATTCCCCGAGGGCCTCTCAAGCACGACGACCATCCTTTTCGCCAATATGGATGCCCAGGTGCTTCCTTATCTTCTTCCGGTGGCCAAGGAACTCCGCGGCAGGGGAGTTTCATGTGAAATCTATCCGGATACCACTAAGCTCAAGAAGCAGTTCGATTATGCTGACAAGAAGGCGATACCTTTCATTTCAATCAACGGAAGTGACGAGGCTTCGCAGAAATTGATCAACATTAAGAACCTTCAGAGTGGCGAGCAGAAAAAGATTGCTGCAGAAGATATTGACGGCATTGTAGCGTTCCTGGAAAGCGCCGGAAAGTGATTCTGCGTTGATTTTTCGGGGCGAGTTTTGAAAAATTATTTTGCGGTTTCAAAAATAGTATCTATATTTGCAATCCACATCGCGGGGTAGAGCAGTTGGTAGCTCGTCGGGCTCATAACCCGGAGGTCGTAGGTTCGAGTCCTATCCCCGCTACTAATCAGGACATTTCTTCGGAAGTGTCCTTTTTTTTGTGTCTAGACCATTGTAGAGTCCCCATTTCAAGTTCGAAATTGATTTTCATTTGAGATCTTGTATCTTTGCTTTACGAAACGACATTGACTACTATAATAACTCTTTATGAACGAGTTGTACCATTTAGACACTGATGTGTTGCCGAGTATACCCACTCCTCATGACTGTGTTATAAAGACGATCCTTGTTGACAAAGAAAAGCAGCTCATTTCTTTTGTTTTCGAGGATGATCTTTCGAAATATGATTCTATAGCTCATCAAAGACCAAATGCAAAGTCATTGGTCATTAAATACCATTTCTATAATGCAGTGGAGGACTATGAACTATTTCGGTTCATGAAGCCTTCTATATGTCATCGTCACGGCGGTTATAATTGTTTAACTGAGTATAAGAAAGGAAAACACGATGCATTACTAAAACTTACCAAGCACAATTTAGAGTATATCCACCATGCCGCGGCCGGAGGAAAACCACCCAAGAACGCCGGTGATTTCCGACCAAGAGATTTCTTAGTGGTGCTAAGTTAAAAACAAATCTCGAATATCCCCCCTATTTCCCCAATCTTTTGCGATCATATATATAACTGTTGGCGGTTTCACCGGAGGGCAATCGTTCGATGAGTGACTATTTGCGCATGCTGTCACCCGAGAGTTCGAAGTGGATGGCGGTTTTTGCGATCCTGTCTATGATCGCGTCCGCGATGGTAGCGTTCTTCTTGAGTACGCCGTACCAGTCCTTCACGGGAAGCTGGCTCGTGATGATGGTTGATTTCCTGCCGTGCCTGTCCTCGATCAGCTCCATGAAGTCGAGCAGCTGCTGACCGTCGAGTACGGAGAACCCGAAGTCCTCGACTATGACGAGCGGGGTGTCGGCGACCTTCTCGAAGTATTTCGCCACCCTTCCCTCCATCCTGAGTTCCCTGACTTGCTCGAGGAGCTTCTGCATGTTGAGGTACATCACGCCGTAGCCTGCCTCGCAGGCCTGGTGCCCGAGCATGGTCGCCATGTAGCTCTTCCCCACGCCGGCCGGTCCTGTGATGGTAACTGACTGCCCCTTCCTGATGAAGTCGCACGTGGCGAGCTGGATGATCCTGGCCCTGTCCCTTCCCCTTGCGGAGTCGAAGGTGAAGTCGTCGAGGAAGGCGTTGCCGTAGCGGAACTTGGCCCCCTTTATGAGCCTCTTCGTTCGGTTGGCCTGCCTGGTGTCCCTCTCGGACTGGAGCATCATCTCCAGGCCGTCCATGAGCGACACGGAGGCGGCGGTGCCGGTCTGCACCATCTGTTCCCAGCATTCAGCCATGCCGGTGAGGCGGAACTCCTTCAGTTCCTGGTAAATCTGCTTTTGTTCCATAAGTTGTTGGATTTTTTGTTGTATATTGGCCGCGGATGGCGGCGGGAGCCTCCCCGCCGCTGCCCCACGGCTGATGTTTCATCGTCATCGTCCGGCCCTGATGCAGTTACGCTTCGCGGGTTTCGTCACCGGCTCCGTCGGTTTGGTCCCCGCCGTCCGGGGTGTCCTCCTTTTCGGTCACGCCGTTTTCGATGTCCCACAGCGTCATGGCGAAGTATTCCTCGCCCCTGATGTTGTCGTGGCTGCCGGGGAATTGGACCTCCTCGCGGAGATCCTCTTCCTTGCCGTACCCGCTTTCAAGCAGGTCCTTGACGTACCTGTAGGTCGTGTTCTTCACCTGGAGGGCTCTCACGCACACCCTGGTGAAGACGTCCGCGTCGGTCCTCTTCTGCAGTCGGAGGAGGCCCTCCGCGGACTTGTAGTACACTTCCTGCGGCACCTTCGTGTTCTGCGAGAAGAGCCCCTCCATGAGCAGGCCGAAGGGTTCGGACACCTTCTTCGCCCGCTCTATGTAGCGTTCCTTCGACCTCGAGGCGAACTCCGCGTAATATGAGGGCAGGTGTTCGTTGACAGTGGAATAACCGGGCGTGGTTCTCCTTTTGTGGAACGCCACCTGCTCACGGGTGACGGGGTCCACCACCTTCACCCAGTCCCGGGTGAGGAGGACGGGCACCTTGACACCTATGTACTTGAAGGGCACCGAGTAGTAGGCCTGGTCGAGTCCTATGTAGATGTGGCTGTTCTCCTGGACCACGTACGAGCTCCTCGTTATGATGAGGAACGGCTGCGGGTTCATCGGCCTTAGCCGCCCCTTCTCGTGGCTGAGGAAGCGCTCCTCCCTGGTGTAGGGCATCCGCTCCACCCGCCTCTGGTTGTTCCTGCACATGAGCTCCAGCATAGCGTCGTCCATCTCGTCGATGCCGAAGAACTCCGTGTCCCGGAGCGGGGCGTAGATCCTCGTGTAGCTCGTCTGGACCTGCCGCTCGACCTTGGCCTTCGCCTTCGGCGACCTCGGCGGCGTGGGCACCAGGATGAAGCCGTAGTGCTCGGCGAAGTCCTTCATCGTCTGGTTGATGTCGGGATCGTACTTGTCGGCCTTCTTGACCGCGCTCTTGAGGTTGTCGCACACCACGATCTCCGGGACGCCTCCGAGGAAGCGGAAGGCCTTCTCTATGCACCTGAGGAAGTCCCCTATCTTCTGGCTGGGGCTGTTGCATATGAACCCGTAGCCGGACAGCGCCATGGTCCCGTTGAACACCTGGCACCTCACCTCCTCGCCGGTGGAGAGGTCCACGTAGCGGCTCGTGTCGCCGGCGAAGTCGACCTGCAGGCAGGACAGGCCCGGGTACAGTTCGGACAGCGGGTAGGAGAACTCCTCCTCCGAAGCCTCGCGGTGATGCTGGAGGTGGTACTTGAACTGGGACAGGGAGTATCCGTCGGGGAAGTCCCTGCGGTATTCCTCCCACAGGAGCCTGGCCGTCACGTTCCTGCGCTTCAACTCCTTGGCGTAGTAGTCCATGCGGTCGTTCAGGACCTCCTTGCGGCTGTCCGTGTAGGCCGTCACGCCTCCGAGCAGGCGTTTCTCCAGCGAGAGGTCGTCCAGCTTGGACAGGGCCTCGAGGCCCATCGGGTCGGCCTTGGCCAGGCCGAGGTACTTGTCGACGGTGGACTTGTTCTTGCACACCGCCTTGGCTATCTTCCGGTTGCTCATCCCACCGATGTGGAACATGATGATTTTGCGCAGATCATCAACTGCGATCGCATTCTTTCCCATCTGTCGGTACTTGTTGACTTTAGTTTCCATAACTTGATCTAATAACTTAAATGAATTATTGAGCCGGAGTGCGATGAAACACCGGCCTAAGATAATAACAGATGGTCGAAATGGGGATTTTGGGCGGCAATGCTCCGGCCCGATTGCCAAAAAAGCGGCTTTTTGGGGCAGGTGGGTGGCAATGTTCCGGCCGCGGAGGCGGAAAACGGCTTCCGGAGCTGGAGTGGGTGGCAATGGACCGGCCTTGAAGAGAGGCCGCGGCCTCGCCCGCCCGCACACGCGCCTATATTGTATGGTATACCTCCTCGTTTGGGTGGTTTATCCACGGCCAAACTGGGTGGTTTTTACCGGCGGAAGTGGGTGGCTATGCTCCGGCGTCGGCATCCACCACTATGTTGCGTACAAAGACATGATTATTCATCTATGGGCAGAGACGAGCATTGTGCTGCAACTTGATGTGGACACTGTCGAATATGAGTGGAAATATTGACCTATATTACTTGAACTCTAACACTGCATTGAAACCTAGGATAAATTCGTTCGAAATTTCGATTACCTGTTCTACTAGTACGAACAAAACAAGATAGATTCCGAATAATCCAGCAAATATCCAGAAAGCAGGCGAATACAAAAAACCGGCAACGATAAAGCCAACGGTTACGATGGCGAACAGCAATACGCCTGAATAACTGAATTTTAATCTTATCTCCATACTAACTACAGACAATTAGTCTTACCCCCAAAACTCTCTTCTGCGATTATCCCATTCTTCATTACGACAGACTCCGTTATTTCAGAAATTCGCCGCCATCAACTCCTGCCCCAACTGGTGAATATGGGCAAGGATGGCTTTTTCTCGTTCGACGGATGGTTTTTTGAATCCATTGATATAGTTCCGCAGGAGCGTGGCATTCATGCCGATGGAACGGGCGAACTCGGCAATGTTGATCTCTTTGTGGGTCAAGAAGAACTTCTGCATCG
>ODAI011862052.1_pt1 | contig 22177 bp, 19 predicted proteins | sample 1539321 | NCBI WGS metagenome assembly ODAI01 (sample SAMN02144231, study PRJEB22623) | gut metagenome | biome: sheep rumen | host: Ovis aries | place: New Zealand | reverse complement strand
TTCACCTATCCCGGATGAACTGGCAATTTATCAGTCATACGAGGATATAGAAGCTATCAATATGGTCAACAGCAAGAGACTCCCGGAGCCTCAGCCAAAGATACACAACTCTCAGGCTCTGACTGATGACGGTATGATAGACGGTTTCCTCATGGATGTTCCTCTCCCGGCCGACGGAGAAGTAAACGACCTCCCTGCCGGAGAAGGTATTGTCGGAAGCTATACTGGCCAGACAGTCCTCACATCCTCGGATGAACAGCTTGAAAAGCTCATCTCAAAAGCCGCAAATAATAATTATGACGACGGTGAGATAATCGATATCGAGCCCTCTGATATAGAAACAGAGGAACAGCAGCAGGAATTCGCTCTTGAGCCCCTGTATATCCTCCCCCCTATCGACCTTCTCTCACTGCCCAAGAACTCCTCAAACAGCGCAGATGCTGCAAGGGAGATGCGTGAAAAGGCTGATACTATCGTGAATACTCTCCGAAGCTTCGGTGTTGAGGTCCGTATAAGGGACATTTTCCGTGGTCCTTCTATCACAAGATACGAAGTACAGCCCGGAACCGGAGTAAAGATCGCTAAAATTAAGAGCCTCGATGCTGATATCGCTCTCAGTCTTGCTGCATCAGGAGTCCGTATATCCCCTGTTCCCGGAAAACCGGTTGTGGGTATCGAGGTGCCTAACGGTCAGAGAGATACTGTATCGCTCCGTGAGATACTTGCATCCTCAGACTTCCAGAATGCCTCCAGCAAGCTGACATTCGCTGTCGGAAAGGATATCGCAGGAAACTGTGTGCTGGGAGACATATCCAAAATGCCCCATGTCATTATCGCCGGTACTACCGGTTCAGGTAAGTCAGTCTGCACCCGTTCTATCATAATGAGTATCCTCTTCAATGCAAAGCCATCAGAGGTAAAGCTCATACTTATTGACCCGAAAATGGTTGAATTCAAGGTATTTGACGGTATACCGCACCTGCTGACCCCTATCATCATTGAGGCAAAGAAGGCTCCCGGTGCTCTTAACTGGGCAGTACAGGAGATGCTGAAAAGATATAAGATGTTCGCCGAGAGCGGCGCAAATGACCTTAAGTCCTATAATGAATATGCCGAGGCCAACGACCTCGACCATGTTCCGCAGATAGTAATTTTCATCGACGAGCTGGCTGATATGATGCTGGTGGCAAAAAATGAAGTTGAAGATTCCATACAGCGTCTTGCTCAGATGGGACGTGCCGCAGGTATGCACCTTGTTGTTGCTACACAGCGTCCTACCACAGACGTTATCACAGGTACCATCAAGGCAAATATCCCGAGCCGTATCGCACTTTCAGTAATGTCAGGCACTGACTCCCGCACTATCATCGATGACGGCGGTGCTGACAAGCTCCTCGGAAACGGAGATATGCTCTACAAGCCCATCGGTGTCAATGACCCCATGCGTGTACAGGGCTGCTTCGCTTCCAACAGCGAGATACAGGCAACTATCGAATATATCAAGGCTCAGGGAGAGGCTGAGTACGACCACTCAGTAACCGAAGCCGTTGAGAGCTATGTTCCCCAGACCAAGGGCGGAGACAAGTCCGACGGCGGCGACAGCAATATCTCCGGCGAGGACGAGGAGATACTCTTCCGTGCAATGGAAATAGCTGTTATGAACGGTCAGGTCTCTACTACTATGCTTCAGAAGAAGCTGAAACTGGGCTATGCCAAGGCTTCACGCTTTATCGACGAACTGGAGGAGCGTGGAGTGATCGGCCCAAGCGAAGGCTCAAAGCCAAGAAAGGTATATATGTCCCGTATGCAGTTTGATGAGATGAAGCTCCGCCGTATGCAGGATATCGACTGATGAGGTGATACTTATGTATGAGGGATTCCTCCCGACCACGAAAAAAGAAATGGACGAGCTGGGCATCGAACAGTTCGACTTCATCTATATCACAGGCGACGCCTATGTTGACCATCCAAGCTTCGGTGCCGCCATAATCACCCGCCTTGTTGAATCACTGGGCTTTACCGTGGCAGTCATCGCTCAGCCTGACTGGCACTCGGACAAAGACTTCCGCCGTTTCGGCGCACCTAAGTACGCTTTTCTTGTTACCTCCGGAAATATAGACTCAATGGTGGCTCACTACACAGCTGCCAAGAGAAAGCGCTCAGACGATGCATACTCCCCCGGCGGTATGGCCGGAAAACGTCCTGACAGAGCTGTTATCGTATACTGTCAGAAGATAAGGGAGTACTTCGGCGATATACCGCTGATAATCGGCGGACTTGAAGCATCTCTCAGAAGATTCGCTCACTATGACTACTGGGATGACGCTGTAAGACCTTCCGTGCTTCCTGACAGCGGTGCTGACCTGCTCATATACGGCATGGGCGAGCATCAGATAGAAGAAATATGCACCCGCCTTGCCAATGGCGAGGATATCCGTGAGATACATGACGTCCGGGGCACCTGCTATATGACAGAGCCGGTGAATACTCCGATAGGCGCCGCACAATGTCCCTCACTTGAACAGGTAAGCAGCAATAAGGCCGAATACGCAAAGGCCACAAAAATACAGTACGACTGGCAGGACGAGGTCTACGGAAAAATAATCATCCAGCGCCACGGAAAGCTCATGCTGGTACAGAATCCGCCGGCATACAGCCTCACTACCGAAGAGCTGGACCATATCTACAGCCTGCCCTACACCAGAATGGTACACCCCTCCTACGAAGCACAGGGCGGAGTCCCCGGGATAGAGGAGGTAAGATTCTCCATAACCCATAACAGAGGCTGCTTCGGATACTGCAATTTCTGCTCCATTGCCCTGCATCAGGGCAGACGTGTCACAGTCAGGAGCGAGGAATCAGTGCTTGCCGAGGCAGAGCGCATAACAAAAATGCCCGATTTCAAGGGTTACATACATGATGTGGGAGGTCCGACCGCAAACTTCAGACACACCTCCTGCGAAAAACAGCTCAGCAAGGGACTTTGCATGGGCAAGAAATGTCTCGCCCCGACACCATGTCCCGCACTCAAGGCCGACCACACTGAGTATCTGGCCCTGCTGAGAAAGATAAGAAAAATAAAAGGCATTAAAAGAGTGTTCATCCGCTCAGGCATACGCTATGACTACCTCATGGAGGACAAAAACGATGAGTTCATCCGTGAGCTTATAATGCATCATGTCAGCGGACAGCTCAAAGTCGCTCCGGAGCACTGCTCGGCAGTAGTCCTGGATAAGATGGGGAAGCCTCATATCGAGGCATATAAGGCCTTCCAGAAGCGATTCTACGAGATAACCAAGGGCATGGGCAAGGAGCAGTACCTCGTCCCCTACCTTATGTCATCACATCCCGGAAGCACACTCAATGAGGCCATAGACCTGGCAATATTCCTCCGTGATAACAAGATACGTCCGGAACAGGTCCAGGACTTCTATCCCACTCCGGGAACTATATCCACCTGTATGTTCTATACCGAGCTTGACCCTTATACAATGGAGAAGGTCTATGTTCCCAAAACTCCGAAGGAAAAAGCTATGCAGAGAGCCCTGCTTCAGTATTTCCGCCCACAGAACAGGGAGATAGTACTGGAGGCTCTTAAGGCTGCCGGAAGACGTGACCTTATCGGCTCATCACCGAAATGTCTGGTAGAGGATATGCCTTCAAGAAAAAACAGCTCCGGCAAAGGCGGTGAAAAGTCATGGAACCACGCAGGGAAGGCTTCCCGTCATACAGAGCACCAAAAGGCTCCCCGCTCACAGTTCAGCAGCAGGAGCTCCTCGAAAAGCTCGAAGACTACTTTCAGCGGAAAAAAAGGAAGAAAAGGCGGCAAATAAAGCATATTATCGAAGCCGCTGCTGCCGCTGCGATAATACTGTTTTCGGTATGGCATTTCTTGATAAAGCCCCGTCTCAATACGGTTTCTCCGCTGCTCACTGATGATAAGCTGTCAGTACACTTCATTAACGTCGGACAGGGCGACTCAGCCTTCATCGAGGCCGACGGCATTACCATGCTTATCGACAGCGGTGAGGAGTCAGAGACAGATAAGGTCATACACTACCTTAAAGAAATGGGCGTGAAAAAACTCAATTACGTCATTGGAACTCATCCCCACTCCGACCATATGGGCGGACTTTACAAAATAATAGACGAGTTCAGTATAGGCGAGGTGATAATACCGCCGCTGCCTGACGATGCTATACCCACATACCGTTTCTTTGACCGTTTCCTTGATTCCTGCGATGACAAGGGGCTGTCGATAACCGAATCAGAGGCAGGACGCTCGATTTTTCTGGGCGACGCAAAAGCTGAGATAGTCGCTCCCGCCGGAACAGGCTATGAAGACCTGAACGACTACTCTGTCTGCCTTTACATAACTCACGGCGAAAACACCTTCCTGCTTACAGGCGATGCCGAAGCTCTATCCGAAACAGAAATGACTGAAAGCGGAAGGCTGGGCCATGCAGATGTTTACAAAGCCGGACATCACGGAAGCGGTTCATCCTCGACCCAGGCTTTGCTTGACGCTGTTACTCCGGACTATGCTGTCATTTCCTGCGGAACGGAGAATCCCTACGGTCACCCGCATGACAGTACCATACAAAGGCTCTCAGCCTTCACTGATAAGATATTCCGCACCGACCTGTGCGGAACCATAGTTTTCGAGTCCGACGGAAAAGCTCTCACCGTAAGGACGGAAAGGGACTGATATGACTATACTCGAACGCTTTGAAGGCGATATTGCTGTACTTGAAACAGAAAACGGCATACTGAACATACCGGGGCATCAGCTCCCGGAGGATGCCCGGGAAGGAGATATCCTCGTCAGAAGCGAAAATGGCTGGATGACTGATAAAGCGGCTACCGCTGCCCGACGTGCAGCCATGAAGAATAAACTGCGGAGGCACATCAGAAAAAATGACTGATATTATCATAATCGGCGGAGGTGCTGCCGGCTGTATGGCCGCTTTACAGGCGGCAAGGCTGGGCAAATCCGTGCTTGTATTTGAAAAAAATGAAAAGCTGGGCAGAAAGCTCCGCATAACTGGCAAGGGACGCTGCAACGTCACCAATAACTCTCCCTCAGAGGAGCATATGCGGAATATCCCTGTAAATCCCAGATTTATGTACAGCTCCTTCTCACTTTTCTCCCCTGAGGACACAATGGCTCTGTTTGAGGAGCTTGGGGTAGCTCTGAAAACCGAAAGAGGGAACCGTGTGTTCCCCGTCAGCGACAAGGCTGATGACATTGCAGATGCTATGGCTGGGGAAATGAAAAAACTTAGAGTAAAAGTGATACACAAAAGAGTTACAAAGCTTATCATAAATGAGGGACGCTGCTGTGGAGTACGCTCCGGAAACGAAGAATATATGGCAAATTCTGTACTTATCGCCTGCGGAGGAAAATCCTATCCTAACACCGGCTCTACTGGCGACGGATATACTCTTGCAGAATCAGCCGGCCACACAATTACTGAGCTGAAGCCAAGTCTTGTGCCGCTGACATCTCCGGACAAATTCTGCGCAGAGATGATGGGGCTTTCACTCAGGAATGTCACCCTCACTCTCTATGACAGAGAAAAACCAATATACAGCGAACTCGGGGAGATGCTCTTCACTCACTTCGGCCTCTCGGGACCGCTTGTGCTAAGTGCAAGCTCTCACATAAGAGAAATGGAGCCCAACAGATACAGCCTGAAGATAGACCTTAAACCCGGTCTTTCTACGGAACAGCTCGACGCAAGGATACAGCGTGATTTTGCGGAAAACCTCAACCGTGACTTCATAAACGGGATAAGAAAGCTTCTGCCGGCAAAGCTTATACCGGTGGCAGTAAGGCTCAGCGGCATTTCTCCTGAACAGAAGGTCAACGGGATAACCCGTGAACAAAGGCATAAATTCGGAGAACTCATCAAGTCCTTCCCGGTAAGGATATCCGGATTCCGTCCCATAGACGAGGCCATCATAACCAGCGGAGGGGTATCCGTCAAGGAGATAGACCCTCGTACTATGGAATCAAAACTTATGCCGGGACTATTCTTTGCAGGTGAAGTCATCGACATTGATGCCTACACCGGCGGCTTCAATCTTCAGATAGCTTTTTCTACCGCATATTCTGCGGCTTTGTATATGTAAAAGGGGTAAAATGATATGGGAACATTGGGAAATATTCTTTGGTTTCTGATATGCGGACTTATTGCCGGTATTTTCTGGATAATCGCCGGTCTGCTCTGCTGCATCACGATAATAGCCATCCCATTCGGGGTACAGTGCTTCAAATTCGCCGGACTTTCATTCTTCCCATTTGGAAAGGATATCCAGTACGGCAGCGGGACAGTAAGTCTGCTGGGAAATATTATCTGGCTGCTGGCAGTGGGAGTATCAATGTCGCTTTTCTTCCTGTTCGTGGGACTGATAATGTGCATCACAATAATCGGGATACCATTCGGGCTTCAGATGTTCAAGTTTGCAAGGCTTGCACTCATGCCCTTTGGTGCAAGGATAGTTCCGATAAACCGATAAGAGGATGATATGAAGGAAAAATATATAAGGGGCATTTTCCGCTATGTATTTGAGTTCTATATTGCCGGTCTGGCAGGCTGGCTGTATGAGGTCTCAGTCATGTGGATAATGTTCAGGAAATATGAGAACAGGGGCATACTCCATATGCCTGTAGTTCCGATATATGCCGTGGGAGCGTTCATCCTGCTGGCAGTACTCAGGAAAAAGCGGAACCCGCTGTTCCTGTTCGTATTCGCATCACTTCTGACTACTGTATTTGAACTGGGAGCCTCCTATCTGCTGGAGTTCATCTTCCATCAGCAGTTCTGGACTTACAGGACATGGCCGCTGTCAATACTTGACCGCTCCTGTGTAATATCAAGTGCAGTATTCGGAGTCATGGCAGTAATATATTTCTGGGTGCTGAGACCCATATCCGGCTGGCTGAGCAAAAAACTGCCGGTATGGATATGCGGAGCCCTCAGCCTTATCGGAATAACCGCACTTGCTGCTGACCTTACCATATCTGTCAGCCAGCTTATGAAGGAACGGTAATACTGCCCTACATAAAAGTATAATATTTCATCATAATAAAGGAGTAAAAACAATGAAAAACATCAACATCGCAATCGACGGTCCTGCCGGTGCAGGAAAAAGCACAATCGCAAAAATGGTATCCAAGAAGCTGGGCTTCATATATGTTGATACCGGAGCACTCTACCGCACTATCGCTCTCTTCATCACCGAGAACAACATACCGGATGAGGATATCGAGAAGTCACTTCCAAAGGCTGACGTTTCTCTCAGATTCATCGACGGTGCCCAGAGAGTTTTCCTCGGTGACAGGGATGTTTCCGATGTCATCAGAACTCCCGAGATATCTATGGCCGCTTCAAGGACTTCCGCTATCCCGGCAGTAAGAGCATATCTCTTTGACACTCAGCAGAGCATCGCCCGCTCCAACAACGTTATCATGGACGGCCGTGATATCGGAACTGTAGTACTCCCCGACGCTGATGTTAAGATATTCCTCACCGCCTCTGCTGAGGAAAGAGCTAACCGCCGCTACAAGGAGCTTGCCGAGAAGCCTGACTGCCCATCATATCAGGAGATACTCGACGATATCATCAAGCGTGACTATCAGGATATGCACCGTGAGACTGCTCCCCTTAAACAGGCTGAGGATGCTGTGCTCGTTGATACCACCAACCTCGATCTTGAAGGCTCTGCAAACGAGATAATCCGCATAATCACCGAAAAAACAGGATGTGATAAATAATGTATGCTTTTCTGAAATTTCTTGTGCGGCTCTATTTCCGCATTCTTTACAACCTTCACTTTGAAGGCAAAGAAAATATCCCGAAGGATACAACTGTCATATACGCTCCGAACCACCGCAGCTATACCGACCCGCCCCTCGTAGCCTGCGGCGCAAGAGGAAAAATATCATTTATGGCAAAGGAAGAGCTCTTTAAAAACAAACTCTTCGCATGGCTCATAAGCTCCCTGGGCGCATTTCCGGTTGCAAGAGGCAAGGGTGATACCGGTGCTATCGACAAATCCATCGAAGCACTCAATAATAACCGCAACTTCATGATATTCCCTGAAGGCACCTGCTCTAAGGACGGAAAAGTCGGCCGTGGCCATACCGGAGCTGCACTTATAGCTGCACGTTCCGGAAAGCCTGTGATACCCGTAGGTGTATGCTACGGAGAGAAGCTGAAATTCCGTACAAAGCTCATCGTAAAATACGGAGAGCCCATCTATCCCCAGGACTATGTTGACTCCCAGGAGGACCCGAATCCCCGTCAGCTCGTAAAGCTGAAAAAGCGCTATATGGACGACATCAAAGCCCTCGTGGAAGGAACTCCGGAGCCTTCACAGGATACCGTTACACAACAGGATGAAAACAAGGAGGCTGCCGATGAGTAAGGTCACTGTTGCTGAGTCCGCCGGATTCTGCTTCGGCGTTGACCGTGCAGTAAAAATGGTCTACGGCGAACTCGAAAAGAACACAAAAGTGGCTACGCTTGGCCCGATAATCCATAATCAGGACGTTGTCAGCGATATGCAGTCAAAAGGCGCAAGAACGATCAGCAGCGTGGATGAGCTTGCCCCGGATGAGACCGTTGTAATACGCTCCCACGGTGTGGGAAGAGACATTTATGAGCAGATCGAAGCCAAAGGCTGCCGTATGCTGGATGCCACCTGCCCCTTCGTTTCAAGGATACATAAAATAGTATCCGAAAAGTCAAAAGAAGGCTATTTCATCCTAATTGCCGGAGACAGCTCACATCCCGAGGTACAGGGCATAGTTGGGCATTGTGACGAAAATCACCTTGTTTTCAAAGACAATTTTGAGCTAAAAGACTTTTTTGAAAAAAAATACATAAATTTGAAAAAAAAGCTTGCAATTGTGGCTCAAACAACGTATAATATAGTAGTATGGGATGAGTGTTTAAACGTGATCCCGAAGAACGATCCAGACATAGTTATATTTGATACCATCTGCAACGCAACCGACGCAAGACAGTCTGATGCAGCCAAGCTCGCTCAGAATTCTGATATTATGCTCGTCGTAGGAGGCAGACACAGCTCCAACACCGTAAAATTATATGAGGTGTGCAGCCGTTACTGCAAAACGTATCACATTGAAAATGCGGACGAGCTTCGGTCCTTAAAACTTCCCGCCGCTGAAAGAATCGGCATTACTGCAGGGGCTTCCACCCCCGCTTATATAATCAAGGAGGTACAAACAACCATGGCAGAGAATGAAAATCTCACAGCAATTCAGGATGAGGAGATCGACTTCGCTCAGGCGCTCGACGAGTCATTCAAAAAAATACATACAGGAGAAAAAGTCAAGGGCATAGTTGTAGGCGTTGATAATGCTGAGATCACCGTTGATCTCGGTACAAAGCATACCGGCTACGTTAAGCTTGAGGATCTTACTGATGATCCTTCACAGAAGCCCGAGGATATCGTTAAGGTCGGCGACGAGATCGAGCTTATCGTTATCAAGGTAAATGATGCAGAGGGTACTGCTCAGCTTTCCAAGAAGAAGGTTGACGAGCAGGCTGGTTACGACACTGTTGTCAAGGCTTACGAGGAAGGCACTGTTCTCGAGGGCGTTGTTCAGCACGTTGTTAACAAGGGCGTTACTCTCACATACCTCGGTGTAAGAGTGTTCATCCCCGCTTCTCAGACAGGTCTCCCCAGAGGCGCTGAGCTGGATGAGCTCCTTAAGAAGAAGGTTGAATTCACAATTATAGAAGTTACAGAGGGCAAGAAGAGAGCTGTTGGTTCTATCAAGGCTGTTCAGAATGCCCGCAAGGCTGAGGCTCAGGCTAAGTTCTGGGAGACAGCTGAAGTTGGCCAGACATTCGTCGGCAAGGTTAAGTCACTCACAAGCTTCGGCGCTTTCGTTGACCTCGGCGGTATCGACGGTATGGTTCATATCTCTGAGCTCTCATGGAAGAGGATCAAGCACCCCAGCGAGGTCGTTTCTGTTGGTGATACCCTTGAAGTTTACATCAAGGATCTCAACCGTGAGGAGAACAGAATTTCTCTCGGCTTCAAGAAGGCTGAGGACAATCCTTGGGAGATCTTCAAGGCTAACTACCATGTAGGCGACGTTGTTAAGGCAACTATCGTTTCTATCACAAGCTTCGGTGCTTTCGCTAAGATCATCGACGGTGTTGACGGTCTCATCCACATCTCTCAGATCGCTGACAAGAAGGTTGAAAACGTTAAGGACATCCTCTCTGTAGGTGATGAGGTTGATGTTAAGATCATCGACATCGACACAGAGTCCAAGAGGATCAGCATCTCAATGCGTGCTCTTATCGAGAACGATGAGGCTGAAGAGGCTGAGGAAGAGGCTGCTTCTGATGTAGTTTACTCTGATGAGGCTGGCATTGCTCCTTCTGAGGATGCTGAATAATTAAGATATTGCGTAAAAGACTGCACTCAGGTGCAGTCTTTTTTTGTTGAATCGTATATAATTAATTTTCAACCGCTTACCAGATTATATTTATTTCACCGAATTTTCACAAAACTAAAAAAATCCCTTGAAATCGGCAATTATTAGTAGTATAATGATAAAGTTCTGTGAATTTGATTATAAGAAGGTATTAAAATGGCTGAAAATGTAAAAAAACCGACTGAGGAGAAGCTTAAACCAAAGCTTTTCTCCGTAATGAAAAACTACTCTAAAGAGCAGTTCATCAAGGACCTTATAGCCGGAGTCATCGTTGCGATAATCGCTCTCCCCCTCTCTATCGCTCTGGCACTGGCATCCGGTGTCGGCCCTGAACAGGGTCTTTATACCGCTATCGTAGCCGGATTCATAGTGGCCTTCCTGGGTGGAAGCCGCGTGCAGATAGCTGGTCCTACTGCCGCATTTGCAACTATAGTTGCAGGCATCGTTGCTTCCGAAGGAATGGACGGACTTATCATTTCCACTGTTATGGCCGGTGTCATCATGGTTATCATGGGACTTTTCCGTTTCGGAGCCCTCATCAAGTACATCCCCGGCACCATAACTACAGGCTTTACATTCGGTATCGCAGTTACAATACTTATCGGCCAGATAAAGGACTTCCTGGGCCTTAAATTCGAGAAGGCTCCAGTTGAGACCGTTGACAAGGTATCCGAGATATGCCTCCGTATGCACACTATCAACTGGCAGGCTCTCCTGATAGGACTGCTGTCCCTGGCTATCCTGATAATATGGCCGAAAAAACTGGAGAAGATACCTGCATCCCTGATAGCAGTCATCGTATGCTCAGCTATAGTTGAGCTCTCAGGCATAAATGTCAATACTATCGGAGACCTGTATTCTATCTCCTCCGCACCTCCGAAATTCACTGTTCCTGAAGTAACATTCGCAAGAGTAAAGGCTCTCGTTCCAAATGCTTTCACAATTGCTGTACTTGCAGCAGTAGAATCACTCCTCTCCTGCGTTGTAGCTGACGGTATGATAGGCTCAAAGCACCGCTCAAATATGGAGCTCGTTGCACAGGGTGCCGCAAATATCGGCTCCGCACTCTTCGGAGGTATCCCTGCTACCGGCGCTATCGCCCGTACTGCAGCTAACGTAAAGAACGGCGGACGTACTCCTATCGCAGGTATGGTCCACTCTGTAGTGGTACTGATAATACTTCTGGTGCTCATGCCCTATGCCTCACTTATCCCCATGCCCACTATCGCCGCAATACTCTTCATAGTTGCCTACAATATGTGCGGCTGGAGAAATATCCGCAACACAATAAAGACTGCTCCTAAGAGCGATATAATGGTGCTTTTCGTAACACTTATATTCACAGTTGTATTTGACCTTGTAGTTGCTATTGGTGTGGGAATCGTTCTTGCAGCACTTCTCTTCATGAAGCGTATGGCAGATGTTACCGAGGCTCATGCATGGGTAGACATCGATGACGAGGATACTGACCCCGATAACATCCTCCTGAAGAAAATTCCTCAGAATACCCGTGTATTCGAGATAAACGGACCTATGTTCTTTGCCGCAAGTGATAAGTTCAAGTATATGCTTGATGATAAGAATATCGATGTTCTGGTAATTCGTATGAGAAATGTTCCCGCTGTAGACGCTACAGGTGTGGAGTCTCTTACCCGCATTGTCAAGCGCTGTGAGCGTCACAACGTTAAGGTGGTATTCTCCCACGTCAATGAGCAACCTATGCACGCTATGGAAAAAGCAGGTCTGGTTGAACGTGTCGGCAAAAACAACTTCTGCAGCCACATCGATACAGCCCTTGTAAGAGCTGACGAACTTGAAAGGACAGCTTTTTCAAACTGATAAAGACAAGCAGCAAAGCGTTTTCACGATAGCTGATATAATTCCGCCAATAAAATATCGATAGTTATTACACATCGGTCAGGCCGATGTGAACAATAAGGAATATCCGGACACCATTGTGTTTTCCGCACAGGTGTCCGGATTTATTTTTAATTGTCACCTAATTATTAAAAATAGGTTGACAAAGCTTCTGGACAATGCTATAATATACATATCATCTATAAAAGGAGTCTAATATGAAAATAAAAGATATTACCATGATACCGCTGTTCACTGCACTTATTATTGCAGGAGCTTACATAAAGATACCTGTTCCGGTCTGCCCGATAACACTTCAGGTAATGTTCACTACCCTCGCAGGAGTTCTTCTGGGCGGCAAAAAAGGTGCCGCAGCAGTCGGACTTTACATTGTACTGGGACTGATAGGTCTGCCTGTATTCACCGGCGGCGGCGGCATCTGGTATGTGATGCAGCCCACATTCGGATATATTATCGGCTTTATGCTTGGAGCATACCTGACGGGAGTCATATCACACGGCGGTCAGCCAACTATGAAGCGTCTTGTTACAGCCTGCCTCGCCGGACTGCTGGTGGTTTATGTGCTGGGAATAGTCTATTACTGGATGATAAGCAGATTCTGGCTTGGTTCATCAATAGGCATATGGACTATCCTCACTTACTGCTTCCTGATACCTGTACCGGGAGACATCTGCCTCTGTGTGCTTACAGCAGTCCTCGGAAAGAGACTTCTGCCTGTTATAAAGCATATGAATGCACATTCTGTTTAAAGGAGATGTTAATATGGATATGATAAAACTTGCAGAAGAGATCATCTCTGGAAAAAGGCTGTCCCACAGTGAGGACAAGTCCTTTTTCATCACTGCCGGCCTTGAAGAGCTCTGCAAAGGGGCTGATTCTATAAAAAAAGCCTTCTGCGGAGATCACGTTGACCTTTGCAGCATTATCAACGGCCGAAGCGGAAGATGCTCGGAAAACTGTAAATTCTGCGCTCAGTCTGCCCATAACTGCACTGGGATAAACGAATACGGATTTCTCGATGAGGAGTCTATACTGGCCGAGTGCAGACATAATGCCGAGCGTGGAGTACACCGTTTCTCTATAGTTACCGCCGGCCGTACACTCAGCGATTCAGACTTTGAAAAAGCCGTATCCGCCTACAAGCGTATGGACAGGGAATGTGATATTGAGCTCTGCGGCTCTCACGGACTGCTTACCGATGAACAGTTCAGACGGCTGCGTGAGGCCGGTGTTAAGCGCTATCACTGCAACCTTGAGACCTCCCGCCGCAACTTCCCGAATATCTGTACCACCCACACCTTCGATGACAAAATCGCCTGTATAAAACGTGCTCAGGCTGCGGGACTTGAAGTTTGTTCCGGCGGCATCATAGGTATGGGAGAGACCTGGGAGGACAGGATAGATATGGCAGATACTCTTGCAGAGCTGAATGTCCGCTCTGTTCCTATAAATGCCCTCATGCCTATAAAGGGAACGCCCTTCGAGGGAGAAAAACGTCTCACAGAGGAGGATATCCTCCGGACAGTTGCTATTTTCCGCTATATACTTCCTGAGGCTAATATCCGTCTTGCCGCCGGCCGTGACCTTATGAGCGAATGTGGAAAGCAGGCCTTCCTCTCCGGCGCAGACGCTACTATTACAGGAGATATGCTTACAACATCAGGAAACGACATAAGATCAGACACAGAAATGCTTCGCAGCATGGGTCTTGACATCGAAAGGAGATAATAATAATGAGCAAGGGATTATTCATCACAGGTACGGGAACCGACATCGGCAAGACCTATGTCACCGGACTTATTCTGAAAAAGCTGAGAGGATCCGGACGGAACGCCGCTTACTTCAAAGCTGCTATGAGCGGCAATGAACGTGATCTTTCCGGCAGCCTCATCCCCGGAGATGCTATTCATGTTAAAACAGTATCAGGAATAGATCAGCCGCTTTCAGAGATGTGTCCCTATGTATATAGAACAGCAGTCTCACCTCACCTTGCCTCTAAAATTGAAGGCGGTCCGGTGGACATGAAGACCGTAATGGAATGCTACAGCAAGGTCTGCAATAAATATGATCTCGTCACCGTCGAAGGCAGCGGCGGTATTATATGCCCCATACGCTTCGACAACGAAAAGCTCTTCCTTGAGGATATTATCCGACAGCTTGACCTCCCCTGCCTTATAATTGCAGATGCAGGCCTGGGCACTATAAACAACGTTGTTCTGACCTGCAAGTATATGCAGTCCCACGGGCTGAAAGTAAAAGGAATTATCTTCAATAATTTCTCCGAGGGAGATATCATGCATGAGGATAACAAAAGAATGTGCGAATACCTGACAAATCTCCAGGTCATAGCCTGCGTACCCAAAAACAGCAGCTGTATCGATATTGACCCGGACTTTCTGGCATCACTCTATGAATAGGAGTACATTATGATCTGGTATCCATATGCACAAATGAAAACTCTCGCCCCGCCTATAAAGATAAGCTCTGCAAAAGGAGTTCACCTTTATACTGAGGACGGCCACGACCTTATCGATTCAGTGTCCTCATGGTGGAGCGTTATACACGGCTATTCTCACCCTGAGATAAATGAAGCCATCAAGGAACAGGTGGATAATTTCTCCCACGTTATGCTCGGAGGACTTACTCATGAGCCTGTGGAAAAGCTCTCAAAAAAGCTGGAGGAATGGCTCCCCGGTGACCTTGACTACTGCTTCTTCTCAGATTCGGGAAGTGTTGCGGTAGAAGTGGCTCTGAAAATGGCATTGCAGTTCAATACCAACCGCAATTCTCCCCGAAGAACGATTCTCGCACTTGAACACGCCTATCACGGTGACACCTTCAAGGCAATGGAGGTAGGCGATGATGAGGACTACCACTTCGCCTTCGGAAAATCAAATGAGAAAAAACAGGGCGTTATTCATATCCCGACAGAGATACCCGCTCTTGAAAAGGCCTTCTCCGAATACGGCGATACTCTCACCTGCTTTATCGTTGAGCCGCTTTTGCAGGGCGCAGGCGGAATGAGAATGTATGATATCTCTTTTCTCCGCAGGGCAAGAGAACTCTGCGATAAGTATGACGTTCTGCTGATTTTTGACGAGGTGGCTACAGGCTTTGGCCGTACCGGAAACCGTTTTGTGGCAGACCTTGTCCTACCTGATATACTGGTGCTTGGAAAGGCTCTTACCGGCGGATATATCGGCCATGCAGCAACTATTGCAAACCGCCGTGTATGGGAGGGATTCTACAGCGATGACCCGACCCATGCACTTATGCACGGCCCCACATTTATGGGAAATGCTCTCGCCTGCACAGTGGCTCTGAAATCAATAGAGCTGTTCGAGAAGGGGGATTACCTCACAAGAATACGCAAAATAGAGGCACTGGCTCATCGTGAGCTTGACGGCTTTACCTCACCTGAGATCAGCGATATCCGCATAATGGGCGGATGCATATGCATTGAAGTCAGGGACGGAAAATACCTCGAAGGATTCAGGCAGTTCGCCTTTGAGCATGGAGTATTCAGCCGGCCGTTCCTGAAGTATATGTACACAATGCCGCCATATGTCATCAGCGAAGAGGAGCTTTTAAAGATAATAAGCACTATGAAGTCATGGTTCATGAGATAAAAAATACCTGCTGTCAGAAAAACTGGCAGCAGGTATTTGCTTTATAATAACTATATCACGGCCTGCCAAATATGGCAGAAAATGCCTTATTTCAGGAATCCGTTTATGATCTGCTCCTCGGCCTCAGCCTCGGTAAGTCCAAGAGTCATGAGCTTTATGAGCTGTTCTCCGGCTATTTTTCCGATAGCAGCCTCGTGGACAAGAGCTGCATCAACACTGTTTGCCTCCAGTGACGGTACAGCAAGGATACGTCCGCTGTCCATAATGATAGAGTCGCACTCAGTATGTCCTGAGCAGGCAGCATTTCCCAGTATGCAGGCATCGAACTTCTGATAGCTGGTATCCCTTGCTACAGAACGTGATACCACATCGGCACTTGAACCGTCTCCGTTGAGATCGACCTTGTATATGCTCAGAGCATTCTGCTCACCGTGGGTCATAAGTCTTTCACGAACAACAAGCTTTGCATCCTTGGCAAGCTCTGCACGGGTTATCCTCTCTGTGGAGTCAACTCCCTTTATCTGGACCATTTCCATTTCACAGGTGCTTCCCTCCTCCATGTAGACCTCTGTTACAGGATTCAGGATACGCTTGCCCTTGCCGTCTCCGGAGCCGTAATGCTTTTCAACATATCTGATCTTCGCATTTTTTCCGACATAGAAGCGGTGGATACCGTCATGCTCTGAATCCTGATTGCCGCAGTTATCGATACCGCAGCCTGCCACGATAAGAACATCGCTGTCATCGCCAATATAAAAATCGTTGTAAACAGTCTCCTTTATACCGCTTTCGCTGAGCACCACCGGAATGTGGACGCTCTCATTCTTTGTACCGGGCTTTATGCGGATATCTATACCGCTGCCCTCTGTTTTTGAGGTTATCTCTATATTGGCCGTAGAATTTCTTCCCACTGATTCACCGTTGGCACGGAAATTATATGCGCCCTCAGGGATATCGTGAAGATCTGCGACCTCCTGTATGAGCCGCTTCTGAACAGCATCCATTTCTTTCATGCTTCAGCCTCCTTAGGATAATCTGCTGCAATTGTTAACAGCACTGTCAGTACCGGATATTTCCGGCATTATCTCATCTCTTGTGCCCTTCTTAGCGACTTTTCCGTCCGAAAGAAGAACTATCTCATCAGCGATATTGAGTATCCTCTCCTGATGAGAGATAACGATTATAGTACGGGACTTGTCCGAATTACGCATATTCTCGAAAATACGGATAAGGTTGTTGAAGCTCCACAGGTCTATGCCTGCCTCCGGCTCATCGAAAAGTGCCAGCTTTACATCACGGGCCAGTACTGTAGCTATCTCAATACGCTTGAGCTCTCCGCCTGAAAGCGAAGCGTTTACCTCACGATTGATATAGTCCTTGGCACAGAGGCCGACTTCAGAGAGATAATCGCAGGCTTCACCCACTGAGAGAGTCTTTCCGGAAGCGATACGAAGCAGGTCAAGGACTGTAATTCCCTTGAAGCGCACCGGCTGCTGAAAAGCAAATCCGATACCCATTCTTGCTCGCTCAGTTATAGACTTTTCTGTGATATCCTCACCGTTGAAGATTATCGTACCGGCAGTATTTTTTTCGATTCCGGCAATAAGCTTTGCGAGGGTAGATTTTCCTCCGCCGTTTGGTCCGGTTATGACCACGAATTTATTATCCTCAACCGTGAGATCGAGGTCACGGATTATATCGATATTTTTACGTTCAGATTCTGCACTGAATGATACATTTTTCAGTTCGAGCATACTTATCAGGCTCCTTCCTATTGATAATATTTTATCATACATAAGAGAAAAAATCAAGTAATATTATACAATGTTTACAGCCATTTATGTTTGACATATAAAACAAATCTATAGCCGAAACCTTATGACATAATTTTACTAAAAATTCTTTGTAAAAAGAAAAACTTCTAGTATTATTATCTGTAAAAGTACGGTATGTATATTTGATAATATCTATTGACAAATTAGCGTAATACTGCTATAATTATTATATAAGTATTGGAACAGAATGGGATAAAAAAGACAGCACCCCAGCATGATATATAAGGAGGGAGGACTATATATCATGTAAAAACAATACTGAAAAAATTATATGTAGGTGATAATGATGGACAAAAAAAGTAATATTGTAACAAACATTATCGTTATCCTTTTCATCGTACTCGGATTCATAGGTTTTACCTTTGTTATCTCTGAGTATTCCGACGTTGTGGATAACGATGTCGCCTCAAGGAATTATCTTCAGCAGAACTCGATAAAAATGCACGAAATGGAAACAGACCTGTGCATTGCTATCAATATGGGCCGCAGCGGTGAAGACCCTGCCCAGATCGAGGAATATGTTGAGAAGATCAATTATTCCATGGACGAATGTAAAGACCTCATGAAAAAATATGAGGCAATCAAAAAGACAAGCGATGAGGATAAGCAGTACCACATTGTGAAAACTGCTATGAATCAGTATAACGAGATCGTCTCTAACGAGCTCCTCGCCCAGATCAACGACGGACACTATGAGACTGCAAATTCTATCTACTACGACCGTTTCATAAATAAGCGCAACGGTCTTGATTCCAGTCTCAATGAGCTCCTGAACGTTACCGACGACTCTATCGACAAGCGCTATGACAAGGTCGTATTCAACACAAAGCTCCTTCGTATTTTCTTCGTTGTTTTCGGAGTAATCATTCTTATCCTCCTCAATATTCTGGAATCACGCAGAAAGAAGATCGCTAAAAACCTTGAAACAGCGGTTGACAAAAATGAAAAGACACAGGAATCACTCAACAACGCTATCTTCAAAGACACAGTTACAGACAGCGGCAACAGATTCTCATTTGTTGTTGAATACGGCGAGAATCCCGTGGATATTCCTGAAGGCACTTCACTCTGCTTTATGATGTTCGATATCAACGACTTCAGCGGTATCAATATCAGATATGGCAGCGATATAGGAGATAAGCTCCTTTCATCTACAGCAGAGCGCATAAAGGATGTATTCGAGGACGGTTCTGTTTACAGAACAGGTTCAGACGAATTCGTTGCAGTTGTAAAAACAGACAATACCCCTGACAGCCTTTCAAATATTGCCGGCCTCCTCGAAAGAGCCTGCAAGTCTCTTACATCGGATCATAATCTCGGTAACCGCAATGTTTCTGCCGGCTACTCAGCAGCTCTTGTAAAGATAAATGGTCCTTCGACAGCAGATATGTCAGTACACAATCAGCTCAAGCAGACTATGACCAGCGGAAAGCTCTCTGCTTCCGGAAACTGGCGCTATACAGAAGTCTGATCATTAAACTATCAGGAGGATAATAAAAATGAATATAAAGAAGATATTAGCATTTTCATGCGCAGCCGCCTGTCTTTTCTCAATGACTGCCTGCGGAAAGAATTCAAAGAAGAACCGTGAAAAGGTCACCCTCAACATATGGAAAATGGAGGACGAAGCCTTCCTTCAGCAGATGGCCGATGACTTCGTTGAGCACTATAAGGACGACGCCGATATTGAGATAATCCTCGGCAATAAGCCTGAGCACTCAATGACCGAATATATTAAGGAAAATCCCGACGACTCAGCTGATATACTCTATTTTGCCGACGATCAGCTGGATCAGCTCTACAATGCCGGCTACCTTCTCCCTATCACCGAGGATAAGGACAAGATCATTGCTGATAACGGCGGAAGATATACCGATATAATCTCCTGCGTCGTAAGAGAGAGAAAGCTCTTTGCCTGCCCGATAACTGCCGGCAACGGATACTTCCTCTACTACAATGCAAAGTACCTCAGCGATAAGGATGTAGAGAGCCTCGATAAGATCCTTGAAGTTGCTGAGAAAAACAACAAGTACTTCGCTATGGACTGGTCCTCCGGCTGGTATACATACTCCTTCTTCGGAGGTGCAGGCCTTAAGGCTGAGGCTAACCCCGGCGGAACATATAACGACTGCAACTGGAACGCAACTGATACCCAGTACAAGGGTGTGGATGTAGCTCAGGCTATGCTGGATATCAGCAGCAGCAAGGGCTTCAAGAGCATCGACAGCTTCATAGACGGAGCTACTGATGACAGCATCATTGCTTTCGTCAGCGGACAGTGGGACTATGAGAACCTCAGCGCTGTATGGGGCGATGACCTTCGTGCAACAAAGCTCCCAACATTTACTGTAAATGGCGATCAGGTACAGATGTCCGGATTTATGGGATATAAGTATGTTGGCGTTTACTCAGGGACAAGCTCCCCTGAATGGGCTGTCAAGTTTGCAGAATGGGTATCCGATTACGACAATCAGGTTGCAAGATTCGGAGTTACAGGCGAGTGTCCCTCAAATATTGAAGCTATGAAGGACGATACAGTTCAGTCCTCACCTGCTGTTGTTGCTCTTGCAGAGCAGTCTGCATACTCTATACGACAGAATGTAACCGACGCTTACTGGACTCCTACATCACTCCTCGGAAGCACTCTTGCTGCGGGAAATCCCGACAAGCGTGACCTCCAGGAACTGCTTGATGAAGCTGTAAAGGACATTACAGTCAAGCCTTAAAAGAGCAGATACGGATAACCTGCCGCATAAATAAAGAGAAGCCTCCTGTGATCCAACAGGAGGCTTTTTCGATATATTTATCCCCGCCGGCAGCTGAATGTCAGCGGGGAGATTTTCTGTATGTCAGTTCTTCGGAATGACGTCATCCCAGGTAGGTTCCTTGCCTGCACTGATAAGACCGTAATATTTGAGTATCAGTGTTGCATCTGAACCGTCAACTGTTCCGTTGCCGTCAATATCTGCTGCGGAAAACTGACGGGGATCAAGAGTTGTCTCATCACCTGCCAGCTGAGCGCCGAATTCTTTGAGAACAAGTGTTGCATCAGAGCCGTCAACGACTCCCTCGCCGGTAACATCGCCCTTTATATAGCCGTCAAGATGTACAAGATAGTTATTGAGCTCACCGGTGATCTTTTTGTTCTTGTAGGTGCCGCTCTCCTTTGTTGTGCTCAGGTACTCGATATCATCAGTTGAGAGCTTATCATCTACAACAAAATTATAACCTACTGCTACAAAGCTGTCCGGTTCATCATTTCCGTCAGGAACTGTGAAATCCTGAACAAATTCTGAAGCTGATGAATTATAGATACCGCCCTTAAGCTTGATGCTTATATGGTAGCTGCGGTAATCATCCTCGGTATTGCTGTAGCCTTCTATCTGGAAGAGCATCCTTCCGCCGGACTTTATGTCAGTTACATAGTAGGGAAAAGCAGTACCCTCAGGTGAATCGAAGGTTATCTCAACGTGAGCAGAAAGGTCATCTGAGAGCTGAACTCCCACAACTCCATTGACATCTGAAGCCTTGAAGTATTCAAAAACAGGCTCGGCTATGAAATCGCTGAGGTCCGGAGTCGCTGCATTTGCCTGCATTACAGGCATAGCTGATAAAACAGCCATTGAAGCCGCAGAAACAAATGCGGCAAATTTATTGAATCTCATTTGTATCACTTCTCTTTTCTTTTAAAAATTTATCTGTATAGCCCTGCCGTTCTCACAGCTTACTGTAACTGTGATATCATCTCCGGCAGAGGCCTTTTCTGACGGGATATACAGTGAGAATCCATTATCACAGGACTCACCTTCACGTCCGAGCAGTTTATCCTCGAAGCAGTTGAAAGCTTTATATGACGTTCCGTTCACACTGACGAATATCTCAGCATTATCTCCGGTAAAGCATTCGTCCGGAAGAACTCCGTATAAATGAGTGAACATACCGTTGTCCTTAGAGTATATCTCAGCATCTGAGCCGTTATAGAGGCCGTCAGCCTGAGGAGCTTCTGCTTCAGGAGCTGCTGCAACAGGAGCATATCTCTGAATATCGCCCAGATTTCTCTCAACTATCTCTATTATGACAGTCTCATCAGCTGCTTTGTCAAGACGGTACGGAACTGCTCGTGAGAACTCTGCGGAGGAATAGGATTCAGCCATATAGGGCAGTATAGCCTCGCCGTAGGAATCACGGTACATCAGAAGCTTTCCTGAGCCGTCAGCGCAGTCGGTATTTATTGTAATATCGTCCAGAGCCTTGAATCGGCCACGGTAAGTATAGGTGAACTCATAGTCGTTATAGACCTGAGTATCCTTTGCATCCTCAGCAGGATATATCATAGCAGCCAGGTCTCCCAG
>ODAI010614678.1_pt1 | contig 22182 bp, 23 predicted proteins | sample 1539321 | NCBI WGS metagenome assembly ODAI01 (sample SAMN02144231, study PRJEB22623) | gut metagenome | biome: sheep rumen | host: Ovis aries | place: New Zealand | reverse complement strand
CCGATAACGGCAAGCTCTCCGACTCTTGCGGGAAGATTAAGCATAAGGATTCCGCTTGAGGAGCTCTGTCCGTCGATAACAACAACATCGCCCTCAGCAAAATGCTCCTCAATAAAAGCCTTGCTGTACCAGGTATTTCCACCATCATCGCTGGTAAACCAGTCACCGCCATCCCAGGTAACCTTGTAGCTTGTAGCAGCCTTCACGTTCATGGGGGCTGACAGCATGCCGAAGATCAGCGCTGCCCCAAGCACAGATCCAATGATCCCGATTAGTTTCTTCATATTTTTCCCTCCAATATGTAATTTATTCAAGCGGTTCATAAAAACCGCCGGGTTCAATTTCCTTTGCCACCACAACGAACCTTCCGTTTTCCGTGTGGTAAGCGCATGTTGAAAGGGTAATGAATCTGTCTCCGAACTTCGCAGTAACCCCGGTATCGTAAACAGACATTTCCTTTACATTTTCATAAAAATCGTCAAACTCTTCCTGCGTCGCAGCATTAAAGAATTTGTAAAACTTAAAGCAATCATCCGTGGCATAAAACACCTTAGAGCGAAATACCGCCATCACCTCGTAAATATGCTCGCAGTCTCTGCCAAAGAGGCGGATGATCCGGTGACCTTCCAAATAATCCTCTTTTTCATACTTAAGAAGGCTGCCGAACATCGAGCCGTCCTTCATATTATGGCCATGGATTATAAGATTTGTCGTTAAAGGATCCATGCATGAATCCGTATCAAGAAGCAGGCATCCCGCCGCGTTTGACTTTTTATTAAAGTCCCGCTTTAAATAGTACTCTTCATCATCGGGGGTCCACATAACCGGGTAATCGATAGGGGTATCATCTACAACAATCCAGGCAGCCATATCCGGATTCTCAAGGAAATACTCCTTGTAGGGATTTTCTGTAAGTACGATTTCCGGCTCTTCTTCCGCTTTTACTTCCTCACCCCCAGCATCTTTTTCGGATCCAACAGTGCTGTCCTCTGAAGGATTTTCCGTTTCGGATAACTCACCGTCGGTTACTTCGGCATTTTCATTTTCGCCTTCAGTTTCCGTAAGTGAGCTTTCCTTTTCAGGTTCGGCATTATCCGGGATAACGGCTCCGCTTCTTACTTTTCCATGGTTTTCAAAGTAGGAAAATGCGGCTCCCCCTGCGAGGAGCAGGACTCCCACCGATATAAGTATTATCGCTAAAATTTTAAGTCTTTTACTGTTATCCATAAATCTCTTGTCTCACAAAGAAACTATACCACACTTTTTACATAGTTTCCTGTTTTTAAAGATTTTTTAATAACTGATATAAATGACCGATGGGTAGTCCAACAACATTGTTATAATCGCCCTCGATCCCTTTAATGTATCTTGCGCAAAATCCCTGTATGCCGTAGGCTCCCGCCTTGTCCATCGGATCGCAGGTATCTACGTATTCGTTAATCTCACTAAGGCTCATCTCGTAAAATGTAACCTTTGTCTCTTCATGGAAAGTATTTATATTTAAAGGCCCTTCCTCTTCTCCGCTTTCAAGGGCAGATGCAGGGGCATTATCCTTTTTAACTACGGTAACCCCCGTATAGACTTCATGGCTTCTTCCGCTTAAGTTTCCCAGCATCCTTATGGCGTCGGCTCTTCCGGCGGGTTTACCCAAAACCTTTCCGTCGCAGGATACCACAGTATCCGCGCCGATAACTATAAAGTCTGTTTTTCCTTCCTCTAAAAGCTCCTCGGTAACAGTAAGAGCCTTTCTCCTTGAAAGCTCCTCCACGAGAAGCGCCGGGTCTTCCAATCCCACGTTTTCGTCGGTTCCGCTCACTCTAACTTTATACTTTATCCCTATCTGATCAAGGAGTTCTCTGCGCCTTGGCGAAGCAGATGCCAAATATATTTCCATAGTATCTCCAAATCCTGTTTTCTTTAGTTTAGATCATCCTCCGGTACCCCCGAGCTCATAACCGGTGTAAAACGCCTTTTGCTTCCTTCGGGAGCTTTAAAGGACTTTTCGTATTCCTCGCAGGCCTCAGAAACAAAGATCTCCTGTGAATTGACAGCCTTTTTTCCTCTTCTGTCGGGTTTAAGGTACTGACAGCTGTTGGGCTGCAAGTTAGATGCGAAGATATTGTCTTTAAGCTCCACATCCAGGATATGCAAAAGCTTAGCCTGCAGCTCCTTGTCCTTTATCGGGAAAACGATCTCCACTCTTCTTTCAAGATTTCTCGGCATCCAGTCCGCGCTTCCGCAATAAACCTCGCTCTTTCCACCGTTTTCAAAATAAAAGATCCTGCTGTGTTCAAGGAAAGTACCTACGATGGAACGGACCGTGATATTTTCGCTGACCCCCGGTATACCCACCTTAAGAGAGCAGATTCCCCTTACTATAAGGTCGATCTTTACCCCCGCCGAGCTTGCGGCGTAGAGGGCGGCTATTATATCAGGGTCGCAAAGAGAATTCATCTTTGCAAGGATATGGGCCTTCTTTCCCGCTTTGGCATTTTTCGCCTCGCGGCTTATCATCTCCAGAAATCTGTCCTTTAGCCAGATAGGTGCAAGGATAAGGTCATTCCAGCCCTCAGGCTCCGAATATCCCGAAAGCATATTAAATACAGCTGTGGCGTCCTCACCTATTTTCTCATCACAGGTAAAAAGACCTATGTCCGTATAGAGTTTCGCTGTGGCGTCGTTATAGTTTCCCGTTCCGAGATGCACATATCTTCGGATGCCCGTATCCTCTTTTCGAACGACAAGCGTGATCTTGCTGTGAGTCTTAAGACCTACAAGTCCGTATATTACGTGAACGCCGGCTTTTTCAAGCTGCTTAGCCCACTCAATATTGTTTTCCTCATCAAATCGCGCCTTAAGCTCAACCAAAACAGTAACCTGTTTATCGTTGTATGCGGCCTGCTCAAGAGCCGCTATAATAGGCGAATTACCGCTTACTCTGTAGAGAGTCTGCTTGATGGCAAGAACCTTGGGATCCGTAGCGGCCTGTCTAATAAAATCAACAACAGGCATAAAGCTCTGGTAAGGATGGTGAAGCATTATATCCCCTTTTCTTATCTTTGAGAAAATGCTTCCCGGAGTCTCGAATTCCGGAGCAGGCGCGGGGATATGCTTCTTGTCCCTGAATTCATTGTAGCCTGAAAGGCCGTATATCTTCATGCAAAGGGTAAGGTCTAAAGGTCCGTCTATCTTAAAGACGGCGTTGTCCTCGATTTTAAGTTCCTTTTTAAGAAACTTAAGAAGCCTTTTGTCGATACCATCCTCCACCTCAAGTCTGATTGCCTCGCCGCGCTGTCTTTTCTTTACCTGTTTTTCTATTTCCTTAAGGAGGTCCTCCGCTCCCTCCTCCTGGATCGTAAAGTCGCCGTTTCTCGTAATCCTGTAGGGATAAGCGCAGATAATATCATAGTGCAAAAAGAGCTTGGAGATATTTCTCTCGATAACCTCTTCCAAAAGTATTATCCTCTGCTTTTTACTTCTTCCGGGCAAAAGCACAAGTCTGTCGAGTACGGCAGGAACCTGAACCGTTGCAAACTCGAGATCGTCGGAGATCCCTTTTTTACGAACGACAGCTCCGATGTTTAATGTCTTGTTACGTATAAGCGGAAAAGGTCTTGAGAGGTCTACCGCCATAGGCGTAAGAACAGGATAGACCGTCTCCTTAAAGTATCTGTCAACAAAGCTTTGCTCCGAGGGGGTAAGGTCCTCGTGGTGGCTTATAAGCTCGACTCCCGCCTTTTCGCGAAGAGCGGGGAGCAGGGATCTGTTAAACGCGCTGTACTGTTCCTTCGAAAGAAGCTGTATCTCCTCCAAAAGAGCCTCAAGCTGTTTCTTGGGTTTCATACCCGCGATATCCTTTTTGTCGTAGTCAGCGTGTATCATATCGATAAGTGACGCAACCCTGACCATAAAGAATTCATCAAGGTTCGAAGATACGATACTCATAAACTTAAGTCTTTCAAAAAGGGGCTGTCTCTTGTTTTTGGCCTCGTTAAGCACTCTGTGATCGAACTGTACCCAGCTGATCTCACGGTTTACATAATATTTCGGATCATAAAAATCTGTTTTCATACGCCTTACACCTCTCCCATAATCTTTTCTTCAGGCAAGTACTTATGCAGTTTATCATTCAGCTTTTTGATCTCTATGGGCTTTGAAAGGTAATCGTCAAAACCCGCATTCATATAAAACTCCTTCGCTCCAAGGGCAGCGTTTGCGGTAAGGGCGATTACAACGGTATCCCCATCCAAAAGCTCATCCTCCCGCATCTTTTTAAGGGTCTCAAGTCCGTCCATAACAGGCATCATATGATCAAGGAAAATAATGTCATATTTTGTCTTTCTGACCTCTTCGATACATTCGCTTCCCGAATGGGCAAGGTCCGGTCTGATCCCGAAAAACTTAAACAGTCCTGCTGCCACCTGAATATTCATATCGTTGTCATCAACCACAAGCACCTTCGCCCCCACCGTAACAAGGAGCCTTTCATCATCAGTCTCCTTGTGGAGCAGGCTTACGCGCTCGGAGTAATCGCCGATAGGGTTTCCGTCCGCTATCTGCTGCTTTAAGACAAAGGAAAATCTTGAGCCTATTCCGTATACGCTGTCTACGCGAAGCGACGAGCCCATCATCTCGAGAAGTCTTGCTACGATGCTCATACCAAGGCCCGTTCCCTCGATGTTTCTGTTGCGCTTTTCATCAAGTCTTCTGAAGGAATCAAAAAGCTTTGTCATATCTTCTTTCTTGATTCCGATACCGGTATCTCTTACGACGAACTCGATATCGCACTCGTTTTCTATCTGTCCCACTTTATTAATGTAGAGGGAGACACTTCCTTTTTCCGTATACTTGACCGCATTTGTCAAAAGATTCATAAGGATCTGGGTTATTCTGACATCGTCGCCAATAAGCTCGCAAGGAAGATCTTCATCAATCTCTATATCAAGATCGAGACCTTTGTTTTTCGCTCTCTCGGAAATCGAATTGATCAGATTGTTTACAAGAGCGGCGGTCTCATATTTCGCCGGGATGATCTCCATCTTTCCGTCCTCGATCTTGGAAAAGTCAAGGATACTGTTTATAAGAGACAAAAGGGTATGTCCCGAAGATTTGATATTTGAAGCGTACTCTTTTACCGCTTCGTCCCCGCTTTCTCTTAATATCATCTCGTTCATGCCAAGAACCGCATTTATAGGGGTTCTGATCTCATGGGACATCTGTGCGAGGAATCTGCTCTTTGCGTTGTCCGCGGCGATTGCGGCATCCGCAGCCTCCTGGATCTTTTGCTTTGCCTCTTCCTCTCGTCTTATAAGGCCTGTAAACTGCCTGTATACAAGGATGATAGCCGATAAAAAGCAAACCAGGACTATAAGGCTGTAAACTATCATCCTTCCGTAAACTTTTGAAAAGTTTCTCACAACATAGATCGAGAAATTACTTGCCCGGTCCCTGCTTGCCATAAGGATCTTAAGAGTATCATCATAGTCCCTGAAAACGATCGAGCTCTTTCCGTCTATCAAAAGCTCTCCGTAAGGCAGGGCTGAAACGCTCTTTATATTTTCCTCGGACATCTGATATCTTCCGAAAGGGTGGTTTACTATCTCACCCTGGGCATCAACAAGGAAGGCGTATCCCGTATCGGAATAACTGTCTCCTAAAATATCTATAAGCTTGTCCATATAGAAGTCGATACCGAAGTTTCCGATAAAGTTACCTTCGGAATCATATACCCTCTCCGAAAAGGTAAGACAATAGAGGCCTGTCTGCTCGTCATAGTAGGGAGCAGAAATATTCCAGCCCGTCTCAGAGGCCATAGTATCTTTATACCATTCTCTCTCCTCAACCTTCCAGTCTTCATCCGGCTCCCAGCCGTTGTTCATATAAACCGTGTGCTCGAGTTCCGGATTTGTAAGATAGGAGACAGAAATCTCCGGGTACTGCGTCGTAATATCGTCAAGTACCTTTATGGCATTGTAATAATTGTCCAAAATCGACGGGTCACTTGAAATAAAGCTGCAAAACATATCGAGAATACTCTTTTGAGTGTTGAGCCATTCCGCGAGCTTATACTCATACTCCGCAACATAGTTTTGCATCTGCAGCTTTCCCCATTTATAGGATGCCGATGTAATGATATAAAGACTGATAACCATAACAAACAAAAGAAATACCACGGCCCAGGTACGGATCCTTCTGTTTACATCCATGCTCCAGGCTCTTCTCTGTTTGTTATCATTCTTTTTATTCTCTGTCTTTTTAATGGCGTTAAAGTCCGCCATCTCCTTTGTAGCCGCCAGAAGCTCTCCCGCCGAGGAACGTATACGGGAAAAATCCGCTCCCGTATCGTCACTTACCCTTACATGCTCGCTGTCCGAAAGTTCTGCTATTCTTTTAGCTTCGCCGGATACCCGATGGATAAACCTGTTGTAAAAGCTCTCCATACTCTCAAGGTTACGCTCGGCGTTCTTCCTTCCTCTGACGGAAAAAAGATATAGTCCGAAGATCACCCCGAAAAATATAAGAGTCATTAGGAAAATAAGGATAAGCTGCAGGTATGATTGTCTGTACAGCTCCCTGTCGCTTTCGCTCTCTATCAGAAACCATCCGGATCCCGACTGGGTCGCGAAAAGATTGTCCCTGAATACTCCGGATCGTATTCTGGCGGTCTGCACTTCCTTGCTCTTTTTTGTAAGTGCAAAGATCCCTTCATATTCCGGGTGAACATCCACAAGGCGCTTTCCGATCATCGTCTCATCCGTACATCCCGCTATTATTCCGTCTGATGTAACGATAACAGCGCTTTTTATGCCTTCCCTGTACAGTGCAGAGATATGCGCCTGGATCTCGTCCATTGTATAGTCTACCGCAAGAACTGTATCTGCGTCCGGCAGCATTACGGATATGGTAAAGCATATATCCCCCGTTACGGCATCAATATAAGGCTGGCTGACATAGGTCTTACCCTGGTTACCCGCCGCTCCCACATACCAGTTTCTCTTTAAGGGGTCAAAACCGCTTCTGTTGGTAAGTCCGGGGAGGATATCCCACCCTGTGCCCGCTGCGTAAACATTGATAAGGCTTCCCGTCTTACCGCAAAGCTCTTCCTTTTTGTTGTAGATAAAGAACTTTAAACTTCCCTTATCGTCAACAAGAGGATATGCCTCAAGGGCAAGTTCCATCGTAAGCATCTCCGCTTCGTTTATGGTACTTTCAAGCTCACCGGAGATGCTCTTTAATTTGTATAGTCCCGACAGCCTTGTTTGCTGGGATGTGATGCTGAAGATTATCATCATATCCAGGATCGTCATGACGATCATAACGGCGGCTATAAGGGCGGCTATGATCGTAACTTTACGGCTCTTAATCTGCAATGTAACGCCTCCGTAGCAGGTTTGCTTTACGTAAATCAGGTAGACATATGTGCGCCAAGTAGATAATCAATAAACTGGGTTGCCGTCCTTCCGGACAGGCCGCCGTGGGTAAGCTCCCACTTTCCTGCCTCCGCAAGAAGATCTTCCTCCGGTAAAAGGATTCCGTTTCTTGCAGCCAGTGCCTTAACAATCTCTGAGTACTGCTTTTTATCCGGAGATCCGAAATAGATCGTTACGCCGAATCTGTAAGCCAAAGACAGCTTTTCCTGGATAGTATCTCCGTTATGAAGGTCCGCTCTTACCTCTTCGTTGTCGATACTTGTCTCTTTTATAAGATGTCTTCTGTTGGAGGTAGCATATATAAGGACATTGGCCGGCCTTTTTTCGAGTCCGCCTTCTATTATCGCCTTGAGATATTTATACTCTATCTCAAAATCCTCAAAGCTAAGGTCATCCATATAGATGATGAATTTATAATTTCGTTTTTTAATCTGGGCTATTACTTCGTTTAGATCCTGGAACTGATGTTTATAGATTTCAATTATTCGAAGGCCCCTCTCATAATACTCATTGGCAATAGCCTTGATACAGGAGGATTTTCCGGTACCGGCGTCACCGTAGAGCAGGCAGTTATTTGCTTTAAGTCCCATAACAAAGGACTCTGTATTGTTCTTAAGCTTTTTCTTGGCGCTCTCATATCCTACAAGATCGTCAAGCTTAACATGTGCGATATTAAGAATGGGAACGATGTGAACACCGCTCTCGTCGTGGGTAACCCTGAAAGACTTATGCAGTCCGAATTTACCTACGCCGTAATCCTTATAGAACCTGGTAAGGACGTCTTTCATTTCCGGAGCGTCGGCGGCCCTTCCGAGGAGCTTTGCAAGCTCGCAGATGCGTCCGCAGATACGGGTGTTATAAACCTTGCTCTCTCTCGTTGACGCCTCGTAATCAAAGATAATATCAAAATCGGGAACGTCAAGCCTTTCCATAACCTCTCTTAAGTCAAAGACAAAGAATTCTCTGAAGATCTCGATATCGTGAAGAGCGGCGCGGTTTATGGTTCCTGTGATCTCCCCTTTAACCTCGCAGCCGCAGCTGTAGCTGTTTTCGTTATTTACAAGTAAATTGGCGAGGTAAGTATGCCACAGATTACCGGAAAAACCGTAGTTCCCCGCCTCCTCCACAAGTCTGTGGAGACACTCATACATCAGATTTTTAAGGTCAGATACTTCAATAGACGGATTTTCAAAGTTGCTCATAAGATAAGACATCTTCTCAAGCAGATCTCCGTCCTCAAAATCACGGTATACAATAAGTTCTTTCTCTCTCATACGTTCCGCCTCATCACCGATGGTTAAACTAATAGTTCCCGAGTATGCGAAGATTAAGGGCTTCTTCTCTAAGTCCTCTAAGGGCGTTCTTAACCGATTCATCCGACAGATTTCCCTCAAAATCAATGAAGAATCTGTACTCCCAGGCTCTCTCTCTGATAGGCCTGCTCTCAATCTTTGTAAGGTTTAAATTGTTGTATATGAAATGACTGAGCATATGGTACAAAGAGCCGCTCTCGTGGGGAATTTCAAAGCAGATACTTATCTTTCCCGCGTCCTCTTTAAATACCTTTTGGTTAGTTACGATGATAAACCTTGTGGAATTGTCCTCGTTGTCGTTTACTCCCTTTTTTAGGACCTCAAGGCCGTAAAGCCTAGCCGCATATTCACTGGCAATCGCCGCCTTTTCCTTATCCTTATCATCCGCTACCTTCTTTGCGGCAAAGGCGTTGTTTTTCATACTTATCTGCTGCCATCCGCGGTCGCTTAAAAAGTGGGATGACTGCATAAGAGACTGGGGATGGGAGTAAACCGATCTGATATCGGAAAGAGAAGCACCCTTAACTCCAAGGAGGCAATGCTCTATTTTAATTATCTGTTCCCCGACGATATAGTCCTCAAATTCCACCAAAAGCTCATAAATTTCATTTACCGTACCTGCGGTGGAATTTTCTATTGGAAGAACAGCAAAATCCGCGCTTCCCTCATCAAGGCTTCTGAAGGCGTCTCTGAAGGAATCGACATGAAATGAATCAACCTCCTCGCCAAAGTAGGTATTCATCGCGATCTGGGAGTATGCTCCCTGAGCTCCCTGAAATACAACTCTCGCTTTTTCCGTTCCGAGGGATTTTACTCCGATAAAGGGAAGCTTTCCGACGGATCCGCTTGCTGTAAGCATCCTGTACTGAAGCTTACGGCTCATAGACATAAGCTGTTCAAAAAGAGCTTTTATTCCGGTCTTGTTGAAATCTCCGTTAACCTGCGAGGCAACCTTTTCCAGCTTTTCCATCTCGCGCTGTCTGTCGTATACCTGTTTACCGGTTTCTATCTTGTACTGTGCAACCTGCGCGCAAAGATCCATGCGCTTTTCGTACAGTTTTACTATTTCGGAATCAACACTGTCCAATTGGTTTCTTAAATCGAGTAAATCCATTTTGTCAAACCCTCGTAGCAAAATATTTTCTATCCTTTAAATATATCCTAAAATCCGCTTGATAGCAAGATTTCAATGCCTTATACTTGTATTAAAGATAATTTTTTTATATGTATTTTTGAGAGGGACTGCTATGAAAAAATTAAACAAAAGAACGCTTATCGTCATAATCATCCTGGCGCTTTTGGCAGTAGGTGCCGGAGTCTTTTCCATAGTCCACAACACCCGCGACAAAAGCATACCCGAATACCCGGCTGGTACAGTCGGAAATACCGCAGGAAATATAAACAACGGCGGACTGTTTTGCGAGCTTAACGGAAAGGTTTATTTTGCCAATGCTTTTGACAACGATACCCTTTACGTTATGAATACTGACGAGTCGGAGATAAAGAGGCTCTCCGGCGCAGTTATCAGTAATATAATAGGTGCCGGCGATTATATTTATTATTTTCAAAGAAGCGAATCCGGCGAGACCGGCCTCGGTGGCGTAAGAGTTCCTTACTCCTTCAACAGATGTAAGACTGACGGAAAAAGTGCCGTTTCTCTCTTAAGAGGCGTCGTTACCGCGGGGCAGCTCGTTGACAATACACTTTACCTTCAGTGTATGGACGACGACGGAGCCTACTTTGCAAGTATCTCTACAGCCGGTGAGGATTATAAAGAGATCGGAAGATATGTTTTGAATCCCGCCTCCGCCTACGACGGGGCAATATATTACAACCAGACTGTGGGGAATCATTACCTGAACAGGTTTGATACCAGAACGGGCGCAAACAGAGAGCTTCTTAATGAAAATGTCTGGAACCCCGTTCTCTACGGAGATTACGTTTATTATATGGATCCCGGAAACGGATACCAGCTAAGGCGCTACAGCTTAAGCGCAGGCAATATCGAAATCCTTACAAACGATAAGGTACAGTTTTTCAACGTTGGAAACAATTACGTATACTACCAGACCTTCGGAGACAACGCAGGACTCTACTTTATGGGAACAGACGGAAGTAATCCCACCCTTATGGCCTACGGTCAGTTTACGGATATAAACATGACCTCAATGTATGTTTATTTCAAGGATTACTTTGACAGTACGGTTCTTTACCACGCCTTCTACGGCACAAACTCCTACAGTGCCTTTACCGCCGCTAATCCGATCTTGTCCGGCAAATAATTGGCCGCTATCCCTTTAGATACAATAAGTCCCTTCCGCATAGTTTGCATTGCGGAAGGGACTTAATTTTCCATGTATGTTTTGCGATCTACTCTTCGATATGCTCAATACCTGTATTTAGGATCGTAATGATATGCTTATCCGCAGGGGAATAAAAGATCGTCTTTCCCTCGCGGCGGTTCTTTACGAGATCCATCTGTTTAAGAACGCGAAGCTGGTGAGATACCGCGGATTCGCTCATTCCGACAGCCTTTGCGATATCTCCGACGCTCAGCTCCGAGCAAAGAAGTACATTTAATATCTTAAGCCTTGTGGCGTCCGCAAACACCTTAAAAAAGTCCGCAAGCTCGCTAAGCTCCTCATCAGGGGGAAGCATTTTATCTATTTTCTTAAAAAGTTCCTCGTCCATTTTCCCAATACCTTTCTTTGCTTAATTCCCAAACTCTACTATCTCTCCGTCATGGCGGATCATAATTACTTTCGCGCCGTACTCTTTTACGACTTTTTCTCCGAAGTCCTCTCCAAGTATAAAGATGGCGGTTGACAGAGCGTCTGTTAAAAGTCCTCTCATCTCCCCCTCTTTTTCGGGAAGAATAACCGTCACCGATACAAATCCGCTGTCGGCGCATTTCCCCGTAGCCGGATCAAGGATATGGTGGTATCTCGTCCCGTCAAGGTCTATGTACCTTTCGTAATTACCCGATGTTGAAACAAGGGCATCTCCCGTAACCGGTGTCATCGTAATACTCGTGCCTTTTTTGAAAGGGTCAGTTATAGCTATATACCAGGGCTTACCATCCGGCTTACTTCCGATAGTCCTGATACTTCCGCCCGCAGAGACGGTTCCCCTTAGGATATCGTCCTCTCGTATCCCCGTTCTGTCTAAGTATATGCCCTTTCCAACAGCTCCTAAGTCAAGTATCATCCCTTCCGGAATATATATCCTATGGTTATCGATTTTTATTTTTTCATATCCGCATTTTGAAAGAGCCTTTTTTATCTCCTCACCGGAAGGGACTCTAAACTCGCTCTCTTCCTTAACTGCCCCCTCTATGTTCCAAAGATCTATAAGAGCACCAATGGATATATCAAAGGCTCCGTCTGTTTTATCCGAAATCTCCAGACAGGTTTTAAGTATCTCTTCCATCTCCTCCGATAGAGGATATCCTTCAGGGTCACCGGCAGATGCATTTATCTTATAGATTTCCGATTCCGGTTCAAATCTGGAAAGTTCTTTCTTTTCAAGGTCTTTTCCAAGACCTATAAGTTCATGGTATATGTCATAAGCCCTGTCCCAGAAAAAGCTTTTCGAACCGCCTTGGTCTTCAGCATCATATACGATCCTTTCTGCCTTCGCCGCGATATTTATCGTAACGATGGTATCCATAATGATCTCTGTTCCCTCTTTTTCGCTAACCATAAGCGCGCACCCGCTAAGGGCACCCAGAGAAAGACAAGCCGCAAAAAGAAGGCACGCTCCTCTTCGGAAGAAAGATATATATTTATCTTTAAATCTCATCCTTTTCTTTTTCCGTCAATTCATTTAATAACTCCTCTACGGTCTTTCCGAGCAGAGGATGTCTGTAATACCCCGCGATCTTTGCAACAGGCTTTAAAACAAAGGCTCTGTTTTGCATATCGATATGAGGTATGGTAAGGGTACTGTCGCTCATAACAAGATCATCGTAAAAGATTATATCCATATCCAATGTCCTGGGTCCCCAATGGATTTCTCTCGTTCTTCCCTCGCTGTTTTCAATCTCATGGAGAAAATCAAGAAGCTCGTGAGGCGATAAAAGAGTTTCGATTATGACCGCGCTGTTTACGAAATCGTCCTGTTCAACGCCACCGTAGGGCTTTGTGACAAATCTTCTGGATTCACAGATAAATCTTGTATGTTCATGGGCATTTAGCTTACTGAGTGAAACATTTAAATGCTCATTTTTATCACCCATATTAGAACCAATGGATAGTATAGCTGTATGCCAGGAAAGCTTTCTTACAACAGAAACCGACTCAAAGGGAAGGCCAATGGGAGCCTCGGGCTTTCTGATCTCAAGCGTTATACTCTTTGCAAGAGAATATCTGCAAAGAAGGGCTCTGCAGAGCTCTTCCGCCGCTCTTTCGATGAGTTTGCAGGTATTTTCCTTCATAAACTCCGTAATAAAACTGCACATTTCGGCATAGTTTACCGTTTCCGAAAGGTCGTCGGATAAAACGTCCTGTCTGTCGGTATCCAGCTCAATATCGGCATTTACAAAGAAATTCTGCCCTTTTTTTGTTTCCTCTTCATAGACTCCGTGGTATGCGTATACGCAAAGCTCACGGATCCTGATGGATCTGAAATCACTGTTTTTCATAGCACTCCATAATCGCATTGTAAAAATCCGGATAGGTTACGCGTATCATCATAGGTTTTCCTTCAGAGTTAAGGAAGCAATGTTCGGACTCTCCCTCAAAGACCGCCTCACCGTCCTGGCGCGTCATAACGTAGGAGAGCTTAAGTTTAACCCCCTTAAACTCCTTTATCTTAACCTCGATTGAAATATCATCATCGAAGGTGGTACTCTTTTTGTACTTTCCATTTACGCTGATGACGGGCGAGATGATACCAAGTTCTTCAAGCTTTGTGTAGGGCCATCCGATCTTGTTTAAGAAATCAACCCTTGCCTCCTCCATCCATCTTATATAATTGGAATGGTGAGTGACAAGCATTTTGTCCGTTTCGTAATACTGAACTTTGTGTCTGTACATGTCTAAACCTTTCTGCCTATATTTTTGACCCCCGGGGACGGGGTTGGGGGTTCATTTCTTATCTTTATTATGCACATCGCATATCTTATTGTAAATAAACATCCCAAGAAGGCTGATAAAAAGCGTCACGCCAAAACAGATGCAAGCGAAAAGTATCCTTCTCTCTCCGAGCGCAGAAGCTCCCATTGCGGATGTTATAACCGATGGTATCCTGGCAACCGTTGAGATGATCAGCCACTTTGGAAGAGATATATCCGTAAGTCCCGCAAAATAGCTTAAAATGTCTTTCGGCGTTCCGGGTATAAACATCAGCATAAACATCCAAAAATCCCGCTTCTTTGAAGCCTTCAAGAACTTAAGTTTTGCTATCTTTTCATCTGAGAAAAAAAGCTTTACCGCCTTCATACCGAAGGCTCTTACGATAAGGAAGTTTGTGGCGCTTCCTATTGCCACCCCTATAAGGCAAAGCACCGTACCCTCAAAGGCTCCGAAGGCATATCCCGCCGCCAGCTCTATAGGCTCTCCCGGGATAAAGGCAAGGATTATCTGAAATACGGTAATGCAGACAAATATGATCCTGCTTTTTATCCCGTATCTGTCAACAAAGCTTCTGACAAGGTCCGCGTTCGTTACAAATCCCAGTATCTTTTTCCCAAGAAAGACTGTAAGAAGGGCGGACAGGGCAAGTATAAAGACAATGATCAATATGACCGTTATCCTTTTTTTTATTATCTTTTTATCATCCATCTTAAAATAATGCCCTGATTCTCTCTACCGTTCTCTCGCGCATAGCGGCACTATCCGCAAACCAGGAGTCGCTTACCTCAAAAACCTCGTCCATAGACGGGATTTTTTTGTTAAAGATGTTTCCGATCTTTTTTCCGATTCCGAAGGCTTTTTTTTCTTTTCCGCTTTCAAAGGCCGTGATCAGCAAGGCAAGATTAATCCCGCACCGTACGCCTGCTGCCAAAAATGGCTCCAAAATATAGTAGTCTTTAAGCGCTCCCGGCGCGTATGTCCTGTAAACTTTCAGAAAATCTTCTTTGGTTTTTTCAAAAAGGTCTTCCCTTTCGGTAAATACTTCCTCGAGTTTTATGCAAAAAAGCTCATCCGCCTTACTCTCGTAGACTTTTCCGTAAATCTTTTTGTATCTGTGAAAAAGGTAAAGCAGCTTACGGTTGTGGAGAAAGAGGTCGATTTCCTGCATCTCCGCGTACATAGTTTCGTTAATAAATGTAAACGGGAGTATCGGCAGTCCTTTATATATCTCCTTACAACGCTCTTTTATGATAAACGGAATCTCGTCCGTATGTTCTCTTAAAAAATCTTCAGCCGAAAAGGTCACATCCAAAAGGCCGTCAAAATCATTCCTTACAAGCTTTAAATGCTGACCGTAGAGATGAACAAAAACCGACTTCGTAATATCAAAAAACTCCCTTATATTTCGGGCTTTTTCGATTTTTTCGCAAACGAGCGAGCAATCCTTTTCAAGGTGCGTAGCAAACATCTTGTCGATCTCGTCGCCGTTTAATGTATTAAATTCTTCAAAAAAAGAAATTGATTCCCTGTTCATATTTGGTATACTTGCTTTATGGCTATAAATGATAATGAGAAAAATGAAAAATCTCTGAGGTTCAGGATAGTCTTGGCATCCTGCTTTATTTTGGTACTCTTTATATCCGCTCTTTTAGCGATATTCCTGACAAAAGACCGTGAAATGGATTCATCCTGCAAAGCTTATATCTACAGCGACGGTGAGCTTATAAAAGTACTTAAGCTCGATGAGGAGCCTGACTCATCCTTTGATATTGTATCAAAAAACGGCGGAGTTAACACCTTAACCATAAAGAACCACGATATACGTGTTGAAAAAGCCGACTGTCCCGACGGACTCTGCGTAAAATGCGGATTCGCCAGGGGTAACTCTCTTCCCATAGTCTGTCTTCCCCACAAACTTGTTATCGAGATCAGGGAGATTTCTGGAAAGGAGGAATCTGTAGATGCAGTCACATACTAAACAGATCGCTATCCTTTCTCTTTTTGCAGCTCTCGCCATCGGAATACATGGGCTTGAATCTATGATTCCCGCCTTGATTCCCATACCCGGGATAAAGCTTGGCCTTGCCAATATAATCACACTTATCGTCCTGAAAAAATACGACTTTAAAAGCGCCGCTCTCGTCTTAACGGTAAGAATCTTTCTTTCCGCAATCTTATTCGGAGGAATGATGAGCTTCGCTTACTCGGCATTCGGCGGAGCAGTCTGCCTTACCGGCGAGTATCTTATTGACAGATTCTTTAAAGGAAAAGCCCTTTATATTACAGCTATATTCGGCGCCGTACTTCATAACGCGGCTCAGCTTCTTGTTGCTATCGGATTTACAAATACTCCGGGCGTACTACTGTACGCTCCGTATCTTGTTATCAGCGGAATTGTAACGGGACTCCTTACCGGCGTAGCCGCTTACTTTTCCCTTAAACTCCTTGAGAAAGTATAGCCCTCGTCATATCAAGAGCTCTTCTGTTTTCCTTTATATCGTGAACCCTGAAAAATCTCGCACCCTTCAAAGCACCGATCACAGAAGTTGCTACCGTTCCCTCTACTCTTTCCGAAGAAGGAAGGTCAAGGGTCAAACCGATGACGGATTTTCTGCTTGTTCCGAGAAGGATCGGGAGCCCCAGTTTACATAATTCATCAAGTTTGTTTATAATCTCAAGGTTTTGTTCATAGCTTTTAGCAAATCCCACCCCGGGATCTATCATGATCCTGTCCCTTGAAATTCCGGCCTTTACTGCTATTTCAACAGATTCTCTAAGGTCACTTACCACATCCTCTGTAAAGTTTACATAATTCGTATCTTTTCTGTTTTGCATAAGGCAGCATGAAACACCTGCCTTAGCTACAATATCAGCCATATCCGGAGAGTACTTAAATCCCCAGATATCGTTTATAAGATCCGCTCCGGCTTCTATTCCGGCCTTTGCCACAGCGCCTTTGTAGGTATCGAGGGAAATCGGAATATCAAAATTTTTCTTTATCGCCTCTATAACAGGTGCAGTCCGCTCAATCTCTTCTTCATCAGATATCAGGGTATATCCCGGTCTTGTAGACTCTCCGCCTACATCCACGATATCCATCCCTTCTCCGATCATTTTCTCCACGGTAGGCAAAACCCTGTCTTTATTTACTTTCCCATCAATAATAAAACGCCCCCCGTCTGAAAATGAGTCGGGGGTAACGTTTAAAATTCCAAAAATATAAAATCTGTCGTCCTTACAAAACTCTCTGTCTGCGATGATCATCGTTAATCCCTCATAAGGCTGAAAAATCTGTTTCTAAGTTCTTCGCTGTCTTCAAAGCAGCCTCTTGTTGCTACGGTAACAGTCTTGCTTCCGGGCTTTTTAACCCCTCTCATCGTCATACACATATGCTCGGCTTCAAGTACGACCATGGCTCCCTTCGCCCCGAGATTCTCCATAACCGCATCCGCAATCTGTCCGGTCATACGCTCCTGAATCTGAAGTCTGCGGGCAAAGACCTCAACCGTCCTTGCAAGCTTGCTGATCCCGACAACCTTGTCACCGGGTACGTAGGCTATATGTGCTTTTCCGTAAAAAGGCATCATATGATGCTCACACATAGAGTAGAAGGTTATATCCTTTTCGATAACCATCTCGCTGTTATCGGCGGTAAACACCTTCGAAAGGATTTCCTTAGGATCTTTATCATATCCCTCAAAGATTTCCTCGTACATTCTTGCAATACGATCCGGGGTATCTTTAAGGCCCTCCCTGTCTTTATCTTCACCTATTGCTTCAAGCAAAAGGCTTACTGCCTGTTTTATTTTTTCCTGGTCCATTTTTCGTAAGCTCCGTAATCTGTCCCAAAAATGAAAGGGACCCGAAAATAACTATTACTCCGTCCGTTCCGGCTACCATCTTAGCCATCTCGAGGGCTTCATAAAGAGAGTCAGCCGCGGTAACATTCTTGTTGAAATGCTTTACCGTCTCGGCAAGTTCAATCGCGGGAAGAGCCCTTTTATTGCCCGGAGTTTCAACCGTAAATATCTGCTCAGCCAAAGGAGCTGTGATCTCGCTTACCTTTTCGTACTCTTTATCCTTCAGCATACCCATTATATATACGATACGGCGATTTGTAAAATAAAATAAAAGTGAATCCGCAAGCCTCATGGCCGCCTCTTCGTTGTGCGCTCCGTCAACGATTACCGCAGGCTTATCCGAAAGAGTCTGAAATCTTCCGGGCCAGGAAGCCTCTTTTAAGCCGGCGTATAGTGCCTTGTCCGATATCTTAAGACCGTTTTTTCTAAGTATTTCTATCGTTTCTATAGAAAGGGCGGCGTTTTTAAGCTGGTACTTTCCGAGAAGTGAAATCTCTATTTTCTTATATGCCTTATAATCAAAAACCTGATAGGGCGAGGATTTGGCGACCTTACGGTCTTTGATCTTATCTTCGTCCACAGTATAAAGATCGCTGTCTTTTTCCTTTGCCGCATTTTCTATCACGCGGGCGCATTCAAGATGCTGCCTTGCACTTGCAACCGGGCAGCCTTTTTTTATGATGCCTGCTTTTTGAGCCGCAATCTTTTCAAGACTGTCCCCGAGAAAAGCCATATGATCAAAGCTAACAGAGGCAATAACGCTGCAAAGGGGCTTCTCGATTATATTTGTGGAGTCTTCAAGTCCGCCCATACCGGTTTCTATTACAGCTATATCGCAGTTTTTCTCTTTGAAATATAAAAAAGCAAGAGCGGTTTCCGTCTCAAAGGAAGAAGGATTTTCAAGCCCTTTTTCCTCCATACGACAGGCAGCCGCCCTGACAAGATCCGTCATCTTAACAAGGTCCGCAGCGGAAATATTCTTTTTGCCGATACGGTATCTCTCGCGATAATCAAAAACCGCCGGTGAGGTGAAAACGCCGACCTTAAGTCCCGCCTTTATAAGCACAGATGAAACAAAGGCGCAGACAGAGCCCTTGCCGTTTGTACCGGCCACGTGAACGACTTTAAGGTCTTTTTGCGGATTGCCCAGCTCCTTTAAGAGATTCCTGATCCTTGATAATCCGGGGTTAATACTTCCGCCCCTTATTCCGGTAAGGTATTTAATTGCTTCATTTAACTCTAAATCCGACATATTACTGGCGTAACCTGGTGCCTTCGTACTTGCTTCTAAGAGCAAGGGAGCTCTTAAGCCCCTCATACTTTTCAAATAAATCCCCCTGAGGAAGAACAATATCGCAGGTGCAGGCAAGGAGCGAAAGTTTCTCCGGGGTAAGTCTGGTCTTCATATTGACAAGAGCTGTGAGCTTTTCAGTGTAGGTCTCGCAGGCCATAAATGCATCAACATCCGGGTCTTCCTCGCTGTTTTCCGCGGTAAGTTCGAATCTCATAAGCTGCGTAGCTTCCGGATACTTTTCCTTATCAACCGGGCTCATAAACATCTCAAGAGGTCTTGCGTAAACCTCCGCCTCATCCGCAACCGACTGGTAAACCACAAGTCTGTCTCCGGTCTCTGTGTGCTTTGCAACCGCAAGTACGCGGTATAGATTGCCTTTAAAATGCCTGTAAACTTCCTGTGGTTTAGGGATATTCATATTTTTTCTCCTTGGACCGGTATATATTTTGTTTCCGGTCCGAATAATTATAACTCTTTTTAAAAAACAATGTCACCCAAAGAATATATAAAAAAATATATTAAACTAATCAAAAATCACCTCAAATGTACAATCGGGATCGTAAAAAGAAAGCCCTGTGATGTTTTCGACAAGTTCCTGTTTTTCTTCATTTGCCATGGATGCAAATCTTTTGTGGTGGATCTTTACGCTGTAGGTTCTTTTGCTTTCTTTACCGGTAACGTAAGTAACATTTACTCCGGCGTTTTCAAAAGGACTGCCTTTAAGGTAATCTCTTATAAGAGTTTTATATTCATCGGTACGTGCCTTTAAATATTCGTTCCTGGCGCCGTCGGTAGTATCTGTCGCGCCGCTTGATACAAATGTAAAGCCCACCAAAAGCCCGATGACCAGAATCACACTCAAAACCGCGTAGACTGTATTCTTGATATTCATATCATATCCTCCCGTAAATAAACATTTTCTTTACGAGATACAGTCTAACAAATTTTAAGAGTAATAAATCGGTCTTATCCAAGCCAGATGTTCATAAGTTTATAAAGAGCGTCGTAATCCTTTGCGCACATGGTCTCTTTTACAGAGTGCATTCCCAGCATCGGTACGCCCAAATCCGCCGCAGGCACGGGAAGGTAGGAAGAGATGATGGGTCCCAGGGTCTGCCCGCCGGGTGCACCGGACTTGTTTGCCTGTCTCGAAAAAGGAATATCGTACTTTTCACAAATTGCCTTAAGGATCGCTCCCATAGCAGGATCCGTAACGTATCTTTGGCTGGCGCTTGTCTTAAAAACAACACCCTTTCCCATAAATGCCTTTGCGGTATCGTCCGCTTTCTCAGAGTAATTGGGATGAACACCGTGTGCTCCGTCTACAGAGAGGATCTTTGTCTTTGAAATATCGGAGAGCTTATTTGCGTTTGCGAAAAGCTCTGACTCGTAGATTCTGTCAATAACAGCGTTTAAGATATTTGAGTCAGCGCCCTGCTTTGTTCTGCTTCCGATCTCTTCATTGTCAAAAAGAGCGATTATGCTGATCTTAGCGTCATTTTGATCTATTTCGGGATCAGCGATAAGTCCCTCGCAAAGAGCCGCTACAGAGGCGATATTGTCTATTCTCGAAGCAAGGAGAAACTCTCCGTTTACGCCGCAAATGACCGGCTCCTCACAAAGGTACAGACTAAGGTCATAATCCAGAATATCTTCTTCTTTAACCCCGAGTTTTTGAGCAACAAGGCCCGCAAAGGATTTGTTTCCCGCTTCGTCCTCCGAAACAAGGCTAAATACGGGCAAAAGCTCCTTTTGAGGATCAAGGCTTTTTGTCTCGATCTCCCTGTCCATATGGGGTGCAAGAGAGGGGATGATAAACCAGGGACTTTCAGTGTCAAACAATACTGCCTTAGGGCTGTAGGGATTTTCCGTTCTAAGGAGAACTGTTCCAGCTGCGCCAAGAGCTCTGTCAAACCATGTACGCTTAAGCATCCCGCCGTAGGGCTCTGCATTGAGTTTGTTAATTCCCGCGGATTTCATATCAGGATTGGGCTTAATGCGAAATGTGGGCGAGTCTGTATGAGCGCAGGCTATATGCATTCCCTCTGCTTTGTTACCGCTCTTAATCTTAAAAGCAAAAAGCGCCGTTGGATAAGGCGTGCAGTAATATCTGCCACCCTCTTTAAGTTCAAATTCCTTTGTAAAGTCAAGAGCCTCAAAGCCCGCCTCTTTAAGTCTCTTTGCAGCAAATTCCACTGCATGATAAGGGCTTTTAGCGGCTTTTAAATAATCGATCAGCTGAGTCATTTCATTACCTCTTATTTTAAAACTATTTGCAGTCCATTTTACCACAAACCGGGCTAAATAACTACACGTAAGGCCCTTCTTGAATAAATCTTTCATGTATGATAATCTGTAGCTGTGAGGCGCCTTTGAAGGCATTTGTATATTAACCCGTATAGGGCGTTTTTTAATTGGAGATAAGATGGAAGAAAAAATATTTTTGTCATTGATGCGCGCAAGCAACGCACATCACGATAAGGCTCGTATAGGTTTTCGCGCTTTGGGGCTCTCCGACGGTCAGCCCAAGGTTCTTTACGTACTGCGCCGCACCCCGGGAATATTCCAAAAGGATCTGGCAAAGTACTGTTCGGTTACACCTTCTACAATGGCTGTACTTTTGTCAAAAATGGAAAACCGGGGACTGATCTTCCGCGAGGACTATATGGTATCTCCCGGCAACTACGCCAAAAAAGTATATTCCACCGACCTCGGAAATCAAAAAACGGATGAGCTTGAGCTTCTTATTCAAAACCTGGAAGAAACTACTCTAAGCGGCCTTACGGACGAAGAGGTCGAAACCCTCTTTTCCTTACTTCGTAGAATAACCGTCAACCTCGGCGGTACACCCCAAGACTAAAATGACACAGGGGGACGGGGATGCTGTGTCATTTTTTAAACAAATAAGCGCAGCAAACGCTGCGCTTAAAATAGCAAACTCCCTGATATTTAAACAGTTTCAGGCACCTTGAAGCCTGCCTTTTCCATGTTCTCCTTAAATTCCTCCGGTGTCATTCCAAGTTCAGAAGCTCCATCTTCAATGGTTAGCATTCCTTTTTGAACAAGCTTGAACATAGCACTAACTTCGCCCTCTTTATACGCTTTGATATAGATACTTTCTCCAAGTCCGGTCATGCGTTTCACCCCTTCCTTGATACTCTCGTTATCTTTAATATCTACGTATTTTTCGATTCTGTCAATATTGGATTT
>ODAI013806848.1_pt1 | contig 22195 bp, 16 predicted proteins | sample 1539321 | NCBI WGS metagenome assembly ODAI01 (sample SAMN02144231, study PRJEB22623) | gut metagenome | biome: sheep rumen | host: Ovis aries | place: New Zealand | reverse complement strand
TCTTTAATTAAAAGACCATTATTAATAACAACTTTATCTTTTGCAAAAGAAAAGATTACAAGTTGATTACCATTGTCTTGTGGATCATCTACATAAAAAGTCTTACGACTTAAATCGCCTACAAGTGTTTCAGTTGTGCGCAGTCTTTCAACTGTGTATTTAGGATATTTTTGTAAATACTCTTTATCTGTAATATATATTTCATATATTACAGTATTCACTCCTTTTGGATCCGTAATACTAAAGTGTTTACCTTTCCATTCTTCCATTTTTTATTCCTCCATTTTCTATGAATATTATTATCATAGATTTATCCTTCGTAATAACTACTAAACATAATTATATCATTTTTGCTATATTATGTCAATAGTTATTCGATATTTCTATGAATTTCTAGGATTAAAGCTTGATATTGTACTTAATTTTTTAAATAATTCTTTTTCTTCAATACTTAATTTTTTTGGTACCATTATGTTTATATTTACAAACAAATCTCCCCTACTACCTTTACCGTCTTTATATCCTTTTCCTGTAATTTTAAGTTTTTCTCCAGTTTCGATTCCGCTTGGTATATATATGTTTGATTCTTCATCTATTGAATAAACTTTGGTTTTTGTTCCAAGTGCTGCCTCCCAAGGTGTCAAATATAAATTGGTATATAGATCATTTCCTCTTAACCTAAATTTATTATTATCTTTTATATTTACTCTAATAAATAAATCTCCATTTTTACCACCATTTATTCCTGCCTTTCCTTGACCTAATAGTCTTATTTTTTCGCCATTTCGTATTCCTGCAGGAATTGACACAGTAAAAACTTTTATTTTTCCATCTACTGTTCTAAGTGATATTTTTTTATCTAATCCATAAAAAACTTCTTCTATATCTACATCTATACTTGTTTCGATATTTTCTCCTTTAACAGGAATTTTTTCTTGTTTTTTTATTATTGGTTCTCTTTTGCCTTCTGAATTTCCAAAAAATATACCAAAAAATTCTCCAAATACTGAATTGGATTTTTTATTTTGTTCTTTATATTGTTTTTGTTTTGTTGCAAAATTATTTCTTGTCCAAATTCTATCATATTTTCTTTTAGATGTACTATTTGAAAGGATTCTATATGCTTCATTAATGTCTTTTATTTTTTCTTCAGCAAGTTTATTTTTTAAATTTAAATCTGGATGATTTTTCTTCACTGCCATTCTATAAGCATTTTTTATTTCTTCTGTAGATATTTTATTTGTCTTTAGTTCAAGTATTTTATAATAGTCCTTGAAAACCATATTTCACTCTCCAAATTTAAGGTATTATATATATATTATATCACATATTTTCAAAAAATCTATAGTTTTTATAAAAAAGAAGCTCTAATCATCTATTAGTCCAAATCCTGTAGCTATAAATCTAGTTTTATGTGCTCCTGTACTATCTATTGGGTCATTTATTAATTCATAATTTACAACCATTGCAGTAGATGTTCCTCCATCCAAATTTGCAGCATTATATGCTCCATAATTTTTCATAACCTCAATTAAGTCATCCATATCTGCACCAGGTCTCTTTACAGTTCTTCCATCTATTGCTAAAAATAGCACTATTCCGTCTTTTCTTTGTCCTATTGCAGAACGAGGAGCTGTTCCCCATCCGCCATTTCCAACAACTGTTGATGCTTTTCCATTTACAATTAAAAATGGTCCGCATGTTACGGCATCACGGACTCCAAGTGAGTCTGCCGTATCTTTAGTACATTTTGATGCTAGTACTAATTTATTGTCTTTGTCAAATCCAATTATACCTCCAGCTCCAGAATAATAATAACTTGTAATTAATTTTCCTTTTGAATATGTAATTCCTAATGGATTTGCTGCATTGCTACTATAATTTGGGTCATCAAATCCACCTCCATTTATAGCTACTATTGCTTTATTGTTCTTTGCCATAGTAGTTAAATATTGTCCACTTTGTCCAATCTTTGCAGTTACTAAAGTTTTTACTTTAGATGGATCATATATAACTGCTAAATATCCCGAATATCCTTTTCCAGATATATTTATTATTTTATATTTGTCGTTTGGATGTTCTTTCTCTAAAACAGCTCTTTCATACTCATTTGTATATTCTTTCTTTTCTGCTATACCAACAACTATTGCATCTTTATCTGTATCCTCAACAATTTCATCTACTTTATTATTTGCCATAACATCATCTATTGTATCTTGACTATAAAATAAATATGCTATCCATTGGTGTGTCATTGTAGTCATTGCAGTTGTAATAAGCCAATCCCTAAATCCGTGATATGGTCCATATAATAAAAATCCTAGAGTTCCACCTCCAAGTATAGCAAGTATACATAGAGTTATAACAATTTTCTTTAAAACAGTTCCTTTTTTCTTTCTTTTATAATCTTTATTACTTTTATTTTTTTCTTGATTATTTCTTAATGCTTTTGGTATTTCTTCTTCTACATCATAAATTTTATTCATCTGTTATCTCCTTCTTTTACATCATACTATATTTCTATCTAAATTTCAACATTTTTTATTTTAATGCAATTACCGCTGTTGCTAATCCATAACAATCTCCTTCTGCTCTATATGAATGAATTATTTCTTTATTACATACTGAGCATATTCCGCTATCTTCAATATTTTGTTCTAAAATTCCAGCTTGTTTTAAAATGATTTTATTTATTAATATCGTGTCAATAAGCCATTTATCGTCTTTTTTTATAATAAAACTATTAATATTTTCCAGATTATTAAATTGGTCATAGAACATGTCCTTTACATCTTTTTCAACTTCAAAATGACATTTTCTTATACTTGGACACATACAAACAATTATGTCTTTAGGATTGCATCCGTAGATTTTTGACATTTTATTAACAGTTTTTTGAGATATTTTCTGTAAAGTTCCTTTCCATCCAGAATGAACATTTGCTATTACCTTTTTTACAGGATCAAAAAATAATAATAAAATACAATCCGCATTTGTCGTAGCTAAAATTAATTTACTTTTATTAGTAATTAATCCATCAGATAAATTTATAGTATCAATTGTACTATTTTTTTCTGTATTGTTAATACAAATTATATTATCTGTATGAGCTTGATTAGCTTTAATCAAATTTGAATAGTCTAATCCTATCTGAGTACAAAGATTTTTATAATTATTTATATTTTTCTCATAATCTTCTTTAGAAAGCTGTTCTCTGTTGGCTTTAAAAGTTCTGTAATTTTTTTCAATGCCAACTGAATAAGCATGTGCTAAAATATCATTATACTTTTCGAGTTTCTTAAACTGCAAATACTCCTTATTTTTAATATGTGTAACCACATCATTTGATAAATCTATATTATTCATATTTACATTAATCCTTCTATCCCTTTTTATATCATACAACACAGCAAAAATTGTAATTATTTTTCAAACTCAAAGAAATCATCTTTCGTTTTCTTATATATATACCTATATTTAGTTTTAAAAATACCTGAATTAAACCCACAAATATTTTTATACGTACAATATTCACATGGTGATTTTCTATTCTTATAATATGGCTTCAACTCAATATTTCCATTAAATATTTCTTCAGCTATCTGTCTAATTGTTTTATTTACATACCTTTGCAATTTTTCAAATTCCTCTTTAGTTAGAATATTGCTTTTTTTAGCACTTAAATTGCCATCTTTGTCCATATAAGCAGGAATTAATTTTGATGATGTTGATGGTGTTAGATTATTGTCTTGCATAATAGCTACTTTAACATCTGCTAATATTAATCCTTTCATTTTAAAATTATTTCTTATTTTTTCTTCAATTTCTTCCTGTGTTAATTTTTTTTCTGAGTTAATTATTTGCTCCAATAAATTAAAATACAAAATTCCTGCAGGTATAAAATCGTCTATATTACACATAGCGTCAAGATATGTAATAAGTTGTAATTGTAGTCCTCCGTATATATTTGTAAAATCCATGTCTTTTACAGATGATTTATAATCAATTATTCTAATATATTTATTATTTTCATCTTTAGCCAAATCCACTCTATCGATTTTTCCAATAATTTCAACAGTTTTACCATTTTCTAAATTTATTTTTATTGGCGCATAGTTTCCTTTTCTATCATCAAAGGTTATTTCTGTATCTAAAATTTCAAAATCACTTGAATTCAAGCTAAATATAATATATTTAATTGCCTTTAAAATGATTCTTTTTAATCTTTTTACTAATAATTTATATTTTTGTGTTGCAATAAAAATATAATTTTTACTTTCTTGTAATTTTTCTTCGATAATTTTATTGATTATTTTTTCTTCAATATCATCATTAATATTTTTTATACTAGTATTTTTGTTTTTTAATTCTTGAAAAAACAAATCTATTACTTCATGCATAAAAGATCCTGTATCAATGTTTTTTATTTTTAACTCTTCTCTTTCTTTTAATTTAAGAGAATATTGTAAAAAGTATTCATATGGGCATGATTTAAACATTTCTAATTTTGATACACTAGTTATTAGTTTATTTCCATATAATTTTTGAATATTTTGTTTTTTTATTTTTTGAGGCAATTTTAAATATTTCAAATAATTTAAATTATTTTTTAATTTTTTTTCATATTTATTATTTTCTGTAAAATATTTATATAATAATATTAAATCATTATTTATTTTTAATTTATTATTTTTATCATTAAAAGAATTAATATTTAAAATAAAATCATCATATAATTTTTTTTCATAATAAATATTATCATCATTTTTTTCTAATATATCACTTTTTTCTTTTAATTGATTAAACATTTTTTTTATTTTTAAAATTAAATTTGAAACTCTTAATGTTTTACCATCTACATCAGAGGAAACATATGATAAAAACAGTTTTTCTTCAGCTGTTGTAAATGCTTTATATATATTAAAATTATCATCATATATATTTTCTATAGTACCTTTTGCAAGTTCTATTCCGTTTTGTTTTAAATTATTTCTATCTGAATCATTAAAAAATCCCTCATCTTTATTTATACTTGGAAATACTCCATCATTTAATCCAATAATAAAAACAGCTTTTACTTTTTGAGTTCTTGATCTTTCTGTGTCTCCAACAATTACTTGATCTTGCGAAGATGGTATTTTTCCAAGATCACTATTTTTTAAACCAATTTTAAATATTTTATAAAAATTATCTAAAGTAATTTTTTCTCCTTTAAAAATATTTTTAATTTCTTTAAAAATATTAATAATAATTTCATAACTTAGTTTATATTCTTTCGCTAATTCAAAATTATTTTTTACCATATTTTTATTTTTTTCTTTTATTTTACCATAATATTTTATTTTTTTATTATTTATTTTTAATTTAATTATTTCAGGATTTATTTTTTTAAAATTATATTTATTCTCTAATTTATTTATTGTTTTTTTTATTTTTATTTCTATATTTTCATTTATTAAAAATAAATAAAATTCATTAATTATTTTTTCAATATTTTGTTTTTTATTTATTTTATTTTCTAAATAAATTAAAGGTTCTATTATTTTTTTTCTTAAATCATTTAAACAATTTATTTCTTCTTTATTATTATCATTAATCCCGAAAATAAAATCTTTTTTAAATTTATTATTTTTTATTCCGTATTTAATTACATATTTTTCTAATTTAAAAATGTCATCTTCATCTAAATTTAAAAATGGATTTTTTAAATAATTAAAAACTGATTCATATGAATAATTATTAATTATTATTTCTAAAATACTTAAAATATATCTAATTAATATATTTTGATTTAAATCTTTTTTTTCATCAATAAAAACAGGTATTTCATATTTCGAAAAAATTGATTTTATAATAGATGAATATGAATCAATATTTTTTGTAATTATTGAAATTTCACTATATTTATAATTATTGTTTTTAATTAATAAAACAATATTTTTTGCAACATTTTCTATTTCTGAATATTTATTTTTTGCCAAAAATAAATTTATATTATTTATTTCTTTTAAATAATTATTTTTATTTTTATTAAATAAATAATTTTCTATAAATATTAGTTCTTCATTTTTAAATCTGTATAATTTATCTAAATTAATTATTTCTATTTTTTCTTCTTTATTTATTATTTTTAAAATTTTATTTAATGTAACTTTATTGGGATAAAATACATCTATATCTGGATTTGTATTAAAATCCAAATTATCTGTACAAAAAGTAATTGTTATTTTTTTTGAAATTATTTCTAATTTTTTTATTATTGATAATTCCTGCTTTGTAAAACCTACAAATTCATCAATATAGATTAATGAGTTATCAAATATTTTTGTTTTCTCAATATTATTTTCCAATCTTGTTAATAAATCTGTTTCATCTATATATTTATTTTCAATATTTAATTCAAATTTTTCATAAATTAAAATCATATCTTGTAGCTTTATTTTTAAATATTCATCATTTATATTTTTTAATTCGTTTTTTAAATCTACAATTGATATTTTATTTTTTTTAAATTCTGAAATTGTTCTAATACATAGATCTATATTCTCATCAGATTTATTTAATAAACTTAAATTTTTCTTTTCTTGCTGCAAAATGGAATAAATAAGCATCGATTTTCCAGATTTAGTTAAATTGTTTTGTATAGTACCAGTTTCATTTAAAACTCTATATGCCATTCTGTTAAATGTAATTACTTCTGCATTTATAATTGATTTTTTATTTTCCATTAATTTTTTTTCGGCTATAAAAGAAAATTGTTCTGGTGTAATTATATAGATTTTATTTTTAATTCCTTCTTTAATTATATTTTCTATATCATCATAAATAAATTTGCTTTTTCCAGTACCCGCTTTTCCGTATATAATTCTTAAACTCATCTTTAATCACCTACGGATAGATTATATAGATTTTGTTGTAAGATGTCAATATATTCAATTAGTCAAATGAATACAAATATATTTATACATTAATTACTTCTTAATAGCAAACTAATTATAAAAATAATTAATTATCCCATTATAAATCCCCCATGCTAATTTGTTTTGATATTCATCTTCTAGCAATTGCTGTTCCTCTTGTGGGTTAGATAGAAATCCACATTCTACAATTGTAGTTGGTATTTCTACATGTTTAATTATATAAATATTATCAATAGTTTTTGCAACTCTATTATTTTCTTTTTCAATTGCATCATTTAAACTACTTTGAATGCTTTTTGCAAGTTTTGCACTTTGCTCACTTCCATCTTTATAAAAAGTTTGCCATCCATCATATTGATTCTGAGGTATTTTATTTAAGTGAATTGAAACAAATATATCAGCTGATGATTCATTTCCTATCTTAACCCTATTATGAATATCTGATATTTTTTTCTGTTTTAATGTTTTGCTATCTATATCAAATATAGCATTTTCATCTGAACGTGTAAGGATAACTGTAGATCCGCTTTGTTCTAGTAGGTTTTGAAGCTTTAACGCAATTTTTAAATTTGTTTCTGCTTCTGTTGTTCCTTTAGAGCTTTCGGCTCCGTTCATCTGGAATTCCATGACCTGCATCAACTACAATTGTTTTACCTGAAATTGGCAAACTTACTGTAGAAATGTATTCTTCTTGACTTTTTATATTATCTGTAGTAAAAATGAAAATAAAAATTGATAAAAAGATACTAGTAATAATCAGTGTAATTCTTTTTTTATTTAATATAATCATATACAAATTTGCTCCTTTTTATAAATAGATTAATATAATTATATTAATAGACTTCTATTTTAGTACTATTCTAAATTTGTTAAATATAAGTATTATTTTTATTTCCAAAATAAAAAACTTTTACGAATTTTCGTAAAAGTTTTTTATGTTTTATATACTAATTAATTTTTTTTGTTATTAACTGTATTTTTTAATGCTTTACCAGCTTTAAATACAGGAGCTTTTGAAGCAGGTATTTTGATTTCTTGTTTTGTTTGAGGATTTCTTCCTTTTCTAGCTGCTCTTTTTCTAACTTCGAAAGATCCAAATCCAACTAATTGAACTTTATCTCCTTTTTTTAATGTTTCTGTTACAACTTGAACGAATGCATTAACTGCTAATTCAGCTGCTTTTTTTGTGTCTCCTGTTTTTGCAGCTATTGCTGCTACTAATTCAGCTTTGTTCATTATAATTACCTCCTAAAATTTGTTATGTAGTTACTCTCAAATGCGATTATATAGCATTTTGTAATCTACTTCAATTTATTTATTCGCCAAACTTCGATAAAATCCCTCTTTTTTTATAATAATTTTTCTTATTTTGTGGTTTTTTCCTGTTCATATTTAAATATTATATAATTTTATGTAGTAAAGTAACCTTTTTTTTTAGTTTATTTAAAGCATTTATTAATACTACTGAACTAATACAAAAAGATATAACATTACATATAATATTTCCAATTATTGCTCCAAATATACCAAACTTTGGATTTGGTATCAAAATTATATTACACAAAAATTTCAATAACATTCCAATAGCAGAGCTAATTGGAGGTATATTTACTCTCCCAAGTGATTGTAAAATTGCATTTATTGTTTGATTCAAAAGCATAAAAATAATACATATACTTGACGCTTTTAAATAAACCTCTCCCGAATTAGCATTTGGAAATAATAATTCTATAATTATATTTGGAAAAAAAAACATAATTAACGTAATTGGTATACCTATTATTAATGTAATGAAAATAAATATATATATTTTTTTATTTGTATTTATTGTATCACCTTTAACAAAAGATTTTGTTATATTAGGAATAAAAACTGTAACAAATGCAACGTTTAACGAAAGTGCAACAGAACAAAGGGTATCTATTTTTCCACTTAATATACCATATTGCATTTTTGCTTCATCCTCTGATATTATTCTTTTTAAAAATCTAACCACTGTAAAAGAGTCTATATTCTTGTTAAATGAAGATATTATGCTGCTTAATGATATAGGAATTGACACACCTAATATTTTTTTTAATGTTTTTCTAATTCTTGTAGGCTTATAGTTTACTGTTTGTTTTATCTCCTGCCCAATTTCTGATTTTTTTATTGTATAATATATATACACATAATAAAAGCTTATTATTGTAGCAATCGTGGTTGCTAAGTTTGCTGCTCCTGCCATTATGCCAATATTATTTCTTGATAAATATGTTACAATCTCTACTAATAATATTGTCAATATGGTTTTAAAAACTTGTTCTATACTTTGAGATTTTGCTGTAATGGTAAACTTTTGTCTTCCATTAAAATATCCTCTAAATACAGATATTATAGATACAAAAAAAATTGACGGAGATAAACATATTATTGAACTTTCTGCTTCTGGCATTTGCATCCAATCTATTGCAATTTTTCTAGCACTTAAAAATAGAATAATTGATCCTAATCCTCCAAAAATTGCAAATGTTATAAAGGCAATTTTAAAAATTTTATGTGCTCCTTTAGAATCTCCCACTGCTAATCGTTCAGCAACAAGTTTTGAAATTGCACTAGGTACCCCTGTAGAAGAAAAAGCCAAAAGTAAAGCATAAATTTGAAATCCGCTACTATAAATTGCATTTCCTTCATCACCAAACCCGTTTTTATTTGTTAAATATAATTTATATGCTAATCCTACAACTTTTATAAATATTTGTGAAATTAATAAATAAACAATTCCTTTTATAAAACTTTCTTTCTTTTTCACATTAAAGCCCTTTCTTAATTTTTATTGCATGATTTTTCCCAAAACTCTTGACAATTTAGCTTTTTTGTAATAAAATTATTCGGTACAAATAAAAAATATGAATTAAGTATAAAACTTCTCCCCGGTAGTTTTAATTTAATTATCATATAAATTTATTTTAAAATAGGAGGGTAAATTTTGCTATGAACAATACTACATATAGTGTAAAAAAGAGTGAAATTCAAAGAAAATGGTATATAATTGATGCAGCAAATAAACCTTTAGGTAGAGTTGCTACAGAAGCAGCTAAATTACTTGCCGGAAAACATAAACCAATCTATACTACAAATATAGATACAGGAGATTATGTTATTGTTATCAATTGTAAAAATGTTAAGTTTACAGGAAACAAATTAAATTCTAAAATTTATAGACATCATTCAGGATATATTGGAGGAATGAAAGAAATTTCTGCAAAAGTAATGATGGACAGAAATCCTGAAAAAGTAATGACGCTTGCCATAAAAGGAATGTTACCACACAATACTTTAGGCAGACAAATGTTAAAAAAACTTAGAGTATATAGTGATAATGAACATGAAAACCAAGCTCAAAAGCCAGAAATTTGGAATTTTTAATATAAAAAAGGAGGAGTTATAAATGCCTAAAACAGACAAAAAGTATTATTATGGTACTGGTAGAAGAAAAAATGCTATTGCTAGAGTAAGAATAATTGAAGGAAATGGAAAAATAACAATAAACGGAAAAGATCTTGATGAATATTTCGGATTAGAAACATTGAAAGTAATAGTTAAACAACCTTTAACCGTTACAAATTCACTAGCTAAATATGATGTGATTTCTACTGTAAATGGTGGAGGATATACAGGTCAAGCAGGAGCTATCCGTCATGGTATAGCAAGAGCTTTAAATGAAGCTAATTCAGAATTTAGACCTGCTTTAAAATCAAATGGATATTTAACAAGAGATCCTCGTATGAAAGAAAGAAAAAAATACGGATTAAAAAAAGCAAGAAAAGCACCACAATTTTCAAAGAGATAATTGTTACAAAAAAAGCTTTGGATATATTCCAAAGCTTTTTTTATTTCTTAAATTTCTCAAAAAATCCTTTTTTCTTGTTTTTACCTTTTCTTTCTATATTAATAAATTCATTGCCCCAATCTGTATCATCCTTCTTATCCTGGCTCTCTTGTAGATCTTTATATTTTTTTTCTCTTTTGGTAATATTATTTCCCCAAATATCAAAATCTACTTCTTCATCAAAGTCCTCATTTTCAACATCTTCCAAATCATTGTTTTCTCCAAAAATATCGTAATTTTCTTGACTATTTTCTGAATCCTTATCTGTTTTCCAATCATAGTTATCATCCCAGCTGTCATCATCATCTTCTTCTGATTCTTCATCTTCCCATTCATCATAATCATCTTCTTCTATTTTTTCATCTAACTCTTCATCTTCCCATTCGTCATCATCTGCTTCAGATTTGTCTTCAAATTCATCATCAGCTTCTAATGTGTTATCTTCATCCATATTATCTATTTCGTCCCAATCTTCATTTGAATTATCTAATTCTGTTGCTTCTTCTTGATTATCATCCAAATCATATTCATCTTGTTCATCTTTTTTGTTAATTTTACTTGAATCATTGCCTTTAAGTCCAAGTATAATATCTATTTTCCTATCTATTTCAGATTTAAGATTATCCTCGTCTTGGCTATCTATGTCATTTTTAGTCTCATTTTCTAAATCTCTTTTTTGATCAATTATTTCTTTTTTTTGTTTGTCTTGTATATTTTTCTCTTTAATCTGAACTTCCTTCTTCTCTTCCCTATTATCCTCATCCTCTTCATCATCATCTTCATTTGTAGGAATAAATTCTTTTAAATCTCTATTATAATTTTCTGTAACACATTTATTAAAAGCCCCATAAATTCTTGTCATTCCTTCAATTCTCCAGTAATCTGGATTTATGACTGCAGCTGATAATTTTAATTTTCTCACCTGATTTTCAAATTCTTCGGCTTTTTTTTCTAATTCTTTTAAATATTCAATATTATATAAATCTGCATATGCCTTTTTAGATGCCTTTTTTGAAATTTCTTTTAATAATAATGCATATAAATTGTTAATTTGTTTTAAATCATCATTGAAATTTTTGCATGCATCTTTCATTAGTTTATTATATTCTTTTTCTCCATTTACTACAGCTAGTCTTTCATTGTCAAGAAATTGAACAACATAGTCTTTTATTGCCGAAATAAAATCAATTTTACTACTAGAATCTAGTATAATTTTATTATGTTTTGCCATTTTTATAGAATTATTTTTTATTTCTGCAAATAGTTTATTCGTTTTTTCATATATATTAGATAGTATTTCCGTTTCTTTTTTTTGAGCATCTATGCTTAAAATAATCGCTTGTTCTATAACTTCTTCTTGAAAAGGAATCTTTTCTTTTTCTCCATTTTTCTTTATTTCATTTTTTAGCTCATTTTCTATTTCTGTTGTATCCAATTCAATAAATTGCTTTGCTCTTATTTCTAAATTTATATCAATATTTTTATAATTGTCTAATGTATCATTTAATTTTTTATTATAATCTATCTCAACAGCTCTTCTATTTTTTCCGCATCTATTTCTTACAATACTCTTTTCATTAAATTCAGCTATTATATTTATGAAATTCAAGGTGTTTTCTTGTATTTCTTCATCTATTTTTTTTATATCATTATTTATGGTATCTACTTTTTTTTGTATCAAATTCGCATCTTCATCCAAATTTTGAAATATATTATTTCTTTCATCCTGAAGTTGGGAATTTTTTTTATTTAAATCATTTTGCTTTTTTTGAATATCTCTAATTTTATTTGCAATTATATCATATTCAATAATAACTTCTTCTTCTTCCTCTGTACTATTTTTATAATTCTCTAATGATTTTATTAATTTACAATAATTTTCAAAATTAATCTTTATATTGTTTTTAATATTATATCCGAACATCTTATCAAAATATCTCTCTATTATAATTGCATTTCTTTCATACATCAATATCACCCCACCATACATAATTATCTTGCTTTTATCACTGATGACTTTCTTAAAAATATAAAAAGAAATCAAAAATTATTATGCCCAATAATTCTTAATTTCATTACGTATCTCTTATTTTTTTCTTCTGTCTATTGCGTAACTACTACCCATAACTGCTTTTACAGCGTGTTTTACTTGAGCTGAAACATCTCCTATCTCTAACACATTGTTAAATCTGCCTGTTTCTGCAATCACTGCAGCTATTGATATAGACGTAAGTGGAAATTTTTCTATAATTCCTTTTCTATTTTCAACCTCTATGTATCCATCTTTACTATCTTTTTCTGTATAAAATTTTTGGATAGTATGGTCAAAGTAGAATATAACTTCTTGACAAATTCTTTCTACATCAATTCCATCAACTATAGCGATAAAATCATCCCCACCTATATGTCCAACAAATCCTCCACCAAAATTATGTACTGCTTTTAAAATTAACTCAGATGTATATTTAATTATTTCATCCCCTTTTAAAAATCCGTATACATCGTTATAGGCTTTAAAATTGTCTAAATCAAAATATAAAACTGAAAAATCTTTTTGTTTTAGTAAACATTTTTTTAACTCTGCCTGTATTTGAACATTTCCAGGTAATCCGGTTAATGGGCTCATTCTTCTATTTGTTGATAATAATCTGCTTAAATTCTTTACAGTATAGTATAAATATCCTTCATCTACTGGTTTTTTTATAAAATATTCTATTGATTCATGAAGTATTTTTAATCTGTGTTCTCTTGATCCATTAGAAGAAACAACAATTACAGGTGTTATCGTATTGTTTTCATCTTTTCTAATCTTTTTGCATATTTCTATTACATCTCTGTCAATCGCATCTTCATTTATAATTATTAATGATGGTATACTTTTTAGCGCAATATCAATTTGTTTAGTTTTTACACTGATAAATTTATATTCTTTATCATCTCTAAATAATTCTCGAAAAACAGCTATAGAAGTATCGTCATCATCAATTATATAAACTTCATTTATCATTCTCAAATTTCCTTTCTAAGTATACAGCAGTAGTTTATCATAATTAAGTTTTGCATTTCAAACGAATTTTAATTTTTAAATATTTATTCCTTAGTATATTTTACTCTTGAAGTTTGTGACACATCGTTTTTGTTGAACACTTTAACCGTTAATCTATTTTCTCCATTTTGTAACTCTATATTTTTACTGTACTCATTTCCTTCAATATTTTCCGTAATTGTTTCATTTGTGTTTAAAGTAATTTCTACTTTAGATAGTCCTTGTGAATCCTCAGCTTTTACAAAGAAGTTTTTTCCATCAGTTGTTATTTTTATTTGTGGTTTATTTACTCCCATAACTTTCTGAGTTTTTTTAGTTTCTCTTCCTTCTATATCTGTTGCAATGATGTTTAATGTATGTGTTCCTTCAAGAGAAACATCAATTAATGTATCATTTTTTGTGGCATTAATAGTTAGAACTGTCGCATTGGTCTCGTCTTCATCCCAATAATATTTTATTTTATCAATATTAGTAGTACTTTCAGTAGTTGCTTGTACTTTTCCTTCTACTGGTGTAAGGGTTATCGAAGGTCCTTCAGCAACATCAACAGTAGTTTCATATATAGTAGTAACTCCGCTAATATCTTTAGCTGTAACTGTAACATGATTTATTCCAGCACTTAAAGTTATATTTTCATTAATATTAGTTCTATTATTTACATCAATTTCTTTTTCATCTTCTTCATTTATTGTGTAAGTAATGCTTGAAATTGCTTTATCATGTGTTACTATAATATTTATTGTATTTGAATTTTCTCTTGTAGATGTAACAAATGGCTTTGTAGTATTACTTACTAATAGTTGCTCATTTGATTTATTAATTATGTTTTTATAATATGAATATGCACCTATTACTGTTGTGCTTAATCCAAATATTATTAAAAATATGCAAAAAAATATTACAATTGTATTAATACTTGCTTTATTATTTTTTTTCTTTTTTTCTATGTCAGTAGATAAAATTTGATTCATTTAAATTCTCTCCCATTCTAAAAGCTTATTTCCGTATATTAACACATTAGATTATAACATAACATTTATTTATTGTAAATATTTTGTTAAAAGAAAAAGAGGAAATTTTTATTTCCCCTTTCTTTTTTTATAAAACATATTTCTTAATTGCAAAAATTCCAATTCCTAAAATACTTAAAATAATTAATCCTGAAGTTGCATACATAACTACGTTAAATACCAAACCTGTTTTAATAGATAGAATTACTTTTGCATCATCAATATCATCTTCTCCTTCTTTTTTATTGTCTGGAGTAGAATCTCTATCAGGAACTCCTTCTTTATTGTAGTCTTCTGATATTTCAGCTATATTTGTTTTTAATCCTAAATTATTGCTTCCATTAATCCATCTAAATATTACCTTTACTTCTGCACTTTCTCCAGGTTTTAGTAATGTATTTTCAAGTAATCTTGTGGAAATAACATTATTGCCTTCATCTTTCCATCCGTTATTATCTTCTGCATAGAATTTTAATCCTTCAGGAACATAATCTGTTATTTCTTTTGCATAGCCCTCTATGTCTCCTTCGTTTGTTATTTTTATAGTATATCCAAATTTAACAACTGTAGAGCTCAATTTCTTTTTGTTAATTTCTACCTTTGGAATTATATCTTTGCTGTTATCTCCAGTATTTCCTGTTTGTGTTGTTGTTGTTTTTCCATTTTCTGTAACATATACTGTAGACACATATTTTAATAGACTCAAATCAAAAGTTTTAATTAATACTGTTTCATAATCATCATCATCTTCGTTATTTTGATTTACATTGTTTGGTTTAGAATCAATATCATCATCTGGTATTGGTTCTCCATGTTTATTTTCATATTTTGTAATTTCCGCAACATTTACAATATTAGTATTTGTTGGAGCTTTTTCATTTACTTTACATAGAACTTGTAAATCCCTATAATCTAAGCCTGAACCTTTACCATCATCTGTTTTCTTATCAAATGCTTTTAATAGATTTTTTTCTCCTTTAGCATATGATAGATATGTTGTAGAAACTGTCTTTCCATCTGATGCTACTGACCATCCAAAATTTTTATTAAATTCACAATCTACATAATCTAGATAGTCTGGTAAATGGTCTGTTACCTCTCCAGCATATACGTCTGTTTCACCTTCATTATATACTCTTATGTCATATAATACATAGCTTTGTGCTGGTACTACCAATGGATCTTTTACTTTGGTATATGTTGCATCATGACAATTTTGGTCATCTCTTAACTTGGTTGTGTCAACTTCTGTAGCTCTCGTATATGGATTTTCCTTACTTCCTATATTTCCATTTTTTGTTAAATATTCTCCATCTGAAATTTGTGTATCATTACTAATAGCTGCTATAAATTTGCTTAATGCTAAATCTACAATTTTCTTTTTAACCTCTATAACTTCATAGTCATCATCATCTTGTTCGCGTTTTTCTTTGTTCTTTTCTGTTAGGTTATCTGGCTCTGAATCAACATCCTTATCAATTTCATTACCATCTTTGTTTTCATATTTTGTTATTTCTGCTGAATTGATTAATTTTGTTTTATCAGGTGCACTTGTATTTATTTTACAAAGAATAGGTAAATCTTTATAGTCTAATTTAGATCCTTTACCATTATCTGCAATTTTGTCAAATGCTTTTAATATTTTATCTGCTCCGTTTGCATGTGACAAATATTTTGTTGTAACAGTTTTTCCATCTGAAGATACTGTCCATCCATAGGATTTGTTAAATTCACTCTCTACAAAATCTAAATAATTTGGTAGATAATCCTTTACCTCTCCGGCATATACATCAATATCACCTTCATTATATACTCTAATGTTATATAATACATAACTTTCAGCTGGTATTGTTAATGATGTTTTTACTTGTGTATATTTTGCATCATGTTCACCATTTTTTAATGGTGTTGTATCTACTGCTGTTTGTCTAGTATATGGATTATTTTCGCTTCCCGCATCTTTTGAAGTAGTATCTTTTGTTAAATACTCTCCATCTGCGATATTTTGATCTTCACTAATAGCTATTATAAATTTAGTTAGAGCTAAGTCAACTTTCTTTTTTTCAATTTGTACTACTTCATAGTCATCATCATCTTGTTCACGTTTTTCTTTGTTCTTTTCTGTTAGGTTATCTGGCTCTGAATCAATATCTTTGTCAATTTCATTACCATCTTCATCTTCATATTTTGTAATCTCTGCTGAATTGACTAATTTTGTTTTGTCTGGAGCATTTGTATTTACTCTACAAAGAATTGGTAAGTCTTTGTAATCTAATTTTGAGCCTTTACCATCATCAGTTTCCTTATCAAAAGCTTTTAATATTTTGTTTTCTCCATTTCTTTTTGATAGGTAATTTGTTGTAACCGTTTTTCCATCTGATGCTACTGACCAACCTAAATTTCTATTCTCTTCACAATCAACATAATCTAAATAATTTGGTAAATAGTCTTTTACTTCTCCAGCATATACATCTACTTCACCCTCATTATATACTCTTATATTATATAGAACATAAGAATTTTCAGGTATTGTTAATGGTGTTTTAACTTGTGTATATTTTGCATCATGTTCACCATTTTTTAATGGTGTAGTATTAACTGCTGTTTGTCTTGTATATGGATTAGCTATACTTCCTGCATTTTTTGATGTTGTATCTTTTGTTAAATATTCTCCATCTTCAAATTTTATATCATCACTTATTGCTGTTATAAATTTTGTTAAAGCTAAGTCTACTTTACCAAGTATTATATTGTCATAATCTTCGTCATCCTGGTATTTTTTATCTCCATCTTTTCCTGGCCATTTATCTGTTTGAGAATCTCTATCTTTTAAATCTGTTACATCTTGTATGTTTCCATCTTTATCAGTAGCTTCTGTAATAGCAGCCTCATTTCTAATTGTAACTCCAGAACCATTTTGTGCACTAACTCTTAATAAAACCTTTACACTGAATCTATCTAAGCCTGAACCATCATTATTATTATCTTTGCTACTATCATATGCTTTTAAGAAGCCTCCTCCGATCGGTGTTCCTAATCCTCCAGATGTCTTTGGAACTACATTTTCTATATCACATGTAATACTTACAGTTGATTCTCCATTATATGTATCTTTTTTAAGTATATCATTTGAAGCATCAATTGACCAAAAAGCATTGTTAGTTATTACACTTTGATAAATTCTACTTGAAACTTCTACTTCTGTCATATTTCCTTGTGAGTCACATTTAATAACTGTTTTTCCATCTTTTGGTTCTTTTGCATAAACAAATTCTAGTCCTGTAGGAATATTATCTGTTATTTTTTTAACATATCCATCAATTTGCCCTTCATTATATACTGTAAAATTATATAAAACATAATCTCCTGATTTAACTTTTATTGGTGTTTTATCTTGTGTATATGTAGCTGTTGTTGCTGTTCCATTTGCTAATTTTGTAGTATCTATTGTTGGAGCATTTCTTACTTTTGTTGTAGAATCACTATCTGGTATATTTTCAGGCATTATTTCAGCAATATATTTTTGTAAAGCTAAGTCAAAAACTGCTGGTTTTATAACAACAATTTCAAAATCATCATCATCTTCTCTTCCTGGGAAGTAATCATCATTGTTTGTTCCGTCATTATAAACATTTTTTGTGTTATCTCCATTGTTGTTATTTCCACCATGATATCCTGTATATTTATCTCCTGTTGTATTTTGATTAGCTGTTGGATTTCTGTCTGTTCTTGAATCTCTATCTTGTACAACATCTTGATTTGTTTCAGTATTGTGTGCTCCAGAAATATATGCAATATTTGTTAAATATGTGTTTGTTGAACTTGAAGGTTCTTGAATTACTTCACATTCAATTTGAATTGTTTCACTAGCTAAATTATTTTGTCCTGCATAAGCAGCTAAAGTATTTTTACTAACATTTGTAAATGTTATCGTATTGTTTGTATTATCATAAACGTAAGAATAATTTATATTTCCCGATTTATACGTTCCTGTTGTAGTTTTATTTGCTGTATATCCTTTTAGTGCCAAACCTTGTGGTAATTTATCCACTATTGTTTTAGCATATCCTGCCATTTCGCCTTCATTGTAGATTGTGATTGAATATGTAACAATATCTCCTTTTTCAACAACTACTGGATCTTTTCTGTGTTTATATGTTGCAGTATTTGGTATTGTTGTTGTATCAACAGTAACTTTTCTTTCTGCATTTACACCTTTTTCATTTATAACCGTTTTAGTTTTTCCATCTGATGATGCAATTTTAGTAATAACTTTTCTTAATGCTAAATCAAATTCTTTTTGTATTGGTGTAGTAACTTTTAATTCAAAAGGCTTATCTTTAGGGGTAATCTCAACAACTGGTTGTTCTGTTTTTGTTGTAGAAATTAATAATTTCTTCTCATTAGTTTTGTATGATCCATCAAAAGTAATTTGAATATTATTTCCGCTAACTTTTGACTTAGGTATTGCTATATAAATGTTTTTTCCTATATGATTATTAAGTGTTTGATTTGAGTCTTTTTTCCCTTCTGCATTAGAAATATAAGCACCAGTTGATGTATCTTCATTTACAGAAATTGTATTGTTTAATGAATATACTGCAACTCTAGTTTCGTCAATTTTAACTGGCCCAACTACATAATAATTTGTATTGTTAACAGTTTTTTCTGCTAAATTTGCTGTTTCTGGTGCAATTTTTACAGGTACTCCTTGTGATGTTGGTGTAGCAGATGAAGCATTATTATTGGCAGCATCTATTAAATACCAACAAAGAATAGTTGCCATTTCTTGTTTCCATTTTCCAACTTCTGCTTTTTTTCTTTTGTTATTAGCTTGGTCTTCCCACATATCTGTTTCAACACTAAAAATATCATCTTCTAATGGTTTCCAACTATGTGAATTTGTTTCAGTTGTGCCATTTGAACATACTAGATTAAGACCTTGTGTTCTAACATTATAAGTTTCACTGTTTGCACTATTATTTTCTAAATAGTTTGTAAAATACCATATTGCTGCTTGTTGTGCAACTTCAACTATATCATCTGTTAATTCAACATTATTAAACTTAGACTCAGTATCATAATAATACCAACCTTGATAAGTTTCTTGTGTTCCATATATTGAATTATTATGACCATCTTTTATATTAAATAATTGGTCATTAAAATTATATCCAGTTTGTGGTACATACTTATATGTCATATTGTCTGTTTTAACTTCTTGCATATTAACAGTTTCTATAACATTGTCATATATTATTCCTGCCTTAGCTAATAATTCTCTTTTTTTAGCAAGATTTTGTTCTGCTGATAGTTTTTTATCTGAGATATACATATTATCTAATATCCATAATATATGATTTAAATGTGAACTATTTCCTATATTTTTGTATACTTCATTTGTATCATTTTTTAACAAGTCTATGTCACTCGATGAATTTAAATCATATCCTCTATTATATGTTGCCTTTGCTCCCACAGTACCACTTAGCCAACTTTCTCCTGCTGTTGCATTTAAGCAATAATAGTTTGTATCATTTGACTTTGACATAATTTGAAATACTGGATGATGCGATTCCCCTGCATTTCCTACTGTGTTAAGAGCATATCCATTTGAGTAATTTCCATTAACATATCTAAAATATGATAATGTAAGCTCTTTGTTTTCTTCAGTAACAGCTAAACTTGGAATAATGTTTCCTATTCCCAAGATAGCTACCATCATTACAATTAAAGTTCTTATAATTGCCTTTCTCATTTTCATAACATTACCTTCCTTTATACATATTTCGCTATATTTTATTGTACTCTTTTTTTTAAAGTTTTGCAATAGCTTGTTAAATAAATATTTTGAAGATATTTTTCAATCTTCAAATATACTACGGATAGCGCATTTGCATGAATATTACACTTTCCTTACAATTATATTACATTTTTGTTACAAAATCAAGAGGTTATGTGATTTTTTTGCTATTTATAGCTAAAAAAGTGTAATATTATTCTGAAATTTTTATATACTTATACAAGTAATGTGGAGGCAATAATGAAAAACTATAAATGTTTTATTACCATTCTACTTTTGATTTTAATACCCACCTTTTCTATTGCAGATGAAAATTATGAAGAAAAATTAATAGATTTAAGTCAAATATTAGAAGTATCTACAAATATTTCTGAAACTCCCAATATAAATGCAAGACATGCAATAGTATTAGATAGAGCTTCTAAAACAGTTTTATATGGTAAAAAAGAAAACGAAATATGTAAGATGGCATCTACAACTAAGATTATGACTGCTATTATTGTTTTAGAAAACTGTACTAATTTAAATGAACAAGTTACGATTTCAAAAAAATCTGCTCGGAACAGGAGGTTCAAGGCTCGGATTATCCACCAATGATACAATAACTGTTGAAAGTTTACTTTATGGTTTAATGATGGTTTCTGGGAATGATGCTGCTGTTGCTCTTGCAGAATTTATAAGTGGTAATATTGAAAGTTTTGCAAATTTAATGAACGAAAAAGCCGAGTATCTTGGTCTTACATCAACTCATTTTATTTCTCCTCACGGATTAGATAATGACGAACATTATACAACAGCTTTCGACTTAGCAATACTTACAAATTATGCCTTACATAATAAAACATTTTTAAAAATTGTGAAAACACAAAACTATACTATAAGCATAAATAACCATCCGAAGCAATTAAATAACACCAATGAATTATTGGGCTATTTAGATGGTGTTTATGGTGTAAAAACAGGATTTACTAATGGAGCTAATAGGTGTTTAGTTACAGCATGTAAACGTGACAATTTAGATATAATTTGCGTGGTTTTGGGATGTGATACTAAAAAAGATAGAACAAAAGATAGTGTAAAACTTATAAATTATATTTTTGATAATTATTCAATAATAAATATTGCACATCTTATTAAAACAGAATTTGAAAATTGGAATAATAATAATAAAAACTATTTTACAATAAATAAAAGTATAGAACAAAAACCTAAATTGATTATTGATGAAACACAAATACCATATGAAAATATTGCAATTAATAATTCTAAAGTAAATAATATAAATATAATAATCACTGCAAATTCATATCTTGAAGCCCCTGTTTTATCAGGTGATAAGGTAGGAAGCATTAATATTCAGTTGCCAAATACATCTAATTTTACGATTGATATATTTAATTGTAGCACTATTAAAAAGAAAAGCATATATTATTATACAAATATGTTTCTAAAAGATTACTTTTCACTCTTGACTTTTTAGATTTTTTTTGCTAATATAGATAAGTAACTCTTGCATTAACTGTTTATTTAATCTTGATTTAGTAT
>ODAI011651468.1_pt1 | contig 22196 bp, 20 predicted proteins | sample 1539321 | NCBI WGS metagenome assembly ODAI01 (sample SAMN02144231, study PRJEB22623) | gut metagenome | biome: sheep rumen | host: Ovis aries | place: New Zealand | reverse complement strand
GAACGGAACGGCTGAACTGGTTCAAGGGCGGGAAAAACATCATTCCCAAGGGCGCGACCTTCCAGGTGAAGGACTGCAAAACGGGAAAGGTGTTCACCGTTAAGCGCTGGAGCGGATACAATCACATTGACGCGGAGCCGAAGACCGCCGCCGATACAAAGGTTCTGAAATCCATCTACGGACACTGGAGCTGGAAGCGCCGCCCGGTGCTGGTCAAATACGACGGTCACGTTTACGCGGCGTCCATGAACGGCATGCCGCACGGGACGTCCACGATCAGCAACAATAATTTTGACGGACATTTCTGCATTCACTTTTATGGAAGCAAGACGCACGGCAGCGGCAAGGTGGATGAAGCCCATCAGAACTGCGTTGCCCAGGCGATGAAATACAGCTGGTAAACAGAACCCCGGAGGTCGGGGATGAAGAGCCGGATGAAAATTCCGGTTTTTTCTTTTATTTAACACTGAATCATGCTATAATCCTAAAATATGGTCCGGAGGGGCGGCTGCGTCAGCCGACTCGGAAAGAACGGTCCGGACGGAGAGGAAGTTGTTTTTATGCTGACACAGGCACCCCGGGGAACCAGGGATGTTCTGCCGACGGAGAGTTACCGGTGGCAGTATCTGGAAAAGAAGATGCGCGAGGCTGCGGCGCTGGCAGGCTATCGGGAGGCCAGAACCCCGGTTTTTGAACATACGGAACTGTTTCTGCGCGGCGTCGGGGATACGACGGATATCGTACAGAAGGAAATGTATACCTTCAAGGACAAGGGAGACCGCTCCATTACGCTCAAGCCGGAAGGGACGGCGGGAGCCGTGCGCCTGTTTCTGGAGAGCAACCTGTACGCGGGAGCGCTGCCGTGCAAGCTGTACTACCTCAATGCGCCGATCTTCCGGTATGAGAATCCGCAGAGCGGCCGCCTGCGCGAGCATCATCAGTTCGGCCTGGAGTGCTTCGGCGCTTCCGGAGCGACGGCGGATGCCGAACTGATCATTCTGGCCTATCATCTGCTGGAAAGCCTGGGAATCCGGAATCTGAAGGTGAAAATCAACAGTATCGGATGTCCGAACTGCCGCCCGGTATATCATCGGACGCTGAAGGATTATCTGGCTGACCGGTTTGACGGGCTTTGCGATACCTGCAAGGAGCGGTTTGACAGGAACCCGCTGCGCGTGCTGGACTGCAAGGAAAAGAAGTGCCGGGAGCTGACCAAGGACGCGCCGAGCATGCTGGATCTTCTGTGCGACGAATGCAGGGATCATTTTGCCGCCCTGCAGGAATGCCTGAAGAGCTCCGGAATCCCCTTTGAGGTGGACAGCCGGATCGTCCGCGGGCTGGACTATTATACCAAGACAGTATTTGAGCTGATTACCGCCACGAAAGACGGGGAACTGACCGTTTGCGGCGGCGGACGGTACGATCATCTGATCGAGCAGGTCGGCGGGCCGGATCTCCCCGCGGTCGGGTTCGGCATGGGGCTGGAACGCGTGCTGATGCTGCTGGACAGCGAAGGTGTGACAATTCCCGAGCCACCGCAGTACGATATTTTCGTTACCTATATGGGAACGCACAGAATGGCGGCCTTTGATGCAGTGCAGCGGCTGCGCGCGGAAGGGCTGAAAGCTGACATGGATCACTGCGGACGCAGCCTGAAGGCGCAGTTCAAATATGCCAACAAGACCGGAGCCCGATACACGGGTGTGATCGGCGACGAGGAAGCGGAAACCGGTTCCATCAAGATCAAGGACATGGAGACCGGGGCGGAAACGACGGTGCCGACTTCGGAAGCGGCCGAAATGATCAGAAAAGCTGTCTGGGGAGGGAATTAAACCATGCAGAACAGGACGCATACATGCAACGAGCTGCGGCTGAGCGATGCCGGGAAACAGGTTCGGCTGAGCGGATGGGTGGAAAATGTAAGGGAAGTGGGCGGAAATCTTGCTTTCATCGTGCTTCGCGACTTCTATGGAACCACGCAGCTGGTTGCGGAAGATGAAAAGATTCTGAACATGTTTCTGGGGATGAACAAGGAGACGGTGGTCAGCGTGACCGGCACCGTCCGGGAGCGGGACAACAAGAATCCCAGGATGGATACCGGCGATATTGAAGTGGTGCCGGACAGCGTAGAGATCCTGGGCAAATGCCGGTACAATGCGCTGCCGTTCCAGATTAACCGGAGCCGGGAAGCGGATGAGAGCATCCGGCTGAAGTATCGCTATCTGGATCTGCGGAACCCGGATGTCAAAAAGAACATCATCATGCGGTGCAACGTGGTTTCGGCGCTCCGCCAGGCCATGACCGCACACGGCTTCCTGGAGATTACGACGCCGATTCTGACCGCTTCCTCCCCGGAGGGCGCGAGAGACTATCTCGTTCCGGCCCGGAAGCATCCCGGCATGTTCTACGCGCTGCCCCAGGCGCCACAGCAGTTCAAACAGCTTTTGATGACCAGCGGATTTGACCGTTACTTCCAGATTGCGCCATGCTTCCGGGACGAGGATGCCCGCGGCGACCGGAGCCCCGGCGAGTTTTACCAGCTGGACATGGAAATGGCTTTTGCAAGCCAGGAGGATGTTTTCAGCGTGCTGGAGGATGTGCTGCCTCCGATCTTTGCCAAATACGGAAAATACAGCATCGCTTCCTCCGCGCCTTTCCGCCGGATTCCCTATCTGGAAGCGATGGAAAAATACGGCTCGGACAAGCCGGACCTGCGGATCGACCTGACGGTTCAGGATGTGACGAAGCTGATGGAAGGCTGCGGCTTTGGCCCGTTTGAAAACAATCCGGTGAAGGCGGTTCCGGTGACCGGATTCACGGCCACCCGCAAGCAGATTGACAAGCTGTGCGCCGACGTGGAAGTGGTCAGCGGCAGCAAACCATACTGGTTCCGTCTGGATGAAAACGGAGAGATCGTCGGCGGCATCGCCAAGTTCCTGCAGGAGCGGAAGGACGAAGTGATCCGGGAACTGCAGCTGGAGCCGAATACCTTCGTCGCGCTTTCCAGCGGCAAGCTTGCCGATGCCCGGAAAACGGCAGGCGTGCTGATCAAAAAGCTGGGCGAGATGTGTCCGAACCATATGGACGCAGAACGGTATGAATTCTGCTGGATCGTCGACTTCCCGATGTATGAGATCGGCGAGGAAAGCGGAGAGCTGGAATTCTGCCACAATCCCTTCAGCATGCCCAACGGCGGACTGGATATTCTGATGAAGGCCGCTTCAGGAGAAGTGGATCCCCTGAGCATTACGGCATACCAGTATGATCTGGTCTGCAACGGTGTGGAACTGAGCAGCGGCGCGGTTCGGAACCATGATCCGGAGATCATGATCAAGGCGTTTGAAATGGTCGGACTGGGAGAGGACGATGTCAAGGCCAAGTTCCCGGCCATGTACAATGCCTTCTGCTACGGGGCTCCGCCACATGCCGGCATCGCGCCGGGAGTGGACCGGATGGTCATGCTTCTGGCAGGTGAGGATTCCATCCGTGAGGGGATTCCGTTCCCGATGAACAAAAACGCGCAGGACCTGATGATGGGAGCGCCGGGAACCGTGGAACAGAAGCAGCTGGATGAGCTCCATATCGCCATCGTTCAGGATGGAAAGGACGCCTGATTCCGGGCGATTGTAAAAACAATCATTATCTGATATAATCAGCAGGATAGATCTCCAGACAGGAGGAGGAATTACAGATGGCTGCGAGAAAGGATCCGATCAGCGAGCTGCCCCTGACCGCGGATCAGGACACGACGCAAACAGCGACGATTACATATGCCAGTGACGTGGTGGCGATCATTGCCGGACTGGCGACCGTTGAGGTGGAAGGAATTGCCGGCATGTGCAGCGTCAGCGGAAGCGTGCTGAGCAAGAACCGGAATGTGACCAAGGGCGTTCGCGTGGAAATGGGGACGGAGGAGGTCGCTGTGGATCTGTATGTGGCGGTGGACTACGGGACGCCGATCCACCGGGCGGCGATGGACGCGCAGGAATCCGTTCGCAAGGCGATCGAAAGCATGACCGGGCTGCATGTGGTCCGTGTGGACGTACATGTTCAGAGCATGAGCTTTGAGAAGGAAAACAAGGCGCTTGCCGCCGGCGCGGAGAGTGCTGCGCTGGAAGCCGGCCGGCCGGAGCTGGAACAGGACGACGCCGGAAGGAAGGCCTCTGCAAGGAAAGAAACGCCTACGACTTCCGCGGCCGGAATGACGACTGCCGAAAAGGAAGCGGAAGGGGACATGGAAAGCGGAACGATCCCGGAGAATGAGGGAGAAGAGGACGGCCGGAAGGCCGGAGGCAGGGATCGCGGCGGCAGAATCAGGGCCAAGAAAGACATGAAGCCTGAAGCGGATGACGGTCCGCAGGAAGGCGTGCAGAGCGCTGACTCCGTGACTGAATAAACCGGGTTCATATGACAGGGGAAAGCTTTCCTCTGTCTTTCTGAGTTTATTGCAGTGACTGGAATGCGAACGGAGGGAAAGGTGTGAAAATCAGGGTTTTGGACCGGATTCTGGTGGCTGTGGCGGGTATGATCCTGCTGGCGGTCTGTTCGGGTCTGGTTGCACAGGCATTTTTCGGCGTTGATCTGTTGGGTCGCGTTTCGAATCTGCTTGAAAGAGAATCCATGCCGATTCGGATCGCTGCCGGAGCTGCGGCGGCGTTTCTGCTGATTCTGGGTGTCTACTGCGTCCTGGTGCTCTTCCGGCATCGGAAACGGAAGGACGGCTTTGTACTTCAAAAAATGGAAAACGGCGATCTGGCCATCAGCCTGAAAACGCTGGAAACCATGGTTGATAAATGCGTTCGTCAGCATTCGGAAATTCAGACGGAGAGCATTCAGCTGGACAATCAGCGGGACGGGCTCCTGGTTCGGATCCGGGGGACCGTTGCCGGCGGAATCAGCATTCCGCTGACGGTGGATACGCTTCAGAAACAGGTCAAACAGTATGTGACCGCCTGCAGCGGCGTTGATGTGAAGGGCATCCGGGTCCAGATTGAGTCCTCCGGAGAAGATGCGCCGGATGCTCCGTTTGCGATTGCTCCGCCGGAACTGAAACCGCTGCTGAACAGCACCGCTGAAACCGAAGCGGATCCCAGCCCGGCGGAAACGGTGAGCGCGCCGGTTTCGCCTCCCGTCCCGGAGACGGAAGGCCCCGCAGCGGAAGCAGTGCCCGAAACGCCGGATATGATGGCGGCGGAGGCTGCCATGGCTGCAGCGGAGACGCTCAGAAAGGAGTATGGGGAAACGGACGATGATGACCGGCCGATTCACCAGCGCCTTTTCAGCTCTCGGGAAGAACCGTGTGTGATGCCGATGCCGCCGCTGACCTCAGAGGAGGCGGACGGGGAAGAAGCCGGAAGAAACGCAACGAATTCTTCAGACGATGTATCTGAACCGGATTCCGGTTCGAAAGATGATGAGGAGGAACAGAAAAATGAACAATAAGCTGAAAATGGGTACCCCCGGGATGGGCATTCTGTGCGGATGCCTTCTGATGCTTGCAGGTGCGCTGATCATGTGGATCGGTTTCTGGAGAACGCTGGTGCTGATCGTGCTTTTCGGCATCGGGTACTTCCTGGGCGCCGTCAGCAACAAGGGCGAAGTGATCCGGGATACAGCGGACCGGATCGTTCCGAAGAAGGACACGAAGCCGATTGATTTTGTCAGCGAAGTCCGGAAGGATCAGGAGATCAGCGCATCCGGCGCAGCGCAGGATTTTGCCGCGGAACAGCCGGATGAGGCTCCGGAAAACGAGACGGAAGAATGATCCCTGAATAGCGCCTTCGCTGCCGCGCAGGACAACGGGGAAAGAAGAGGAGAAACAGATTTATGTCGCGCAAGACTGCACGGATCGCCGCGATGCAGATGATCTTCGAGAAGGTCTCCGGAGGTCAGGGCGGAGAAGAAACGCTCAAAATGGTATACGATGAGCTGCGGGAGAACGGAATCTCCGGGGAACGTCCTGTCGGGACGGATGAGCCGGACGAAGCGGACCGGGCTTATATTGCTGAAGCGTTTGACGGCGTGACCGATCATCTGGACGAGATTGATGCGCTGATCGGCAAAACGGCGAAGGGGTGGACCCTGGAGCGGATGTCGCTGGTGGATCTGACCATCCTCAGGCTGGCTGTCTGGGAGATCCTGTACGATGACCGCATCCCCGGCAGCGTATCGGTGGCGGAAGCCATGGAGCTGACGGAAACCTACTCCGATCCGGATGACAAAAGCTTTGTCAACGGGATCCTGGGAACGATACTGCGGGAAACAGAGGCGGCAAAATGACCGAAGCGGTTCTCGGCCTGGATACCAGCAACTACAGGACATCCGTTGCGCTGGTTACGCTCGGGGGGGAGATTCTGATGAACTATCGCAGGCTTCTTCCTGTTGGGTCCGGGGAAAGAGGCCTGCGGCAGAGCGAAGCCGTTTTTGCCCATCTGAAACAGCTGCATGAAGCAGGCGAGGAGCTCCGGCAGGTACGGAGCTCCCATGATGTATCAGTCAGGGCCGTTGCGGTCAGTGACCGTCCCAGGGATGGGGCGGAGTCCTATATGCCGGTTTTCAGGGCCGGAGAAACCGCGGCCGTTCTTGCGTCTGCTTCCCTGGGCGTTCCGCTGATCCGGACGACGCATCAGCGCGGTCATCTGATGGCTGCGCTGGACGGAACGGTGATGGAAAATGATTCGGATATCCTGGCCATTCATCTGAGCGGCGGGACAACGGAGCTGCTGCACTGGTATGATGACCGCCTGGATCTGATCGGCGGAAGCCTGGACCTGCATGCGGGTCAGGTGGTGGACCGGGTCGGCGTTGCCATGGGGCTCGGTTTTCCGGCAGGGCCCGAGCTGGAAGCGCTTGCAGCGGAAGGAAACAGCGAAGGAAAGCTGGGGGCCAGCATGGAAGATGGTGATCTGCGCTGTCACTTCAGCGGAGCGGAAGCACAGGCGGATCGCTGGATCCGGGCCGGACAGATGCGACGGGAGGACATTGCCCGGGAAGTTTACGACCTGCTGGCAAGGACCGTGATCCGAATGCTGACTGCCGGAGCGGCAAAAACCGGGGCGGAACGCGCCCTGGTCACCGGCGGCGTTGCTGCCAGCCGACTGCTTCGGGACATGCTGGAGACGCGGAGAAAAAAGATGCGCGGGGCACCGGCGCTTGTTTTTGGTAAGCCGGAAATGAGCGGAGACAACGCCGTCGGTGTGGCGCGGATCGGTGTGAAAGCAATCAGAAGCGGAGGAATGTAACGATGCCGGCGAAGATCCTGGACGGGAAGGTGATGAGTGCCGCCATCAGGGAGCAGGTAGCCTGCAGGGTGGCTGCGCTGAAGGATCGCGGCCTGACCCCCGGGCTGGCGGTGATCCTGGTCGGAAACGATCCGGCCAGCGAGATTTATGTGCGCAACAAGCGGAACGGCTGTGAGGAAACCGGCATATACAGCCGGACGATCCGGATGGCGGAAACGGTCCGGCAGGAGGAACTGGAAGCGCAGATAGAGGAACTGAACCGGGACGATGCGATTCATGGCATCCTTGTCCAGCTCCCGCTGCCTGCCCATCTGGATGAGCAGGCGGCGCTGGCGAAAATTCTGCCGGAGAAGGATGTCGACGGATTCCATCTGATCAACGCCGGCCTGCTCATGACCGGCGGAAAAGGAGTCACTGCCTGTACCCCCAAAGGCGCACTCCATATGATTCGGAGCACAGGAACCGATCTGAATGGGAAGGAAGCCGTCGTCATCGGGCGCAGCAACATCGTCGGAAAGCCGATGGCGATGCTGCTTCTGCATGAAAACTGCACGGTAACCATCTGCCACAGCCGGACAAAGGATCTGAAAACGCATACGAGGCGGGCGGATATTCTGGTCAGCGCTGTCGGCAGAGCGGGATTTGTGACGGCGGACATGGTGAAGGAAGGCGCGATTGTCATCGATGTGGGGATCAACCGGGTCGACGGCAAGGTATGCGGAGATGTGGACTTCGAAGGCGTGAAGGAAGTGGCCGGATGGATCACCCCGGTGCCGGGCGGCGTCGGAAAGATGACGATTGCCATGCTGCTGGTAAACACGGTTGAGGCAGCGGAAAGGAAGCTGGCGGGTGACTGAGCGGACAGGAATGACCGTTTCCCGGCTGAACCTGCTCGTGGCGGAAGCCATCCGGAAAGAACCGCGGATCCGCGATGTGATGGTAACGGGTGAGGTCAGCGGATTCCGCCATCATCTTGCATCGGGACATTGGTACTTCAGCCTGAAGGATGAGGAGAGCGCCATCAGCTGTGTCATGTTCCGGACAAATACGCTTCGCGTTGCCCTGCGGCCGCGGGACGGACAAAACGTTACGGTTACCGGATATGTGGACGTTTATCCGAAGAATGGAAGCTATCAGCTCTACGTGACGGGAATGCGGGACGCCGGAAGGGGCGATATGTACGTCCGCCTGGAGGAACTGAAACGGAAGCTGCTGGCGGAAGGTCTGTTCGATCCCTCCCGGAAGCGGACGCTGCCGATGCTGCCCCGCAAGGTGGCAGTGGTCACGTCGCCAAGCGGCGCGGCGCTGCACGATATTCTGAATGTATCGGGTATGCGCTGTCCTTCCGTACCGATCGTCCTGATTCCCGTAACCGTCCAGGGGGACACGGCGGCGGCGGAAATTGCCGCGGGGATCCGAACGGCAAACGGGATGACCGATGCGGATGTGATCATCGTCGGCCGGGGCGGAGGCTCTGCGGAGGATCTCTGGTGCTTCAATGACGAACGGGTTGCGCGGGCAGTCGCAGAAAGCCGGATTCCGGTGGTTTCCGGAGTGGGACACGAAATTGACACGACGCTGTGCGATCTGGCTGCGGATGTGAGAGCATCCACGCCGAGCAATGCGGCAGAGATCGTCTTTCCGGCACGGAAGGAGCTGACGGACCGGACCGCACTGATGCGCCAGGGATTATACCGGGCGCAGCGGGATGTGCTTGAACGGATGGCTCAGAAAATCCGGGACTGTTCCGCCGCGCTCAGCCTGGTTTCCCCGGAGCGGAGAATCGCGCAACTGATCGCGGGATGTCAGCTGATGCGGGAGAAAATGAACCATGCGATCCGTCTCCGGATGGAAGGCGGGGAAGGCGCTGTTCGGGAATCCCGGACGCATCTGGACTATGCGATGGATCGGAGAATGGAAGCGGCGAGGAGCGGGATGGAGCGGCTCCGGGTCAGACTGGAGACGCTCAATCCGATGAGCGTGCTGGACCGGGGGTACGCAGTAGTGTATGGACCGGAGCATCTGGTCACCCGGGCAGAGGAGGCCCGGCGGAGCAGTGCGCTGACCGTTCGGTTTGCCGACGGTCGCGTGGACGTTACGGTAAAACCGTAGAATCGATTCCCGGGAATCCGAGGCGGAGCCCGGAGTTTGCAGAAACGGAGAAAGCGTCTGGAAGATGGACAATCAGGAAGAAATGCGGTTTGAAGACCGGCTGGAAGCGGTGCAGAACATGATCGGAAGGATCGAAGGCGGCCAGCTGTCGCTGGAGGATTCCGTGAAACAGTATGAGGAAGGAATGAAGATTCTGGCAGAGCTGGATCGGAAGCTGGGAGAGATGAACAGGCGCCTGACGGTTCTGCGGGACGGGAAGGAAACCGAACTGGAAGCCTGAACAATACAAGCAGAGGTCGGATCAACGGGATGAGAACTTACGAGGAATACCGGGCGATGGTGGAAAAAGAGCTGATTCCGGTGCTTTCCACCTGCGGAAGGATCCCGGACAGGCTGCGGGAAGCCATGGAATACAGCCTGAAGGCCGGCGGGAAAAGACTGCGGCCGGTGCTGCTGCTGGCTGCCTGCGAGGCTGCCGGGGGACGGGCGGAAGAGGCGATGCCCTTTGCCTGCGCACTGGAAATGATCCATACCTACAGCCTGATCCATGATGATCTTCCTGCCATGGACAATGACGATCTTCGCCGGGGCAAGCCCACCAGCCACAAGGTGTTCGGCGAGGCAATGGCCATTCTGGCGGGGGACGGGCTGCTGAATGCGGCGACAGAGGTGATGGCCTCCGCTGCCCTGAAAATGGGAGACATGCGGGGGATCCGTGCGCTGGAGACCGTGATGCGCCATGCCGGAGTGACGGGGATGATTGCCGGTCAGACCATGGACGTAACCATGGAGGGCGAAACGCCCCGGGAGGATCTGGTCTCCTATATTCATGCTCACAAGACCGCGGATCTTCTGGAAGCACCGATGGAAGCCGGGCTGATCCTGGGCGGTGCCGGGAAAGACGCCGTGGACGCAGGAAGACGGTACGGATATCATCTCGGACTGGCTTTCCAGATGACCGATGATCTGCTGGACGTCACCGGCAGCGCGGAAATGATGGGGAAAAACCCGGGAATGGATCAGAACAAGATGACCTGGGTCGCGCTGAAGGGGACGGATGCAACGGAACGGGACGCCATTGAACAGGTAAAATGTGCAAAACAGGCACTGACAGAGCTGCCGTGGAACATAGGTTTTTTCTCCGATCTGGCGGACAGCATCGTGGATCGGAAGCAATAAAGGGACGGGGGAATGAGCAATATGGCAATGGATCATTTTATGGAAGAGGTTGTCGTCAAGCATCGGAACGGACTGAACCGGGCGCTGTATTATCTGAGTTGGATAATTATCGTGGCCGGCGGAGCGATGGCCATGCTGTCCTTCAATGTGGTGACCCGGTCTCTGATGGCCGGAGGAGGATTTGACTGGTTCAGCCTGATCCTGTTCCTTGTCAGCGCAGGAATGGCTGTGTATACATTCCTGTTCCATGACCGGATTCTGACGGAATATGAATACACATTCACAAACGGTGCGCTGGACTTTGCGGAAGTGTACAATAATAAAAAACGCAAGAGTCTGGGCAGCCTGAATGTCCGGAATGTGGAAAGCTTCGGCAAGGTGGATTCGGATAAATTCCGCCGCTATGTCAGCATGCCGGGCATCAAGCGGATGAACTGGTTCCTGAACCGGGAGGCGGAACTGTATTATTTCTATTTCACGAAGAATTCAGACAAGAAGATGATCATCCTGGAGCCGAGCGAGGATCTGGTCAGCTATATCAGGGAGTATCTGCCGAGAGGAGTTTATTCGGAGTGAACGTTTATCTGGATAACAGCGCGACGACAAAGCCCTGTCCGGCGGTCATCCGGATGGCCGGAGAGCTGATGGAAGGCGGATGGTATAACCCATCCGCTTTATATCGGCCGGCGCTGGAAGTGCAGAAAAGGATGGAGGAGGTTCGGACGCTCTGTCTGACGGCAGCAGGTGCGTCCGGCGGCCAGGTGATTTTCACTTCCGGAGGCACGGAAAGCGACAATCTGGCGCTGCTGGGCCATCTGAAGACCCGCAGAGGCGGGAAGGTTCTGATTTCATCCGTGGAGCATCCGGCGGTATCCTCCTGCACAGAGGAGATCCGCAGGATGGGATTTGCTGTCGCGGAGATCCCCGCGGGAAAAGACGGCCGGATCGATCTCCGTCAGCTCGAGCAAATGCTGGATGAAGAGACCGTAATGATTTCCGTGATGCAGGTCAATAACGAAACGGGCGGCATCGAACCGCTGGAAGGAATCGCGGCATTGCGCAACCTGAAGGCGCCGAAGGCAGCCATTCATGTGGACGGTGTCCAGGGATTTCTGCGGGTTCCGATGCAGATGAACCGCCTGGAGATCCAGAGCTACAGCTTCAGCGGCCATAAGATTCACGGACTGAAGGGATCCGGGGGACTGATCATCCGGAAGGATCATGCGGTGAGACCGGTTCAGTACGGAGGCGGTCAGGAAAAGAACTACCGTTCCGGAACGGAAAATACACCGGGGATTCTGACGATGGGAGAGGCCATCCGGGACTGGAAACCGGAGTATTCGGATACCATCCGCAGGACAAAAATCAGACTATGGTCCGAAATTAAAAACAGAATTTCGGATGCTGTAGTCAACGGACCGGATCCCGAATCCGATCTGTCAGCGCCGCATATTCTGAATGTTGCGCTGGAACCGGTCCGCAGCCAGACGATGCTTTTCGCCCTGGAGGGGGACGGCATCCTCGTTTCCGCGGGGAGTGCCTGTGCCAGCCGAAAGCAGAAGATTTCCCCTGTGCTGAAGGCCATGGGCGTTTCCGTTTCCCGGGCGGACTGCTCCATCCGCTTCAGCCTGGGAAGGTACAGCACGGAGGATGAAATGGTCTATGTGGCAGAGCGGGTTGCGGCGCAGTATGAGACGCTGAAGCGCTATGTCCGGCGCTGATGGCAGAACGATATGACGAGGAGAGTGAAAATGCAGGATCTGTTGCTGGTTCGATACGGTGAGATCTTTCTGAAGGGGCTTAACCGGCCCTATTTTATCCGCGCGCTGGTGCGGAAAATCCGCTATGCCGTCCGGGGAATGGGTGCTGAGGTATGGGTGCATGACGGACGGATATTTGTTCGGGGATTCAGCGACCTGGATGAATGCATCGACCGGGTTACGCGGGTGTTTGGCGTGCACAGCGTGAGTCCGGCGCTGGAGATGGAAAAGGATGATTTCGATTCCATCTGCTGCCAGGCGATCCGGATGACGGAAGGACTGAAAGGCACATTCAAGGTGAACGCACGTCGGAGCGACAAGCGGTATCCGATGAATTCCCCGGCCATCAACGAGGAAGTCGGGTACAGAATTCTGACGGCGCATCCGGAACTGAAGGTGGACGTGCATCATCCGGAGCACCTGGTCAACATCGAGATCCGGGATAAGGCTTATCTGTATGTGAAGGTGATTCCGGCCGTGGGCGGGATGCCGGTCGGCACCAACGGAAACGCGACGCTGCTGCTTTCCGGCGGGATTGACAGCCCGGTGGCCGGATGGATGATTGCCAAGCGGGGCGTTCAGATCAGCGCCGTTCATTTCCACAGCTATCCGTATACCAGCGACCGGGCGAGGGAAAAGGTGCTGGATCTGGCGAGAAAGCTGAGCTTCAGCTGCTGCGGGATCAAGGTGCATGTCGTTCCGTTTACAGAAATTCAGACGCAGATTCATGAAAAATGCGCCGACGAGTATACGACCCTGATCATGCGCCGGTATATGATGCGGATTGCCGAGCGGATCGCGCGGCAGGAGGAGAGCGAAGCCCTGATTACCGGAGAAAGCATCGGCCAGGTGGCCAGCCAGACAATGACGGCGCTCGGAACGACGGACGCGGTGGTCGGCATGCCGGTATTCCGGCCGCTGATCGGCTTTGACAAGAGCGAGATTATCGACGTGGCCCGGAAAATCGGGACGCTGGAGATCTCCGAGCTGCCCTATGAGGACTGCTGCACGGTGTTTACGCCCCGACATCCCGCCACCCATCCGAAGCTGGAGAAGATTCTGGAAGGCGAGGCAAAGCTGGATACGGAAGCGCTGATCGCCCGGGCCCTGAAAGGTACGGAGGTCGTCCGCGTTTAATGGCTATTGTCATCGCGCTCCGGATGTGATATGATTCGTCGGGACGGGATTTGCCCATGAGGGCCGATTCTGTCCCGCCAGATCGGTCATAAGGGAGGCGCCGCGGGATGGAAAACGGGTTTATCGCGCTGATGCGCAAGCTGGCGCCTGATCTGACGGATGAGATGACCCGCCGGGCGATGATTCTGGAACGGATTTCCGTGATGCAGCCGGTTGGCAGGCGCCAGCTGGCGGCGCGGCTGAACCTGCCCGAGCGGGAGATCCGGAACACGGCGGTGCTTCTGAAGGAACTGGGCTATCTGGAACTGGACGCCAGCGGCATGAGCCTGAGTGCGAAGGCCGAGGAGATTCTGGAAAGCGCCAGGGATTTTTCCAAAGCCATGAACGGGCTGACCGAGAGCGAGCGGAAACTGAGCCGCCTGCTGGGGGCAGAACGCGTGCTGATCGCCCCGGGCGACTGCGACGCGGATCCTCAGGTGCTCAACGATGTCGGCCGGATCTGTGCCGGCGGGCTTCGGAATGTTCTGGCGAGCGGAAATACGCTGGCTGTCACCGGCGGGCGGACCGTGGCGGCAGTGGCCCGGAGCATCCAGAGTTCCGCGCCGCTCAATGTCATGGTGGTTCCTGCCCGGGGCGGGCTCGGGCGCAACGTGGAGCTGCAGGCGAATACGCTGGCGGAAGAAATCGCCGGAAGACTGGGAGGACATTACCGGCTGATTCATCTGCCGGATCACATGGATGCCGCTGCGATGCAGGAAATGCTGAAGATGCCTGAGGTCAGCGAAGCGATGGAGCTGCTGGAGCGGGCGGACGTGATTCTTCACGGAATCGGCACCGCGCAGGAGAGCATGCGCAACCGGCAGATCGGACGGAATGCCCAGAACCGGCTGATGGCCGACGGGGCCGTCGGGGAAAGCTTCGGGGTGTTCTGCGACATTCAGGGGAATGTTCTGATGGAGTCCACCGGGGTCGGCGTGGACCTGGCACGGCTGAAGCCGACCTGCCGGATGATTGCGGCAGCGGCGGGCGCTTCCAAGGCGGAAGCGATCATTTCCATCCTCCGGCATACGCATCACCATCTGCTGGTAACGGATCAGGGGGCAGCGGAAAGAATGCTCCGGATACTGGAGCGGACGGAGCATGCCGACGGCGAATGATTGCCTATCCCGAACAGGGATTGCAATACAAAGGTCTATCACCATAATTATGAAGAAGGAGAGTACATCCAAATGGCAAAGAAGACGATTGATGACATTCAGGTGCAGGGCAAGCGGGTGCTGGTCCGCTGCGATTTCAATGTTCCCATGAAGGACGGGAAGATCACCAACGACAAGCGGATCGTTGCGGCGCTGCCGACCATCAAGAAGCTGATTGCCGATGGCGGCAAGGTCATCCTGTGCAGCCACCTGGGAAAGCCGAAGAACGGTCCGGAAGAAAAGTTCAGCCTGGCGCCCGTGGCAGTTCGCCTGAGCGAACTGCTGGGGCAGCATGTTGTTTTTGCCAATGACGACAATGTTGTGGGCGAAAATGCAAAGGCTGCCGTGGCTGCGATGAAGGACGGCGACGTGGTGCTGCTGCAGAACACCCGTTTCCGCAAGGAAGAAACCAAGAACATCGAGGACTTCAGCAAGGAACTGGCTTCCCTGGCGGACTGCTATGTGGACGACGCGTTCGGCTCCTGCCATCGGGCGCACTGCTCCACGGCCGGCGTGACTGCCTATACCAGCCCCAACGTTGCCGGATATCTGATCGGCAAGGAACTGAGCATCATGGGCAAGGCGCTGGAAAACGCGGATCGCCCCTTTGTGGCTGTGCTCGGCGGCGCCAAGATCGAAGACAAGCTGAACGTGATCAACAACCTGCTGGAAAAGGTCGATACGCTGATCATCGGCGGCGGCATGGCTTTCACCTTCCTGAAGGCGAAGGGATACGAAGTCGGCAAGAGCCTGCTGGATGAGAGCAAGATTGAATACTGCCAGGATATGATGAAGAAGGCGGCCGAAAAAGGCGTCAAGCTGCTGCTGCCTGTGGATACCGTCTGCGCGGCTTCCTTCCCGGATCCGATCGACGGGCCGGTGGAAACCATTGTGACGGACAGCGACAAGATCCCCGCGGACAAGGAAGGCCTGGATATCGGCCCGAAGACCCGTGAGCTGTTCGCGGAAGCCGTCAAGGGCGCGAAGACCGTTGTCTGGAACGGACCGATGGGTGTGTTCGAGAATCCGACGCTGGCCCAAGGTACCCTGGCGGTGGCGCAGGCGATGGCGGACAGTGAAGCGGTCACGATCATCGGCGGCGGCGACAGCGCAGCGGCTGTGGAACAGATGGGTCTGGGCGATCGGATGACCCATATTTCCACCGGCGGCGGTGCTTCCCTGGAGTTCCTGGAAGGCAAGACCCTGCCCGGCGTTGCCTGCCTGGACGAGAAATAAGAATGATTTTGATGCGGCCTGAAGGCGAATGTCTTCAGGCCGCGGCAGAAATGAACAGACCGGCCGCGACTGCGCAGCCGGATACAGGAGAGGAGACGATCGTTGATGCGGAAAGCAATTATTGCCGGCAACTGGAAGATGAACAAGACGCCGGATGAGGCAAAGGCCCTGGTGACTGAGCTCAAGCCCCTGGTCAAGGATGCAAACTGTGACGTGGTCGTGTGCGTTCCGGCGGTGAACTTTGCGGCGGTGAAGGAAGCGGCCGAAGGCAGCAACATTCATCTGGGCGCTGAAAACGTTCACTGGGCCAAGAGCGGCGCCTTCACGGGCGAGCTGAGCGCGGACATGCTGAAGGCCTGCGGCGTGGAATATGTCATTATCGGCCACAGCGAGCGGAGACAGTACTTCGGAGAGACGGACAAGACCGTGAATCTCCGGGTGCTGGCAGCGGTGGAAGCCGGGCTGAAGGTGATCATGTGCGTCGGTGAAAACAAGGAAGAGCGGGAAGCCGGCTATACGGATGCCCTGGTGGAATATCAGACGCTGATCGGCCTGAACGGTCTGACGGCGGAGCAGGTCGCCAACGTGGTGATTGCCTATGAACCCGTCTGGGCGATCGGAACCGGACTGACCGCGACCGATGAACAGGCAAACGAGACCATCGGCGTGATCCGCAAGGCGGTGGCCCGCAAATACGGCGCCGAAGCCGGGGACAGCATCCGCATCCAGTACGGCGGCAGCATGAATCCCAAGAACGTCAAGGGCCTGATGGCTCAGCCGGAAATTGACGGCGGACTGATCGGCGGCGCCAGCCTGAAAGCGCCTGATTTCAGCCAGGTCGTCAACTACGACAAATAATCAGCACGGAAGACGGATTTCATCGGAGACAGGGTGCGGACTCTGTCTCCGTTTTGTTTTTCGGCGGCGTCCGGGATGATCACGGGGATATTCAGGGCTGAAATATTCATTTTGAACCGGTATTTAAAATTGACAAAGACGGGAACAGTAGGGTACAATACACTTTAGTGTGTGTATCCGGTTTTACATGGAAGGGTACCGATCCGAGAGGAGAAATGGCATATGGCTTTCTGTACCGCAATCGTGGGGATCAACTGGGGCGACGAAGGCAAGGGCCGGATGGTCGACCTGCTGACGGAGAATTTTGATATCGTCGTCCGGTTTCAGGGCGGCGGCAACGCGGGGCATACCGTAATCAATAAATACGGCGAGTTTTTGCTGCACCTGTTGCCGGCGGGCATCTTCCGTCCGGGCGTGATGAACGTGCTGGGCAATGGCGTGGCGCTGGATCCCGAAAGCCTCACGAAGGAGATCCGCGACCTGGAGAGCAAAGGGGTCGAGATTTCCTCCGACAATCTGATGATCAGTGACCGGGCTTCACTGCTGCTGCCCTGGCACCGGAAGCTGGATGAGCTGGAGGAGGCGCGGCTGAAGGAAAAGAAATTCGGCAGCACGAAGCAGGGAATTGCGCCCTTCTATTCCGACAAGTATCAGAAAAAGACGGTGCTGGCCGGCGAACTGTTCTATCCGCAGAAAATGAAGGCGCATCTCCTCGATCTGATGGAGTGGAAGAACCTGATTCTGACCAAGGTCTACGATGCGGATCCGGTGACGGAGGCGGAGCTGGATCAGTGGATTGACGAGTGGTGCAAGCCGATCATGCCCTACATCGGGAACGCGCGGCGGTATCTGCGTGAAGCGCAGCGGAATGAAGAACGGATCCTGTTTGAGGCACAGCTGGGCACGCTGCGGGATCTGGACTACGGCATCTATCCGTATACCACTTCTTCCAATACGCTGGCTGCATACGCACCGATCGGCTCCGGCCTGCCCGGAGCGAAGATCGACCGCATCATCGGCGTGGTGAAGGCGTATTCCACCTGCCTGGGTGAAGGCCCGTTTGTCTGTGAGTCCCACGGGGATGAGGCGGAATGGCTGCGCAAGGCGGGCAACGAATATGATGACAAGACGGGGAAGCCCCGGCGCGTCGGGCCGATCGACCTGGTGGCCACCCGCTACGGCGTGAAGGTTCAGGCGGTGACCGAGGTCGCGCTGACGAAGCTGGACGTCCTGAGCGATCTGGATGAGATCCCGATCTGCGTCCGGTACAGGCTGAACGGACAGGAGCTGGATTACCTGCCCTTCCCGTCGGTGCTGGACGAATGCGAGCCCGTGATCGAGACGATGAAGGGCTGGAAGTGTGACATCTCCGGGATCCGTGACTGGTGGGATCTGCCGGAGGAAGCAAAGGCCTATGTCAACCGGATTGAACGGGCGGTCGGATGCGTGATCAAGTGGATTTCCGTCGGGCCGGAGCGGCACAGCATCATTCAGCGGGGTTAAAAATGGAAGCAATTCCATTTTCAAATAATCTGAATCAGCAGGAAAGGAACAGTCAATATGAAAAAGGGAAATGTACTGGTTGGACAGAGCGGCGGGCCGACCGCGGTAATCAATTCCAGCCTGGCGGGCGTGTTCAAGACCGCCATGGAGCGCGGCTACAACAAGGTGTACGGCATGCGGTACGGCATCCAGGGGTTCATGGATGAACAGTATATCGACATGAGCGACCATATCAAGAATGAGCTGGATCTGGAACTGCTCAAGCGGACGCCCTCCGCCTTCCTGGGAACCTGCCGCTACAAGCTGCCGGAAATCCATGAGAACAAGGAAGTCTACGAGCGGATCTTCGAGCTGCTGGACAAGCTGGACATCGAAGTGTTCGTCTATATCGGCGGCAACGACAGCATGGATACGATCCGCAAGCTGTTTGACTACAGCCTGCTGACCGGTGCGAAGCAGAAGTTCGTCGGCTGCCCGAAGACGATTGACAATGACCTGGCCATTACCGACCATACGCCCGGATTCGGCAGCGCTGCCAAGTATATCGCGACCTCCACGAAGGAAATCATCCGCGATGCCATGGGCTTCAGCTACAAAAAGAAGAACGTGACCATCGTTGAAATCATGGGCAGGAATGCCGGCTGGCTGACCGGTGCTGCCGGCCTGAGCCGCAGCGAGGACTGCGAAGGCCCGGATCTGATCTATCTGCCTGAAGTTCCCTTCAACATTCAGGGCTTCGTGGGCAAGGTGAAGGAGCTTCTGGAGAAGAAGGACGTCGTGGTGGCGGTCGTTTCCGAAGGCATCAAGACCGAGGAAGGCAAGTATGTATGCGAATACACCGCCGGATCCAATACGAGGGACGCCTTTGGTCACATCCAGATGACGGGAACGGCTTCCTATCTGGCCAATGTGATCCAGGGAGAACTGGGCTGCAAGACCCGCGCGGTGGAGCTGTCCACCCTGCAGCGGGCGGCGTCCCATCTGGCCAGCAAGATCGACGTGGACGAAGCGTACAACGTGGGCGGGGCGACCGTGAAGGCGGCCGATGAAGGCTCCAGCGGCGTGATGGTCGTGATCGACCGTGTTTCCGATGATCCGTATCAGAGCGCGACGGGCGTTTATGACGTGCACCGCATCGCCAATGATGAAAAGGTGGTTCCGCGCAAGTGGATCAACAAGAACGGCGACTATGTGACCGAAGAGTTCCTGGATTACGTACGTCCGCTGATTCAGGGCCATTACAGTCCCATGATGGTTGAAGGTCTGCCGCGTCATCTGAATCTGAGCATGCACAATTACGACTGGATCAGTTCCAAAAAGTAATCGTCGTCATCCCGGATGGGAGGGCCATGCGCCCTTCCATTCTTTTTTGTTGACTTTCAGGGAAAGTGATGATATAGTTTGTGCAGCTTTACCGGATGAAGGGAAACATGCGGTCAGAGATCGGCTCAAAGAGAGCGGGGGGCGCTGAAATCCCCGCAGCAGGATCTGAATCCGATACCATTCCCGGACGGGAGGGTGCGGGCGCCGCCCGGAACAGCGGCAAAAGAGTGGTTGTTCATCAACAAGCAGGGTGGAACCGCGAGTGCTGACATCAGCATCCGTCCCGGCAGGAACCGGGAACGGGTGTTTTTTTATTCCCCGCGCGCATCCGTTTTCATCCGGAAGGAATCATCATCGGAGCGGGGCAATATCAAAAGGAGGAGACGGGAACCATGAAAATCATCTACAATGACGGTCATGTGGGAGAATGTCCGGAGGAGCTGGAACTGGATACGCTGCGGCACAGCGCTGCCCATATTATGGCGCAGGCCGTCAAGCGGCTGTATCCGGATGCGCATATGGGATACGGACCGGCCACCGAAAAAGGATTCCATTATGATATCGACATGGGCGACGTAAAGCTGACGGATGAGGATCTTCCGGCGATCGAGGCGGAGATGCAGAAGATTGTCAAGGAAAACCTGCCGTTCAAGGTTTATCCGCTGCCGCGGGATAAGGCGATTCAGCTGATGAAGGACCGCGGGGAAATCTACAAGGTCGAGCATATCGGCGACCTGCCGGAGGATGCGGTGATTACCTTCTACCAGCAGGGCGAATACATCGACATGTGCGTCGGGCCGCATATCACCTATACAAAAGCGCTCAAATCCTTCAAACTGACGGGCATCAGCGGCGCGTACTGGAAGAATGACCAGAAGAACAAGATGCTGACCCGGCTCAACGGCGTGGCCTTCCGGAACGCGGAGGAACTGAAAGAATACGAAATCCAGGCGGAGGAAGCCAAGGCGAGGGATCACCGGAAGATCGGCAAGGAGATGCGCCTGTTCATGACGGACGATCTGATCGGCAAGGGACTGCCGATGTTCCTGCCCAAGGGATATGCGATCTGGATGGAGCTGGAGAACTACATCAAGGCCAAGGAACGGATGCTGGGATACCAGCACGTGATGACCCCCTGCGTCGGCACGGTGGATCTGTACAGGACGAGCGGACACTGGGATCACTACAAGGAAAACATGTTCCCGGCCATGGAGGTGGAGGGCGAAAGCTTTGTGCTCCGTCCGATGAACTGCCCGCATCACATGATGATCTACGCGAACCGGCTGCACAGCTACCGCGATCTGCCGATCCGCATCGGTGAAGTGGCTCACGATTTCCGCTTTGAGCCCAGCGGAACGCTGAAGGGCATCGAGCGCGGCAGACATTTCTGCCAGAACGATGCCCACCTCTTTGTGACGCCGGATCAGATCAAGGACGAGGTGGCCAGCGTTGTCGGACTGATCCGGGACGTTTACCATGATTTCCACATCACGGATTACCGCTGCGTGCTGAGCCTGCGGGATCCGGAGGACAAGGTGAAATATCACCAGGACGACGAGATGTGGAACAAGGCGGAAAATGCCCTCCGCGAGGTTCTGAACCAGCTGGGCATCCACTATACGGAGGAGATCGGCGAAGCCGCATTCTACGGCCCGAAGCTGGACGTGAACGTGAAGCCCGCCATCGGCGCAGAGTACACGCTGAGCACCTGCCAGCTCGACTTCTGCCTGCCTGCCAAGTTCAACCTGAAATACATCGATGCCGACGGAACGGAAAAGACGCCCGTGGTGTTGCACCGGGCAATTCTGGGTTCAATCGACCGGTTTATGGCCTACCTGATCGAGGAAACGAAGGGCGCGTTCCCGCTGTGGCTGGCACCGGTACAGGTGAAAGTGCTTCCCGTCAGCGACAAGAGCATGGAATACGCCGCGAAGATCCATCATGAGCTGATGAAACAGGGGATCCGGAGCGAGCTGGACGAACGGAACGAGAAGATCGGCTACAAGATCCGTTACGCCCGCCAGGAGGACAAGGTGCCCTATATGCTGATCCTCGGCGAGAAGGAGATCAATGAGGGGACCGTATCCGTACGCGACCGGGCAACGGATCAGACGGAAACCATGACGCTGGACGCGCTGGTTGCCAAGCTGGAAAAGGAAATCGAGGAACGCAGATAAAATCTTTAAATTTATGTTACAAAGCAGGAAAGAAGAATCTCCGGGGAGAATAAACGAATTTAGGTAAGGCCGGGATTCTTGAATCATCTGGCCTGAAAGAGTATTAAGGAGGTGCCAACATGGCAGCCATTGATCTTTCCAAATACGGAATCTGCAACGCGACAGAGATCATCCACAACCCTTCCTATGAATTCCTCTTTGAGGAAGAGAACAAGGCCGGACTGGAAGGCTTTGAAAAGGGCCAGCTGACTGAGCTTGACGCGATGAACGTCATGACCGGTATCTATACCGGCCGGAGCCCCAAGGACAAGTACATCGTCATGGACGAGAACAGCAAGGACACCGTCTGGTGGACCACTGAGGGCTACAAGAACGACAACCATCCCCTGAGCGAAGAACCCTGGGGCAAGCTCAAGGCAAAGGCCCAGAAGGAGCTGAGCGGGAAGCGCCTGTCCGTGATGGACGCGTTCTGCG
>ODAI013449080.1_pt1 | contig 22197 bp, 19 predicted proteins | sample 1539321 | NCBI WGS metagenome assembly ODAI01 (sample SAMN02144231, study PRJEB22623) | gut metagenome | biome: sheep rumen | host: Ovis aries | place: New Zealand | reverse complement strand
TGGTTGTTGAACCTGTAGGGGTGGGAACTCTCTGTGCGGAGCCGATAAGCTTTCCGTTCAGCTCAGGGATAACAAGGCCGATAGCCTTTGCTGCGCCTGTTGAGTTGGGAACGATGTTGATAGCGCCGGCACGTGATCTTCTTAAATCGCCCTTTCTCTGAGGTCCGTCGAGGATCATCTGATCGCCTGTGTATGCATGGATCGTGCTCATGATACCGGACTTGATCGTAGCAAGGTCATTAAGAGCCTTGGCCATGGGAGCAAGACAGTTGGTGGTACATGAAGCAGCCGAAATGATTTTGTCGTCCTTTGTAAGGGTCTCATGGTTAACATTGTAAACAATGGTAGGAAGATCGTTTCCTGCAGGAGCGGAAATAACAACCTTCTTTGCACCTGCGTTAAGGTGTGCCTGAGCCTTTTCCTTAGAGGTATAGAACCCTGAACACTCAAGAACAACGTCTACGCCAAGCTCACCCCAAGGGCAGTTATTGGCATCGGGCTCTTTGTATATCTTAAGCGTCTTTCCGTCAACAGTAATGGAATCCTCACCTGCGGAAACCGTATCGGCCTTAGCATACTTGCCCTGTGAAGAATCATACTTGAGAAGGTGAGCCAACATCTTAGGTGAAGTAAGATCGTTGATAGCCACTACATCGTATCCCTCTGCTCCGAACATCTGACGGAAAGCAAGACGTCCGATACGACCAAAACCATTGATTGCTACTTTTACTGACATATTTGAATCCTCCTAAAAATGAATTACATTTATAACCGCTCATATTCTACTCAAAAAAGCAGTAAAATACAAGTGGAATTTTCATATATTGCCAAGTTTAACACATTTTTTATAAGAGTCACGCCGGAACCTTTCATCAGTTTACGGAAAGCTTCTGATCCTCCCCGATCGTTACGGTGACCCTGAGCGGTTCCGTATGGGTAAGCTCGAGGCTTCTTTCATCAGGCTGTGAGCCGCCTGCAAACACAGTATAGCTTCCGGAAAGGAGCTTTCTTTCCCCGTTTTCCGCAAAAGAGGCAAAGCTATCCTTTTTAATGGTAAACCCTATGCATGCCTCCTCACCCTTTAAAAGCCTTACAGATCGGAAATCCGCAAGATAGTGTACGGGCTTTTCAAAAGCCTCTCCCTCATAGCGGATATATATCTCGGCTATCTCCGTTGCGTCAAAGCTCCCGGTGTTTTTAAGGCTGACGGTAAGAGCAAGCTCCTCCCCGTCCGTTTCGGCCTTCAGGCCGCTGTATGAAAACTCCGAATACGACAGTCCGTAACCGAAGGGATACCAGGGCTTTTCCTCAAGGAATTTGTAGGTCCTGCCCTTCATATGGTAGTCGGTAAATTCGGGAAGCTTCTGATCATTATAATAGAAGGTCACGGGAAGCTTTCCGGAAGGGCTTATATCTCCGAACAGTATCTCCGCCAGAGCCTTTCCTCCGCTCTCTCCGCTGTACCAGGCCTGAAGGACAGCTCCCGCCTTATCCTCCCAGGCGCTTAGATCAAGAGCGCTTCCGCTGTTTATCACAATGATGAGCGGCTTCCCGAGAGCTGTTATCCTGTCGCAGAGCCTTCTCTGCGAAGCAGTCAGCAGAAGATCGGGCTTGTCGCCGGAGGCAAAGGCATTTCCCGTATCGCCCTCTTCACCCTCAAGATCCGCATCCAGCCCTACACAGAGTATGGTCACATCGCTTATCGAGGCTATCTCCTCGGCCTCACTCAGATATTTTCCGGGCTTTGCCAGGGGATCCTCCTGTTCCTCAAATATGTCACAGCCCTTACTGTAGTAAATGCGTATGTCATCACCGGCTGCCTCTCTGATCCCATCCAGATTGGTACAGAAATGTCCGCTGTCTCCGTTGTAATTACCGTACAGAGCCTTTGCGCTGTATGCATTGGGCCCGATCACCGCTATGCTCTTAAGCTTAGATCTGTCAAGAGGAAGGATACCATCGTTTTTCAGAAGGACTGCCGAGTTTTCGGCGGCCCTGACCGCCAGCTCCTGATGCTCTCTGCAGTTTACCACACAGTAGGGGATCTTCTCATAGGAGCAATCCGCATCAAACATGCCGAGCAGGAACCTTGTAGTGAACACTCTCACGGCAGCGCTCCTTATCTCCTCCTCTGTGATGAGCCCGTCGTTAAGGGCAAATATCAAGTTTTCATATGTACAGCCGCAGTTCAGATCGCAGCCCCGCCTTACCGCAAGCGCGGCCGATTCCTCCGGCGTCTTTGTGAAATGATGATCTCCGTGCATATCCTTTACGGCCCAGCAGTCGGAAACGATATGCCCCTCAAAGCCCCACTCCTCCTTCAAGATCCGGTTGATAAGGCGGTCGTTTGCGCAGCAGGGCTCCCCGAACACGCTGTTATACGCGGTCATGACCGCTTCGACCTCCCCATCTCTTACCGCCTCCTTAAAGGCCGGCAGATATGTTTCATTAAGATCCTTTTCGGTCGGGGTCACATCAAAGCCGTGCCTCAGAGCCTCCGGCCCCGAGTGTACCGCAAAATGCTTGGCACAGGCCGCGATCTTAAGATACCCCTTTTCATCCTTCTGCTGAAGTCCTTTTATAAAAGCCTTGCCGAGCCTTCCGGTAAGGACAGGATCCTCTCCGTAGGTCTCGTGTCCTCTCCCCCATCGGGGGTCACGGAATATATTAATGTTAGGGCTCCAGTAGGTCAGCCCCTTATATATGTCTCTGTCGCCGTGCCTTTTTGCCGCATTGTATTTTGCCCTGGCTTCCGTAGCTATGACCTCTGCCTCCTTTTCCAGGAAGTCATCATCAAAGGCGGCGGCCATCCCTATCGCCTGCGGGAAGACCGTGGCGATCCCGGCACGGGCCACACCGTGAAGTCCCTCGCTCCACCAGTTATACTCCGGTATATCCAGTCTTTCTATGGCGGGTGACTGGTGCAGAAGCTGAGAGGCCGCTTCCTCCACAGTCATTCTTCCAACCAGCTCCTCGGCTTTTTTTCTGCAGCTTTCTCTGTTCTCCATACAAATTCCCCCATTCCTTCCCGTGCGTTACAGTTCACATGAGGATGAACTATTATGATTTTGTCTGGATTATAGCATAAACACGTAAAGCCCGATTTGCAAAAATTGCTGGATATGGTTCATAATTTGCTTCATGAAGGATCATGGGGATTCCATAAAGATGATGATGTTGTTGGGATCAAAATGATATCGGAGCTAAAGCACCAGACGGCAGATTCCGCCCCGATATCACGAAATCTATATAGCGATAAACTCCGGTTTTCTGTCTGCAAAGACAGTATAGTATTTAAATCCGGCGCTTTTCAGCAGGTCCTCTACACTGTCAAAGCGGAAGGCGACCCTTTCCGCTTTATGTGCATCCGACCCTATTGTGATTATCTCACCGCCCAGCTCCCTGTAACGTCTGAGAATGTCCTCCCTTGGGTTCGGATGGTCCAGGCCGTTTGCAAAGCCTCCGCTGTTGACCTCTATCCCCTTGCCCTTCTCTATTATGCGTTTCAGTATCTCATCGAGTATCCCGGAATACTCCTTATAGGAAAAGAACCTGTCCCTGTTCGGACCGTACCTTACCACGTAATCCAGGTGTCCGTAAACGTCGAAGTTATCAAAGGTCTCAACGCATTCAAGCTCGCTCTCAAAATATTCAAGATACGCCTCTCTCTCGCTTCTTCCCCTGAAATAATAAGGAAGATAGGGATCCTTTCCGTTTGCGAGATGGGAGGAGCCTATGACAAAGTCAAAGGGCCAGGCGTTCAGATATTCAATGCTCCTTTGTTTAAGATGGGGCTGCAGTCCGTATTCAACTCCGAACCTGATCTTAAGCTGCCCACCGTATTTCTCCCTGACCAGAAGATAATGCTCATAGTAGCTGCCGGTATCCAGCTCGAAGCTGTATTCCTCAGCCTCTGATCCGGCATCCGTCTCCCCGTTTTCCTCACATCCCGGGGCCTTAGCCATATTAAAATCCATATCGTAATGCTCGGTAAGGCATATTTCCCTGAGTCCAAGCGCGATCGCTCTCTCCGCAAGCCTCTCCATAGGCTCCTCAGAATCGTCCGAGTGAGCCGAATGAAGATGAAAATCCGATAATATCATAATATTGTCCCCGGCTGCACCTGCCTATCCTCTCGGATGAGCCTTCTGATATACCTCCCTGATATGGCTGTGGTTCATGGCTGCGTATATCTGTGTTGTGGAAATATCCGAATGGCCCAGCATTTCCTGAACAGCCCTGAGGTCGGCACCGTTTTCCACAAGATGCGCGGCGAAGCTGTGCCGAAGGGTATGCGGAGTGATATCGCCGTTTATCCCCGCCCTCTTTGCGTAATATTTGATAAGCTTCCAGAAGCCCTGTCGGCTCATCGGTGCTCCCGAGCAGTTCACAAAAAGGATCTTTGAATGCTTGTCATTGATCATGGTATTTCTTGAGGATTTCATGTAGCGCGTAAGGGCATCCTTGGCCTTATGACCGAAGGGGATCACTCGTTCCTTGTTGCTGTCGCGGCACATAATATAGCACATCTTGATATTTACATCATCGACCGACAGGTTGATAAGCTCCGATACCCTAATCCCCGTTGCGTACAAAAGCTCCAGCATGGCCTTGTCACGCAGCTCCTTCGGCGTATCCGAATTGGGCTGCTCAAGGAGCCTTACCACCTCCTCCATGGTAAGTATCTCAGGCAGCTTCTTTTCTATCTTCGGCGCCTTCAGATCTCTTGACGGATCCTTGCTTATAAGGTCTGCCTTCTGACAGTAATTAAAAAAAGCCTTGATCGATGCTATATTCCTTGATACGGTAGCAGCCTTGAAGCCCTGCTCCATAAGTGAGTGTATATATGAGTTCAGATCCTTTTCGGTTATACGGGATACATCATCTGAATTGATATTGTTTTCCGACAGATACTTTTCAAGCTTTACAAGATCGCGTTTGTATGACAGTTCAGTGTTTGAAGAGGTTTTACGGGTATTATGTAAATATGTTATGAAGTCCGAAATAGTTGTTTCCATGCAATAAAAAAGCCTTTCATTCATAGTGCCGCAGATAAAACGCAGCCTGAAATAAATGAAAAACTCCCCGTCACTCGTTACATTATAATCAGTTTCCTCCGCGTTTGCAATCTATAATTTCCTTTAAATTTAAGAGAATTTCATCAAAATTTAATGGATTACAACGAATCCTTTAATAAAAATACAACATCTCGGTAAGTGCCTCAAAAAGGCTTCAAGATGTTGTATTGCATGTGAAAAAAAGAAATATTTTCCTGTACCCAGGGCCTTATGACCTGTCATTATGAAGGTAACATAAATTACAGCTGTCCGGTCATTATGTCAAGTGATGAGGAAATGATCCTGCCAAAAACCGACCGGCGCAGACTCAAATAAACCCCATAGCGCGGGCGGACATCAGCCCGGCTATGGTCTTTCCGTCCACTATCTCTCCTTTTCTGATCTTATCCGTTAATTCTTCGACAGTATATGCGGAAACATCAATGAATTCGTCATCGTCCAGGTGCTGTCGGGTTTTTTTCAGATTCTTTGCAAGATAAATATCTATCTTTTCATTGCACAGTGCTACTGTTGTATACATTCCGATAAGGAAGCTCATATCATCCTTCTCGGCCCGGTAGCCCGTTTCCTCCTCCAGCTCTCTGTGAGCACAGTCCAGAGTCTCTTCGTCAATGCTGTTCTTCGCCCCTGCCGGGATCTCAAGCGTATAATCGTCAATGGCATTCCTGTATTGCCTGACCATAAGTATCCTGCCGTCCTCAAGCACAGGGACTACGGCGGCGGCACCCTTATGCTTTACAAAATCAAAATATTCGCTTCTTCCGTCAGGAAGCCTCATGGTATCCCTGTAGATCTCCAGTATGGCCCCCCTGTACATCAGATTTCTTTCAATTCGTTCAACTCTAGGAAGCATAACTACTCCTTTCTCTCCATTATCCTATGAACGGCCCTGCGATAAAAAAAGCTCTAAATTTTTAACAAACTTAGAGCTTTTGATGCAACGTGATCCATTATTCCGCTTCACTCTTTAACCTTACCGGCTTTCGTTTTTACTTCCGGCAGGCTGACCTTATAAGCTGTCAGAGTGCAGCAGCGATCCTACCTGGCATAATCTGTGACACGGCTTTCTCTTATGACATTGACCTTGATCTGACCCGGATAATTCATTTCCGCCTCGATCTGCTTGCTTATGTCTCGAGCCATAAGAACCATTTCGTCATCACTGACCTGCTCAGGAATGACCATGATACGAACCTCTCTTCCTGCCTGAACAGCAAAAGACTTCTCGACTCCCTTGTAGGAATTTGTAATATCTTCTAATTGTTTTAACCTGTTTGTATAAGCATCTAAGGTCTCTCTGCGCGCACCGGGCCTTGCCGCTGAAATAGTATCGGCTGCCTGAACCAGACATGCGATAAGAGATTGTGGCTCCACATCTCCGTGATGCGATTCCACTGAATTTATAACAACCGCTGATTCCTTAAATTTTCTGCAGATCTCCACACCGAGCTCTATATGAGAGCCCTCCTTCTCGTGATCTACTGCCTTTCCTATGTCATGGAGCAGGCCGGCACGCTTCGCAAGCCTGATATCCACCCCGACTTCAGCAGCAAGCAGACCGCATAAAAGAGAAACCTCGATCGAATGCTTAAGAGCGTTCTGACCATAACTCGTCCTGTATTTCATTCTGCCAAGGAGCTTTATAAGCTCCGGGTTGAGCCCATGTACTCCGGTTTCCAGAGTTGCAGCCTCTCCCTCTTCCTTAATGGTATTCTCCACCTCTCTCTGAGCCTTCTCTACCATTTCCTCGATCCTTGCAGGATGGATACGTCCATCCACTATGAGCTTTTCAAGAGCGATCCTTGCGATCTCTCTTCTCACCGGATCAAAAGCGGAGAGAACAACTGCCTCAGGTGTATCGTCTATGATAAGGTCCACACCCGTCAGGGTTTCAAGAGTACGGATATTTCTGCCTTCCCTTCCGATGATCCTGCCCTTCATATCATCACTTGGCAGGGGAACAACAGAGATCGTTGTCTCGGAAACATGGTCGGCAGCGCACTTCTGAATGGCATTTACGACATATTCCTTAGCCTTCTTATTTGCCTCTTCTCTTGCTTTCTGGTCAAGATCCTTGACAAGCATGGCGGTTTCATGCTTGACATCATCTTCAACAATTTTTAAAAGATATTCTTTTGCCTGTTCGGAGGTAAGTCCTGAGATTCTCTCCAGTTCCTGTACGCGTTGTTCATTCAGTCTGGAAACCTCTTCCTTCTGCCTGTTCAGCGCTTCTTCCTTCGCCTGTAGAGCGGCTTCTTTTTTCTCAACAGCATCAGTCTTTTTATCTACGTTCTCTTCCTTCTGCTGAAGCCTGCGTTCCTGGCGTGAGAGCTCGGCTCTTCTCTCTTTGGTCTCTCGTTCAAGCTCATTCTTTGTCCTGATCGATTCCTCCTTGACCTCAAGAAGTCCCTCTCTCTTCTTTTCCTCCGCATTCTTAAGGGCGTTGTCGATGATCTCCCGCGCTTTCTGCTCGGCGCTTCCGATCTTCTGCTCATCGTCCTTGATCCTGCCGGCGTAGCCAGCCTTGTACGCAACATACCCTACCGCGATAAGAAGAACCACTGTGATCAGTAAAAATACAACGATCTTCACAGGGGCACCTCCTTATTCAATTTTCATTGGTATCTCATAAAAAAATACAACGAAAATATTTTATACTTTTCCATAACTTATGTCAAGAAACTTCTTAAAACCTTTTCGACATCTGCTACGGCAAAGCCCTTGCGGTAGAAGGATGCGTACAGCTTATCCCTGTCAGCCTTATCAATCGCGCCCAGGTCCATGTGCTTCTTTCTCAGCAGCTTTTCTATCAGCTCATATTCGGTATTTTCATCTATAAAGCCCTCCTCTGAGGCCTGTCTGAAGGCCTCCTCTATATTCTCGGAGGCAACTCCCTTTTCCGAAAGCTTCTGCTTAAGCTGCGTCCTGCCAAGCCTTCCTGAGGACATCCTGATATAATTAAAGGCATACCTTGTATCATCAAGATATCCGAAATCCTTTACATAATTTACTGCCTGTTCTATATCCTCATCGGAATAAAGCGCGTCCTTAAGCTTAAGCCTCAGGTCCCGTTCGGTCCGGTCCCTGTGGGTGAGGAGCTTCAGGGTATACAGCCTTGCTTTCTTCGCTGAATCCGTAACGGTCGTCTCTGCGGACATCTCAGTTATCTCCGCCATTCAGGGACGAGGCAGCCCTGTCAGAAGCCCTTAAGGAGCCCGCCTCATCACCGGTCTTCCTGCCATCCTTGCCGCTCTGCATAGCAGCATCGCTCTTTGAGCCTTCCGATTCCGTACTGTCGGCATTATCGACCTTAAAGTAATGATCCCTGACCCTTTGCTCCACAACCGACAGGACCTCTGGATGCTCGTCCAGATATATCTTTGCGTTCTCCCTGCCCTGCCCTATCTTCTGGCCCTCATATGCGTACCAGGCTCCGGATTTATTGATAACGTCAATGCCCGAGGCAAGATCAAGGATATCTCCGGTAGAGGAGATCCCGGTGCCGAACATTATATCGAACTCCGCCTCCTTAAAGGGAGGAGCGACCTTGTTCTTGACGACCTTGACCCTTGTACGGTTTCCTATTACCTCGCCTCCCTGCTTGATGGATTCGATCCTTCTGACGTCAAGCCTTACGGAGGAATAGAATTTAAGGGCCCTGCCTCCGGTAGTGGTCTCGGGATTTCCGAACATTATGCCGACCTTTTCCCTGAGCTGATTGATGAATACGACGGTGCAGCTAGTCTTGCTTATCACGGCCGTAAGCTTTCTGAGAGCCTGTGACATGAGCCTTGCATGAAGGCCCACATGAGAATCGCCCATATCACCGTCTATCTCGGCCTTAGGGACCAGTGCGGCGACGGAATCGATGACTATAATGTCTATAGCGCCGGAGCGCACCATTGTCTCGGCTATCTCAAGGGCCTGCTCGCCGTTATCCGGCTGAGAGATATAGAGGTTGTCTATATCAACGCCGATATTCTGCGCGTAAACAGGATCGAGCGCATGCTCAGCGTCGATAAAGCCTGCTATCCCTCCCCTTTTCTGAACCTCCGATATCATATGGAGGGTAAGTGTGGTCTTGCCGGAGGACTCCGGTCCGTATACCTCTATCACCCTTCCCTTGGGGATGCCTCCGATACCCAGGGCTATATCAAGGCTCAGTGAGCCTGTGGGGATGGTTTCTATATTAAGGTTCTTCTGATTATCACCGAGCTTCATGACTGAGCCCTTGCCGTACTGCTTCTCTATCTGTGCGAGAGCCGCATCCAGTGCCTTTATTTTTTCTTCTCTTTCCATAATCCTGTCTCCTTCGTTATGCGCCTTGACCCGAACTTATGTTCGTATTAAGACTATAAAACATATGTTCGCTTTTGTCAAGGCATTAATTCATACTTTCAGTGAACTGCCGTTATGTCGGCAGTCCGAAAAAAAGTGCGTAAAGATCATGCCGGAAAGCACAGATCTCTCGCACCGTTTAATCAGGCATCATCAGCAGGACCCTTCTACTTACGCATACCTGTCATATTTGGCAGCTGCACGGTCATCCCGGGCAGCTACAGTGAACGAAGTCAGTTCGTTTACTGTATCATTTTTCAGAAAAGATTATACCACAGATCAGCAGCCGGTCCAACTAATTATTGAAATTCTTTTCACTGTAGTATTTCAGCACACAAAGCCTTATGAGCGCCAGTGCCTCGGTGACGGCCTGCTCCCTTACCTCATTCCTGTTTCCCTTGAAATGACACTCTCTTATCATGGTCTTTCCCTTGATAGCGCAGCCGACAAAAACCGTTCCCACGGGTTTTTCCTCGGTGCCGCCATCCGGCCCCGCGATCCCGGAAACAGCCACGCTCACATCTGTCTTTGCAAAGAAAGCGCAGCCCTTTAACATTTCCTTAACGGTCTCCTCGCTTACTGCGCCATACTTAAGAAGCGTAGATTTCTTGACTCCCAGCCTTGCTCTTTTTGCCTTGTTGGAATAGACGACAAATCCCTCCTTAAGCACCTCTGAGGCTCCCGGAATGTCCACGAGCCTTGAACAGATAAGTCCTCCTGTACAGGATTCGGCAGCCGAAAGGGTGAGCGAATTGTCACGGAGCAGCTCATACACCGTCACAGCAAGGTTTCCGTCCTCCTCAAGGGAATATATCCTTTCCGAAAACCTGCTCTTTAATTCCTTGACGACAGGCTTGGCGACCTTTTTTGCGCTTTTGTCATTCTCCCTTACCGCCGATACCCTGATATGGACCTCTCCGTTCACGCTGTCAAAGCGCATCCTGGGATTTTCCCCCTCTCTCAGGTCGGCTGTCAGGTTTTTTACCTCTCCGACAGGGATGCCGCAAAGCTTGAACACCTGCTCATAGCTCTCAAAATCCTTGTCCTCTTTCACCGCATCCACCCTGTCCTTTTTTCTTTCCTCCTGGGCATTCCTTTTAAGCTCCTTTTCAAGCAGCTTATCCAGGCTTTTTTCCTTTTTATCTTCCTTATGGCTCATTTCTACTTCTGTTCCTTCATTACATCCCTGTTTTTATACAGATAATCTATGAGAGATACCACGGTAAGGACTACCGCTATACCGATCACCGTATTTACCAGGGTTTTATTGAGCAACCTGTCGGTATCGGCAAGCAGCATTATTATCATAACCATCTGCGATACGGTCTTAAACTTGCCCCATATCCCCGCAGCTATCACCACACCGTTATCCGCAGCTATCAGCCTGAAGCCGCTGATGATGAACTCTCTTGAGATAATGATCACCACTATCCATGCCGGGAGCCTGCCAAGCTCTACAAAGCATATAAGCGCGGAGCACACGAGAAGCTTATCGGCAAGCGGGTCCATAAACTTCCCGAAATCCGTGATAAGACCATATTTGCGTGCTATACGGCCGTCAAACCAGTCCGTCAGGCTTGCGATGACAAAAATAAACAGCGCTGCAAGGTCAGTCCCCCGTCCTCCTCTTAAAAGGAGGAAAAACACAAAAAAAGGTATCAGGATCACCCGAACAACCGTCAGCTTATTCGGAAGGTTCATATATCTCCTCTCCTTTCAGATCATAACCCGAGGCTCCGGTCACCAGGACTTCTATGATATCCCCGCTTAAATGCCTTCTTTCGGAGTTCACAAAGATCATTCCGTCAACATCCGGGGCATCCATATAAGTCCTTCCGACATATACTCCGTCCTCTGAAAGCTCACCCTCTATGAACGCCTTCAGTCTCCTGCCTGCCGCTTTTTCAGCTTTTTCCCAGGCTATCTCCCTCTGAAGCTCCATTATCTCGTCCCGGCGAGCTTCCTTTACAGCCTGCTCTACCTTTGCCGAAAACCCTGCGGCAACGGTTCCCTCCTCCTCGGAATACGGGAATACGCCCAGCCGGTCAAATTCCATTTCATCGATGAAATTATACAGCTTTACAAAATCCTCCTGAGTTTCTCCGGGAAACCCGGTAATGATCGTTGTCCTGAGCGTAATGTCAGGTATCTCCGCCCTGAGCCTTTCTATCAGCAGACGCAGGCTTTCCCCGTCCGTCCTTCTTCCCATAGCCCTCAATATCCTGTCGGAAGCGTGCTGAATGGGCATATCGATATAATTGCATACCTTAGGCTCGTTCTTTATGGTTTCCACAAGCTCATCGGTGATCTCCTCGGGATAGCAGTACATAAGCCTTATCCATTCTATGCCCTTTATGTCGGCAAGCCTCTTGATGAGCTCCGGCAGCCTCTTCTCTCCGTAAAGATCCTTTCCGTAAACGGTAGTTTCCTGCGCGATAAGTATAAGCTCCTTAACAGAGCGCAAGGCGAGCCGTTCTGCCTCCCTGATAAGTTCCTCCATGGGAACGGAGCGGTAGCTTCCCCTCATGGAGGGGATAATACAGTAGGTGCAGCGCTTATCGCAGCCCTCCGCGATCTTAAGGTACGCACTGTGGCCTCCGCCTGAGAGCACCCTGTTTCCGGAAGGCCCCCGGGGTGTATTGATATCCCTTAAGAGCCATGGCTTTTCCCCGGAAAGGGCCGCCTCAACGGCCTCCCATATTTGGTCATAGGCTGTCGTGCCTACCACTGCGTCGACCTCCGGAAGCTCTTTTTTTATCTCACTGCTGTACCTTTGGGCAAGACAGCCCGAAACTATCAGGGCCTTGCATCGACCACCCCTGCTTTCCTTGTTTTGCGCAAGCTCAAGAATGGTATTTATGCTCTCTTCCTTTGCGTCTCCTATAAAGGCGCAGGTATTTATGACTATGATGTCCGCTTCCCTTTCATCATCGGTAAAGCTGACACCCTTTTTAAGAAGGATGCCTGACATCTCCTCCGAATCCACCAGGTTCTTGTCGCACCCCAGCGAGACCATGAGCAGCTTCATTCTTCGTTTTCCAAAGCCGACTCTGTAAGCCCTTCAGAGGCCTCTTCATCGGAAACGATCTTTATGATACCCTCGTTAAGCTCCTCTACCGCGACGGAAAGAGGCTTCTTGTCCCTTGCTCCCTTTATGGGAGTAGGTGCGTCATCGATAAGCTGTCTGGCCCTTTTGGCGGTCGCCATCACAATAGAGTAACGGCTGTTGACAACGGGATGCTCTCCCTCCTCGACCTCTGAATTAACGACCTTCATAAGGTCACTGTATGACGGATGCAGCATTTCATTATCCTCCTCAGCTGTATTTTTTTAACTGTTCCTGCATTGCCCTTATCCTGTCAGAGCTTCTTGACACAGACAGGTGGGCTGCCTGAATTATTGAATGTACCTTTGAAACACAGTCATCAAGATCATCGTTGGTTATGAGATAATCGTATCTTTCTATGAGCTTTGCTTCCTCTCCCGCCTTGCTCATCCTTGCCCTTATGACCTCTTCGCTCTCCGTACCCCGCTTTTTAAGCCTGTTGTATATCTCATCCGCATCGGGAGGCATTATGAAGAGCAGCAGTGTATCAGGAAACCGCTCCTTTACTGAAAGCGCTCCTTTGGTCTCTATCTCAAGGATGACATCCTTTCCCCGGGAAAGCTCCTTTTCGACATAGCTCTTCGGTGTCCCGTAGTAATTAGATACATACCTGGCATACTCCAGGAGCTCACCCTCTTCTATCATACGTTCAAATTTCTCTGTATCCACAAAGAAATAATGCCTGCCGTCGACCTCGCCGTCTCTCGGCGCTCTCGTCGTCGCGGAAATACTTAACGCATAGTTATCGTAGCCGGACAGAAGCCGCTCCATGACAGTACCCTTCCCGGAGCCGGCGAAGCCCGAAACAACGATCAAAATCCCTCTGTCTGACATTTATCTCATTTTCCTATTCTATATTCTGGATCTGTTCCCTGACCTTTTCTATCCCGGTCTTCAGCTCTATGGCATGATCGGAGGTCGCCAGATCATTGGCCTTTGAGAGAATGGTATTTGCCTCTCTGTTCATCTCCTGGGCGATGAAATCGAGCTTTCTCCCTACTCCGCCTCCGCTGCTTAAAGCCTTCGACATTGTATTGATATGGCTCTTAAGCCTTACAAGCTCCTCATCCACGCAGATCTTGTCAGCATATACGGCAGCCTCTGTCAATATCCTGGAGTCATCGATGGAAGCATCCGCAACAAGCTCCCTTATCCTCTCGTACAGCTTTTCGCGGTACTCCTTCAGTATCTCGGGGGCCCTCTCTTCAATAAAGCCTACGTGGTCAAGCATCTCATCAAGCTTCTCCAGAAGATCCTTTTTAAGGTTCTCGCCTTCCTTTATCCTCGAGTCGGAAAAACGTCCGAGCGCCTCTCTGAGGGCCTTTTCAAGGTCCGTCCACAGCTCGTTCTCGTCAGCATCCTGTTCCTCAAGCGTAAAGACCTCGGGATACCTTGACAGCCTTGATACGGTAATGTCATTTTCCAGGGAGAACTCACCGGCCATTTCCTTAAGGTAGCCATAGTAGGAGGCCGCTATATCCCTGTTGTATCTGAGGCTCAGGTTGTCCGCCGTGTAATCCTCACAGGTTATGAATATATCGAGCTTTCCCCTTTCAGCGTATTCCTTGACGAGGCTTCTTATGGAAGCCTCGGAAAAGCTGAACTTTTTAGGCATCCTGATGTTGATGTCAAGATACCTGTGATTAACGGATTTCATCTCAACGCTGATCTTGCGTTCAGAACTCAGAACCTCGCTTCTTCCGAAGCCAGTCATGCTTTTTATCATTTATTCACTCCTGCCATCCGCTCCATCATGCAACGGTTCATTCTCCGGTGAACCGTTACCCAATCATTATACTTTTCCTGCTTCAAAAAGTAAAGGCTTGGCAAGCTCTGCGGTATCATAATGCACCTCGACTTCCCTTGCCGTATTCACTCTGTAAAAATCCGCCGTGATCTTATTGATGGTCTGCCGCACGCCTCCCTCATCAAGCCCCCCGATCAGCAGTACATGCTGCAAATTGCTGTATTTAAGCGCAACACAGCACTTTTCAAGATGCTTTCCTATAGACCTCTCAAGGATATCCATAAGCTCCGTCCTGCTGACGGTATTCAACTGATCCCCGTCCTTAAGCCTCAGGGTAAAGAGGGTAATGTAGATATCATCCCCATTTTCCTTCATCAGCTCCCTTGCGGCCTCCGAAACGGCATATGCCTCAGGAAAGCTCTCCTGTAAGCTCTCTTTGTCCGGGCTGTTTATACAATCCACGATATACCGAAGATCGGCGGAATTTGCCACAGCCACATCGTCCTCTTCACTCATGTCAAGCCCGTGGTAGAAAAAGCTTCCCTCGCCGTACTGCTTTGCGACGAACAGCGCCTTGCTGGCATTTTCGTAAAGCACCATTATCCTGTCCTTTTCGGTAGATACCGGAGTTATCCCGATGGAAACCGACAGCATGGAGTAGGAAGGGTCGTTAAGGGAAATGTCCCTGATGGCCGCAATATATTTTTCCGCCATTCGCACAGCATCCTCCTCGCTGTCCGCATCCGGCAGATACGCTATGAATTCATCGGAGCCGAAGCGGCACACCGTGATATCCTTTACGAGGCTCTTTATTTCCTCCGCCGCCCTGCTCAGGTATCTGTCCCCTGTGACAAAGCCCTTTTTCTCGTTGACACGCCTGAAATTATCTATATCAAAGGCAAAGATCGAGCCTGTCCCATGCTTTCCTATCTCATTCTGTATCACCTTCATCCCGTGTTCACGGCTCAGGGTGCCCGTAAGCTCATCAAGCTGCATATCCTCAAGCGCAGCCTCCTCCGCCTTGTCAATGACACGTGTAAGTATCTGTGTGGCCTGCTTGACCTCAATGGATTCATCATCCGGATTGAAGCCCGGCAGTCTGTTTTCCTCTATCAGCCTGAGAAGGATGCTGCAGGCCTTTGGATCAAACTGTGTTCCGTTTCCCTTTTTAAGCTCCTCGATGACCTTATCCTGCGGCAGATGCCTTCTGTATACACGATTTGAGGTCATGGCGTCATACGCATCCGCCACTCCTATAATCCTTGCCGTAAGGGGGATCTCATCACCCCTAAGCCCCTCAGGATAGCCCGTTCCGTCATAATGCTCATGATGATACTTTGCACCGATGTCCAGATCCTTTATCATGGTGATGTCCTTAAGTATCTCCCCGCCGGTCACCGTATGATCCTTCATCAGCTGATATTCCTCAGAGGTGAGCCGTCCGGGCTTGTTAAGAACGTTGTCGGGCACGCCTATCTTTCCGATATCATGAAGGAGTCCGGTGAACCTGATGTCCCGAAGCTCCTCCTCCGAAAATCCCATTTCCGCGGCGATAGCGGCGGAATATTCCGATACCCTCCGGCTGTGTCCTCTTGTATACTCATCCTTCGCGTCGATGGTATTTGCAATGGTCATGATGGTCTGCATTGCCATCTCCTTTAGCTGGTCGTTCTTTACAAGAAGATCCTCCGAATATCTGTTGAGCTCCCCGTTTAAGGCTTCCAGCTCCTCCGCCTGCTGGAAAAGCTCCTCCTTCTGTCTTTCCACCTCATCATTGAAGACCGCGTTCTCGTTGCATATCCTTCTGTACAGCACCGTGGCGAAATACAGGGCGATATAGCAGACCGAAAGCACCGCTATCTGGATCCTTACATCCTTATCAAAAAGATCGGTGATCTCACTCCTGTGAAATCTTAAGAAAATGCTTAAAAGATTAAGGACGGTGGAGATGACTCCGCTTAACACGATGAGCCTCGGATTATGGTAAAGCACAAGAAACGAAAGCATCGGAAGTATATACGTCCATACGATATCAGTATTGGCCGTCATAAGGACGAAGCCATACATCAGGGTATAGCCGAAAACTATGAAATATTTAATCTCATCATCCAGCCCTCTTTTGTAAAGCTGGCATACGACCACCAGGGGAAGGATGGAAAAAGCCGAGAAAACCACCATATAACCGGCTGTTCTGTCGCCTCTGAACACCTCCATCAGATACATGACAAAAAGGATGAGGTCAATAACCGCCCACCCTGTCAGGAGCACTTTATTGGTACGTTTTATCTGCAGATTCATAAGCTGTCCTTCGATCCCTTTTGATCCGTCTTCGTGAAAGGCTTTTTAAAGAAATCCAAACAGTTTTCTCTTTCTGTCTGTCATCTCGTCTATCCTGTCAATATACTGCTCCACATCCTTGACATTGTCGCAGCGTTCTATAAGCCCTGTCGCCTTACCGGTCCCTTCGTCGTAACAGACTCTTTTTGTCACGGTCCCCGCGCCAAGAGCCACTATATCCTGTACCTCCTCCATCATGAGGATATTATATATTCCGTATTTGCCCTCCAAGGCATAGCCCGTATTCTCAAAATTACCGGACATATTCTTCTGCCGGTATAAGTAATAGGGCTTAAGCCCCATACCTCTTAAGACCTCCTCACTGTGCCTCATGGTCTCCGGCGTTATCACACTCCATCCGGTCCCGAGGCCTTTCACATACTCCGACAGTGCGGCTGCACGTTTTACGGCAAGGCAGTGGACCGTGACTGAATCGGGTCCCAGCTTTTCTATTTCGGAAAAGGTCCTTTTTACCTCGTTTTCTCCCTCACCCGGCAGTCCCAGGATAAGGTCGGTATTTATATTGTCAAAGCCCGCCTCTCTTGCCATAAAAAAGGCATCCCTGAAGCAGCCTGCGGTATGTCTGCGCCCGATAGCCTTAAGCGTCCCGTCATTCATGGTCTGAGGATTGATCGATATCCGGCTTACTCCCTTTTCCTTAAGCATCGCAAGCTTTTCGGCGGTAATGCTGTCAGGGCGTCCGGCTTCAACGGTAAGCTCAGCCAAGGCGCTTAAGTCAAAGCACTCACCGATATATAAAAGGATCTCCGAAAGCTCCTCAGGCTCCAAGGAGGTAGGGGTACCTCCCCCGATATATACCGTGTCCGGACGCCTTCCCTCAAGCATTTCCGAGGCCGCCCTGAGCTCCTTCTTAAGGGCCGTGATATAATCCCCGACTCTTTTTCTCCATTTGGCAATGGGAAAGGAGGTAAAGGAACAGTACAGGCAGGTCGTCGGGCAGAAGGGAATGCCTATGTAGAGACTGTACCCCCTCGCGCCCTGTGAAGCATCTATGATGCTCCTTTCCCTTTTTGCGATCTCAAGGCTCAGGCCCAGCTTTTCATCTGAGATATAATACTCCCTCTTAAGCTCCTGCCTTATCCCGTCGTCGCTTTCTCCCCGTGAAAGGAGCCTCATCACAAGCCTTGTGGGGCGTATCCCCGTAAGGGTCCCCCAGGGAAGCTCTTTTCCTGTCACAAAGGAAAGGAGCCTGTACAGCGTTCTTTTCACTATATTCTTAAGGTCCGTGCCAGCTCTGCCGCTATCCGGCGATATCATATCCTTATCGTACGAAGAAGCCTCCTCACCGCAGAGCCTTCCGTTTTCACAGCAGGCCGTCAGGCAGGCTGAATCCGTGTACCGTACCGTAAACACCAGGTACTGACCAGCGCCGATCTGTTCCGGATCGAACCGGGACAGATCATCGTCTTCACAATAAAAAAAGGATATTTCCTCCCCGGGATAAAAGGCCTTTATAAGTGAATGAATATCGTATTCAAAAATTCTCCTGTTTGTCAGGACTCTTATCATAATATTTAAAAGAAGGGATTATATTTCTTCTCCTCACCTATCGTTGTCTGCCCCCCGTGTCCGGGATATACCTCCACGTCATCCGGCAGGACCATAAGCTTCGTTTTTATCGATCTCACCAGCTCACCCATATTGCCGGTGGGAAGATCCGTTCTGCCTACGGAGCCCTCAAAGAGCGTGTCCCCCGATATAAGAAGCCTGTCATCCTCAAAATAAAAGCAGGCGCTTCCCGCCGTATGGCCCGGGGTAAGGATGGTCCTGAAGCTTATTCCCTCCACATTGACGATCTCCCCGTCCTCAAGCAAAACATCGGGCTTTACCGTGCATTGCCTGTCCATATCCGAGGTACAGTTGAGCTCCGGGTCCGAAAGGAGCTTTTCCTCCGCGGCAGGAGCATACACCTGGCAGTCTGCCTTTTTCTTAAGAGCATCCACCCCCATTATATGGTCGAAATGTCCGTGGGTAAGCACTATGCCCGCGATCCTGAAGCCCTTCTCCGTAAGCCGGTCATAAATACCCTCGCCATCATCCCCGGGATCGAAAACAAGGGCAGCCTTATCCTCATTATAGGCAAAATAGCAATTGGTGCCTATGGAGCTCAATATCATTCTTCCAAGCTTTATTCCCATTATCCTGTAGTCCTTTCTATATCGATGATGTCCCGTATCGTTTCAAGCCGGTCAATGACCCTGTTGAGCTCCTCCTTGCTTGCCACCTCAAAGGAGATCGAAACCGTCGCGGTGCCCTGCTTTGAGACCCTTGCGTTAAGGCTCAGGATGCTTATGTTCTTTTCGGAAAGGACCCTCGTAATGCTTGAAAGGATACCCTGTTTGTTTTCACAGTAGATAAGTATCTCCGCAAGGTACCTCCCTGAGTCAAGGATGTCTGTCTGCCATTCCGCCTCTATAAGACGCTTTCTGTCCTCCTCCGGAAGATTGATGATATTTACACAATCCGTCCTGTGGATGGATACCCCTCTTCCTCTGGTGATGAACCCGACGATCTCATCCCCGGGTATCGGGGAGCAGCACTTTGAGAACCTGACCGCCACGTCGTCAAGCCCTTTTACTATGATCCCGGCCTTCCCCTTTTCATGGGACCTTACCGGTTTCTTTGCGTCCTCGACGCTCTTAAGTACCTCCTCGTTCGTCTGTATCACGGGGTGGTCCTTTTCATATAGCTCAAGAAGCTTGTTTATGATCTGGCCTTCCCTAAGGCCTCCGTGTCCGACCGCCGCTCTTAAGGCGTCCCATTCCTTAAAGCCGTACTTTCTGAGGATTGTATCCATGTATTCCGGCTTTGCAAGCTTTCCGAATTCTATCCCCTTCTGTTTACAGTAATCAAGCAGCAGCTCCTTTCCCTTGTGTATGTTTTCTTCCTTGAATTCGTTCCTGAACCACTGGTTTATCTTATTCCGGGCCTGGGGACTTTTGACGATGTTGAGCCAGTCCCTGCTGGGGCCCTTTGAATTCTGGGATGTGATGATCTCGACCCTGTCGCCGTTGTTTATGACATAGTCATTTGTTACCAGACGCCCGTTTACCCTTGCGCCTATCATCTTATTACCGACGGCGCTGTGTACGCTGTAGGCAAAATCTATGGTATTGGAACCTGCGGGCAGAGTCTTTACATCGCCGTTGGGAGTAAAGCAGTACACATTGTCCGAATAGATATTCATATCGCTCTTAATGGTACTTAAGAACTCCCGGTTGTCGGACATATCCTTCTGCCATTCAAGGATCTGCCTGAGCCAGGTCAGCTTTTCGGCCTCCTGCTCCTCTATATGCTTTCCGTCAGAGCCCTCCTTGTATTTCCAGTGTGCCGCTATGCCGTATTCCGCGGTCTTATGCATTTCGTAGGTGCGTATCTGTATCTCAAAGGGCTGGCCGTTAGGGTTAAAGAGCGTGGTATGAAGGGACTGGTACATATTGGCCTTGGGCATTGCGATATAGTCCTTAAAGCGGCCGGGAATAGGCTTGTACATAGCATGGATTATCCCCAGCACGGCATAACAGTCCCTGACGGTATTCACAAGCACCCTTATTGCAAAAAGATCATAGATCTCCTCGATGGTCTTATCCTGATTCAGCATCTTTTTATAGATACTGAAGAAATGCTTGACCCTTCCGTCTATGGAAAAGCTGATCCCCGCATTCGTAAGGTGAGCGCTCACCTCATCGACTATGCCCTGGACATATTTCTCCCGTTCGCTCTTTCGTATCGCTATCTTGTCAACAAGGTCATAGTAAACCTCAGGTTCGAGATATTTAAGGGAAAGATCATCAAGCTCCACCTTGACCTTGGATATACCGAGCCTCTCAGCCAGAGGAGCATAAATGTCCATGGTCTCCCTCGCTATCTCCACCTGCTTGTGGGGCGGCATGTACTGAAGCGTCCTCATATTATGGAGACGGTCGGCAAGCTTTACCATTATCACCCTTATATCCCTTGCCATGGCAAGAAACATCTTTCTGAGATTGTCCGCCTGAAATTCCAGCTTGTCCTCGTTATACTTAAGCTTTTCAAGCTTTGTCACACCGTCAACGATCAGGGCGACATCGGGGCCGAATTCCTCCTCAAGCTCCTCGATCGTCATAACGGTATCCTCAATGACATCGTGAAGGAGTCCCGCGACTATGGATTCCTTGTCAAGCTGCATTTCCGCAAGGATGATGGCAACGCAGAGCGGATGGATGATATAGTGCTCTCCGGAACGCCGGTACTGATCCTTATGGGCTTCATTCGCTACCCTGTAGGCCTTTTCGATCATTGTGATATCGTCCGAGGGATGATATTTTTTCACATGACTGATAAGAACCCCGTAAAGCTCCTCGGGACTCAGATTTTCCTGCATGGCCTCAATATGGCCATCATCAAGTATGAGCTCTGTCGGCTGTTTTTTCTCTACTGTCATTTCAGGCATAATCAGTTATAGCCGTTGGGATTTTTGCTCTGCCAGTTCCAGGAATCCCTGCACATCTCCTCGATCCCCCTCTTTGCCTCCCAGCCAAGCTCTCTCTTAGCCTTTGAGGGATCGGCATAACAGACCGCTATATCTCCCGCGCGGCGGGGCTTTATCTCATAGGGAAGCGGTCTTCCGATGACCTTTTCAAAGGCATGGACAAGCTCGAGCACGCTTACTCCCTTTCCTGTTCCCAGATTATAGACCATTACCCCGTCAGCACCCTTTTCCTTCATCTCGGAGATCTTTGCGAGAGCCTTTACATGCCCGTCCGCCAGGTCAACCACATGGATATAATCCCGTACCCCTGTGCCGTCCGGCGTATCATAATCGTCTCCGAATACTCCCAGGCACTTTAGCTTTCCGATGGCCACCTGAGAAACATAAGGCATGAGATTGTTCGGTATCCCCTTCGGATCCTCTCCTATCCGCCCCGATTCATGGGCACCTATGGGATTAAAATATCTTAAAAGGATAATGTTCCACTCCTTATCCGCCACATAGTAATCCTTAAGGATCTGCTCTATCATATATTTCGTTCTGCCGTAGGGATTGGTGACTCCGCCCGTTTCACACTCCTCGGTTATGGGTATCACCTTCGGATCTCCGTAGACCGTGGCAGAGGATGAAAAAACAATGCTCTTGCAGCCGTTCTGTCTCATTACGTCCGTAAGCACAAGGGTCCCGGTGATGTTGTTGTAATAATATTCAAGAGGCTTTTGTACCGACTCCCCCACTGCCTTATAGCCGGCAAAATGGATAACGCAGTCAATGCTCTCCGACTTAAATATCTTATCAAGGCCTTCTCTGTCAAGGATATCGGTCTTATAAAACCTGAGGCTTCTGCCGGTGATCTCTTCTACCCTTTTTAAGGACTCTTCAGATGCGTTATAAAGATTATCGGCCACTACCACCTCAAACCCTGCGTTTAAGAGCTCCACACAGGTATGGCTTCCTATAAAGCCGGCTCCTCCGGTCACCAGAACTGCCATAGCTTACCTCCTTTATGTCTCAAAAAGCTTTTATCACAAGTATAAAGCTAATTCTATCTCAATACATGCCTTTTTTCAAGAAAATATATCTTCGGAATTTTGTGGCT
>ODAI012949734.1_pt1 | contig 22197 bp, 23 predicted proteins | sample 1539321 | NCBI WGS metagenome assembly ODAI01 (sample SAMN02144231, study PRJEB22623) | gut metagenome | biome: sheep rumen | host: Ovis aries | place: New Zealand | reverse complement strand
GTGATCAAGGGAATCCTGGATGTGGTGCTGACGCTGCCGATGGTGCTGGCGCCGACGGAGTGCGGCTATTTTCTGCTGCTGGTTTTTGGGGCGCGGCGGGCCATCGGCCAGGTCCTGACCAGCCTGATTCCCAGCCGCATGAGCAGCTGGCCCAGGGGGCGTTTGGGGCCGAAAAGAAGCAGCAGAAAATAGCCGCACACCGTCGGCGGCAGCACCATGGGCAGGGTCAGAAAGACATCCAGCACGCCCTTGACGGCCCCAGGCAGTCTTGCAAAGCGGTATGCGGCAAATATCCCGAGAAAAAAGACGATAATGCAGCTTGCAGCTGCGATCCGCAGCGAATTATACAGCGGGTACAGATCGGTCATGACCATCCTCACTCTTCGGATTCAATGGGGGTAAAGCCGATTTTTTCAAAGATCTGCAGGGATTCCTCACTGCGAAGGAAGGAAAGATACGCCAGCGCCTCTTCCTGCTTTTCGCTGGTCTTCAGCACGGCCGCCGGATAGATGACCTGCCCGCACATTTCCTCGGTGGCGGTGTCGATCACAGTGAGCCCTGCGCTGAAGGCGTCGGTGGAGTAGACGACGCCGCAGTCCACACTGCCCTGGGAAACCTGCGTCGTCACCTCTTTGACGTTGGAGCCGTAGGTGATCTTCCCGTCCGCGGCCAGCTGCTGCTCATCGAGTCCGTAGTACGCAAGGATCTTCTGCGTATACTGGCCGACCGGCACATCCGCGTTTCCCATGGCAAGCAGCACATCGCCGTCTGCCAGAAGCTCTGCCAGCTCATCAAAGCTGCCGGCTTCTCCCTCATCGTCCGCTGCCACGGCCAGCACCACCTTGTTTTCCAGCAGGTCCGTGCGGCTCTCTTCCAGCACAAAGTCCAGCCCATCCGGGTTGATGTCCTCGCCCGACCGCACATCCAGCTGGTCCATCTGTTTCGGGCTGGCGGAGATGAAAACATCGCAGTCGGCCCCTTCCTCGATCTGCGTCTTCAGCGTCCCGGAAGAATCAAAATTGTAGATTACCTGAACATCCGGGTTTTCTTCTTCATACAGTGCCTTGATCTCTTCCAGCGATTCGGTCAGGGACGCGGCCGCAAAGACGATCAGTTCCGTGTCCGCCAGGGCAGGAGACGCCCCGAAGAGCACAAGGCCCGCAAGGCCGGCTGCCGCTGCTGTCAGTACCTGTTTTTTTCTGTTTCTCATTATTCTGTTTCCTCCCTTTCCCTGTTTTTCTGTTTTTCTGTTCTTCTGTTTTTCTATATTCCAGCGGCCTGCGGGCAGCGAGGCCGTGAATAATAACTGCCTGCGGCTATTCCCCCTGACCGCGGTCCGGCTTTGCGGCGCACTCGCTCACGCTGCCCCGGAGGACCTTGAGCCCGTGCCCCAGCGCGCCAAGGATGAACCCCAGGCTTTCTCTGACCGCTTTTGGGCTTCCGGGCAGGTTGATGATCAGCGTATTCCCCCGGATGACGCTGACGCCGCGGCCAAGCATGGCCCGGTCCGTCACCTCGGCCGAGCGCATGCGGATATACTCCGCAATGCCGGGCACATCCCGCTCCGCAACCTCTCTGGTGGCTTCCGGCGTGCGGTCCCGGGGGGAGAGCCCCGTCCCGCCGCTGGTGATGACAAGATCTGTTCTCCGGTAGTCCGCCAGACGGCAAAGCTCTTTTTTCAGCATCTCCGGCTCATCGGGAAGCAGAATGGTCTCGATGACCGTATAGCCGGCCTCCGTGAGGATGCGCGCTGCCTCGGGCCCGCTCTCATCCGGGCGCTCCCCTTTATAGCCCTTATCGCTCAGGGTGATGACGGCCGCGGTAAAGGGTCTGTCCGCATCCGGCAGCCGGACCGTCATGCGGTCTCCCGCCTGCATGACGCCGCCTGTGAGCACCTCGGCGAACACGCCCTCCCTCGGCATGATGCAGTCCCCGGTGCGCTGCCTGATCGCGCAGCCGCTGTGGCATTCCTTGCCGATCTGCGTGATCCGCAGGGTCACCTCCCCCGCATACAGCAGGGTACCGACGGGCAGGGACCTGAAGTCGATCCCCTCCACCAGCACGTTCTCCCCGAAGTCGCCGTCCGTGACGGCGGCTCCCCGTTCATTGAAGGCCTTCACCTTGTCCGTGCTGAGCAGGCTGACCTGCCGGTGCCAGTTTCCGGCGTGGGCGTCCCCTTCTATCCCGTATCCGGCGATAAACACGCCTTTTTCCACGGGTCTTTTCGGCGTTCCCCGTTTCAGGCTGATGCAGACCGCCTTTACTTCTCCCTGCAGACTCATCTTCTTCATTCCCCGTCTCTTTCCCGCTGCGCTTTCGGATTGACGAATTCGCCGCTCTTGCCGCCGCTTTTTTGGACCAGCATGATCTGCCCGATCTCCATCGTCTTGTCGATGGCCTTGCACATGTCGTAGATCGTCAGCAGCGCTGTCGATACGCCGGTCAACGCCTCCATCTCCGCCCCGGTCCTGCCCTGAGTCTTTGCCCGGCACCGGGCCTCGACGGCGCATTCCTCCGGATGCATCGCAAACTCGACGCTGAGCGCGTCAAGCTGCAGGATATGGCATAGGGGGATCAGCTCCGCTGTCCGTTTTGCCCCCATGATCCCGGCTATCCTGGCCGCGGCGAGCACGTCGCCCTTTTCCACCTCGCCCGCCGCCACCGCGGCAAAGCATTCGCGGCTCATCAGGATGCGCCCCGATGCGACGGCCTCCCGCCGGGTCTCGGCCTTACCGCCGACATCGACCATGCGGGCCCGTCCCTGTTCGTCCAGATGCGTAAATTCCATCTTCTATCCTCCGATCTGCGCCATCCGCAGCTCTTCCGTGACCGCGCCCGGGTCTTCAAAGCAGTGGGCGCGCGGCTTTTGCTCCGCGGCTTCCCTGATCTTCTCCCGCAGCCGCTCGTCCATCCCGGCCTCTTCGCCCCGCAGGATCTCCAGGAGGGGGATCCGGTCGGCGTAGCACAGGCAGGGCTTCAGGTCCCCCGCCGCCGTCAGGCGCAGCCGGTTGCACCGGTCGCAGAACTTTTCGTGGACGGCGCTGACAAATCCGATGCTGCCCGAAAACCCTGCGGGCTTTCTGTAGACCGCGGGACCGTTCCCGCGGGGCTCCCCGTCCTTTGCCATCGGCCCGTATTTTTCCTCCAGCATGCGCAGGATCTCGCTGTTCGGCACGGTTTTGAAGGCTTTCCCCGCCCCGATGGGCATCATCTCGATATACCGCACGTCCACCGGCATCTCCCGGGCCAGCCCCGCCAGGGCCGTGACCGTATCCGCCCCGGTCCTTTCCGACACGACGCAGTTGATCTTTACCTTCAGCCGCCCCGCGCACCGGTCGATGGAGGCAAGGACCTTGTCCAGGGCGTCCGCGCCCGTCAGCGCCAGGTACTCGCCGCGGTCCAGGGTATCGAGGCTGATGTTGACCCCGTCCAGCCCCGCCCGCAGAAGACTCTCAAGGTTTTCGGAAAGGAGGATGCCGTTTGTCGTCAGCAGAACCTCCCTGACGCCGGGCGTACTGTTCAGCTGCGCGATGATCTGCGCGCAGTCTTTGCGGATTAGCGGCTCCCCGCCGGTTATCCGGAAGCGGTCTATGCCAAGCTGCGCTGCTGCCGCGCACACGCGCACGATCTCCCCGCAGGAGAGTCCCTGTCCGGGGTCATGGGATCCGCCTTCGGGCATGCAGTACCTGCACCGCAGGGGACACCTGTCGGTGATGGATACCCGCATATAATTGATCGTCCGGCCAAATCGGTCCTTCAGCATCGCGCCCTGCTCCATTCTTTGCTCAGTTTTTCCCGAAGGGACAGACCGGATAGCGGCATTCGCCGCAGCCAAGACACAATCCCCCGTGCCCCATCCGGATAAAGTCCTGCCTGGTCATCCTGATTCCTGCCGCCAGTCTGGGCAGGGCAAGGTCAAAGACCGTCGCTTTCGCGTACATCACGCATCCGGGCAGGCCGACGACGGGCGTACCGTCGTCAAAATAGGCGAGGCAGAACATGGCGCCGGGCAGTACGGGCGCGCCGTAGGTGACGACCTTCGCGCCGCTTCGGGCGATCGCCCCGGGCGTCCGGTCATCCGGATCCACGCTCATGCCGCCTGTGCAGCAGATCAGGTCCGCGCCTGCTTCATGGGCTTTGACGATCGCCTCCCGGATTCTTTCCATGTCGTCCCCGCACATACAGCGGGAAAACTCCTGCGCCTCATACCGGCGCAGCTTGTCTTCCACCACCGGGGTGAAGCTGTCCTTGATCAGGCCCTTTTCCACCTCGCTCCCGGTGACGATGATCTGCACTTTTCTGATCTTCCAGGGCCTGATCGCAAGGAGCGGCTCATCTCCCGCCGCTTCCCGGGCCTTCTCCAGCTTTTTCCCGTCGATGACCAGCGGGATGACCCGCATGCCCGCCAGCTTATCCCCGCGGCGGACTGCGGTATTGCCATGCCTGGTGGCGATCATCAGCTCATCGATGGCGTTGACCGCATAGAGCCGCTCTTCATCCACCGTAAAGAGGCCGTCCGCGTCGGCGACCAGTTCGATCTTTCCCTCCTTGACCGGGGTGGGATGCATGTGGTCGTTCTGACACAGCGCGCAAAGCTGCGCCGCGCCCTCATTTTCATGGAGCATCCCCTCCGTTTTTTCCCACACGTACAGATTTTCCTTGCCCATGGAGAGCAGGACGGGAATATCCTCCGGCGTGACGATATGGCCCTTGCGGAACCTGGCGTCCTTGCTGACGCCGGGAATGATCTGCGTCATGTCATGGCACAGCACATGTCCCGCGGCGTCCTGGGTCCTGATCAGTTTCATCCTTTATCCTCCGGCGCATCCGCGCCAAAACCGCTGCGGCGAACCGTCACAGCGGAAGCAGCAGTACGCGGAGCCGTCCTCCGCACTGCATGGTTCCCTTCATCATCTCGATTTCGGCCAGCCCGGGCTCCCTGCAGCCCTCCTCCAGCATCTCCCTGGCCCGGGCAAGCATGCGCGCCTCGGCAAGGCCTCCGCCCACCGTACCGAGGAAGGTGCCGTCCGCTCTGACCAGCATTTTGGTTCCCGGCCTGCGGGGCGCTTCCCCCTCTTTTTCGATGATCATGGCAAGAACGCCGGCCGGACGCCCTTCCCTTTCACAGGCGGCCAGTTCCTCCGCCATGCCGGGGACAGCGGCTTCGCCCGCGTTCTGCTCATTCATGACCTGCACGATCTGCGCCATCACGCTGACCGCGATCTCCTCCGGGGTGCGGGCGCCGATGGCAAGGCCGATGGGCATCGCGAGCCCGTTTACCTTCTCCTCGTCATATCCCTCCGCGATCAGCTGGCTGCGGACATTCCCGCAGCGGTTCCGGCTCCCCATCATGCCCGCGTAGGCGTAGTCCTTGGGCAGGATGAGCCGCAGGCAATCCACGTCATGCACATGTTCCCTGGTCATGACCACGAAGGCATGGCCATGTCCTCCGGGAACATCGGCAAGTCCCTCGGCAAAGGGGGCGCACAGAACGCGGTCCGCGCCGGCAGCCTTTGCCAGGGCGGCGTACTCTTCCCGGTCCTCGATCACCGTCACATGAAAGCCCAGCATCCGGCCCAGCCGGATCACGCACTGGGCGACATGGCCGCCGCCGCAGACCACCAGATCCCTCTCCGTGAAAAAGGGCTCCCGGAAGGCCCGGTTTGGGCCCGCCTCCAGCATTCCCGTCTCGCCGGGGCGGCTTTTTTCCGCGGCGGCCGCGATCTCCTCCGCAAACCCCTCTTCCCGGCAGACCGTCTCCCAGGTTTTCCCGTTCCAGACAAAGAGCGCCTTTTTCCCGGCGCCCTCCCCCTCGGTCATCCAGACCGCCATCAGCGGGCCGCGGGCTCTATTCTCGATGAGTTTTCCAAAAAAACCGGACATTGCCATCCCCCTTATTTTATTCTATCATGAGGACAAAAGTAAATTCCCATTCACGGAGGTTCTTATGTACAGGCCCTTTGACCGGTTTCACCCGGAGGAAAAGTTTATCTCGGTGATCGGGAGCGGCGGAAAGACGACGCTCCTTCAGTTCCTCGCATCCCGTCTTCCCGGGACTGTCATCCTGACCACCTCGACCCACATGTTTCCCTTCCCCGGCCTGCCCCTCGTGGATACCTCCCGCTTTTCGCAGGGAGATGCGGAGGGCGCTCTCGCCGCCATCCGCGGCGTCCTGACAAAAGAAAAGGTAGTCGTCGCCGGCTGCCTTAACCCCTCCGGCAAGCTCTCTTCGCCGGAGCCTGTACTTCCCTTTTCTGTTCTTGCCGCCGAGGCGGACCACTGCATCGTGGAAGCGGATGGCGCCGCGGGGCGCCCGCTCAAGGCGCACCGCTCCTTTGAGCCGGTCATCCCTTCCTGCAGCGGGCTTACCATTGCCGTCGCCGGCGCCTCCGGCCTCGGCAGGCCGGCAGGCGAGGCGTGCCACTGCCCGGAGATCTTCTGCGCCATCGCAGGCATCACGCCGGATACCCCCGTGGAGCCGGAACACATCGCCCGGGTCCTGAACCGGGAATCCCTGGCCGACTGCTATCTGATCAACCAGGCCGACGTCCTGCCTTCTCCGGAAAAGGCCGTGCGCCTCTGCGATCTGCTGCAGAAGGACGCCTATGTCACTTCCCTCATTTCCGGTATGCGCAGATAAGCTCCAGCACGCTTCCCGCGATGCACCGCGCCTTGTCGGAGATCGTATAGCAGTTTTTGCGCTCCCCGGGCCTCGGGTCGACATCCGCCAGCTTAAATCCCTTCGGCACGCGGTATTCATTCCGGATGACGCCGCGGACCACGCCGGGTATCTTTGACCGCACCGGCGTCTCTTCCCCGGAGGTGGACAGGATGATGCCCAGCACCTCTCCCTTTTCCACCAGGCTGCCGATATCCCGCTTCAGATGAAAGATTCCCGCGCAGGGGGAATGGATGACCCGCTCCGCGCCGTATCCGCCGATCAGGCCGGGAATGCCGGTATTTTCCTGTGCGCGTCCGGAGCTGATGATGCGGCCCAGATCGTGTCCGCGCATGGTCTCGATGACATAGTGCACGTCCTCCCCGGCCGAAAAGCCAGGCCCTAGCGCGATGGTCAGATCCGCCATCTCCTTCTTCGTCCCCAGGTTTTTCTTTGCCAGGATGGCGTCCACCACCACCGCCGGGCAAAGCTCTGCAATGCTCTTCCCCTCGGGATCGATCAGCAGCGGCACCTTCCCCTCCGCCAGCACCGGGAAGACCTCCTCCGTCTTTTCGATCCTTACCGCGGTGACGTCCTCCACCTGAGCGATACCGTCATAGACCGCCTCGGAAAAGGCCACTCTCCTGCGGATGGCCGAGGGCCTGTCTGTTTCCAGGGCGAGCACGGGAAATCCCGCCTTAACGAGCCGGTGGATCGTTCCCGTACTGATGTCCCCCGCGCCGCGCACGATAATGAGCTTCTCTTCCTTCATGTCCACCTTTTTTCCCCCAGGGCCAAGGCCTTATTTCTCTGCGCCGCCTCAGCCGGCGGCTCTCCTCTACGCCTCCAGAATCAGCGCCGTCTCTTCCCGCTCCGTGACATAGCCGATCACCGCGGATCCAGGCACGGCACCGGCAAGCTCCGCCGCCAGGGCGGCGGCGTCCTTTTCAGCCACCGCGATGAGCAGTCCCCCGCTGGTCTGGGGATCAAAGAAAATATCCTCCATGGCCCGGGAAACTGTCGTGCGCCTTGTGACCTCCGCCTCGGCAAAATCGCGGTTCCGGTAGGCGCCCTCCGGCACCAGGCCCATGTCCGCCATCTCGAGGGCCTCGGGATGGAAGGGGACCGCCCCCGTCTGCAGGTGAAGGGAGACACCGCTCCCCTGCGCCATCTCGCAGCCGTGGCCGAGGAGGCCGAAGCCCGTGACGTCCGTGCAGCTGTGCACCTCGTACTTCTGCATGATCCGGCAGGCGTCCCGGTTGAGTCTGGCCATCTGCGCGCAGATCCGCGCCGTCACGTCGTCGTCCAGGAATCCCGCCTTTGCCGACGTGGTGAGAATGCCGATGCCCAGCGGCTTGGTCAGAATCAGCACATCCCCCGGCTTTGCCGAGGCGTTCATCCTGATCTTCGCCGGGTGGCCGAAGCCCGTGACAGCCAGCCCGTAGAGCGGTTCGCTCCCGCGGATAGTATGGCCGCCGGAGATGATCACGCCGGCCTCGTAGGCCTTGTCATAGCCGCCCCGCAGGATCTCGCGGATCCACTCCTCCTCCATGCCCTGGGTCACGCAGAGCAGGTTGAGGGCCAGGCGGGGCTCGCCGCCCATGGCATACACGTCCGAGATCGCGTTTGCCGCGGCGATCTGCCCGAACAGATAGGGATCATCCACGATCGGCGGGAAAAAATCCACGGTCTGGATGAGCGCCGTCTGCTCATCGATCACATAGACGCTGGCGTCGTCGCTCCGGTCAAACCCCACGATGAGCCGCGGGTCCGTGCGGGTCTTAAAGTCCTCCAGCAGGGCGGAAAGGGTCCCCGCCCCCACCTTGGCGCCGCACCCCGAACAGGATGCCAGCCTGGTCAGTCTTGCCTTTGTCTCCATCTGATGCCTCTCCTCAGATCTCCAGTATTTTCAGGTGCTGCGGCCTGATCCCGGCGGCAGCAAGAAGCGCGTTCACCGTCTCTTCCTCTTCCGGCGGCGCGCTCCACGCGAGGCCGCACCCCGCGCTGATCTCCCTGGGCAGCGGGATGAGCCTGCCCTCCGCTCCCTGCGCGAGGCAGTACTCCTCAAAGGCCATCGCGTCGTGGGTCGTATAGAAGGCGGCGATCAGCCGTCTCTCTTTCTTTCTCATGTCCGGCTTCCTTTTCTCCGGCCGCGGCTGCGCCACTTACGGGCGGATGATGCACGCCGCCTTCATCTGCGCTTCCACGATGTCATACATGTTGGAGATGATCCCGACCTGCAGCTTATCCTTCAGGCCGTAGAAATCCAGGCAGGTCCCGCAGGTCATGATCGTGGCGCCCGCCTCCTCAAGGCTCTTTAAGTCCTTGACGGTGTCCGGATCCTCCGTCGTCAGGAAGGCGCCGGAATTGTAGCAGATCACCTTGTCCGGGACGTCGTCCTGGCTGGTGAGGGCAAAGATGAAGGCTTTCATCAGTTTTTTGCCGAGCTTTTCATCCCCGCCGCCCATGCGGTCTGAAGAGAGGACGACCACCCTGCCGCCTTTGGGCGGAACAGTACAGGTGAGCGCTTCCTCGGGGACCTTCGCGTCCTTCGCCTCGCCGACCTTGACCTCCATCGTGACCTTATAGGCCTTCTCCCCGGTCTGCATGCCGGAAACGGCAAAGCCGTAATGCCCGCCGAGCCTCGTCAGGTTCTGCACGGCGATCTCGTTATCCACGAGGATGTGCAGGGTCCCGTCCTCCGCAAAGGACTCGATCTCTTTTTTCGTTTTGATCACCGGGAGCGGGCAGGCCATCCCCATGCAGTCAAGTGTCTTTTCCATTTTTTCTTCTCCTTTTTCTGCTGTTTTTGCTTTTATTCCCGCGCCGCGGCCGCGATCTCCGCGACCGCTGCCGCCGCCTCGTCCGCCTCCTCCGGCGTATTGAACCACCCGAAGCTGAACCGCACGGCGCCCTGTTCTTCGGTTCCCAGGGCCCTGTGCATCAGCGGCGCGCAGTGAGCGCCCGCGCGCACGGCGATCCCGTAGCCCGACCAGAGCTCATCGCAGACGAGGGCCGAGTCGAGATCCCCGATGTTGAGGGTGACGATGGGGGCCCGCTGCCACGAGGAGAAATCTCCGTAGACCTTCACCTCCGGGACGGCGGATACCGCCTCCAGGAAGCGCCGGGCCAGGCCGGCCTCATGCTCATGGATGGTTTCGATTCCTGTTTCTTCAATAAACTTTGCGGCGGCAAGGAGCCCCGCAATGCCATGCCCGTTCAGGGTACCGGCTTCCAGCCTGGTGGGATAGTCCCGGGGCTGCTCCTCAAGGAAGGACTGCACCCCGGTGCCGCCCGTCTTAAAAGGCTCTACCTCCACGCCGGCGCCGATGCACATGCCCCCCGTCCCCTGCGGGCCCATCATGGATTTGTGCCCGGTAAAGCAGAGGATGGAGACGCCCGCCTTCTCCATGTCGATGGGCATCGCCCCCGCCGTCTGGGAGGCGTCCACGATAAACAGGAGGCCGTGGTCGGCAGCGATCTGCCCGATCCGGGCAAGGTCCAGCATGTTTCCCGTCAGGTTGGAGGCGTGGGTTGCGACGATGGCCCGCGTCTGCGGGCGGATGAGGCGTTCAAACTCGTCGTAGTCGACGCGCCCCTTTTCGTCCGTCCCCACAAAAGAAAGGTCCACGCCCCGCTCACGGCGCATCCGGTAGAGCGGGCGCAGGACCGAATTGTGTTCAAGGACCGTCGTGATCACGTGGTCCCCCCCGCGCAGCGTCCCGCTGACCGCGATGTTCAGGGCCTCCGTGGAATTGGCGGTAAAGATCACCTGCTCCGACCGCGGGCAGCCGAAAAAGGAAGCCAGCTGCGCCCTCGCCCGGTAGATCACGCGGTTCGCGCCGAGCGCCCCCTCGTGCGCCCCCCTGGAGGCGTTCCCCAGGCTGGTCAGCGCCTCCGTCACGGCGCGCACGACGCAGTCAGGCTTGCGCATGGTCGTCGCGGCATTATCCAGATAGATCATCTTTTCTCTCCTTCCCCGCGGCGCCTAGCAGTAACGGTCTCTTCTCGGCCGAAGCTGGTCCTCGAGGGGGACGATGCTGTGATAGACGGCGCCTGTCCGTTCCATCACAGCCTTCGCCTGTTCGATCATGTCCGCTTCGACCAGAAGGGACATGCCGCAGCAGAGCTTTCCCCTCGCCGCGGCGGGCGCGGGCGCGATCCGGTTGGTCACGCCCTCCCCGTCCAGGATATCGTGCAGGGCCAGCCCCTGCTCATAGTTGTCAAACAGGATATAGTAACGGATCATCCGCTGATCATCTCCACGAAGGCTTCAATCCTTGTGCGCAGCTGACCGGCGTCAGAGTCCTCGTAATCGGTCTCCAGGGAAAGCAGCGGGATGCCCGCCTCCCTGAGCGCTTCGGCGACCGACCGCTTCTCGATGTCATAGAGGCCGCAGAACTTGAGGCTGCAGTCGATCACGCCGTCCGCCTTGTATTCCTTCGCGAGGCGGACAATGTCCTCGATGCGGCCGGGATTGGGCGTGAAGCAGGCGCAGTTGTTCTTCATGTAGCGCTCGGAAAGGGCCATGTAAAGCTCATCGAGGGTCTCCCCGCTGTCATCCACCAGGTTCTCGAAGTACCGCGTCCCTGTGCACATCTCTTCGCAGACGACGACGGCGCCGCTGGTCTCGATGATGTTGTGCAGCTTCCAGTTCGGCACGGCAAGCGGCGTGCCCGTCACGAGGATCCGCTTCGTCCCCTTCGGCACTACGCTGACGCCGTTCTTTATCCTCTCGTCCAGCTCATCGGCGAGGCGATTGCACATCTGCGCGCAGCGCGCCGGATCGTCAAAGAAGGAGATCTGCGTCATCAGCAGGCTGTCGCGGCCGGAAATGGGCAGGCATTCGCTCTTTCTGGCGTCGTAGACGCGCTTCATCGCCTTTCTCTTCTCATTGATGAGGCGGATGGCAGCCTTCAGGTTCTCCACCGTAATTTTATTCCCCGTGATCTCCTCGGTCTTCGCGGCGAACTCGGCGATCTCCTCTTTCCACTTCAGAATGTCCTTCGGCCGCTTCATCTGCGGGACGTCCATGATGATCATCGGCACATCCTGCCCGAGGATCTCATAGGCCTTCTTTTTCCCGTCGCAGGTCGTCTCGCCCACGTAGACGTCGGCGATCCGGAAGAAGGGACATGTGCGCCCCAGCCTTGCGCCGACGGAGGCTTTGATCAGCGGACATGTATTCTTGGGCAGCACTTCCTCCCCGCCCGGCACCCAGAACTGGGAACCGCCGCAAAGCCCGGTCACGATGCCGTTCGCCGCGACGATCACCTCATCGGGCACGAATACGCAGAAGGTACCGAACACCTTTCTCCCCTTCTTCTGCTCCTCGATCAGTTCGGCCGGCCGTATCCCGTGCACCTCCGAAATGACCAGATCCCAGAAATCCATGGCCTTCGGCCTGTTCTCCTGGGTCAGGAACACATCCCCCACCGCTGTCGGCAGAACCTGACAGAGGGTGTCATGGGACTCAAGGTCCATGCCCAGCTCCTCCCACATCTTGACATAATCCGCCATCTTTGTTTCCTCCTTCTCCTTTTTTATTTTACGGCATTTCTGCCGCATAAAGCGCCGCGCCGACGGCGCCTGCATACCTCGCGTCCGGTGATGTCAGGACTGCTCTGCCAAAGGCTTTTTCCAGGCCTTCCGTGACCGTGGGAAATTCGCACAGCCCCCCGGTCAGGCAAAGGGCAGCGCCGCCCAGGCGCAGCTTTCCGGCCTGGGTCCTGACCTTCTGTACGATTGAATCCACCACGCCCCGGGCGATGTTTTCCCGCGGCGTTCCGCGGCCGATCAGCCCGATCACCTCTGATTCGGCAAATACCGTACACAGCGAGCTGATCTTCGTCTCCTCCCCACGCTGCGCCATTTCGCAAAGGCCTGCCGGCGTCACGGAGAGGGTATTCGCCATGACCTCCAGGAACCGGCCGGTCCCCGCGGAACATTTGTCGTTCATGACAAATTCCGCAACGAGGCCGTTCCTTACCGCGATCAGCTTCGTGTCCTGCCCGCCGATATCGATGACGTTCAGGTCCTTCTCGCCGAACAGCTTTACCGCGCCCCTGGCGTGGCAGCTGATCTCAGTCACCGTGCGGTCCGCAAAGGGGACCGCCACGCGCCCGTATCCCGTCGCGACCAGACGTGCATCCTCATTTTCCGCCTCGGGCAGGCTTTCTCTCACTGCCTGCGCCGTATCCACGCTGCTCCACCCCGTAGGCCGCAGGTCCCTGCGCACGATCTCCCCCGCCCGGTCAATGACGATGGTCTTGACGCAGGAGGAGCCGAGATCCATTCCGATTCCGTATTTTCTGCTCATCCTGTTTATTCTGCCTGCCCGTCGCCGAAGGACGCCGCGTACTGTTCCATCAGTTTCTCCGCCGCTGTCTGAAGCTCCGTCTCCATGCTCCGGTAATCGCGGATCGCCCGCTCTCCCGCCGGCGTCAGGGTGGAGCTTCCTCCCCGCTTTCCGCCGTTTACCCGGACGATCAGCTCCGTGCCCATCTCCTCCTCCGCGCGGTTTAAGATCTTCCACGCCTTGGTGTAGGACATCTCCATCCTGGCTGCGGCCGCCTGGATGGACCCGGTCTGTCCGATCTGTTCCAGAAGCTCGCAGATGCCCGGGCCGAAAAAGCGCTCCCGTCCGTGCACCGTCAGCTTCACGCCCGCGCGGATCTTCGCCTCCCGTTTCTTTTCCTGTTTCTTTTCCTGCTTCTTTCCCTGTCCTTTTTCCATCCCCGTCCGCTCCTGTTCGTCATGTCTGTCCTGCAGGTTATGTATGGTCACAGATAGCGTTATTTTTTCAAAAACATATCCAAGACAATTTTACTCTTTCCGCCCCCGGTTGTCCACCCTTGCGGGCCCGGAAGGCGGACTAAAAGAGCTGCAGCTCCAGCATTTTTCCGCGCACCTTTTCCATCTTTTCCGGCGTATCCACGTCCCACAGTTCCCAGGGGGCGCCGGCCTGCACCAGCGCGCAGGAAATGTTCTTCTGCTTCAGCACCTCCATACCGCCGGAATCGCCCCTGTAGGCCATCAGGTCGTCCCGGAGGGCGGCCGGAAAAATGACCGGGCTGCCCGCCGCTTCCCCGAAGCCAAGCCGCAGGGGCCGGTCCGGACAGGCCGCGAAGGCTTCCGTCATCCGCACAAGGGTCTCGCTCCTCACCAGGGGCTGGTCGCCCGGCATAAACAGGTAACCCTGCCACCCGCTGCCAAGGGCTTTCAGTCCCTCGTGGATGGTGTCGCTCTTTTTTTCACCGTCATGGAGGACAACGGTAAATCCCGCCGCTTCAAGGACAGCGGACGCCCTCCGGCTCCTCGTCACCGCGACAGGAAAAAGGCCTGCTCCGCGCAGGCTCATCGCTGTATGAAGGATGACCTCCCGGCCGCCCAGCATCTCCAGGAGCTTATCTCTCCCGTAGCGTCTGGACAGCCCGGAGGCCATCAGAATGCATCCGATCCGCACGGACCGGTCTGTCTGATCACTCATGTTTTCATGCACCTTTTACTCTGCCAGAGAACTGATCCCCCGGTGCAGGAATCTGCCGTCCCCGCGCTGCCCGGTGAAGACCCCGTCCTTCGCGATGGTCTTTCCCCGCAGCAGCACCTGCTCGACGGCGCCCCTGATCTTCATGCCCTCATAGCAGGTGTAGTCCGCGTTCCCGTGCAGCTTCCCCGTCGTCATGACCCACTCTTTTTCCGGATCGAGGATGACCAGGTCAGCGTCCGCCCCTTCGGCGACCGCGCCCTTCTGCGGATAGAGGCCGGCCACCTTCGCGGGCTCCGTACAGGCGTACCTGACCAGCTGGGGAAGGGTGATTCTTCCTTTCACTACACCTTCCGAATAGAGCAGAATGAGCCGCTCCTCGACGCCGGGCGCGCCGCTCGGGCATTTCCGGAAATCCTGCGCCCCCTGCTGCTTCTGCTTCGCAAAGGTAAAGGGGCAGTGATCCGTCGCCACGGTGTCAAGCTCTCCGCGGGCAAGGCCCTCCCAGAGCGCCTCCCGGTCCTCCTGTCTGCGCAGGGGCGGGGCCATGATCGCCTTCAGGCCCTCCTGCGGGTCGTCGTAAAACTTCTCATCCAGCAGAAGGTACTGGGGACAGGTCTCCGCGCCGAAGTGCTTCTGGCCGGCCGCCCTGGCTCTTCTGACCTCCTCGAGCCCCTTCCGGGTGGAGAGATGCACGATATACACCGGCGCCTCCCCGGCCGCCCTGGCCAGGGCAAGGAAACGCGCCGCAGCCTCCGCCTCCGCCTCGTCGGGGCGGCTGACGGGATGCCACTTTGCCTGGGTCTTTCCCTCCTCGCCGAACTTTTCCCGGAAGTAGGTCACCATGCCGTGATTCTCGCAGTGGCAGGCGATCAGGATCTTCTCCTCCCTCGCCCGTTCCAGGATCTTCATCAGGTCAAGGTCGTCCAGCCTGTAGTCGTAGGTCATGTAGACCTTGAAGCTGGTGATGCCCTCCTGCCGCGCGATCTGCGCCATCTCCTCAAGGACATCGTCGTTCACGTGCTGCAGCACGCCGTGGAAGCTGTAGTCGACCACGGCCTTCCCGTCCGCCAGGCGGTGATATTCCTTCACCTGGTGCCAGGGGCTGCACCCCGCCGGCCCGAAGGCCATGTGGTCCACGATGGTGGTCGTACCGCCGCAGGCCGCTGCCACTGTGCCGGTATAGAAATCGTCGATCACCCGGGCGATGCCCACGTCCAGATCCATGTGGGTATGGATATCCACCGCGCCGGGCAGGACATACCTGCCCTCCGCGCAGATGACCTCAAGGCCGGGCTCATCCCCGGAGATCTCCCCGGACGGTGCGCCCGCCTCTGTTATTTTGCTGATGCGGCCGTCCTCGATCAGGATATCCCCCTTAAACAGCCGCTCCTGTGTTACGATCGTTCCGCCACGGATCAGTGTTCTCATCTTCAGCCATCCTTCTTCATCTATGATCTATGCCGTAAACCGCGTGCCTGTCTTTCCCAGAATGCCGTCCTGCGCCTTCTCCAGCAGCGTGATCAGGGCTTCCCTGCCCGGGCCGCTGCGGACGAACCGGAGCGACGCCTCCACCTTGGGCAGCATCGAGCCGGGGGCGAACTGGCCCTCCAGGATATAGGCTTCAGCCTCTTCCGGCGTCAGCCTGTCCAGCCACTTCTGGTCCGGCCTGCCGAAATTCACGGCGACCTTCTCCACCGCCGTGAGGATGATCAGGCAGTCCGCGTCAAGCTGCTCCGCCAGCCGCTCCGCCGCAAAGTCCTTGTCGATGACGGCCGCCGCGCCCTTCAGGTGGTGCCCGCCGGTCTTAAATACCGGAATCCCGCCGCCGCCGCAGGCGACGACGATGTGGTCGGTCTCCACCAGGGAGCGGATGGTATCGATCTCCACGATGGATACCGGCTGCGGGCTTGCCACCACGCGGCGCCATCCCCGGCCGGCGTCCTCCATCACGTCGTAATCCCGCTCCTCGACCATGCGCATGGCCTCATCCTTGGTCATGAAGGACCCGATCGGTTTTGTGGGCTTTGCGAAGGCGGGATCCTCCGGATCCACCTCCACCTGGGTGAGCACGGTGGCTACCCCCTTCCCGATGCCGCGGTCCAGCATCTCCTCCCGCAGGGCGTTCTGCAGGTCATAGCCGATATAGCCCTGGCTCATGGCCACGCAGACAGACAGCGGACACGGGATGTGGCTGACCGGGTCGGACCGGACCAGCTCTGTCATGGCATCCTGAATCATGCCTACCTGCGGCCCGTTCCCGTGGACAATGACCAGCTCGTCGCCCTCCTCGATCAGATCAACGATCGCTGATGCCGTCTTCTTGACCGCCTTCATCTGCTCCGGCAGGTTTTTTCCCAGGGCATTTCCCCCCAGCGCCAGAACGATTCGTTTTCCCACAGCCGTATCCTCCTTTTTTCCGCCCGTTTTTTGTCAGGACGGACGATTATTTCAGATGTCTCGGCGCGTTCCTCTCCGCCAGCATCTCCAGCGTCGCCGCCGGATCCGCCTGCTTCGCGAGGAAGATCATCGCCGCAATGATGTAGGGTTTAAAGCTTGCCTGCTTGTAGAGCGGGTCGCGGTAGCGGTCGAATACGCTCGCCTCGACCTCGCCGTCCGTGCAGCTGACCCCATTGATGTCGGCCGGCAGGCAGTGCAGATACAGGGCGCTCCCGTCCTTCGTCGTCTTCATCAGCTCTTCGGTGCAGCACCAGTCCTTGTGCTCCGCGTTCTGGGCAAGCAGTTCCTTCTCCAGCGCGGCGATTCCGTCAAAATCTCCCTTCCCGTACAGGTCGGTCCTTCTCTCCATGGCCGCGTAGGGCGCCCAGCTCTTGGGATAGACGATGTCGGCGTCCCTGAAGGCGTCCGCCATGGAATTGGTCTTGCGGAAGCTTCCGCCGGAAGCGGCCGCGTTTGCCTTCGCGACCTCCTCGACCTCAGGCATGACCTCATAGCCTTCGGGATGCGCCAGCACGACCTCCATCCCGAAGCGGGTCATCAGGCCGATCACGCCCTGGGGAACGGAAAGGGGCTTGCCGTAGCTGGGGGAATAGGCCCAGGTCATGGCGATCTTTTTCCCCTTCAGGTTTTCCGCGCCGCCGAAGGTGTGGATGATGTGCAGCATATCCGCCATGCACTGGGTGGGATGGTCGATGTCGCACTGCAGGTTGACCAGGGTCGGCTTCTGCTCGAGCACGCCGGCCTCGTGTCCCTTCGTGACCGCGTCCACCACGTCATGCATGTATTTGTTGCCCTTGCCGATGTACATATCGTCGCGGATGCCGATGACGTCCGCCATGAAGGAGATCATGTTCGCGGTCTCGCGGACCGTCTCGCCGTGCGCGATCTGGCTCTTTCCCTCGTCGAGGTCCTGGACCTCCAGGCCCAGCAGGTTGCAGGCGGAGGCAAAGGAGAAACGGGTGCGCGTGGAATTGTCGCGGAACAGGGAGATCCCGAGGCCGGATTCAAAGACCTTCGTGGAAATATTGTTCTCGCGCATATAGCGGAGGGCGTCGGCCACGGTAAAGACCGCCTCGATCTCGTCGTCAGTCTTTTCCCAGGTAAGGAAAAAGTCGCCTTCGTACATTTCTTTAAAGTTCAGGCTTTTCAGTTTATCGATGTATCCCTGCAGTTTCTTATCCATTTTTCTCTTTCCTTTCCCGGATGTTATTTGATATCGTTGTCGGTGCTGCCGGCGCGGAACTGGGTGACGTCGCCGGTCCGCTTCGCCGGATCATACAGGTTCAGGGCCGCGACGTAGACTGCCGCGCACCGGACCAGATCGTCCTTGTAGGTCACTTCGTTCGGCGCGTGCGCCTGGCTCTCCGCGCCGGGACCGAAGCCCACGCACGGGATGCCGTAGCGCCCCTGGATAGCCACGCCGTTCGTGGAGAAGGTCCACTTGTCGATGAGGGGACGGTCTCTCTTGTCGGCGCTGGACGGGCTCGACATGCGCTTATCGCCGTAGAGCGCCTTGTGCGCGTCCACGAGGGCCTGCACATGGGCCGCGTTCTCTTTGTTGATCCAGGTCGGGAAGTAGCACTCGGTCTCGTAGACCTCTCCCGTCCAGGACGGTCTGTCGTACATGTACATGGAGACCTTGACGTCGTCCCCGTACTTTTTGCAGGCGGGAAGCTGGCGGATCTCCTCAAGACAGGAATCCCAGGTCTCGCCCGCCGTCATGCGCCGGTCAATGGAGATGGCGCAGCTGTCGGCCACCGCGCAGCGGCTCGGGGACGTATAGAAGATCTGGGATACCGTGCAGGTGCCCCTGCCCAGGAACCGGGCGTCCTCGTAGTGCTCCGGATTGAAGGCGGGATCGAGCATCTTGACCAGGCCCTTGATCTCGTCCTCCTCGCCGCAGCCGTTCTCATTGAGGGAGCGCACGTTGGCGATGATGTCCGCCATCTTGTAGATCGCGTTGTCCCCGCGCTCCGGCGCGCTGCCGTGGCAGGAGACGCCGCGCACGTCCACGCGGATCTCCATGCGGCCGCGGTGTCCGCGGTAGATGCCGCCGTCCGTGGGCTCCGTGGAGATCACGAACTCGGGAACGATTTTGTCCCTGTTGTAGATGTACTGCCAGCACATGCCGTCGCAGTCTTCCTCCTGCACGCTGCCCACGATCATGATCTTATAGCCCTTCGGGATAAGGCCGAGATCCTTCATGATCTTCGCGCCGTAGACCGCGCTGGCGAGTCCCCCTTCCTGGTCGGAGCCGCCGCGGCCGTAGATGATCTCGTCGGTCTCGTAGCCCTTGTAGGGATCGTGCTCCCAGTTGACGATGTTGCCGATGCCCACGGTATCGATGTGGGAGTCGATCGCCATGATCTTCTCGCCGTCGCCGATCCAGCCGATCACGTTGCCCAGCCCGTCGATCTCGACCTTGTCGAACCCGAGCTTTTCCATCTCGTCTTTGATGCAGAGGGCAACGCCCTTCTCCTCGCAGCTCTCGCTGGGAATGGCGATCATCCTGCGCAGAAAGCTGACCATATCCGCGCGGTAATTCTCTGCAGCCGCCTTGATCTGTTCAAAATCCAGTGCCATTTTTGTGCCTCCCTTATGCTCCTTATGCGCCTGTTTCGGTTTACGCCTGTGTTTCCACGGAGGGGTATTCCCCGTCCCATACGATCGACCGGAATTTCTCCGAATCGGTGTTGCCTTCTGTCGAGAAGAGCAGGACCTTGCTGAAGCGGTCAAGCCTGAGCGCTTCCCGCAGTTCCCTGTACTCTTCGCTGCCCATGATGCTGGCCAGCACGCCCATGCCCACGGCCCCGGACTCTCCGGAGATCACCTTCGGATCCCCCTTGAGCGGCACCGCCAGCATCCGCATCCCCTTCGCCGTCACCCAGTCGGGGCAGGAGAGGAACGCGTCCGCGTGGTTGCGCAGGATGTCCCAGCTGATCGTATTGGGCTCGCCGCACGCAAGTCCGGCCATGATCGTGGAGAGATCCCCCTCCACGGTCCGGATCTCCCCGTCCCCGGCCAGCGCGCTGCGGTAGAGGCAGTCCGCTGCCGAAGCCTCCATCACGACGAAGGTCGGCGGATTCTCCGGATAAAGGTTGGTGAAGTAGCCGACGATGGCGCCCGCCAACGAGCCGACGCCCGCCTGGATGAACACGTGGCTGGGCCGGTTGGCTTCGTTCTCCCGCAGCTGCTCGGAGGCCTCGCTGGCCATCGTCCCGTAGCCCTGCATGATCCAGGACGGGATCTCCTCGTAGCCGTCCCAGGCCGTATCCTGCACGATCACGCCGTGCAGGGTCTGCTCGGCCTCCCGGGCAGCCATCCTGACGCAGTCGTCGTAGTTGACCTCCTCGATGGTGACCTGGGCGCCTTCCTTCGCGATATTCTCATACCGCTGCCGGGAGCTGCCCGCGGGCATGTGCACCACGGCCTTCTGTCCCAGCTTTCCCGCCGCCCAGGCGACGCCCCTGCCGTGGTTGCCGTCCGTGGCGGTAAAGAACACCGCCTGGCCGAACTCCTCGCGGAAGCGCTCGCTGGTCAGGTAGTCGTAGGTCATCTCCTGAATATCTTTATTCATCTCCTTGGCGATGTATCGCGCCATCGCGAAGGATCCGCCCAGCACCTTGAAGGCGTTGAGCCCGAAACGGAAACTCTCGTCCTTGACGAAGACGTTCGCCAGGCCGAGCCTGTCCGCCATTCCGTCCAGCCTCGCCAGCGGCGTCACCGTATACTGCGGAAAGCTCTGGTGAAACGCTCTGGCCTGCCGCACGTTCTTCAGGGACATGATCTCCAGCTTCCGGTCATCGGTCCGGGACATCCGGTTGATGACCCACTTGATTTTTTCCATGACTGCCGGTCTCCTCACAAATTTTTTTAATTGCTGACTTTTTTCCCCTTGCGGTAGAAGGTATCTTCCAGGGGAAGCTTCGTCCGGAAGACCCCGTCCAGGGCGTAATAGGCGCCCTGCACAGCGGGAGCCGTGGGGATGGTCGCGATCTCGCCGATGCCCTTGGCGCCGTAAGCTGTCTCCAGAAGCGTCTCCTTCTCCACGTAGATGGCGTGGATATCCGGGATCTGCGGCGCGCGCAGAAGGCCAAGGGTACCGTACTTTGCCTGCGGGACGCCTTCTTTTACGGGGAAGTCCTCCGTCAGGGCGTAGCCCATGCCCATCAGCACGCCGCCCTCGATCTGGCCCTGGATGGAGATGGGGTTGATGACCCTTCCGGAGTCATGGGCCGCGTAGACCTCCTTCACCCGTCCCTCGTCGTCCAGGATCACCACATGGGTGGCGAAGCCGTACACGATATGGCTTTTCGGATTGCGCACATTGGCGCCCAGCTTGTCGGTGGGCTCAAAGTATTCGTAGAAGAATTCCTGCCCGTTCAGGGCCTCCAGATCCCCGCCGGTCTCTTCCAGCGCGCTTCCCAGCGCGATCGCGGCCACGCGCACGGCCTCACCGGATACCAGTGTCTGCCTGGACCCGGATGTGGTGCCGGAATCCGGCGCCTCCTCCGTACTTCCGCTTCCCATCCGGATCTTCTCAAGGGGAAGGCCCGTGGCCTCGGCCACGTCCTGGCAGAAGACCGTTGCGCATCCCTGACCGATGTCCGAGGCGGCGCAGTTGATGACGCAGACCCCATCCACGATCTTAAGCTTCGCCCTTCCCTTGTCCGGAAGGCCCACGCCGACGCCGGAATTCTTCATCGCGCAGGCGATCCCAGCGTGGCCGCGGTTTGCCTCGTAGACATCCTTAACCGCAAGCAGGGTCTCCTTCAGCGCCGTCGAGCAGTCGGCGATCTGCCCGTTGGGCAGCACCTTCCCCGGCTCGATGGCGTTGCGGTAGCGGATCTCCCAGGGCGAGATCCCGACCTTCTCCGCCAGCAGATTGATCATGGTCTCCAGGGCGAATTCGCTCTGGCAGACGCCAAATCCCCGGAAAGCGCCGGCAGGCGGGTTGTTGGTATAGTATCCGTATCCGCGGATGTCCGTATTCTGATAGCAGTAGGGTCCGACCGCATGGGTGCACGCCCTCTCAAGGACCGGTCCGCACAGGGAGGCATACGCCCCGGTGTCAAATGTAAATTCACAGTCCAGCCCCTGAATGATTCCGTTCTCATCGCAGCCCACCGTGAAGGTTCCCTTCATGGGGTGGCGCTTGGGATGGAAGTTGATGGATTCCTGGCGGGTGAACTTTGCCTTCACGGGGCGATGGTAGATCCAGGCTGCCAGAGCGCTTATGTGCTGCGTCGTGACATCCTCTTTTCCGCCGAAGCCGCCTCCGATCAGCTGATTCTCCACAACGACACGCTCCGGCTCCCAGCCGAGCATATGAGCGACCTCGCTTCTGGTGGCATAGGCACCCTGATCGGTGGAGAGGATCTTGATCCCGTCCTTATAGGGATATGAGACAGCGCATTCAGGCTCCAGAAAAGCATGCTCCGTGAAGGGTGTCTCAAAGCTCTCAGTCACTACGTACGCAGAGGACTCGATGGCCTGCTTCGGATTCCCCCGGACGATATGGCGGCTGGCGCACAGATTCCCTTCGATATCCATCTCCGGATGGATCTTCGGCGCGTCCGGCGCCGCAGCTTCT